>Ga0207691_10005092_pt1 | contig 12688 bp, 11 predicted proteins | sample KBSM13metaG_FD_184327 | JGI IMG/M metagenome (GOLD analysis project Ga0207691, IMG submission 184327) | Miscanthus rhizosphere microbial communities from Kellogg Biological Station, Michigan, USA - KBS M1-3 metaG (SPAdes) (version 2) | ecosystem: Host-associated > Plants > Roots > Rhizosphere >... | reverse complement strand
GTCTCGAAACGTCAGCTGGACCGGTCGACGCACGGGTGGTCATTCTCGCTGTGCCGGCGTACGTCGCCGCTTCGCTGCTGCGCGCCTTCGACACGACAATCGCGGCGCTCGCGGAAGGCATCCCGTACGCCTCGACGGCGACCGTGGCACTCGGCTTTCGCCGCGATCAAATTGCGCATCCGATGGCCGGCAGCGGCTTCGTGGTGCCGCGCATCGAGCGAAGTCCACTGCTCGCGGCCACATGGGTCACGTCGAAATGGCCGCATCGCGCCCCCGAAGGACACGTGCTGATGCGTGGCTTTCTCGGTGGCGGTCGCGATCCGCGGCGCCTGGACGCGGACGATGACGAGCTGACGAAGCTGGTCGTTGACGAACTGCGTCAGCTGATGGGCATCAGCGGGGCGCCACTGTTCACGCGGATTTTCCGGTGGACGAAACAGAGTCCGCAATACGAGGTGGGCCACCTGCAGCGGGTCGCCACGATCGACCGTGAGCTTGCGTCCATTCCGGGACTGTTCGTCACCGGGAGCGGCTTCCGTGCGATCGGCATTCCCGACTGCGTCGCCGACGGACGCGAGACGGCCACCAGGGCGGCCACGTTTCTTGCGACAAAGAACGCGAAGTCTCCGTGATTTTCGTGGCATAGAATCGCGTGCATGCGCGTTGTGGCTACGCTCCTCCTGGGCCTGCTTCTCTCATCTCAGTCCGTTGCACCGCTTCGTGGCTCAGGCGCACTGACGCCGCAGATCGAATCGGTGCTGCGCAGCATCAAGGCCGCCGACAAGGGACAGCTGGCCGTATCCGAGGAGGACGGACGGTTTCTTCGCGTGCTTGTCGCAACGCGCGGAGCAAAGTCGATTCTGGAGATCGGTGCGGCCAGCGGATACAGCGGTATCTGGCTGGGCCTTGGCGCACGCGAGTCTGGCGGACGCGTCGTGGCGATCGAGTACGACCCGGGGCGCGCCAAGGAAGCGGCCGCGAACGTCAAGCGGGCCGGCCTCGACGACGTGGTGCGCGTGGTGCACGGCGACGCGTTCGCCGAAATCCCAAAGCTGCAGGGCACGTTCGACTTCGTCTTCCTCGACGCCTGGAAACCGGACTACAAGAAGTTTTTCGACATGGTGTTCCCCCGACTCACTCCTGGCGCTGTGTTCACCGCGCACAATGTCGTGAACAAGAAGAGCGAAATGGAGCCGTTTCTGAAGACCATTGAGAGCCACCCCTCGCTCTTCACGACCGTGGTGTCGCCGTCCGGCGAGGGAATGTCCGTGTCGTACAAACTCAAGTAGGGCTCGAGTCCCGCCCGTGAAACCTGTCCACATCATCGGCGTTCCACTCGATCTCGGCGGTGCCCGTCGCGGCGTGGATATGGGGCCGTCGGCGGTCCGCATCGCCGGAATTGGCGAGGCGATCGCGCAGCTCGGACGTCAGGTGATCGACAAAGGCAATCTGCCCGCGCCGATTGCCGAAACAGAAGACGCGCTCGATCGCCACAAGAAGTACGTCGAGCCGATCGCGGCCGTGTGCCGCTCGCTGCACGCGAGCTGTCTCGCGTCGCTGGAGGCCGACGCCATACCGCTGGTCCTGGGCGGTGATCACAGCCTGGCCGCCGGCTCCGTGGCTGCCAGTGCCGACTGGATTCGACGCATCAACGGCAAGCCGCTCGGCCTGATCTGGGTGGATGCGCACGGCGACATGAACACACCGGAGACGACAACCTCGGGAAACGTCCACGGCATGCCACTGGCCGCCCTGCTCGGACGGGAACCGCTGGAGCTGGCCTCAATCGGGGCCGTCCCGAGCGTCCTGCCGCAGCACACGGTTCTGGTGGGCATCCGCAACCTGGACGAGAACGAGAAGGGACAGATTCGCGCGGCTGGTGTTCACGTTTTCACGATGAAAGACATCGACCGTCAGGGGATCGCCACCGTCGCCGAGCGCGCGATCGAGCTGGCCTCCGCTGGCACCGGCGGCATTCACGTCTCCTTCGATCTCGACGTGTGCGATCCGTCAATCGCGCCCGGCGTGGGTACACCGGTCAGGGGCGGACTCGACTATCGCGAGTCGCACATGATCATGGAACTGGTGGCGGATTCGAATCAGCTCATCGCGCTCGACCTGGTCGAGGTGAATCCCACGCTCGACAACCGCAACGCGACGGCTGAGTTCGCGGCTGAGCTCGCGCTTTCTGCGCTCGGCAAGCGCATTCTCTGATTCGGAGGGCCCCCCTGAAGTCGGCCCGTACGAGCCCGCGCCAGCTCGACCGGCTAATCGGCACGAAGGTCGGCAGTTTCTTTGCTGTCAATTAGCGTGTGCGCCCAAGCCTCGTGGCCGCGACCGCCTTACTCGTCTCAGCTGTTGGCGTCTCCACATGGCTGGCGGCCGCCGAGTATCCAGCAATCCCGCCGACCGGAAACTTCCACGAACGCCATGCTGCCGAAATTACATTGACCGGGCCTGACGCCGCCAAACGGCGTCTCGACGTCCTGCGGCGCGCCACGTTCATCGCCCCGGACGCCTTTCAACAGCGGCGTGACGCTCTCGCCGCGGATCTGCTGACGCACGCCGTGCCCTCGTGCCGCTTTGCGCCGTCGGATCCGTCGGGAACCACACCGAAGTTCGACTGCGTGTTCGCCGGCGGCGACACGGTAAAGGTGAAATACGGTCACGATTCCGAGATTCACGGCGAAGCGGCCGCATCAGCGCTGCTGCGGATGCTGGGGTATGCGTCGGACGTCGTGACGATCGTGCCACGCCTGCGTTGCTACGGCTGCCCGCGTCACCCGTTCGTCGCGATGCACCTCCGGCGCTCGTTTCACTTTTTCCTTGTCCCCGAACAGATCGAGCACGGCTTCACGGATTTCGAGTGGGTGTCGGTCGAGCACAAATTCCCGGCGCCCGCGATCGAGACTGAGGCTGTCGCAGGCTGGGAATGGCGTGAGCTCGACAAGGTTGATGCGCCGCGCGCGGAGGTTGATGCGTTCCGTCTGCTCGCGGCCTTTCTGGCTCACTGGGACAACAAGGCCCAGAACCAACGCCTGGTTTGTCTTGATGGCGGTGGGGCTGACTGCATGCGGCCGCTCGCGATGATTCAGGACGTGGGCGCGTCCTTCGGACCGCCAAAGGTCAACCTGGCACGATGGCGCGATCTCCCCATCTGGCACGATCGGACGACATGCATGATCAGCATGCGTGCGCTGCCGTTCGAAGGCGCCACCTTCGAGGATGTGCGGATTACCGAGCCGGGCCGGGCGCTCGCCGCCACACGCCTCGGTTCCGTCTCCGACGCCGAGATCGAGCGTCTGTTTGCCGATGCGAGATTTCCGCAGTTTCAGGCTGGGACGGACGATGAACGCGATCTCAAGGCATGGACAGCAGCCTTCCGCGATCGCGTGCGGCAAATCGCGGAAGCACACTGTCCGAGCTAGTTGGCTAGTTAGCTAACAGCTTCTCCATCTCGTCCATCACGGCGTTCATCTTCCGGATGGTCAGATCCAGCGGTTCGTCCGTCGTCATGTCGACGCCGGCGGTCTTCAACAGGTTCACCGGATAGTCGGATCCGCCTGAGCTGATGAACGTCAGATAGCGCTTCGTCGCTTCCTTGTCGCCGCTCAGCACTTTCGCGGAGAGCGCTTCCGCGGCGGTGAACGAGGTCGCGTACTGGAACACGTAGAAGTCGCGGTAGAAGTGCGGAACGAAGCTCCACTCGTGCGCGATGTAGTCGTCCACAATCGCGATCTTCTGATCGTGTCCGTAGTAGCGGCGGGTGATGTCGAGATACAGCTTGTCCAGCGTCTCGCCGGTAATCGGCTGCCCCTTCTCCGCCATCTCGTGCATCTTCAGCTCGAATTCGGCGAACTGCGTCTGCCGGAACACCGTGGCCTTGATGTTCTCGAGATAGTTGCCGAGCAGCGACAGGCGCGTCGGCGTGTCCTTGATCTGCTTCAGCATGTGGTCGATCAGCAGCGCCTCATTGAACGTCGACGCGACCTCCGCGACGAACGTCGCGTAATCCGCCGTCGGGAACGGCTGCGTCTTGTTCGAGAAGTAGCTGTGCATCGTGTGCCCCAGCTCGTGAGCCAGCGTGCTCACGTCGTTGTACTGACCGAGATAGTTCAGCAGCATGTACGGGTGCACGTCGTAGGCGCCGCCGTTCGAATATGCGCCGGACCGCTTTCCCTCGGTCGGCTGCCAGTCCAGCCACCGCTCGGTAAATGCGCGCTGGAGGACCTTCTGGTACTCAGGGCCGAGCGGCTCAACGGCCGCGAGCACGTGCTGCTGTGCCTCTTCCGGCGTGTATCGCAGGTCCACCGAGGAGACGAGCGGTGCATACAGGTCGTAATAATGAAGATCGTCCGTGATCCCCATCATTCGCTTCCGGAGCTTCAAGTAGCGATGGAACGTCGGCAGGTGCCGGTTCACGCCGGCCACCAGCCTCGTGTAGACCGACACCGGTATGTTCGCCGGATCGAGCGTGGCTTCCAGGTCTGTCTGGTACTTCCGCGCTTTCGCGTAGAACATCACCTTCTGTATTTCCGAGTTGATCGTCGTGCCGAAGGTCCGGCTGAAGGCGCCGAGCGACGTGAAGAACGACGACATTGCCGACTTGCGATCGTCGCGGTTCTTCGACGTGCGCAGCTCGCTGTAGCCGGCCTGATCGACCTTCACGCTGCGGCCGTCACTCAGCGTGATCGTTGGATAGGGGAAATCGGCGTTCGTCAGGATGCCGTAGATGTTCGACGCGGATCCGGCCAGCGGCGTGGCGTCGGCCAGCAGCTTCTCTTCGGCGTCGCTCAACGTGTGCCGCGCGCGCCGCACGATGTCGCGCAGATAGAAGGTGTAGATCTTCAGCCGCGGTTCGGTGGCGATGAACTTCTCCACCGTGCCGTTGCCGGCTTTCAACAGCTCGGGCTCGATGTACGACGCTTCTGCCCCGTATTGTGCGAAGGCCTGCTGCATCTCCTGCTGCATCCCCTGCGGCTCAGAGACCCGCGTGTCGGTATCAGCCAGCATGCTGGCGTAGACGTACAGCCGCGTCAGTTCCTTGGCGAGGCGCGTGGAGAGTTCCAGCGCCGAGGCCAGGGTCTGCGGTGACGACGAGAGTTTGCCGCGGAAGTCGCGCAGCTTCGGGATCTCGGTGCTGATCGCCGCCTTCTGCTTCCGCCAGGTGGAAACGTCGGGATAGATATCCGCGAGGTTCCACTTGTATTTGTCGGCGACCCTGGCGCGGTCGCGTTCCTGCCCGATGGTCAGCACAGACATGCACATCACCGCAGCCACGACAACGGCCACCCCGGAGCGAACGTGTGACATAGCCGCTTGAACCTCCGCTTCGCGAAACCGGACCCGGGACCCGGGAACCGGGATTGGGAACCGGAGTTTCGCTCGAATCTCGGACCCCGCGTCCCGGATCCCGTTACCCTATACGCACAACACCCCCAAACGGGTGCCCCTACAACGATACGATGGCGCGACGTCCGTTACGAGAGGATTGGGCCGAGATCGGCGACGAAGAACTGCTCGACCTCCGGATGGCTGACTTGCCGCTGACCGTCGAGGGCACCCTCGCGCAGCGCATCGAGCAGCTCCGCTCCGAACTGGATGAGCGGGGACTGCGGTTTCCGCTGCACTTCTATATTTCCGACGAGTGGTTCACGCCGGACGGGGCCACCGCCATCGCGGTCCCTTTTTACCTCGCCCATCCACGACTCGAGCGGCTCGAAGAATCGCAGATGTTCGAGGCCGAAGGCGGCGAATATGAATGGGGCATGCGGATCCTGCGACACGAAGCGGGACACGCCATCGACAACGCCTACAAGCTCCGCCTTCGCCGTGCGCGCCGCGAGACATTTGGTCTCCCATCCGAGGCCTATCCCGAGTTCTACACACCCAAGCCCTACAGCAAGAGCTTCGTGCTTCACCTCGACGCCTGGTATGCGCAGAGCCATCCGGACGAGGACTTCGCTGAAACATTCGCCGTCTGGTTGACGCCAAGCAGCGAGTGGTCGCAGCGGTACAAGGGATGGAAGGCGCTGCGAAAGCTCGAGTATATGGACGCGCTGATGCGGTCGCTGCGCGATCAGCCACCGCGCGTCGACAACCCGGAGGAGATCGAACCGCTGCGCGAGATGAAGCTGACGCTGCGCCAGCATTACCGCAACAAGCGCCGCCATTACGGCGTCGATCATCCGAACTTCTACGATCGCGACCTGCGCCGTGTCTTCTCGGCCTCGCCGGAGTTCTCGGCCAACATCACCGCGGCGCAATTCATCGCCCGCAACCGCCGCGCAGTACGCCGCGTGGTCGCCAGCTGGACGGGTATCTACCAGTACACGATCGATCAGGTGCTCGAAGACATGATCGCGAGATGCCGCGAGCTCAAACTGCGAGTCACCGGTTCCGAGGATCAGACGCGGCAGGAATTCACCGTGCTGCTCACCGTGCAGACCATGAATTACCTGCATAGCGGCGGACATCGGCTGTTTCTGTGAAGAAGGTCCGCATTCTCGCCCTCGTGCACGAACACCTGGTGCCGCCGGAAGACACGACCGGCATCGACGTCCTCGAGGCGGAGTGGAAGATGGAGTACGACGTCATCGAGACGCTCCGCGAGATGGGGCATACGGTGCGCGTGCTCGGCATCAACGACGACCTGAGCGGCATCCGTCCCACCGCCGAAGCGTTCAAGCCGCACATCGTGTTCAACCTGATGGAGGCGTTTGCCGGCGTCACCACCTTCGACCAGAACGTCGTCAGCTACCTCGAGCTGCTGCGGCTGCCCTACACCGGGTGTAATCCGCGCGGCCTCGTCCTTGCCCGCGACAAGGCGCTCTCGAAGAAGCTGCTCGCCTATCACCGCATCCGCGTCCCGGAGTTCGCCGTCGTCCGGCCCGGACGCAAGCCGGTTCTACCTAAACGCCTCACCTTCCCGATGATTGTGAAGTCGCTGTTCTTTGAAGCGTCCGCGGGCATCTCCCAGGCTTCGGTGGTCGAGAACCACGAGCAACTGGCCCGTCGCGTGAGCTTCATTCACGAAAAGCTGGGCACGGCGGCCATCGTCGAGCAGTTCGTCGATGGGCGCGAGCTGTACATCGGCGTCGTCGGCAACGAGCGGCTGGACGTCTTCCCTGTCTGGGAGATGTCGTTCGACAGGATGCCGGACAACCGCTGGAAGATCGCGACCGAACGGGTGAAGTGGAGCACCCAGTATCAGAAGAAGCACGGCATCATGACCGACCGGGCACGGGTGGACCCGCTACTGATGGAACAGATGCAGCGCGTCGCCAAACGCTCGTATCGCGCGCTGGATCTCAGCGGATACGCCCGCATCGACTTCCGGATGGACGAGGAGGGGCGGATGTTCGTGCTCGAGGCCAATCCGAATCCGAACCTGGCCTATGGCGAGGATTTCGCAGAATCCGCTGAAGTTGCGGCGGTCTCCTACGAGCGGCTTCTGGAGCGGATTATCACGCTGGGCCTGCGATGGGAGCCCGCCAGGACTGGATAACGAAACTCCCAACTTCCGTGCGGCTGAGTTACCCTAACGTTACATCCATGGGCGCGGCCACTACCAACGGGTACACTTCCGAAATCAAATTCCTGGTCAATGAAGCAACCGGCCACCGCATTCGCGATTGGGCGCGCGAGCGGCTGGATGCCGACCCGAACGGTACGGGCCCGCACGGCGACGAATACCGGGTGTCGACGTTGTATCTGGATACCGCAGCGCGCGACGTCTTCCACCGGCGGGGCTCGTACGGCCGCAGCAAGTACCGGGTCCGCCGCTACGGCGAGGAGCCGCGTGTCTTCCTGGAACGGAAACTCAGGACCGGATCGCGGCTCGCCAAGCGCCGGACCGACATCCCGCTCGAGACGCTGCACCTGCTGAGAACGCTGGAGGCAGGTGCCCAGGACACCAAATGGTTCCGACAGCGCGTGAGCATCCGGCAGCTTCATCCGGTGTGCCGGGTGTCATACCTGCGTACCGCGCGCGTGGCCGACACGCCGGACGGACGGATGCGGATGACGATTGATTACTCCCTGTCGGCGGCACCCGCTGACGCGTTCACGCTCGACGCAGGCGGACAGGCCTCGCTGCTCCCGGATCAGATGATCCTCGAGGTGAAGTACCGCGGCCCGATGCCTGCGGTGTTCCGCGAACTGGCGGACACCTTCGCGATCATGCCCGGGCGGGCGTCGAAGTACCGCGTTGCGGCAGCCGCGCTCGGCATCGCGAAGCTCGCACGCGAAGAGGGGCCCTCTACCGCTCATGCCTGACGTGTTTCGTCAGTCGTTCCACGATTTCGAAGCCATTCCGCCGCTCGTCGTTCTGGTTCGCCTGCTTGCCGCGCTGCTGCTCGGCGGCGTGGCGGCGCTGATCTATCGTCTCACTCGCGCCGAGTCCGAGGTGGCGCCGTCGTTCACCGCCACGCTGGTGCTGCTCTCGATCCTGATTGCCATGGTGACGCAGGTCATCGGCGACAACGTGGCGCGCGCGTTCAGTCTGGTTGGCGCGCTTTCGATCGTTCGATTCCGGACGGTCGTGCGCGACACGCAGGACACCGCGTTCGTCATTTTTTCAGTGGCCGTCGGCATGGCCGTCGGCGCCGGCTATCCGTGGCTCGCGGTCGCGGGCAGTGCGGTCGTTGCGGTGGCCGCGTTCGCCATGAAGACGCGCACCGGGCTGCCAGCTGTCAGCGCAGCGGACGGCGAGGCGTTTGAACTGCAGGTGCGCCTCGGGATCGGCCATGATCCACAGGGACTCGTCGGACCTTTGCTCGATGCGCACGCGTCCGACCGTCAGTTGATGTCGATCGCAACCGCGCGCCGTGGACTGGCAGTGGACGCCATCTTTCGCGCGGCACTTCGCTCGAGTGCGTCCGCGGACGCCCTGGTCCGCGAGCTCAACAAGACTGAGGGCATTCAGACCGTCCGCCTGAAGCGCATCACGCAGGATGACGACGATTAATCGTGAGGACTCCATGAAGATCCGGACAACGGCCGCGGCGTTCTGTGCCCTCACGATGGCGTTCCTGATCGGCTCGAATGGCCACGCCCAATTCGGCGGTGGAGCGAATTCTGAGCAGAAGCTCGTGGCGCGGTACGACAAGGACAAGGACGGCAAGCTGAACCGGGAGGAACGCAATGCGGCGCGCGCCGCCGTCGGAGGCGGCCAGCCGTTTGGATTCCGGCGCGGGTTCCGCGGCGATTCCGTCAACGCCGCACCGGGGCGCAAGCTGGCGCCCGCCGATGTCCGTCCGTATCCGACGACCCCGGTCTACGACATTGGCACGCTCCGCACGATCTTCCTCCAGTTCGAGGATGCCGACTGGGAGGACGAGATGGCGGCGTTCAAGAACACCGACGTCGAGGTACCGGCCACCATGACGGTCGACGGACGCACCTATAAGAACGTCGGTGTCCACTTCCGGGGCGCCTCGTCGTTCATGATGGTACCGGCGGGCCTGAAGCGGTCGCTGAATATCTCCACCGACTTCGCCGTCGATGGTCAGAATCTCGGCGGCTACCGCACGTTCAACCTGTTGAACGCCAACAACGACCCGACCTTCCTGCGCGCCTTTTTCTATACGCAGGTCGCACGGCGCTACCACCCCGCCCCGAAGATGAACTTCATGCGGGTGGTCATCAACGGCGAGAGCTGGGGCATCTATCTCAACGCGCAACAGTTCAACGGCGACATGCTGCGCGACGACTTCAAGACCACGAAGGGCGCGCGATGGAAGGCGCCAGGAAGCCCGCGCGGACGCGCCGGTCTCGAATACCTCGGCGACGATCCGGCCCAGTACAAGGCGCTGTACGAAATCAAGACCAAGGACGACGTGGAGTCCTGGAAGGCGCTGGCGCAGTTGTGTAAGGTGCTCAATCAGACGCCGGTGGACAAGCTGGAAGCAGCGCTGTCGCCTCTGCTCGATATCGACGGCGCGCTCAAATTCCTGGCTGTTGAAGTGGCACTCGTCAACAGTGACGGCTACTGGACTCGTGCGAGCGACTACAGCCTCTACCGGGACACGACGGGCAAATTCCACGTCGTATCGCACGACGTGAACGAAGGGCTCGGGGGCGAGGGCGGCGGTGGGGGCTTCGGCGGATTCGGCGGGTTTGGTGGTGGAGGCGCCCAGCTCGATCCTTTGGTCTCCATCGACGATCCCAGCAAGCCTTTGCGCTCAAGGCTGCTGGCCGTGCCGGCGCTCCGGCAGAAATACCTCGAATACGTCCGCGACATCGCCACGAAATGGCTCGACTGGAACGCGATCGCGCCAATGTTGAAGTCGGCGCACGACCTGATCGCGGCTGAGGTCAGAGTGGACACGCGGAAGCTCTATGACACTCCCGGTTTCGAGGCCGGAATCGCGCCAACGGCCAACCCGCTGAAAGCGTTCATCGACGGCCGCCGGGCGTTCCTCCTGAAGGCGACAACGTCGGCCGCGACGCCGGTCCGGGCCGCAGCACCGCGAACTAGTCCCCAGCGCACCGCGAACTAATTCGCATCGAAACACACACCTCCTGTCGGGACGTGATTGATTGCAGGGGGTTCGTCCCGTACGATCAGGATCGCTTCTTGCCGTTCAGGTCTGCCTAAAGGCGGACACTACGCCGGGTCCGGCTAAAGCCGGACGCTACGACCACATGACACACAAGGGACTCCTCATCGCTCTCGCCATCTGGCTCGGCTCCGTCGGCGTCGTCGCTGGACAGCTGCAGCACCCGACGCTGCTTCGGAACCACTCGGCAATTCGCTACGACAGCACACAGACCAACGACCCGATCGCGAGGCTGAACGAACGGCTGAAGAGCGGCGAGGTGACACTCGAGCGACGCGGTCCGTCAGGGTATCTGCAGTCCGTGCTCGAGGCGCTTCACGTCCCGGTGGAATCGCAGCTGCTGGTCTTCTCGAAAACCAGCTTCCAGGCACCGAAGATCGGTCCGAAGAATCCGCGCGCCATCTACTTCGGCGACACGCTGGCGGTCGGCTGGGTTCGCGGTGGCGAGGTACTCGAGTTCGTCGGTCAGGATCCGACTCAGGGCTCGGTCTTCTACACAATGGCGCAGGCGAACGACAAACCGGTCTTCGAGCGCAACGACGCGTGCGTCTCGTGCCACGCGTCCGAAACAACACACTACGTGCCGGGGATGTTCATCGGCAGCGTGTTTCCCGGCGTTGACGGGACGACGATGTACGGACCGGCGTATACGACCGACCATCGGTCGCCGTTCGAGATTCGCTGGGGCGGCTGGTTCGTGACCGGCACGCACCACGCGACGCGTCACATGGGCAACGCGGTCGCCAACGATCCAGCCGATCTGACGTCGATGATTACCCCGGAGTCCGTGCACGTCACGAACCTCGAAGGCCGCTTCGACCCGACCGGCTATCTGTCGCTGAACAGCGACCTCGTCGCTCTGCTCGTCATCGAGCACCAGGCGAAGATGCTGAACCTGATCACACGTGTCGGCTGGGAGACGCGGATCGGCGAGAAGGAGTCTGGCCGGACGATCGACCAGGCGGCCTCCGAGCTCGTAGATTACCTGCTGTTCGTGGACGAAGCGCCGCTGCCTGGCCCGATTGCCGGCACCACGAAGTTTGCCGAGGTCTTCTCCGCGCAGGGCCCCCGCGACAGCCGCGGCCGGTCGCTCCGCGACCTCAGCCTCGAGACGCGGCTGCTCCGCTATCCGTGCAGCTATCTGATCTACTCCGAGCCGTTCGACAGCCTGCCTGCCAGGGCAAAGACGGCCGTCTACGGGCGCATGTGGGAGATCCTCTCGGGCCAGGAGCGCGACCAGCGCTACGCTGTGCTCACGCCGGCGGATCGCCGCGCAATCCTCGAAATCCTCAGCGAGACGAAGCCGGACGCAGCGGCGTATTTCGCGGAGCGGAAAGCGCCGGACACGTATTAGTTCGTAGTTGGCTAGTTAGCTAGTTGGTAGTTGGCTGACAAGAACTGCGTACTTGCCCCGCGGAATCCGTTGCAGTTTTTGCAACATCCGGGGTTCACACTGGCAAAACCCACCGTAATGCGACCGTGATCGAAATGTGCATCACGTTCGACCATGCCACAGAGTCAATCGTTTCGTGACCTCAAGGTTTGGAACAAATCGATGGACCTTGTGGAGCAGATCTATGCGGTCAGCACCCGGTTTCCACGGGACGAACGGTTCGGGCTCACCGCGCAGATCAGGCGCGCGGCCGTTTCCGTTCCATCGAACATCGGCGAAGGATCCAGACGGAAGAAACGAAATGTGTTCCTCAACCATCTGGATATCGCAATCGGATCGCAGGCCGAAGTCGAAGTGCAGCTCGAGATCGCTTATCGGCTCCGGTTTCTTTCCGCCGCCGAGTACAAACGGACTCAAACGGCGGTTGAGGAAATCGGTCGAATGTTGAACGGCTTGATCATGTCCCTGCAACCCGAGGGCGATTAGAACCAACTCCAACTACGCAACTACCCAACCAGCCAACTACCCAACTAGCTAACTAGCTAACTAGCTAACTAGCCAACTAGCTAACTAGCCAACTAGCCAACTAGCCAACTAGCCAACTAGCTAGCGTGGAACTACCCACGTCCCGGTCAGCAGATCGTGCGGGCCGCGCGTGCGGCGCACGGCTGTCCACACAAAGCCGATCCCCAGCACGCTCAGCGTAAGGACGGTGGCCGTGATCGGCCTTGGC
>Ga0207691_10005091_pt1 | contig 12690 bp, 12 predicted proteins | sample KBSM13metaG_FD_184327 | JGI IMG/M metagenome (GOLD analysis project Ga0207691, IMG submission 184327) | Miscanthus rhizosphere microbial communities from Kellogg Biological Station, Michigan, USA - KBS M1-3 metaG (SPAdes) (version 2) | ecosystem: Host-associated > Plants > Roots > Rhizosphere >... | reverse complement strand
CCCTGCTCTTCTCGGGCCAATGTCGTCGTCTGTATGGAGAGCCCTGCCGCTGCTCGTGGGCGCGATCGTCCTCGAGTCTGTTCCGGCCCGTGCTCAGCAAACCACTCCCTCTCCCTCACCGCAATCCGTTTCGTGCTCCTCCAAGCCCGGTGAACGGACGGAATGCCCGGCCGACACGTCGGCGGGGGTCATTCTGGTCAAGTCGAGTGGCGCAGCCGCCTGCCTGCTCGGCAAGACGTGGGGATACGACCAGGCCAGCGTCTGGGTCTCTGACGGCTGCAGTGCGGAGTTCCGCGCCGGTGCCGGCGCCGCGGGTGGCGCGACCACGCCGGGGGCGCCGCGCCACATTCCCAACGTGGGCTTCCTGCTGTTCGAGGGAGAGAAGGCGCAGATCTACCTTCGCTTCTTCACCTATGCCCGCTACCTCAATCAGCGGAACCTCGACGACAGCTACGTCGACGCGTTCGGCAACTCGCACACCGTCACGCAGCGGCAGGACATCCAGCTGCAGAAGTTCTTCCTGCCGCTCTCGGGTTGGTTCCTCACGCCGAAGATGCGCTACTACCTGTACGTCTGGTCGTCCAACACCTCACAGGGTGATCCCGCGCAGGTCGTAGGTGGCGGCAACATCAGCTGGACGTTCAACCGCTTCGCCACGGTCGGTGCCGGCATCACGTCGCTGCCGAGCGTGCGCAGCACCGAGGGACAGTTTCCGTACTGGCTCGGCGTCGACGACCGGCTGATTGCCGACGAGTACTTCCGCGGCTCCTACACGTCGGGCGTCTGGCTCAAGGGAGAGATCAAGACCAAGTTCAAGTACATGGCGATGTTCGCCAACAACCTGAGCACGCTCGGCGTGAGCGCCTCGCAGCTCGACAACCGGCTCGACACGCAGTCCTACTCGCTGCAGTGGCTGCCGACGACCGGCGAGTTCGGCCCATGGGCCGGGTTCGGCGACTTCGAGGGGCACGACAAGGTGGCGACGCGCGTCGGCGTGCACTTCACCCACAGCCTCGAGGAGAAACAGAGCCAGCCCGGCACCGACGGCATCGAGAACACGCAGATCCGCCTGAGCGACGGCAGCGTCATCTTCACGCCCGACCTGTTCGGCTCCGGCATCACCGTCAACGAAGTCGACTATCGAATGACCAGCGTAGATGCGGGCGTCAAGTACAAGGGGCTCGCGCTCGAGGCCGAGTACTACCGCCGCTGGCTGAGCAACTACGCCGGCGTCAACACCAGCGGGATTCCCGACATCACCGACAACGGCTACCAGGTGCAGGCGTCGGCCATGCCGATCCCGAAGATCCTGCAGGGGTATTTCAGCTGGTCGCAGATCTTCGGCGGCGCGTACGGCAACGACTGGGAGGTGAGAGGCGGAGAGAACTGGTTCCCGATGAAGCAGCGCGGCATCCGCATCAACGGTGAGCTGATGTACGTCAACCGCTCACCCGTCGGCTACACCGCGTTTCCCTACCCGGTGGGCGCCAAGGGACCGGTGTTCCATCTCAACTTCGAGTTGAACTTCTGAGCGGTCCGATGATGACCCGCACGCTCTGCGCTTTGACTCTCGTCCTCCTGGTGGCGACGCCGCAGGCGCCCGCCGACGCCCCGGACCAGTTCTACGACTCCCACTTCCACCTGACCAACTACATCCAGCAGGGGATCGACGTCCGCGACTTCCTGACAATCATGGGCACGCGCGTCGGGCGCTCCACGCTCTTCGGGATTCCGCTGCAGCAGCAGTGGTCGTATGCCAATTCCGGCGAGTTCGCGCCCACGTATTACCTGCAGAGCGACGCGCCGCTCTACTACTACTCGTTCACCGACGCCGCCATCGCGATGGCCTACCGGTCGCTGTCGAAGGCCGAGCAGGCGCGCTTCGACCCGATGATCACCGGGTTCAACCCGGCGGACATGTACGCGGCCGATCACGTCCGCCGCGTGCTCAGGACGTTTCCGGGCGTCTTCACCGGCATCGGCGAGTTCAGCATCCACAAGGAGTTCGTCTCGTCGAAGATTTCCGGCGAGACCGCCAGCCTGGTCAACCCCGCGCTCGACCGCGTGCTCGACTTCGCCGCCGAGGCGGGGCTCGTCGTGATCCTTCACAACGACATCGACATGCCGTTTGCCAAGACCGACGCCGAGCCGGTCTACCTGACGCAGATGAAGGCGCTGCTCAAGCGCCATCCGAAGGCGTCGATCATCTGGGCCCACACCGGGCTCGGACGCGTCGTCCATCCCGCCAACGTCTCGGCGGCCGCCGCCGAGCGCAGCGCCGATCACGTGGAGATCCTCGAGGGACTCCTCGCCGACGCGGCGTTCGCTCACGTCAACTTCGACATCTCGTGGGACGAGGTCGCCAAGTACGCGGTGTCCTCGCCCCAGACCAGCGCGCGCACGGCGGCGCTGCTCAACAAGTATCCCGATCGCTTCCTGTTCGGCACCGACACGGTCGCCCCGGCGGGGCCGGCGCCCTACTACGCGGTGTTCGACATGTGGGCGCCGGTCTTCCGCCTGCTGACGCCCGAGGCAAGCCTCAAGGTGCGCAAGGGCAATTACCAACGGATCTTCGACGAGGGACGTCGCCGGGTCCGCAACTGGGAGAGTACGCATGGCAGTTAATCGTCTTCGCGGCCTGGCCGGGTCGCTCGTCATCATTCTTACGATCGCATCGCCGGCGCGGGCGCAGACCGCGCCGCAGCCGAACCCCGACGCCAAGCCGACCTTCGAGATCTACGGCTTTGCGATGCTCGACATCGGGCACGACTTCAAGCAGATCGATCCCAGCTGGTTCGACACGATGCGCGTGACCAAGCTGCCCTCGGTCGAGAAGCAGTTCGGCGAGGATCACAACACCTTCGCCGGCGTGCGCCAGAGCCGCCTCGGCGTGCGCTCGTCGACGCCGACGACGCTCGGCGACCTGAAGACCACTTTCGAGTTCGAGCTGTTCGGCACCGGCGTGGACGCCGGTCAAACCACGTTCCGCCTCCGCCACGCCTACGGCGAGCTCGGCGCCTTCGGGGCCGGGCAGACGTGGAGCCCCTTCATGGACCCCGACGTCTTCCCCAACTCGCTGGAGTACTGGGGCCCGACCGGCATGGTCTTCTTCAGGAACGTCCAGGTTCGCTTCATGCCGCTCAAGGGGGACAACAGCTTCACCATCGCCCTCGAGCGCCCCGGCGCCAGCGGCGACGCCGGCGTCTTCGCCGACCGCATCGAGCTGCAGAACATCAAGCCGCGCTTCCCGCTGCCCGACGTCTCGGCGTCCTACAAGGCGTCCCGCAAGTGGGGCTACGTGCGCGCCGCCGGCATGCTGCGGCTGATCAAGTACGACGACGTGCTGGCGGATCAGTTCGACCTGTCGGGCAGCGCGACCGGCTGGGGCATCAATCTCAGCTCGAACCTCAACGCCGGCAAGAACGACGTCGTCCGCGCGCAGTTCGTGTTCGGCGAAGGCATCCAGAACTACATGAACGACTCGCCGGTCGACGTCGGCGTCGTGCGGCAGCCGAACAACGCGCTCACGCCGGTGACAGGCGAGACCATTCCGATCACCGGCCTGGTGCTGTTCCTCGATCACACCTGGAACAAGCAGTTCAGCAGCGCCGTCGGCTACTCGCGCCAGGACAACGACAACACCGCCGACCAGGCCCCCGGCGCCTTCCGCGTCGGCCAGTACGCGCTCGGCAACCTGCTCTACTACCCCGTCCCGAACGTCATGGTGGGCGGTGAACTGCAATGGGGCCGCCGCGAGAACTTCTCGGACGGCTTCCACAGCGACGGACTGAAGCTGCAGTTCTCGTTCAAATACAACTTCTCGTACAAGCTGGGAGGCCAATGATGAAGACCCGTACGAAACCGCTCGCCGCTCTCTGCCTGCTGGCCGCCATCGGCGCGGCCGTCACCCTCGCGGCGCAGACGGCGCCGTCGCCGCAGCAGGCCGTGGACGCGGCCTTCGCCAAATACAAGGCGCTCCAGGAGGGCAAGAACGCCGACTACATTCCCGCCCTCGCCAAGGTCGATCCGAACCTGTTCGGCATCGCACTGGTGACGGTGGACGGCAAGGTCTTCACCGCCGGCGACGTGAAGACCGAAGTGTCGATCCAGTCGATCTCCAAGGTCTTCACCATGGCGCAGGTCATCCAGGAGCAGGGGCTCGACGCCATTGAAAAGCGCATCGGCGTGGACGCCACCGGCGCCCGCTTCAACTCGATCATCGCCGTCGAGTCGGTGAAGGTGGTGCAGGGGGCCGGCGCGCCCGAGATGAACCCGCTCGTCAACCCGGGCGCCATCTCGGCCACCAGCATGGTCAAGGGAGGGAGCTCCGACGAGGTCTGGAAGAAGATCATCGGGTTCCACAACGACGCCGCAGGACGGCCGTTGACGGTGCTGCAGGACGTCTACAAGTCGGAGTCGGACACCAACCAGCGCAACCAGGCGATCGGCGCGCTGATGCTGGCCTACGGCTACATCAAGTCGAACTGGCAGCAGGCCGTCGACCTCTACACGAAGCAGTGCTCCATCGGCGTCAACGCGCAGGACCTGGCCAACATGGCGGCCACGCTGGCCGCCGGCGGCACCAACCCGGTCACGAAGAAGAAAGTGCTCGACGTCGAGAAGGTGCCGGGCGTGCTCGCGGTGATGGCGACGGCCGGCCTCTATGACGATTCCGGCAAGTGGCTGTATCACACCGGCCTGCCCGCCAAGAGCGGCGTCGGCGGCGGCATCATCGCGGTGTCGCCGGGCAAGTTCGGCATCGCCGTCGTGTCGCCGCCGCTCGACGACGCCGGCAACAGCATCCGGGCGCAGCGCGCGATCGCGGACATCTCCAACGCGCTCGGCGGCAACCCGTACGCGGGAAAGAAAGTCGGCAGCTAGGGAGACTGGCCGGGAGAATGAAGAAAACGCCGCGCGGAGTGAACCGCGCGGCGTTTTTTTTGCGGATTACTTGCCGGGAAGATTGCGGGAGACGGTGACGAGCTCGATCTTCTTGCCCGAGTAGTCTTCGATCTCGACGCCGGTGGGGCCGCCGGCCTTGACCTTCGCGGCCGGCGCCATCGATCCCTTGCCCAGCCCGGTGCTGTCGACGGTGAACTCGGCGACGGCGACGTCGTAGCCGGCGGTCGGCTTCGCATCGACTGCGCCGGCGCCGGCGAAGAAGACCGGCTCCGCGGTCGCCACGGCGATGCGGCGGCCGCCGCCCTGCGCCTGCGCGCGCGCCCAGTGGATCGCCACGGAGCGGTTCCCCACCTTGAGCGATCCGATCTTCGGGGCCTTGCGCAGCGCGGCCACGAACGCCTCGTTGCCGCCCTGTTTCAAGGCGTCGGCGAGTGCGGCGTGATCGGCGTCCGAAGTGTACTTGTCGATCTGGATGTGGATCGCGGAGGCGGCGCCGCCCGCGGCGCCGAGGATCTGTCCGTTGGCGCGGAACGATTCCGGCGCCCCGGGCCTGGTCATCGATTGCGCGCCCGGCGCCGCCACGACGGCAGCCACGATCAGCGCGGCGGTCAAGGTGCGAACTGGCACAGGCGGCCTCCTCATGAGATCTGTCGCTTCACCGACGTCAGCTTGACCGGCTCGGCGTCGTAGGCTTCGATGTCGACGCCGGTCGCGCCGCCCGGCTTGACCTTCGCGGCGGCGGCCATGCGGCCTTCGCCGAGGCCCGACGAGTCCATCGTCAGCTGCACGACGGCGGTGTCGAAACCCTCGCGCGATTTCGCCCCGGGGACGCCGCCGCCGACGAAGTAGACCGGCGAATCGACCACCAGCGAAATGACGCGTCCCGTGTCGCTGGGCTTTTCACGGGCCCAGCGGATCGAGAACGACTTGTTGCCGGCCTCGATGTGCCCGACGATCGGCGCGCGCTTCAGCGCCACCACGAAGGCCGCGGAGCCGCCTTCCTTGAGCGCCTTCTCCATGACGTCGATGTCTTTGGGAGCGGTGTACCGGTCGACGCGAATGGTGACGTAGGCGTCGCCGCGCCCTTCCTGCGCGCCGACGCTCAGGCGCGCGCTGAACGTCTCGGGTGCCGTCTGCTTCCTGGGCTTGCCCTGCGCGGACGGATGTCCGACGGCCACACCCCACACCACGATCATGGCGGTCATGCCGCGCGCGATCCGCCGCTGAACACAGGCTGAATGTACGTGCATGCGCCGTACTCTACGGAGCGCGGCGCCGGTCCAGCTATGCAGATTCGGCACGCCCGCCGGCGACCACGCGCAGGGTCGACGCGGTGTCGGCTGGAGCGTCGCTCTCCACGCCGCGCAGGTCGCGCGCCGGGTCGAGCGGGATGCGCGCCTCGACGACCGTCCCGCTTCCGGGCACCGACACGATCGCGAGGCGGCCGTTCAGCGATTCGACGCGCTCGCGCATGCTGACCAGGCCGAGACCCGCCGTCTTCTCCCCGTCGTTCACGAAGCCGGCGCCGTCGTCGGACACGCGCAAGACGACCTGGTGGTCGAGCCCGACCAGCGTCACGTGCGCGCCGCTGGCGCCGCTGTGGCGGAAGACGTTGCCGAGCGCTTCTTCGAGCACGCGGTAGAGGCTGAGCGCGCGATCGGGAGAAATCTTCGGGACGTTCGTCTCGCGGAACGTCACCGGCCGTCCCTGCCGGCTCGAGTCGCGGCAGTGCGCCTGGATGGTCGCGACGAGACCCAGCGCTTCCATCTTCGAGGGATGGAGCCGATGCGAGATGCCGTGGACGTCGCTGGCGATCTCCGCGGTGCGCCGCCACGCGTCCTGCAACGGCATGACGAAGCCGTCCAATGACGCCGGCGGCTGTACGACGAGCTGCTGCAGCTGCACCGCGAGCAGCGCCAGCTCCTGGCTGAGATGATCGTGGAGCTCGCGGGAGATGCGCCGGCGCTCGTCGTCCTGCGCCTGCATCAGGCGCCGGCTCAAGTCGCGCAGCAGGCGCTCCGCCTCCATCCGCTCGTGGATGTCGGCGCAGCCGCCGATGTAGCCGAGGAACGCGCCGTCGGAACCGGAACGCACCACGCCCGTGTCGAGGAACCAGCGGTAGCGGCCATCGCGCGTGCGCAGGCGGTATTCCATCTTGAACGGCGCGCGCGCGCGGAACGCGCGCATGAACGTGTCCATCGTCGGGCCGCGATCGGCGGGGTGCACCGAGTCCAGCCAGCCGGCCCCGGCATCCTGCTCCATCGTGCGCCCGGTCGTCTCGAGCCAGACTCTGTTCAGATACGTGCACGACGCGTCGGTGTCGACCAGCCAGACGGCGATCGGCAGCGCGTCGGCCATGACCCGGAACCGGTCTTCACTCTCGCGCAGCGCCATCTCGCTGACCTTGCGGGTCGTGACGTCCCAGTGCGTGACGACCGCGCCCCCTTCCGGCCGGCGCAGCGGTTCCGCCGTCATCAGGAACCATCGCATGGCGCCGTCGACCTCGTAGTGATACTCGACCTCGCGGCTCGAGGACTCGCCGTGGCAGGCGGCCTCGATCGCCGGGAGGGCCTCGCTCGACGCGGCGCACCCGTTGCGCTGCGCCGATTCGCACGCGTGCAGATAATTGTGGCCCACCTCGATCGACCGGCCGAACGGCAGGCCGTGTGTCGACCCGACGTCGTTCCACGCGCCGTTGACGCCGATGATGACGCCGTCGCGATCGAGGACGGCGACCTGCGCCGGAAGCGAATCGAGAATCGCCCCTTTCAACCGATCGCTGCTGGCGAGCGCGTGCTCCGCCTGCTTGCGCTGCACCACGGTCGCGACCAGCGCCGCGATGACGCCCAGCTGCGGCGCGAGCGCCTGCTGCGAGATCGGCGCATCGCTGGAGATGCCGAACAGCGCGCCCCAGATGACGCCGACCGACGAGAGCGGTACGGCGACCGCACTGCGCGCCTCGATGCCGACACGGTGGACGCGCTGCTGCACGCCTGGCGGAAGGTCCGACATCCCGGTGAAGCTCGCCGCCTCGCCCGCGCGCAGCGCCACCGAATACCACTCCCGCTCCGCCGGCGTATCGCGATCCCACCGCCAGATGTGATCGACCTCGAGCACCCCGGCCACGCGCGCCAGGGCCGCGTCCAGCGCCGCGTCGATGTCGTCGGGAGGCACGGCCGACAACGTCAGCGACAACTCGGCCACGAGACGCTCGAAGCGCAGGCGGCGCTCCACCAGCCGCTGCACTTCGCGCCGGCGCTGCACGATGCGGACGAGCGCCAGGATCAGCGCCGTCTGCGCGACGCCGACGGCGCCGACGAAGAGGATCTTGCCGCGTTCGCGTTCCCACAGGCTGGGCTCACGGAAGGCAATGAAGGTTCCGGCCGGGACCGCCGCGACGGACACATCGTGCGACGCGAGCTCCCGCCAGTCGACGACGGCGTTGGCCACCGTCGCGTGGCGCGCCGGGCGCTCGCCCGCGATCAGCCCGGCCGCCTCGCGGCCGAGATCGGCGCCGTGCCGATCCAGGTCGAGCAGCGCGCCGCCGACGATCCCATGCCCGAGCTGCGTGCTGGCAATACCGAAGATCGGCGCGCGCGTCGCCGCGCGCAGCGCCTCCACGGCGTCGATCGGCCGCTGCGGCGCCTGCGCGCCGTCACGCGTCATCGACGTGAACAACACCACCGTGTTCGGGGGCAGGGCCGCGACCTTGCGCACGAGATCGGGCAGCGACGAGTCGAAGTCGTACTCGATCCCGACCTTCCCGCTGAGCACCTTCAAGTCGTTACGGATCAGCCCCTGCCAGCCCCGGTCGAACCGGGAACTGCCGCCGACGACGTAGACCTTGCGGGTGGAGGGGAAGAGCTGCAGCGCCAGGCGCACCGTCGAGGCCGCGTCGACTTGCGCGTAGACGATGGCCGCGTTCTTCGGGACGACACGCTCGTCGATCGAACGCGGTTCGACCAGGCCGAACAGGAGCGGGGTTCCGGCAAAGAGGCGATCGTGCTCGCGCATCACGAACTGGACGGCCGGCTCGCTGAAGGCGACCACGAGATCGAGGGGGAGCGCGCTGTATTTCTCCGCGAACAGATCGGCGAGCCGGCGCTCGTAGAGCGGCCCGGTGAAGCGGCCCGTGTCGATGGTTTCGACGTAGAACTCCACCGGCGTCGTCGAGCCGCGCCGGACCGTCGCTTCGATCGTGTCGACGATGATGCGGCCGCCCGGAAGGTCGGGCGATTCGCCGCGGATGATCAGGACGTTTCTCGTACCGGCGGCCGCCGCCGGCAGCGCTGTCAGTCCGAACAGCACCAGCAGGGCGACACCAACACGCGAGCGGGCCGCGACCCGGCGATCGGTATTCGGCATCGGCGAGGCCCGTAGTCTATGCCTCGACGGGCCGTGAGACTACTGGTAAATGTGCTAGCGCAGCTTGGGCAACTAGTTCACATCCAAGCACTTACAAAGTAGACGTCAGTGGCCCGAACCTGCCACGCTGTCAGGCGGGGGCCGTCACCTTTTATATAAGGTGGTGGCGGATGGCGTACTGGATGAGCTCCGCGTTGGTCTTGATGTTCAACTGCTCCATCATCCGGTACTTGTGGAAGGCGATCGTCCGGGCGGTCACGTTCAGGACGCTGGCCACCTCTTTCATGGACTTCCCCTCGGCCAGCAGCTGCAGGACTTCGCGCTGCCGTGCCGTCAGCTGCCGCGACGAGCTGTCGGTGCCGGCCGGGTGCATCAGCGATCCGAGCATGCCTTCCATCACCAATGGCGTCACGTAAGACCGGTGCTTCATCGCCTCGCGGATGGCGGTGAGCAGCTCGGAGCCCGCGGAACGCTTCAGCAGGTAGGCGGTGCCGCCGGCGCGCAGCGCCTCCGCCGCGAGGTCCGGATCCTCGTTCATCGTCACGAAGACGAGCCTGACCGAGCGATCTTCCTGCTTGATCTGGCGTGCGGCGTCGATCCCGTTGAGCAGCGGCATTGCCAGGTCCAGGACGACGACGTCGGGATGGTGTTCGCGCACGGCGGCCAGCAGCGCGCGTCCGTCGGCGACCTTCGCCACGATGTCGCACTCGGGCGCCAGGAGCTTCTCGAACGCCTCCAGCAGCAGGGTGTGATCGTCGGCGAGAATGACACGGGGTTTCGGCAAGGTGCAGCCCTCTATCTCTAGTCGGCGGCCCGCACGCGGAACGTGAACGAGGTGCCGACGCCGGGTTCGCTTTCACACTCCAGCCCGCCGCCCATGCGCCGCAGGTATTCGTCCGCGAGCGCCACGGCGTAGGTGGCGGCACGGTGGTCCGGACCGGGTGCGGCCGGGGGCGTCAACGGCGCGCTGAACAGCCGCTCGACCTGCTCTTTTGTCAGGCCCGGGCCCGCATCGGTGATCGTGCACGCCACCGTCCCTGATTCCTCGGTCATCCGCACCTGGATCGTGCCGTACGGCTTTGACACGCTGACCGCGTTGGCCAGCAGGTTGTCGGCGACGGCGGCAAGTGCGACGCGGTCGCCCGACACCAGCGGAACCGGCACCGCGTCGCAGGTGAGGCGCAGGTGCTGCGCCGCGGTCCGCCGCCGATAATACTCGCACGCACGCCCCATCAGCACGCCGATGTTGACGCGTTCCAGCTTCAAGGGAAAGTCGCGCGGTACCGACATCGCGACCAGCCGGCTGACGGTGTGCTGCATCAGGTCGGCGGTATGGCCGATTCCCTCCAGCCAGACGGTGATGTCGGGGCTGGGATGGTCGCGCAGCGCGAGCTGGAGCATCTCGACGGTCGCGGTGGTGACGGTGATGTAGTTGCTCAGCGAGTGCGCGACGAGACCGACCAGCATCGGGTTGAATGTCTGGATGGCGTCGATCTCGGCCAGGGCCCGGTCGAGGTCGCCCTGCGCCTCAGCGATGGCGGCCGCGGCGCGCGTCCTGGCGTCCACGTGTCCTCCTCCCTCTGATAGTTGGTGAAGTTGTGGCATGCACATTTTCCAGGGGGCGAATGACACACTTTGCGAATAGACACATCTCAGCGGCGCCGCTAGGGTATGACGCGTGAGTAACGGCGCCCTCCCGCGCGTCCTGGTGGCCGACGACAACCAGCCGGTGCTGGATCGGGTCGTTGCCATGCTGGATGGGGAGTTCAGCGTGGTCGGCACCGCGCACGACGGCGCGGAGGCGGTCGAGGCGGAAGCGTCCCTGCACCCCGACGTGCTGGTGCTGGACGTCTGCATGCCGGGCATGGGCGGCCTCGAAGCGGCGGCCCGGATCCGCCATCGCGGATCGCTGGTGCCCGTCGTCTGCATGACCGCGTTCAACGAAGCGGACCTGCTGGACGCGGCGTGGGACGCGGGCGTGAGCGGCTACGTGGCCAAGATTTCGCTGGTCCAGGACCTGGTGCCGGCGATTCGCGCGGCGCTCGAAGGCCGGCGCTTCGTCTCCGCCCGGATCGAGCCGTATCTCCTGCCGGACCGCTGACCCCACGTCGCTCCTCGCCGCCAGGCCACGGTCCCCCGATAATCCGCCCGACGGGAACCTGTCAGTTTTGCCGGGCACCTCTCCAACTGTTGGCAGTTCTGTACCAGCCGCGGACGCCGTACCGTTCGAAGCGTCAGGCAGGACTGTCAACATGGACCAGATCATCTCCTCTCCGTCCCGACCAGGACGTGCCCGCGTTCCGGCGCGACAGATTGTCAAGCGGCTCGACGCCTTCCTCCTCGGGCACCTCGACGAACCGATCCAGATGGCGCGGCTCTGCGACGCCACCGGCGTCAGCGAGCGCAGCCTGCGCAACGCCTGTCACGAGGTCTGCGGGACCAGCCCGAAGCGCTATCTGACCCGGCGCCGCATGGAGGCCGTGCGTCAGGCGCTCGAGAACGCCCGCCCCGGCGAGTCGACCGTCACGCGCATCGCCACCGACTACGGCTTCTTCGAGCTGGGACGGTTCGCCGCGACCTACAGCCTGCTGTTCGGCGAGCGCCCGTCCGACACGCTGCGCGGCGACGTGTCGACATGAACGGTAGCGGCAGCGCCGGCGCCCGGACTATGCGGAATCGGCAGCGCGCCGCCGCTCGATCATTTCGCGCCGCGCACCGTCGCCGCCAGCTTGACCGGCGTCTCGGCGTAGTCGTCGATGCGCACGCCGGTCTCGCCGCCCGGCTTCACCCGCGCCGCGGCCGCCATCGTCCCCGTGCCGTGCCCCGACTTGTCGAGCGTCAGCTGGGCGACGGCCACCTCGTAGCCGGCGGTCGGCTTGGCGCCGCGCCGCCCGCCGCCGACGAAATACACCGGCGTGTCGGTGACGATCGAGATGGTGCGGCCGGCAGCCGCGTCCACCTGGCGGGCCCAGCGGATCACGAACGACTGCCCCGCCGCCTCGACCGAGCCGGCACGCGGCGCGGCGCGGAGCGCTTCGAGGAAGCCGGGATAGCCGCGGAACTTCAGCGCGTCGGTCATCGAGTTGCGCGCGCGCTCCGGTGAATAGCGATCGATCGTGATCACCATCGGCACGGTAATCCCGCCGCTCGCGCGGCCGCCCGAGGCGCTGCCGGCGGGCGTGATCGTCGCGACGACGTCGAGCACTTCAGCCGGCTCCTGGATCGGAACGGCGGCCAGCGACGAGGCGAGCAGCATGGCGAAACCCGCAAGGCGAACTGTCACGGCAACTCCTTGGTTGCGAATGAGCGTAGGGATCCCGTCGAGGCTCGACTATGCGTTTTCGGCAGTCGGGCGCGTGCGCCGCTCGTGCCGGATCCGCATAGCCGCAGCAGGATGCGCCGCATATCGTCGCGCGGTGACGC
>Ga0207691_10005089_pt1 | contig 12692 bp, 9 predicted proteins | sample KBSM13metaG_FD_184327 | JGI IMG/M metagenome (GOLD analysis project Ga0207691, IMG submission 184327) | Miscanthus rhizosphere microbial communities from Kellogg Biological Station, Michigan, USA - KBS M1-3 metaG (SPAdes) (version 2) | ecosystem: Host-associated > Plants > Roots > Rhizosphere >... | reverse complement strand
GGACTCCATCGCAGCCAGTTCTTCGAACTCCGGCTGGCTCTTCTTGAACATGTAGTAGGTATCTGTGGCAAAGAGCGAGTAGTCTCCCTCATCGTTCCAGCCGCCGTTAACGCAGCAGGCGTCCGTGTCGCCGATGCGGATGAGGGTTTTGGGATCTGTTACCGGCAGGTTATGAAGAAGGATGGCATTGACTAGTGTGAAGATCGCGGAGTTGGCGCCGATGCCAAGGGCGAGCGTGAGCAGCACGGTAACGGTGAACCCCGGCGTCTTGCGCAATTGACGGAATGCATAACCCAGATCCTGCAGCAGAATTCTCAACGCTTCACCCCCGCGCACGAGCACGTGCATCCACAACATGCAAGTCGCGTGCCACGGAACTTCTGAATCCGGCCTTTGAGATCAGCAGGTTAGCGGCTTCCCCACGGCGGGCTGCGTTCATAACTGAGAAAGACTGTTCAAAGTCGGACGCTTTGCAGCAAGTTCAAACACTATGTGTTTCGATTGCCATCCCCACGGTAATCAAGATTGCCTGAACTGACGTATCGCCGTGCCACTTTTCGACCACAAACTCAAGTGACGCGATAAGTCGGCTTGAGTCGCCGGATTCCTGGTTCGGCACTTGCGCTTCTTCTCGAGTTAGCAGCCAAATAAACGTCGATAAAGATGTCGCAACGATCTTGCGCTCGTTGCCCTCTGTTCATGCTTTCTCACGTGCAACGCGGCTTTGGATGCGGGCATCAGACGGCAGAGTTAGCGGGGTTCTGCTCTAAACCAAGGAACTCGCGGGTAATGGGGTGCCGCTCGGCGCGCGTTGAGTCACGCCCTACTTCCGCTATCGCTGCGAGGTAACACATGCAAATTAAACTAACAGGCTCCCGAACTTGGGCTCTGGCCGCTTTGGCTTCTCAATTGATCGTCGGCATGCCTCTTGCAGGCCACAGTCAGGATCAGGCGAATCCGCCGTCTTCAACCGCACCCGATAATTCGTCCCAAAACAAGAATCATGACAAAACGGCGGACAGCCAGAAGGAGAACACTTCAGACCGCGAAATCACGCAAAAAATTCGCCAATCAATCATGGCGGATAAGTCTCTTTCCACGTATGCACACAACGTGAAGATCATCACGCGAGATGGGCAGGTAACACTCAAGGGCCCAGTGCAAAACGAAAATGAAAAGTCGACAATCCAGTCTAAGGCTGCTGAAGTTGCTGGATCGGGCAAAGTGGTCAATCAGTTGACCCTAAAGCAGTGATCGATCAACGCAAGAGTTAACCCCCATTCCAATTAGCAGGAGTTCAAATTATGGCAGGTAAGAATACAGCAGCGTTTGGGATCTTCGCGTCTCGATCCGAGGCGGAAGTGGCAGTCAACGAACTAATAAATGTCGGCTTTTCAAACCAGGATGTGTCAGTTCTGATGGCCGACAGGTCGGGTACGAGGGACTTTGCGGCGGAGAAGAATACCAAGGCGCCTGAGGGTACATCAGCGGGAGCAGGCGTTGGTGGCGCATTGGGTGGCACGCTCGGATTGCTGGCGGGCATCGGCGCAATCGCGATCCCTGGCGTTGGGCCTCTGATTGCCGCCGGTCCGATCATGGCGACCATCGCGGGTGTGGGCGCCGGTGGACTGGTCGGCGGAATAGTTGGAGCTTTGGTCGGAATGGGAATCCCCGAGTATGAAGCGAAGCGGTATGAAGGCCGCGTAAAAGAGGGGGGGATACTCGTGTCAGTTCACTGTGACAGCTCGGAAGAAGTTTCGCGTGCGAAGGATGTGCTGAAGAGAGCCGGTGGAGAAGATGTTGCCTCTGCAGGCGAGAAGTCCGTCGGCACCCATACAGCGGAGAGGTCTGTCAGCGGCACCACAGATGAAACGATTGAAGCGTACCGGACCAGGGAGCCACGTGCAGAGGTGTCGGATTCAGTTGACACAATCAACTCCTACAGGTCGAAGGATCCGCGTTCAGAGTTGCCCGCCACTGAAGAGGAGATTCTGGACGAGACCCGCAGAAGGCCGGCGTAACGGGTTAAACCGAGATGACTTGAAATGGCCTGCGCAATTTGTTTGCGCAGGCCGTTTTTTGCGATTCGTAAAGAACCTCGCAGGGTGGCAGCACTACATGGCGGCAACGAAGTCAGGAAGCATATCCGGGGCGCTCGCCTGCAAGAGCCGCGCCATGCGGGCCGCCATCCCGGTGTACATCGAAGCCACGTGGAAGGCATTCAGTCGAACGCTCTCACTTGCCTTCTCGAAGGCGAATTGAGCAAGGGCCTTTAGAACTGCGAGGCGAATCTGGGTGGCATCACTGCGGAGGGCGGCAAGAAGTTCCAGGTCCGCTGATTCGCAGTTCCGCGCGGCATAATCTGCCATCTCGAGGATGACGCCAGCGTTGCGATACATCGCACGAAGACCTCGAGCGCCCTGAATCTGTTCCCATGTCTCGTCTGGTGTTGAGTTCAGGCCTTCCATGGAAAGGAAGTGATCGCTCAACGCAGAAGCGGTCCATCCGGGAGTCAGCCGAGCGAACAGAGCGTCCCAGGATTGCGAGTTACGACGACTGAGAGCAGATCTCCATCTGACGAGATAGATCGCCACGATTGCCACTGACGCGATTTGGAGGATCGGCGTGCTCATCGGTAATCGCTTTTTGAATACATGAGTAACATAAAGGCACCCACGGCGCCGGTAAATGCTACTTCTGGATCGGGGAATGCTGCCTTTTGGGGAGGACTGAGGACTTGGGGAGGCATGAACCGCTTTTGAATGTGGATTTAGCCGGATTAGGCTTCACTATGGTTATTCGGAGGAAGTTCCTGAGATAAAGGACAGTCGTGAATCAGAACCTGAATCGCTTCCATGAGATTGACCAGATACACCGGGCTGGGCAGCAGGATGAAGTCCTGTGCGGGTGAGGAGATGTTCTGAAGCAGGGCGTCTGTTGCGGGAAAACTGGAGAACAGCAGGACTTTACAGTGTGGGTTGTGAACCAGCGTTTTTGCGGCCAACTGGTGGCCGGAGAGCGGGGAGAGCGCCACGTCAGAGACCAAGATGTCCGGCGGCTCGGAGTCGGCTGCATACAATGCCTCGAGCGGTCCGGCGAAAGCCTGCACATCGAGCCCCTCCTGGCGCAAGAATTGGGCTAACGTCGATGCAAAGATATGTTCTTCGTCGACGACAAATACGCGGAGTTTCGCAGACTGTTTCGAGATCATGATGATCACCGCGCCTGTGGGGCTGGCGACGTCACAGGCTTGCAGATTGCAGGTATTGCAATGCGAGGATGATACGCAAAATCGGAGGGGGCACAACTGGCAGATGTGCTAGTCGTTGATTCCGGTGCCTCCGACATAGGAAGAATGGGAAGGTCAGAGTTCTGGCTTCGCAAAGCGGCGATAGTAAACAGCAATCCTTATGCGGTTTGACACAATAGAGGGTTCTTTTCGAGGAAGGGATTTGATAGGGGCGCGTTGTGCGGCGGAAGTACAGAAATGAGCCGAGAGTATCTGGTCTGAAACTGGGGATACCGGTGGCGGCGACAGTTATGTCCGACGCAACCCGTATGAACAGCCACGGAGCGGGCATGCTGCGAGCTGACAGGGAAAATCGTTCGAGGGCTTGGGTGGGCCGGTGGGCGATTTGCGACACCGATTGCGGTGACACATGCCAGGCACCGCAATCGGTGAGGTTAGAAACCGGGGCCCGACTTCAGTGGTAACTAACCTAGGAGACAGCGTAGCTGGGTTTAACTTCCACGCGAATAGCCGTTTAGGGTTAATCGATGGACAGCTTGTGTTAACCGGTGGGCCGCTTTGTGTTAGTTTCGGCGGCGTCGCGCCAGGTCTTGTCCAATCTGACAACGCCAAGAAGAAGGCGCCCAAAGATTTTCAAACAAGCTCGACGATTCTTGCGGTTGTCGGGTTGAGATGGTTTTTGAATGAATCTTCGGGGCGGCGATATTCGTGCGTCGTCACATACAAGATCAATGCGACGAGCCCAATCAGGAAAACGATGAAGCCCGCCAGCCGCCAAGGGTGTGTCCTGGCTGAATAAATGAGATGTTGAAACAGCATCTCTCCTCACGAGGGCAAAGTACGCGGTGGCGAGAATTCGAACGGCGCGACCAAGAATGCGTGCCCGACGCTAACTCTTGAACATATTAACTTCGGCTGACGGGAAAGGAACTACCACTTAAGGAAGTTACTCTCAAGCGATCAGGGTGCGAGAGAAGTTTCTGAGACTTAGCTAGACGGCCAAATTTCCACCGAGGATTGGAGTTGGGGACCTCTGTAGTGATGCAGCGTTGCGATTTCGAGTGGCAAAGTGGACTGTCAGATTTGCCAGTTGCGATAACGGGATCGTGGCCCAAGACTCATCCTGTGCATCAAGTCGTGGAACCTGAAGCCTTGGTCCATGCGAACGGCATTTCGCAAGAGATATTTCGTCGGGAGACCTCAAAGTTGTCTTCGAAAGCGTGGGAGCGTTCTTCATTCGGCGCAGCCCGAGGGCTGTCCCAAAAACGCACTTGAAATTGTCCGTTTGGACAAATGGAGAAAGAGATGAGTCTTTTAAACAAGTTGCTTTCGGGCTGGATTGCCGACGAGAAGCGCCGCGATGCGCAAACGTTTCTTGGCATAGCTGCGCTGGGAGTGTGCTCGATTTTTGCAGCGAGTGCGCAGGATCAGGGTCAAACGAAACAGGGTGACCAGGGGGTGCCCGCATCCGCGCTGGTGAAGAAGACGGTTCAGGCGGTCGGTTACCAAGTGGGTGCTGGAGGGACGAAGGTCGATCTCGTGGGTACCGACTTGGCAACCAACGCCAAAGGGGACGTGAAGGTTGAGATCAAGTCGAAGGCTGGAGCAGCCAGTATCGACATCAGCGTTAAGGGGCTGGCGGCGCCTACGACTCTTGGCGCGGAGTTTCTGACTTACGTGGTATGGGTCGTCACACCTGAGGGCCGCACGGGCAACACTGGAGAATTGCTCATTAACAAGAATGGAGATGGCAAGCTCAGCGCAACGACGCCAGCTCAAACCTTCTCGGTGATTGTGACCGCCGAGCCTTATTACGCAGTTCGACTGCCCAGCGAAATGGTGGTGCTGCAAAGCCAGGCTCGGAAGAATACGGTGGGCAAGATTTTCCCAGTTAGCGAATACACCCTGATGAAACGCAGTCAATATGAGGAACTGGGAAACCCTTTGGGAATGGGGCTGGATCCGAAGATTCCGTTGTTGATGTATGAGGCGCGCAACGCCGTGTTGGTGGCCAAGTCTCGTCAGGCTGAAAAGTATGCACCGGAAGCCTTCTCGAAAGCGGAGGCAAGCCTGAAGATGGCGGACAACGCCCTTGCGAGCAACGATAATAAAGACGCCGTGATGTCCACGTCGCGACAGACTATTCAATTCGCAGAAGACGCGCGCGCCCTGGCGGTGGAACGCCGGGAAGCGGAGCGCATAACGCAGGAGCGTGAAGCGGCGGCGGCGAAGGCCAAGTCGGAGGCCGAGGCTAAAGCAGCTACCGAAGCGGAGGAAGCGAAACGCATCGCGGACGCCAAAGCTGCTGAGGCAAAGCGCCAAGCAGATGCAGAGATGGCAGCGGCGAAGGAGAAGTCCGACGCAGAGATCGCGGCCAGGAAACAAGCGGAGCGCGAGAAGCAGGAATTGCGTGCACGACTGCTTGCGCAGTTTAATCGCGTGCTGCCAACTACTGACTCGCCACGCGGGCTTGTTGTGAATATGGGCGACGTTCTGTTTGATACCGGAAAAGCTGATTTGCAATCGGATGCACGCATAGCGCTCGCAAAGCTCACGGGCATCGTACTCAACTACCCGTCGCTGCGCTTGGCGATTGAAGGGTATACCGATAGCACAGGCGGGGCGGATTTCAACCAGGCTCTGTCAGAGAAGCGCGCGGATGCCGTGCGAGATTATCTTGTCTCCCAAGGCCTGGATGCCGGTTCTCTAACGGCGCAGGGTTACGGAATGGCGGACCCTGTGGCCGACAACTCGACGGCGCAGGGAAGGCAAAAGAACAGGCGGGTCGAGATCATCGTCTCCGGAGAAGTGATTGGAACGAAGATTGGGGTGGCTGGAAATTAAACAGGGGACTCGTCGGTTTAGAAGTCGTCTCCCGCCGGTGATACGTGCCCGGCGGGAGATCTTTTTTATTAATGCCGAGTGTGCGTTCCGCGCTCAGGCGCGAAGGTCCAATTCGATTGCATCAATGAGCGGCACGAGCCACTGAAGCAGCGCCTGGTGGGAAGGGTGCTGAACATACGCATCCAGAGAGGCCTGGTCTTTAAACTGCATGATGCCACCGAATGTGTAGCCTTTTCCTCGAGGAGAAATGTTGGCGCCCACGTGGGTCTGGAGAAGGCCGGGGATCTTTCCCTGGAAAGCTGCGATATCTTTTGCGGCCTTGGTTTTCTGAGCTTCCGTAGTGCCCGGTTTCCACTGGAATGCAAACACATGGAACACGCTTTCAGGATAATCCTGGGCAGTGGATAACTGCGTTACGACTGCGGGGCCGAGTGCCACCGCGGGGGCTGCGAGGCCCACCTCGCGCATCAGGGTTCGTCGGGTGATTTCGGGCATTTAGATATCCTTTCTGAAACAGCCTCTTCAATGCGCCAGTAATTGCGAGAGTATGGGGGCGGCGACGAGTTTCCCTTGTGACGTTTGAGAGTCAAGGAATCTTTAACGCATTTCACGGACGCCACGATTCGTTGTTGTGATGATTGAATCGGAAAATCACTGGAGGGGTTGCAAGAAACGTTTCAATGCTTTTGGATCTGTTCCTTTATCGGGCAGGAGATCGAGGCTCTTCCGCTTGAGTGATTCTGTCATGACAAACTCATGGCCGACACCATCGGGACCGATGCGAACGACACGAGCTAGCACGGTGATCGAGTGCTTCGGATTACCTTCTTCAGTGTCGGGTCGTTGCAGTGTGACCCGCAGCATAGTCTGCGGGGACCACAGTTCCTGCGTGAGGAGGTAGAATCCTGTGTCGCTGATGTCCAGAACCTGGTGCGGCTTCGGAGATCCGCCGCTCCAGTAAAAGGCAACCAGCCCGGGCGAAGTGATTCGGGGCGATCTGCGATGATGCGTTCCGGCATCATCCAGCCAGCGCAGGATACGCACAGCGAAAGTGGGTCTCTGCTCTGCGGCTCGCTGGGCTGGCTGTGGGTCTGGTGTGATATTTGCCGGCGGCGCTTCTTTCTTTGGCCTGGGAATAAGAGGAATGGGCGTGGCTGTTTCAGCGGCGACCTTCCTCGGTTTGGGCTTCTTTTCCTGGAGTTTCTCCCGTTCGATCCGTTTCTGCCTTTCTCTTTCTCTTTCCTTCTTGGTTATCTCCTGAATGACTGAGCGCAGTTCGGGCGGAAGCTGATTTGAGTTGCGTGTCTCGAAGTCTTCCTCCGGTGGAACTCCAGCTTGAAGAGCTTCGGAGTTATTTTCGTCGGAAAGGTCCGATGCGGGATCGAAGAAACGAATCCGCGATGGAACGAAGAATCGCGGTTCCTCGGGAGCGGGCTCCGGGTTCGAGGCAATTGGAATTTGTGTGACGGAGGCGGGGGAATCTTGGTTTGGTGGAGAAGGAACGTCCGCGGGTGATGAGGTTTGCCATTCGCTGTGCGAGTCGGGAGTCGGCGGGGGGAGAGAGTTCGAGACGGCGGGGGCCGGAGGTTCTTCCACCGGAAGTTGCCGCCCGGCATTGGCTTGAGGTTGGGCTGCGGGAGCAGAGGGACGCTTCTTCTTTCTCTCAGAGGTCTCGGCGCGTCCGTTGACGGGGATGGCGGTCTCGGGGGTGGAGATTTGCCAGGTTGTGGCCAGGGACTGCGTTGTCTGAACGCTTCTGCTGGGTGGAATCGGGGTGGCGCGTCGCGCGATAACAGGGCGCTGAGCACTTTCTTCTGACACGGCGATGAACTGTGAAGTAACAGGCGTGGCAGAGAGCGGAGTTGGGTGGACCGGCGTCTCTACGGTTGCCTCTGTTGGAGACGCTGCCTCCTGAGCCAATGCGGCTACGGTCGCCGCGGATGATTCCTGGGCCAGGTCTATTGACAATGTTGGGACGGGAATGGCCGCGGGAGGGGGGTGCGGTATCGGTGGGGGCTCGAGCAACAGGAGTTCGGCGCTACGCGAGGCTTGAGCATTGACGGCCGGCACGAAGGCGAGCGGGCTCGGGAACAGTTCGTATGGAGACTCCACATTCCTGGTGACTTCGATGGGAATGGGATCGAGCGGAAGTTGCAGTCCTGATGAAGGGAAAGACGGAGCATCGCTGGGCACTGGAAACTGACCGGTGGATGGAATCGGATCGGGGGATGGAGCGGCATAGATAGCCTTTAGCTGAGCCGCCATGTCCTCGTCGTTGCAGATTCTAACTTCATCGCCGGGAAGAGTCGGCCTTGCGGTGAGAGTGTGCTCGGGGAGAATGAGTGCGCTTGAGAACTGGTTGCGGAAAGGTGGGAGAGTCACTCCTGGTACTACCGAAAGGGCCTCAATAATCCGGTTGTTCTGGTCAAGATAAGCAATATCAAAGGGAAAGAGCCTGGGCAATTGGAGGGAAGTCGCCAGAGGTGTCAGCCAAAGGGCAGCTTCGGAATCGAGGCCAAGCTCATCAACGAACACCTCGAGAACCCTTAAGGGTTGGAGCACAGGATCAGCGATAGCGACCTTGAGGCTGAGGAAAGCGTCCCTCGTCAGGTTGTACGCGCAATAGTTCCTGGTATCCATTTGTCCTCGATCCTGGGGAAGATGAAGGCTATGAGGACTTTCCGGGCGTACCTAGTATCGATTTCATTCCTTTCGTTGAAATCTCACCAGCACCGGGATTGTCTCAAACCGGTGGGACCATTTTCAAACGAAACAACGTTCTTCAACTGACAAGTTGCAAGATGACGTTTATCTTGGATGCATCGCTACCGGCAAGAGATATCTGGTTCCCCTAAGTGCAAGTAATTTAAGCCTTTGACCTGGAGGAGAGCGGAAGCGACTTCGAGATCAGGAAGTTCGCTTATCTGGGGTGCGCGCGCGGGCGTTCGGGATCTGGTGGCAATCTCATTCAGATATTCGGACGGTACTCTGCGGTGCGGGAGTCTGGGTCTCTTCAAAAACAAATCTATGAATTGGCTGTCGAAGCGGTCGGGCCGGTGGCGAGGCTTCGGTTGGCACGGACGAGATCCTCGACATCGCCGATCTTGTCAGCAATCAGGTTCAGCTTCTGAGAGAGTGCCTGGATCTCGGATTCCGCCCGGCGGTTGACATCAAAGTCGAGTTCGCTGCGAAGGCGGTCTTTGGTGTCCTGGCGGTTCTGGCTCATCATGATCACGGGCGCCTGGATGGCAGCGAGCATGGACAAAAACAGGTTGAGGAGGATGAATGGGTACGGATCCCATGCGCGCCCCTTGAGAAAGATATTGAGGCTCGAATAAGTGACCAGCACGATTGCAAACGAGATGATGAAGTTCCACGAGCCGCCAAAGCGAGCGACAGCGTCGGCGATTCGCTCTCCGAAGGTCGCTTCCTCTTCGATGACTTGATTGGGATTGCGGCTGGCGCGGAGTTGGATAAGTCTCTGAGATGCGTGGAACTGGCGACCTAACACAGTGAGCATATCGAGACCCGCCATGGGCTTGCGCTGCAACAGGACGGAAATGTCATTCCGATCGAGCTCGACGCAAACGGTTTCCTGCATAGACATGGCGTTCGACTGGTGAGGAGTCTCGTCGAGCATTGAGGCGAACCCGAAGAAACCGCCGTGCCCAGGCTCGTCGATCAGGACCTCCTGTTGGTCTTCGTCAACGGTGGTGACGCGCACACTGCCAGACAACACCACATAAGCCTGCCTGGATGGCTCGCCGATTTTGAAGATGCGCTGGCGAGGGGCGAATCGCTTCAGGTCAACTTGCGCGGCGAGAACGGCGAGTTCTTCATCGTCGAGCAGTTCGAATAGGGGGACGTGCTTCAACTCGTCTGGTTCACAAGGCATGGGGATCTCTCTTTCGGGACATCTACCGCTGAGTTTATCCCGCGTTTGGCTGACACGACATGGGTGGAATGTTAACAATCAGGGCGCACTGCGCATCTGTCGTTCCCTCGGCAAGATTCGGTGGCGAACGGCGCGGGAGGTTGGCAGGGCTGGTTCAGCTATGATTTCTCCGCGAGCAGCGCCGTACGAGCGGGGATGTCGGACGGACTAAAAGGAGAAAGCCCCATGGGGGACGATTCAAATGCGGCAAGCGAATTTGGAGTTACGCGACGTTCCTTTTTGGGTCGCACACTAGGAGCGGCGGTCGCTGGTGCTGCGTACACGGTTTCAACTCAGGCTGAACCGAGAGGGTCGGGCCAAGAGAAACGCGGGGCCTCATCGTTTGTGAATGTGGTGCGGATTCCGGACAGAGTTACGGCATACGCGGGCATTGGCAATCGTGTCGATCTGAGACGGGCGCAAACGGCATGGCAGGCAAGTGGAATCGAAGTTGATTTCAAATCGGACGGGAGACAGATGCCGATCCGCGTTTCAGCGCCGGGAGCGGAGGTGACGCATCTGCACCTTCGGTGGCAGGCGGAGATTGCGCCGAATCTGCGCTGCATGGGTGATCACTGGGAGCGCAGTTATGGAGACCTGTCGTGGCGAGGGATCGTGCCGGAGAGAGTGATGCCGTGGTATTTCGCAACATACGACGGCGCCAAGTGTCATGGCTACGGGGTCAAGACAGGCCCACGCGTACTGTGTTTCTGGCAACTGGATCCGGAAGGCGTTTCTCTCTGGCTGAACCTCTGTAATGGGGGGGATGGCGTTCAGCTGGGCAGCCGTCAACTGCTAGCAGCGACGGTGGTGTCGCGAGAAGGCAGCGCCGGAGAGGGTGCGCTGCCGGCGGTTCGCGCATTCTGCTCGGTGATGTGCGAGAAGCCTCGTCTTCCGCGCGAGCCGATTTACGGATCGAACGACTGGTACTACGCATACGGCAAGAACTCTGAAGCGCAGACGTTACGGGATGCGGACCTGGTGGCTGAACTGTCGTCTGCGAACGCGGTGCGTCCTTTTGTCGTGATCGATATGGGGTGGGAGAACTCCACTGCATTTCGCGACATGGGCGTATTGGCCGCGGAGATGCGTCGTCGGAAGGTGAGGCCGGGAATCTGGATAAGGCCGCTGCTGGCGCCGTCGAAGGCTGATCGCGGATTACTGATTGCGGATGCGCGATTTGGCAAATTGAAGGAACGGGCAGCTGAACCGGCGTATGACCCGACTCATCCTGGGGCTCTGGAACTCGTTATGGCCAAGGTGCGACAGGTCGTGAAGTGGGGATATGAGCTGGTCAAGCACGATTTTTCGACCTACGACCTGCTGGGCAAGTGGGGATTTGAGATGGGGGCAGAGCCTACGTTCCCTGGTTGGAGCCTGCACGATCGAAGCCGCACGAATGCGGAGGTGATGCTGGATCTGTACGGGGCGATCCGAAGAGAGGCGGGAGAACAAACTTTGCTGCTTGGGTGCAATACGGTTGGACATCTGGGCGCAGGTATTTTTGAGTTGCAGAGGACCGGAGACGATACGAGCGGCGAGCACTGGGAACGAACAAGAAAGATGGGCGTAAATACACTTGCTTTTCGACTGGCGCAGAACGGGACGTTTTTTGTGCAGGACGCGGATTGCGTTGGGATTACGAAGGCGATTCCGTGGGATCTGAATCGCCAGTGGCTCGACGTGCTGGCTCGCAGCGGAACGGCGTTGTTTATTTCCCCTTCTCCGGACGCGACGGGAGCAGAGCAACGAAAGGCAATCGCGGAGGCGTTTGGCATTGCGGCCGCAGGTGGAACGAAGGTTGTTCCCGAAGACTGGATGGAAACGACGACGCCGGAACGGTGGGGTCGCGTCGGCGCTGGAGATGCGGAGAAGCGGTACAGGTGGTGCGCGCCAGGCGGAGCCTTTCCGTTTGCATCGTGAAGGGATGAACGGCTGACATGTTCGAACGCGACATGGCAACCGTCAAGTAGATGGAAGACTGGCCGGTGTCGCTATTCGTCGCGGAGGACGGCAAGCGGATCAACGCGCGTGGCACGGAGCGCAGGGATCAGGCTTGCGCCGAACGATACGACAATGAGCAGCAGCGTGACGGCCAGGAATGTCGCGAGGTCAGTGGAGCTTACTCCGTAGATGACGCTGCTGGCGATGCGGCCGAGGGCTACGGATGCTGCGACTCCGATGGCGATTCCAGCGAGTGTAGGCTTCATGCCCTGGATAATAACCAGGCTTGCGACGTCGCGCATGTTTGCGCCGAAGGCAATGCGCAGGCCGATCTCTCTCATGCGGCGTTTCACAGAGTATGCGAGCACGCTGTAGATGCCAATTGAGCAGATGACGAGAGCAAGCAGACCGAAGATTGTGAGCAACTGCATATTGAAGCTGTGCTGTGTCAGGGTCGCTCCGACAAAGTCTTCAAGGGACATGACGTTGTCTACGGGTATGTCTTTATTCACCTGGCTGACGGCCCCTGTGACCGCGGCGGCGAGTTTCTGCGGAGGGGTGGTGGTGCGAACGATGAGAGTAAGAGGATTTGCCCGCCAGGGACCCATCGGAGAGGCTGAGCCCTGCGACAGCGGCCAATAGAGGGTGGCGACGCCGGCGGCGCTGTCGAGTCCGATCTGCTTGACGTCGCCGACGACTCCTACGACTTCGCGATCTTTG
>Ga0207691_10005084_pt1 | contig 12695 bp, 8 predicted proteins | sample KBSM13metaG_FD_184327 | JGI IMG/M metagenome (GOLD analysis project Ga0207691, IMG submission 184327) | Miscanthus rhizosphere microbial communities from Kellogg Biological Station, Michigan, USA - KBS M1-3 metaG (SPAdes) (version 2) | ecosystem: Host-associated > Plants > Roots > Rhizosphere >... | reverse complement strand
GCCGAGCGCGCCTGGGTCGAGGCGCAAGGCTGGACGGCAAAGCAAGGTACTGTACTGCTCTTGCCGAATGGACAGGGCGGGGTTGGCGGCGTTCTGCTCGGAACCGGCGGCAAGGACTGGGCGACGCAGTCGCCGCTATTGCTCGGAGTTCTGCCGGCCGCCTTGCCCCCCGGCGACTACCGCTTTGCCTCGCCGCTCCCTGATCCCGAGCTCGCGGCGGTAGCCTTCCTCGCTGGCAGCTACCGCTTCATCCGCTACAAGACCGCAAACGGGCCGAAGCCCAAGCGGCTGGTTCTGCCAGAGGACGCAAATCGAGAGGAGGTCCTTGCTCTCGCTGAAGCGCTTTATTTCGGCCGCGACCTCATCAACACGCCGGCAAACGATCTCGGCCCTGCAGAGCTTGAAGCCGCTGCACGCGAGCTTGCCAACGCCTTTGGCGGCAGCGTCAAAGTCACGGAAGGCTCGGGGCTCCTGTCTTACAATTTCCCGATGATTCACGCCGTGGGACGCGCGAGCGACCGGCCGCCGCGGCTGATCGATCTTCGCTGGGGCTCAGAGCAAGCGCCCAAGGTGACCATTGTCGGCAAGGGCATCTGCTTTGACAGCGGCGGCCTCGACATCAAGCCGAGCAGCGCCATGGCGCTGATGAAGAAGGACATGGGCGGCGCAGCTTCTGCGCTTGCCTTCGCGCTTCTTGTCATGCGGGCTAAGCTCCCCATGCGGCTCCGCGTGCTGATCCCTGCGGCAGAGAACAGCATCGGCGGCAACGCCTTCAGGCCTGGCGACGTCCTTCCGAGCCGAAATGGCATGACCGTCGAGGTCGGCAATACGGATGCAGAGGGGCGGCTCGTGCTCGCCGACGCCATTAGCCTAGCCGAAGAAGAGGCCCCCGATTACCTCGTCACCATCGCTACATTGACGGGTGCCGCGCGCGTCGCGCTCGGGCCTGACCTGCCGCCGCTCTACACCGATGACGAGGAGCTTGCCGACGCTTTGCTTGCCTCGGGCCGCGCCATCGGCGATCCGTTCTGGCGCATGCCGTTCTGGCCGCCATACGACAAGATGCTCAAAAGCTCTGTCGCCGATGTAAGTCATATCGCCGAGGGCGCCTTTGCCGGCTCGGTCATCGCTGCACTGTTCCTGAAGCGTTTCGTGCGCGACTCGAAGCGATTCGTCCATCTCGACATCTTCGGCTGGGTGCCGCGCGAGCAGCCGGGACGCCCGCAAGGCGGTGAGCCGCAAGGGGCCCGCGCGCTCTACCACTACTTCCGCCAAGAGCTCGGGCAATCGTGAGCTCAAGCGGTTTTCCCGATCCACGCCGACACGCTTATCGCGCGGGCCTTGCCGACGCGAGGCTCAGGGACCTGGTCGAGGCCGAGCGCTACGTGCAGGGCGAGCCGCGCCAGGTTGTGGCGCCGTCGCTTCCCTTGCGACGCGATCCGCGCCCCGACTCGCTCCTCGAGACCGAGGCTCTCAAGGGTGAGACCGTCACCACTTTTGCCGAGAGCGAGGGCTGGACTTGGGTGCAGATCGATCGCGATCTCTATGTCGGCTATATGCCCAGCGAGGGTTTGAGCGCCTCAATCGTCGAGCCGACTCATCGGATCGCCGCGCTCCGCACCTATGTATTTCCTGAGCCAGACGCCAAGTCGGCGCCGCTTGCCCTGCTCAGCCTGAATGCGCTTGTCACCGCCGAAGCCGACGAGGGTAAATTCCTCACGCTGAAGGATGGAGGCTATGTCTTCGCGCGCCACACGCTGCCAGCGGGCGAGGCTGTAAGAGATGCCGTCGCCGTGGCAGAGAAATTTTTGGGCACGCCTTATCTTTGGGGCGGCCGCACCAGCATCGGGCTCGACTGCTCGGGCCTCGTGCAGCTCGCCTTCGAAGCCGCGGGCTATAATGCGCCGCGCGATGCCGACATGCAGGCAGAAGAACTCGGGGAGCCCATAAACTGGAATCAAGGCGCGAAACTTTACCGCGGCGATCTCGTGTTTTGGGAAGGCCATGTCGGCATCATGACGAGCCCCACCGATCTCATTCACGCCAACGCTTACCACATGGCAGTCGAAATCGAGCCCCTCCGCGAGGCGAAGGAGCGTATAAAGACGGCAACTGGCTCTGAGGTGATTGGGGTGCGGCGGCTGCCGCAGATCGCGGCAGCCGAGACGCTTTAGGCTGAGCTTAGTGCAGGACGCCGAACAGCCACAGCAAGATGATGATCGGGATAGGAATGCCGATCAGCCACAACAATATTCCGCGCATGGTCCATGTCTCCGCTTTTTGCGGGGGTGAGGTGGCGGAGCAACGTGCTGATCGGACAAGAGTTCCAATCCGCTAGGTCGCGACGGCGCCTCCGCGCCGCGCCTCGAGCTCGAAGGCAGCCGCAAGCAGCGCCTTGGTGTAGTCGGTCTTGGGTTTGGCGAACACCGTGCGCGCCGGTCCTTGCTCGACGACCTTGCCGTGGCGGAGCACGATAATCGAATTGGCGAGCGCGCGCACGACCTTGAGATCGTGACTGATGAAGAGGTAGGCGAGTTTGTGCTTCTTCTGCAACTCGCGCAGGAGATCCACGATCTGCGCCTGCACCGAGACGTCGAGGGCCGAGGTCGGCTCGTCAAGGATGAGGAATTTTGGCTCGAGCACCAGCGCGCGGGCAATCGCGATGCGCTGGCGCTGCCCGCCGGAGAATTCGTGGGGATAGCGGTCGCGCCAGGCGGGGTCTAACCCGACTTCCTTGAGCGCGCGAGCGACGCACGCGTTTCGCTCGTCCTGGCTTAGCCCATGATTCTGGATGACCAGGCCTTCTTCGATGATCTGCCCCACCGAAAGGCGAGGAGAAAGCGAGCCGTAAGGGTCCTGGAATACGATCTGCATGTGGCGCCTGAGCGGCCGCATGCGCTTCGAATCGTAGCTGTCAATGCGGTTGCCGAGATAGACGATCGGCCCTTCGCTCGACACGAGCCTAAGCAAGGCAAGGCCGAGCGTGGTCTTGCCCGAACCCGACTCGCCTACGACACCAAGCGTCTGGCCCTCTTTGACGGCGAGATCGATGCCGTCGACCGCCTTGATGTAACCGACGATGCTCCGCAAGAAGCCGCGCTTGATCGGGAACCACACCTTCAAGTCCTTGGCCTCGAGAATGGTGACCGCCTTGGCATTAGCCGGAGGAGGCGCACCCTTCGGCTCAGAGGCAAGCAGGTGCTTGGTGTAAGGATGCTGTGGAGACGCGAAGATCTGCTGTGCCCGGCCGCGCTCGACGATTTCCCCGCTGTTCATGACGCACACCCTGTCGGCCATTTTCCGCACGATGCCGAGGTCGTGCGTGATGAGCAGCATGGCCATATGGAATTCGTCCTTGAGCTTGGCGAGAAGGTCGAGGATCTGCGCCTGGATGGTGACGTCGAGCGCGGTAGTGGGCTCGTCGGCGATGAGCAGGTCTGGCTCATTGGCCAGCGCCATGGCGATCATCACCCTTTGCCGCTGACCGCCCGAAAGCTGATGCGGATAGGAGGCAAGCCGCCCCTCGGGATCGTCGATGCCGACCTTGTCGAGCAGGTCAAGTACACGCGCGCGCGCAGCACGGTCCGACAGCCCGCGATGAATCTTCAATACCTCGCCGACCTGCTGCTCGATGGTATGCAGCGGATTGAGTGAGGTCATCGGTTCCTGGAAGATCATGGAGATCTTGTTGCCGCGGATCGTTCGCAAACCAGAGTCGCGAAGCGTCATCAGATTTTCGCCCTTGAACCAGATTTTTCCCGAAGGATGTGAAGCCGAAGGATAGGGCAGCAGCTTCAGGATCGACAGTGCGGTGACGGTCTTGCCCGAGCCCGACTCGCCGACCAACGCCACCGTCTCGGCTCTGCTGATGTCGAAGGACACATGCTTCACCGCATGGGTGACCTTGCCCCCGCCGCGAAAATTCACCGAAAGATCCTCGACGTTGATCAGCTCGCCTCGGGCGGCGGCGCTCTCGCCGTTTCTCACTTCCATCAAGCCACTTCCCCCTTGGCCGGCACTGCCTCGTCGTCGGCGCAAACGCCGCGCTCGATCTCGATCGTGGCGTGATCGAGTCCGAAGCGCTCCTTGAGCCGCGCCTTGATATTGCGCACGGCCTTGTCGGAGTTCTGCCTCTCGCCGATGCAGGCATGCAGCGTCACCATGCGTCGGGATTGCGTGATCGACCAGACATGCACATGATGGATTCCCTCGACCCCTTTGACATTGGCAATGAGGTCAGGGCCGATGGCGCGGGTGTCGAGCTCGCCCGGCGCACCTTCGAGCAGGATATGGCCGGCATCGGCAACGACCACCCACCCGCTTCGCACGATGATGGCGGCGACCACGACCGACAGCAAAGGATCGATCGGCGTCCATCCGGTCGCCAGGATCACGCCGCCGGCAACAAGCGCGGCCACTGAGCCGAACAGATCGCCGAGCACATGCATGGCTGCGCCGCGGACATTGAGATTCTCGCGATCGGCGCCTTGCAGCAGCCAGAACGCAGCGACATTCACGAGCAATCCGAGCGCTGCAATCCCCACCATGATGCCGCCCGAGACTTCGGGTGTGGTCATCAGTCGCTCAGCGGCCTCGTAGACGATCCAAGCAGCGATGGCGAACAGCGCGAGGCCATTGGCGAAAGCGACCAGCACCTGGAAACGATCGAAGCCGAAGGTACGTTTCCAATCTGCCGGGCGCCGCGACAGCCTGAACCCGAACCAGGCGAGCGCCAGCGAAGCGAAGTCAGTGAGCATGTGGCCGGCATCTGCGAGCAGGGCGAGGGAGCCCGCAGCGATGCCGCCGGCGACCTCGACAAACATGAAGGCGCCGGTGATGAGCGCTGCCAATCCCACGCGCCGCTCGTTGTTGGTGTGAGCCGCGTCATGATCATGACTATGGCCGGCGTGGCCATGGTTGTGACGATGGTGCAAATGCGATCCCATGGAGACTCACATCAAAGTCTTGCGCGGGTCGAGCGCGTCGCGCACCGCCTCACCGACGAAGATGAGCAGGCTCAGCATCGCCGCGATGACGAAAAAAGCGGTCAGTCCAAGCCATGGCGCCTGAAGATTGTCCTTCCCTTGCGCAAGGAGCTCGCCGAGCGACGGCGATCCCACCGGCAGGCCATAGCCCAGGAAGTCCAAGGATGTGAGGGTGGTAATCGACCCATTCAAGATGAAGGGCATAAAGGTCAACGTCGCCACCATGGCGTTCGGCAGGAGATGCTTGAAGATGATCCTGGTGTTGGACAGTCCAAGCGCGCGGGCGGCGGTGACATACTCGAAATTCCGCGCCCGCAGGAACTCCGCGCGCACCACGCCGACCAGGGCGACCCATGAAAAGGCGAGCAGGATGCCGAGCAGAATCCAGAAATTCGGCTCGATCACCGCGGCGATGATGATGAGCAGATAGAGCTGCGGAATGCTCGTCCAGATCTCGATGAAGCGTTGGAACAGGAGGTCGGTCCAGCCGCCGAAATAGCCCTGCACCGCGCCTGTCGCCACCCCGATGATGGAAGAGAACAGCGTGAGCACGAGTCCGAACAAGACCGAGATGCGGAAACCATAGATGACGCGAGCGACCACGTCGCGGCCCTGATCGTCGGTGCCGAGCCAGTTCCATTCGAGCTCGGCATTGCAGGGATGAAAGCCCTGCTCCACGGCGGCCTTGCAGTCCCTCTCGGTCAGCGCCCAGGTCGGCTTCACCGGGAAAGCCATCGGCGGAGTCTTGTTCTGCGTGTTGTAGGAGAAGCGTATCGGTGGCCACACTACCCAGCCCCCGCCTTTCGCGATCATCTCCTTGACGGCGGGGTCGCGATATTCGGCCTCGGTCTCAAAGATGCCGCCGAATGTGGTCTCGGGGTAGGACTGGAAGATCGGCCAATAATAGTGGTTGTCGTATTTCACCAAGATTGGCTTGTCGTTGGCGATGAACTCGGCGAACAGGCTCACGATGAATAGCGTAAGAAAGATCCAAAGCGACCAGAAGCCGCGACGGTTGGCCCTGAACGTCTCCCAGCGTCGGCGCTGCAGCGCTGACAGCCATGGCCGCCGCACCGGCAGTCCTTGTACCGTTACCTCCTCGACGATTGCGGTATCGGTGGGCGCATCCATCGGCGTCACACCTCGCGCGTCTCGAAATCGATGCGCGGATCCACCCAGGTATAGGTGAGGTCGGAGATGAGATTGATGACGAGGCCGAGCAGCGAGAAGATATAGACCGTGGCGAATACCACAGGATAATCCCGATTCACGATCGACTCGAAGCCGAGGAGGCCCAAGCCATCGAGGCTGAAAATCGTCTCGATCAGGAGCGAGCCGGCAAAAAAGGCGCCGATGAATGCGCCGGGGAAGCCAGCAATCACGATCAGCATGGCGTTGCGGAATACATGACCGTAGAGCACTTTGTGCTCAGGCAGTCCCTTTGCCCGCGCCGTCATCACGTATTGCTTCCTGATCTCCTCGAGGAACGAGTTCTTGGTGAGGAAAGTGGTGGTGGCGAAGGCTGAGAGCATCATGGCGATCATCGGCAAAACGAGGTGCCAGAAATAATCGAGGATCTTCGAATACCAGGGGAGCGACCACCAATTCTCCGAGATCAGTCCGCGCAACGGGAAAATCTGGAAAAACGAGCCGCCGGCAAACAACACGATCAGGAATACGGCGACCAGAAAGCCAGGAACCGCGTAGGCAATAACGATCACCGTGCTGGTCCACATATCGAACCTGGAGCCATCGCTCACTGCCTTGCGGATGCCGAGCGGAATCGAGATGGCGTAAGAGAGCAGAGTCATCCATAGGCCGAGCGAGATCGAAACCGGCATCTTCTCGCCGATCAGCTTGAGCACGCTCGTGTCGCGGAAATAGCTCTGCCCAAAATCGAACAGGAGATAGTTCTTGATCATCAGGAGGAAGCGTTCATAGGCAGGCTTGTCGAAGCCGAACTGTTTCTCGAGGCTCTTGATGAATTCGGGATCGAGGCCTTGCGCGCCGCGATATTTCGAGGGGGCCGACACATCTCCAGGTGTGGCGCCTTGGCCTGGGCGCCCCATCATATCGCCACCGCCGCCGCTGAAAGTAGATGTCGCCCCAACGTCAGTCCCGGTAAGTTGCGCGATCAACCGCTCGACCGGGCCGCCCGGCGCAAACTGGATAATGACGAACGTCACCAACATGATGCCGAACATGGTGGGGATGATGAGCAGCAGGCGCCGAAGGATATAAGCGGTCATTGGGCTCGGGTTTGCCTTCTCGATCGCCAAATGAAAAACCCTGCGAGCGCGAGCCCGCTCAAGGCGGCGATGATCAGAAGCGGCCGGTGCGAGCCTGACTCACTCGAATCGTCCGGGCTCGCAGCAACTTTCCTGGTCAGTTTGGCAGCTTTGGCCTCGTCATACCACCAAGTATCGAGAATGCCTCGGTCGAAGCGCGGTTTCACCGCAGGCCTGGAAAACTTGTCCCAATAGGCGACGTTGAAGGACGGCTTGTACCAGTGCGGCACCCAGTAATGGCCCTCCCGCAGCACGCGGTCGAGGGCGCGGGCTGCGGTGTTGAGCTCGTCCCGGCTTTTGGCCGCGATGACCCGCTCGATCAAGACATCGACGGCAGTATCTGAGATGCCGGCGAGGTTGAGCGAACCACTCATTTTCGCCGCCTGCGAACCGAAATAGCTCCGAAGCTCGACGCCTGGCGTGTTGCGCATCTGATAGCGCTCGGTGGTGATATCGAAATCGAAACTCTTGAGGCGCTGCTGATATTGCGCTGGGTCGACCATGCGCATATGTGCATCGATCCCAAGCAGCTTGAGATTCTTCACATACGGCGTGACCAGCCGCTGGAACACGTCCTCGAAGAACAAGATCTCGAGCTTGAGCGGCTCGCCTTTGCCGTTGACGCGGACGCCGTTCTTGATGGTCCATCCTGCCTCGTCGAGGAGCTTGCCGGCCTCGACCAGAATGTTGCGGTCCTGGCCCGAGCCGTCGCTCTTGGCCGGTACGTAAGCGGGCCCGAGCGCCTCATCGGAAACCGGCACGCCGAGATTTGTGAGCAGCGCCCGCTCGGGATCCGACGGCATGCCTTCGGCCTTCATCGGCGAATTCTCGAAGAAGCTCACCGTGCGCGTGTAGAGCCCATAGAACACATTGCGGTTGGTCCACTCGAAGTCGAAGGCGAGATCGAGCGCCTTCCGCACACTCGGGTCTTTCAGCGCATCGCGCCGCGTGTTGAGGAAAAAGCCTTGCGTGCCTGACGGCGTTTCGTCAGGCAATACCTCCTTCTTCACGCGGCCGTCGCGGACCGCGGGAAAGTCGTACTCGGTGGCCCAGACCTTGGAGGTGAACTCTTCGCGGAAGTCGTAGGCGCCGGCCTTGAAAGCCTCCATGCCGGCGGTGCGGTCGCGGAAATATTCAAAGCGGATTTTGTCGAAGTTCCAGCGCCCGCGATTCACCGGCAAGTCCTTGGCCCAATAGTCCGGATTGCGGCGATAGGTGATGGTGCGGCCTTGCGCGAGACTGTCGACTACGTAGGGGCCAGAGCCGAGCGGCGGGTCGAGCGTCGTCTGGTCGAACGGGTGCGTCGCGTAATAAGCTTTGGAGAGGATGGGAAGACCGGCAACGGTGAGCGGCAGGTCGCGCACGAGCTCGCCTTTGAAGGTGTAGCGCACGGTGTGAGGATCGAGCGCTTCAGCTTTCACCACGTCCTCGAGCATCTGATGATAGATCGGATGGCCCTTGGTCTTGAGCGCCTCGAAGGAATAGACGACGTCGCCGGCCGTGAGGGGACTTCCATCGGCGAACTTGGCCTCAGGCCGGAGATAGAAGGTCGCCGACATTTTGTCATCAGCCACCTCGGCGCTTTCAGCCACGAGCCCATAGACGGCGTCTGGCTCGTCCGCCGCAGGCGTCATCAGCGTATCAAACAAGAGCTCTAGCCCCTGCGCAGCGTCGCCCTTGAGGATGTAGTTGTTGAGGCTGTTGAAGGTCGCAACGCCGCCCCATCCGACCAGCGAGAACGTGCCGCCCTTTGGCGCATTCGGATCGGCATATTTGAAGTGGTCGAAGTCGGCTGGATAGGCGAGATCGCCAAAGGCCGAGAGCCCGTGCTTGTGCTCAGAGGCTTCCGACGGCGCGGTCAGCGCCAGAAAAAGAACAACCGCAGCGCAACCGAGCGATCGCCATGGCGCGCGGCGCATCAAAGCTTCGACGGCCCTGGCAATTTATCGGCGAGCTTCTGGTCGAACCACCACACCTGCATGAAGCCAGGGGTCAGGCCTGGAAGCACTTTGGGCTGGCCGTAGCGGTCCCAATAGGCGATGCGCACTTTGGGTGAGTACCATTGCGGCACCACGAGCTCGTTCCATTGCAGCACGCGGTCGAGCGCGTGCGTGGCCGCAACGAGATCGGCGCGGTCCTTGGAGAAGATGACGTGATCGATCAGCTTGTCGATCGCCGGGTCCTTGATGCCGATCAGGTTCATGCTGCCTTCACGCCCGGCAGCATCTGAGCCCCAGAAATCGCGCTGCTCGTTTCCTGGCGAATCGGATTGAGCAAAGGTGCCGACCACGATGTCGTAATCGAAGCCGTTGAGGCGGCGCGTGTATTGCGCGGAATCGACCATGCGGATCGAGCCTTTGATGCCGAGCCGCGCGAGATTTTGCAGGTAGGGCTGAACGATCCGCTCGAAAAGCGGAGAGACGAGCAGAAACTCGACCCTCGTCTCCTGTCCCGTCTTGGTGTTTGTGAGAACGCCGTTCTTGACCTCCCAGCCCGCATCCTTGAGGAGCATGGCAGCCTTGCGCAGATTGGTGCGGATATCGTCGGGCGTGTTGTTCGCCGGATTCTTGTGGACTTCGGTGAACACCTCGGACGGCACGCCGTCCTTGACCTCGTTCAAGATCTCGAGCTCGCGTCCTTGCGGCAAGTCTTGTGGAGCGGCGAGCTCGCCGTTCTGGAAATAGCTGCCGACCCGCGAATATTGGCCATAGAACAGGTTCTTGTTGGCCCACTCGAAATCGAAGGCGAGGTTGAATGCCTGGCGTACCCGGCGGTCCTGAAATTGGGGGCGGCGCAAATTGAGCACGAAGCACTGCATCGGCTGCGTGCGCTTGATCGCGACCTCTTGGCGCCTAATGAAGCCTTCACGCACCGCGCCGAAATCGTAAGCCGTCGCCCAGTTCTTCGCGCTCGTCTCCTGCCAGTAATCGAGATTCCCGGCCTTGAAGCTCTCAAAGGCGACAGTCTCGTCGCGGTAATAGTCGAACCGAATCTCGTCGTAGTTCCACTGGCCTCGGTTCACGGGGAGGTCCTTGCCCCAATAGTCGGCGACGCGCTCATAGGTGATCGAGCGCCCGGGCGTCGCCTGCTTGATGCGGTAGGGACCCGAGCCGAGCGGCGGCTCTAGCGTCGTCTTCATCGGGTCGCGCTGATTCCCGCCCGTATCCTTTCCCGTCCAGTAATGCTTCGGCAGGATGGTGAGCTGACCCATGATCATGGGCAGCTCGCGGTTGTTCTTTACGTCGAAGTAGAACGTGACCTCGTTGTCGCCGGTCGCTTCGGCGCGCGACACGTTCTTGTAGTAGAGGCCAAGCCGCGGGTTCGCGGCCTTGTTCACGCCGAGGCTGTAGATCACGTCGTCCGGCGTAATTGGCGTGCCATCGTGCCAGCGCGCTTTTTTGCTTAGATGGAAGGTGACCGAGGAGTAATCGGCAGGATAGGACGCCCATTCCGCGATCAGCCCGTAAGAGGTCGAGGGCTCGTCGAGACTGTCGGCCATCAGGCTCTCGTAGACGAGCGAAAGCCCGGCTGCCGGCTCTCCTCGGTAGAGCACGGGGTTCAGGCTGTCGAACGAGCCGATATCGGCCATGCGCACGTTGCCGCCTTTGGGCGCATCAGGATTGACGAAATCGAAATGGGTGAAATCGGCTGGATATTTCGGCTCGCCGATCAGCGAGAGCGCATGGTGGTGGACCGGCGCATCCTCGGCCTGGGCCGGCACAGAGACGAGGAATGCGAATAGGGCTGCGGCGGCGAGACGAAACAATGTCATGGTTGCGAAGACGGCTCCATATGATTGGAAAAGAACCTGCCGAAGCGCGGGCCTGACGCCGCGCAAAGGGACAGGCGCTCACGGCGCCTAAAGGCCGCGCAAGCTAGCATGGCAAGCCCCATGACCAAATGAATTATCGGTCAGGTCCTGAAGGCTTCAGGGCCTCCGCTCGAGGAGTCCCTGAGCCAAGGCGTCTGCTGCCGCCCAAGTTCCCCCAGCCTATTGGCCTGGAGGTGGTCCTTCCGGATAGACCGGCTGTGGCTGCGACGGGAATGGCCCTTCGCCTTCCGAAGGAGTTTCCGTTCCGGGCGGCGTTTCGGCCGAAGCTCCTGGCGACTCGGCTGAGGGCGTCTCTGCCGACGGCGGCGTCTCAGCCGAGGGAGCCGGCGTTCCTGCCGATGGAGCCGGAGTTTCCGCTGATGGAGCCGGCGTTTCCACTTGAGGCGGCGGAGTCTCTGCCGAAGGCGGAGGCGTCTCGGCTGACGGCGGCGGCGTTTCTGCCGGCTGTTGGGGCGTTTCCGCCGCAGGCGCTGGCGCCGCTGTAGGCGGAGTCTCAGCGGACGGCGCAGGCGCGGTAGTTTCAGGCGTTTGCGGCGATGGTGCCGGAGGAGGCGCTGGCGTTTCACCCGACGGCGATGGTGCTGGCGCCGGGGTCTCGGCAGCGGGTGGCACCGCAGGCGCGGGCGGCGTCTCAGCTGATGGCGCAGGTGCAGGTGCCGCTGGAGGCGGCGTCTCAGCCGACGGCGCTGGAGCAGGTGCCGCTGGAGGCGGCGTCTCAGCCGGCGGCGCTGGAGCAGGTGCCGCTGGAGGCGGCGTCGCAGCCGATGGCGCAGGTGCCGCTGGAGGCGGCGTCGCGGCGGAGGGCGCGGGCGCCGTAGCAGGAGTCCCTTCGGGTTTCTTCTCGGGTGCAGCGCCGCCAGCACTTGGCAGAGGCGGCGGGGTGTCGCTTTTGGAACGCAAAAAGGCAATGACGTTGGCGCGCTTCTTGGCATCGGGGATGCCGGGGAACGCCATCGCCGTTCCGGGCGCGAAGGCTTGCGGATTGGTGAGCCAGGGATCGAGAAGCTCATAGGTCCAGACGCCGTCTTTTTGATGCGCCTTGAGAGCGTCGGTGTAATTGAAGCCCTCGACCGAGGCGATCTTCCGTCCAATCACGCCGTAGAGGTTAGGTCCGACCACCGCCGCGCCGCCTTTATCGAAGGTGTGGCACACTTTGCACAAAGCTGCGTCAGCCTCGCCCTGCTTCGGGTCTGCCGAGGCGAGCAACTTGTCGATCTCTGCGCCGCCGGCCGCGGCTGCAGGCTTTTCGCCTTCAGCAGGCTTCTGTTCGGCAGTCGGAGCGCCTCCAGCAGGGGCCTGAGGCAGGGGGGGCGGGTTGTCGTTTTTGGTGCGCATGAAGACGAGCACGTCGGCGCGCTCCTTGGGGTCCGGCAGGCCGGGGAAGAGCGCCATCTTGGTACCCGGGACGAATGCGCCCGGGTTGTTGATCATATGGTCGATCTTCTCGTAATCCCAGTTGCCGAGCTCGGCAGCCTTCGCCTTGAGCGCCTCGGAATATTCGTAGCCCTCATGCGATGCGACCTTCCGGCCGAGCACGCCATAGAGGTCAGGTCCGATCATGTTCGGACCGCCCTTATCGAAGTTGTGGCA
>Ga0207691_10005083_pt1 | contig 12697 bp, 13 predicted proteins | sample KBSM13metaG_FD_184327 | JGI IMG/M metagenome (GOLD analysis project Ga0207691, IMG submission 184327) | Miscanthus rhizosphere microbial communities from Kellogg Biological Station, Michigan, USA - KBS M1-3 metaG (SPAdes) (version 2) | ecosystem: Host-associated > Plants > Roots > Rhizosphere >... | reverse complement strand
GGTTGGCCGCGCCAGGCGAAGCTCGCGGCGCACGCGAGCCCGCAGCGTGTCGGGCGCGCGAACGCGGAGCGCGGCGAGCCGAATCCGGTACGCGCGCGCTGCCCCCGCGCGCGCGTCCACGGCCTCGCGCGAGGAAGCCGCGCGTCGCACGGAATCGACTGGATGAATTTCGGTGACGAAATGCGACATGGTCGGTCATTCCTCACGCCGAGGCGCGCGGCGAATGTGAGCCGCGCTCCGAGTGCCGGCAAGCGCCGCGCACCTCGTGAAGCTATTGAGCGCGCCTCCGGTTCCCACTAGACTCGATGGTCGCGCCCGTCATTCCCGCCTACGTCGGCACGTCGCCGGCGCCCTCCGCTGTCGCACACCCGAAGTCGCAGATGCTCGCAACCGTCGACGCCCTACTTCCGCTCAGCCTCCTCGAAGCCGTTCGAGACGTCGACAAGCCCGAGGGGGTGCTCGAAGCGGAGTTCGTCGACGAGCTGCGCAACAAGCGGCTGGGGCTGAGCGACACCGTCTACACGCAGATCAAGCGGTACACGGAGGCGGTGCGGCGGAACCAGCGTACCGCGCAGGAGGAGGCCGTCGCGCTGGCGAAGCTGATCGGCCGGCGGCCCGACGCCGAGGCGGTGCTGCGCGCGGCCGGCCGGTTCCTCGCGCGCGAGGCGTACATGACCGTGTCGCCGGTGACGCGCGGGATGCTGCACGTCTTTCCCTCCCTCGTCTCGCGCCCGATGGCGCTGCGGCAGGTCCGGCGCATCGCGCGGCGCTACCTGAACGGCAACGTGCGGCGCGTCGGGACGTCGGTGCTGCTCGAGATTCCGCGCTCGATCACGGTCGGCGTTGCCGCGGGTGACGTGGGCTGCGCGTTCTACGAGGCGACCCTGCGCGAGCTGCTGCGGCTGCTCGTCGGCACCACGGGCTCGGTGGAGCACACGCGCTGCGAGGGACGGGGCGAGGGCTCGTGCGAGTGGCGCGCCGACTGGCGTGGCGCCGACCACGCGCAGGCCCAGGCCGCCTGAGCTTCGTCGCGCGCCGTCAGCCGTGCTGACGCCGGAAACGCTGCCCACGCTCCAGCGCGCGCTCGCCGACGCGGAGCTCGACGGCTGGCTGCTGTACGACTTCCAGGGCAACAACCCGATCGCCAACGGGCTCCTCGCCCTCGAGGGGATGGTGTCGCGCCGCGTCTTCGTGTTCGTGCCGCGCGAGGGGGTGCCGCGCGCCCTCGGCCACGCGATCGAGGCGGGGCCGTGGCGGCGCTGGCCGGCGGCGTGGCCGCGCGCGACGTACAGCGCGTGGCGCGAGCTCGAATCCGCCGTCGCCGACATGGTGCGCGGCAAGCGCGTCGCGATGGAGTACTCGGCGGGAGACGCGGTGCCGTACCTGGACCGCGTGCCCGCCGGCGTGCTCGAGATGGTGCGCGCCGCCGGCGCCGCCGAGGTCGTGTCGTCGGGAGCGCTCGTCACGCGCTTCTACGCCTCCTGGACCGACGAGCACCTGGCGTCGCACCTGCGCTCGGCCGAGACGATCGCCGCGATCGCGCGCGATGCGTTCTCCTGGGCGGGCGAGCGGGCACGCACGCCCCAGCCCGCGACGGAGCTCGACGTCGTGATGTGGATCCGCGAGCGCTTCGACCGCGCCGGTCTCGTCACCGATCACGGACCGAGCGTGTGCGCCGGCGAGAGCTCGGCCAACCCGCACTACGAGCCATCGGGCGAACGTCCACGAGCGATCCGCGAGGGCGAGGTGTTACTGATCGACCTGTGGGCCACCGAACCGCAGGGCGTGTACGCCGACCAGACGTGGATGGCGTTCATCGGCACGCCGACCGCGCGCGCGCAGGAGGTGTGGACGGCGGTGCGCGACGCGCGCGATGCCGCCATTCGACTGGTGCAGAGCGCGTCGGCGAATGGCCGGACGCTTCGTGGCGCCGACGTGGACGACGCGGCGCGGGAGGTGATCGTCGCGCGCGGCTTCGGGGAGCGGTTCATCCACCGCACCGGCCACTCGATCGATCCGCGATCGCTGCACGGCGCGGGACCGCACCTCGACAACCTCGAGACGCGCGAGGAGCGCACACTCATCCCCGGGATCGGATTCTCGATCGAGCCGGGGGTGTACCTGCCCGGCGAGCTCGGGATGCGCAGCGAGGTCAACGCGTTCCTCCAGCCCGGTCGCGCGATCATCACGCCGTCGGACTATCAACGCGACCTGATCGTCGTCTGACCTCGTGCGACGCAGCGGGCCGGTTGGCTCGCGCCTTGCTTTTCGCCGGGCACCGACGACCCTCCACTCGACCACGTGATCGCAGCACGTCCTCCACGCTCAGCCGCTAGCCGCACCGCGCGCCGCGCGCTCCGCATCGCTCTCGCCGCCCTCGGCGCTCTGGCCGCCTGCAAGGGCGACGCGCCCGCGGCGCAGGCGCGCGCCCGCGAGTCGTCGGCCACGGGCGACCCCGCGGCGCCGGCCGAGATCGTGATCGCACGTCCCTCGTCACGCTACCAGCCCGACCCTGCCGCGAGCGGGGGCGCGATCACCGGCACGGTGACGGCACCAGCATCGCTCACCGCGGGCGCGCCCATCTCGACCGGCCGCGACAGCGCGGTCTGCGGTCCGGCGATCGAAGACTCGTCGGTGGCGCGGCAGGGGAATGGACTCGGCGGAGCGATCGTGTGGCTCGACGACATCCGCCGCGGCAGGCCGCTCCCGCTGGAGCGCCGGCTCGAGCTCGAGAGCATCAAGTGCCGCCTCACCCCGCGCGTCCAGGCCGGGGTGGTCGGCAGCACGGTGAACGTGATCGGACACGACGCCTTCCGTCAGCACCTGCGCTTCCTCGCCGGCGGCGAGCCAGAGCCTCGCGCGGCGGTGCTACTCGACCAGTACGAGCAGGTGATCCCCACCGAGCGCCCGCTCGCCGAGACGGGTCTCGTGGTGGTGCGCGACAAGGATCACGCGTGGCCGACGGCGTACATCGCGGCGTTCGATCATCCGTACTTCGCCGTCACGGCGCCGAACGGCACCTTCCGAATCGACGCGGTTCCGCCGGGACGGTATCGGCTGCGGGTCTGGCACGAACGCGCACGTGACACGACCCAGGTGGTCGACGTCGGCGCGGGTGGCGCGACGGTCAACGTGACGCTCGGAGCGAAGTAGGATTCTGCGCGGTGCGCGGTGCGCGGTGCGCGGTGCGCAGTGCGCGGCGTGTTTGAGGTCGGGATCGTCGCGCCGCGTTCGGTCACGAGCATCCGCTTCGGGGCGGAGAGACTCGTTTGACACGGCCTATCGGCCGGTCAAACTCCGGACTCCGCCCTCAGCGGACGCTCGTGCCCTCACGCAACGCTCCACTCACGCAGGTACGGAATCTCGCCCGGCCGAGAACCGAGAACGGTCAACGCGGGCGGACCGCGCAAAAGAGGGGTGAAGCGCTCCCCCAGCTTGCGCGGTCCTCAAACGTCGACCGGTCTCGGTTCTCGCACACGGAGTGTTCCGTAGGCGCGTTGGAGAGGGGACGGCGTCTGGGGTGTGCGCCGTCGCGCCGCCGGCGCGCCTCGATGCCGTAGTGCATGACAGGGCCGTGAGCGTTCCGCGAGGAGGAGCGTTCGGGCGTAGCAAGAGACCGGCGCGCAGCGCCGGGCTCGCAGCGTGTAAGCCCGTGCGCGACGACGAGTGGAATGCTCTCGGCCCAGGGCGCACTGAAGGCCGACGGCCCAGGGCGCGTCGATGCCGATGCGGCCCAGGGCGCATCGAAGCCGCGCGGCCCAGCGCGCGTCGATGCCGATGCGGCCCAGGGCGCATCGAAGCCGCGCGGCCGCAGTGCAACGACACGGCGGTGCAGCGTCGCTACGCGCGCAGCTCCGCCTGATAGAGTCGGCCGTACAACCCCGACTGCCCCACGAGCTCCTCGTGCGTGCCCTCCTCCACGACCTGGCCGCGCTCGAGCACCAGCACCCGATCGGCGCGCCGCACGGTGCGCAGCCGGTGCGCGATGATCAGCGTGCTCCGGCCGCGCAGCAGCTCTTCCATCGCCTCCTCCACCAGCCGCTCCGACTCGTTGTCCAGGCTCGACGTCGCCTCGTCGAGGACGACGACGGCGGGATCCTTGAGGAACACCCTGGCCAGCGCAATTCGCTGCCGTTGTCCACCAGAAAGCTTGATGCCGCGCTCGCCGACTCGTGTCGCCATCCCGTCCGGCAGCCGATCGATGAACTCGATCGCGTGCGCGGCCCTTGCGGCGGCGAGCACGTCGGCGTCGCTCGCGTCGGGGCGTGCGTAGGCGATGTTGTCGCGCACCGAGCCGCTGAACAGCGCCGGCTCCTGCGGGACGAGCCCGATCGAGCCGCGCAGGTCGGCGAACGACAGCTCGCGCACGTCGACGCCGTCGAGGGTGATCCGGCCGCCCGTCACGTCCCAGAAGCGCGGGATGAGCGACGCGACCGTCGTCTTGCCGGCCCCCGACGGGCCGACGAGCGCGACGACCTCACCAGGCGCGATCGAGAGCGTCACGTCGCTCAGCACCTCGGGAAGCTCCGGCGCGTAGCGGAAGGCGACGCGGTCCAGCGCGACGGCTCCGCGCACGGGACGACGCAGTGGCGAAGGCCGCTCCGGCTCGGCCACCGTGGGCTGCATGTCGAGCAGCTCGAACACGCGCTGCGCCGCGCCGACGGCTTCCTGGTAGCTCCCGAACAGGGAGGCAAGCGAGCCCACGGCCGCGGCGACGGTGATGGCGTAGAGGAGGAACGACACGAGGGCGCCCGGCGTCAGTGCGCCCTCGAGCACGAGCCGGCCCCCCTGCCACAGCACCGCGACCACTCCCGCGAACGCGATGAAGCCGACCACGCCGAACAGCGTGGCGCGCATCTTCGCGCGCTGCACCGCGGCGGTCACCACGCCGGCGAGCAGCCCATGATAGCGGCGCGCCTCCTCGTCCTCGCGCACGAAGCTCTGCACGGTGCGGATCTGCGAGAACGCTTCGTCCGCCATCCCCATGCTCTCGGCGATCCGGTCCTGCAGCCCGGTGCTGGCGCGTCGCAGTCGCTTGCCGAAGAAGAACGCCGCGCCCACCACCACCGGCACGACGGCGAGCGTCGTCGTCGTGAGCCGCGGATGCGTGATCGTCAGCATCGCGATGCCGCCGACGAGGAACAGCACCTGCCGCGACGACTCGGAGATCCACGTGCCGAGCAGCGTCTGCAGCACCGCGAGATCGGCCGACAGCCGGCTCGTGAGCTCGCCCGTCCGCCGGTCGGTGAAGAAGCCGGGCGACAGGTGCACCAGATGCGCGAACACGTCCTCGCGCAGCTTGGCGATCACCCGCTCCGACGTGCCGGTCAGCAGGTAGACCTGCACGAAGTTCATCGCGCCCTGCAGCGCGAAGGCGAGGACGAGACCGAGCGCGATCCGGTCGAGCAGTCCGCGGTCGCGCTGCTGGAACGCCGCGTCGAGCAGGTGGCGCACGACGAGCGGGAAGGCGAGACCGACTGCCGCCGCGATCACGAGGCAGACGGCGCAGACGACGAGCCGGCCGGCGTACGGGCGCACGCGCGGCACGATCGCGGCGAGCGGGGCGGGTGAGACGGGCTTCCGCGACCGCGTGACGACGCGAGCGGCGAGCGGGGTGTCGCTCCGTGGACTCGTCACGTCAGCGCGCTTCGTTTCCCTCGCGGCGCAGCCAGAGCCGCACCGCGTAGAGTGATTGATTCATCGAGCGCCCCGCCGCGCTCTGCTCCTCGATCCACTGCAGCAGCGCCGTCGCGCGTTCGGCGCGGCCGCGCGGCGGCGCGCTCCAGTCCGACGCCGACCAGACGCGAACGTGCACCACGCCGCCGTTGTCCGGCGTCCCGATGAGCAGCAGCGTCTCGGGCGCGTCGGCGCCGGCGCCGAGCAGCACCGGCAGCTCCCCCGCCGTCGCGCCCGCACCATCGGCCGACCGCGACCGGTGCGACGTCATGCGAGCGCCCGGTCGACGACCATCGCCGCGAACAGCAGCGCGAGATACAGCAGCGAGAACTTGTACACCGACCACGCCGGCTTCCGGAACTCCGTCGCGCGGATCACCCGCACGACGCCGACGACCAGCCACGCGTCGAGGAGCGCCGCCATCACGAGGTACGGCACGCCGAGCGCGCCGAACGCCACCGGCAGCAGCGTCATCGGGACGAGGATCATCGTGTACCAGAGCATGTTCCGCATCGTCTCGCGCTCGCCCCACACGAGCGGCGCCATCGGCACCCCCGCCCGCCCGTAGTCGACCTGCTTGTTGAGCGCGAGCGCCCAGAAGTGCGGCGGTGTCCAGTAGAAGATGATGAGGAACAGGTAGACGCCCAGCAGGTCGATGCTTCCCGTCACCGCGGCGACGCCGACGAGCGGCGGGAACGCGCCGGCCGCACCGCCGATGACGATGTTCTGCGGCGAGCTGCGCTTGAGCCAGCGCGTGTAGACGAAGACGTAGGTGTAGAATCCGCCGAGCGCGAGCGCCGCCGTGAGGACGTTGGCCACGTACGCGAGCAGGTACGTCGCCGTCGTGGCGCACAGCACGCCGAAGGCGAGCACCGCCTCGGCGCGCATGCGGCCGCTCGGGATCGGGCGCAGCCGCGTGCGCGACATCCGGTCGTCGATGTCGCGGTCCATGTACATGTTCACCGCGTTCGCGCCGCCGGCCATGAGGTAGCCGCCGACGAACACGGCGAGCACGAGCGGCCAGGCGGGATCGCCGGCGACGTACATCGGCGCGATCGTCGTCACGAGCAGCAGCGAGATGATGCGCGGCTTCGTGAGGGCGACGAGGTCGCGCGCGAAGCTCTGGCGCTTCGTCTCTGTGGCGGCGAGTTGCGTCATTCGACGACCAGATCCGGCGAGCGCGATGCGCGATGCGCCGTGCGCGATGCGCGCGACGCGACGTCGTCGCCGTCGATCACCATCGCCGTCGCCGCGCTGCCGCTGGCGATGCGCGCGAGATAGGCGAGCGTGAACGTCGCGATCCAGATGCTGACGCCCGTCGCCTCGTGAAGCGACCGCAGCATCGGGGGCAGGTGCCCGAGCACCATCGCCGCCGCCACGCCGAGCTGCAGCACGCCGAGCGACACCGCGACCGTCGCGGCGCGGCGCGCCACCGCCGCCTCGCGACGGCGGAAGATGCCCGACGCGAGTCCGGCGAGATGCAGCACGACGAGGAACGCGAGCACGCGGTGCGTCAGCTGGACGTGGACCGCCGCGGGGAGCACGTCAGCGTTGCGGCCGCAGAGGGGGAAGCCCTGGCAGGCCACGGCGGCTCCCGGGTACTTCGCCGTGAGGCCGCCCATGATCACCGCGAGCAGCGCCATCACCGCGCCGGCGAACGCGCCGCGCTTCGTGCGATGCGACACACCGCCGAGTCGGGCCGTCGCGCCTCCGAGCCCTCCGGCGCGGACGAGCGTCGCCACCGTCGTGGCGACGAGGCTCATCGCCACCGTCCAGTGCGCGAGCGTCGCGAATGGCGCGTTGCCCAGCTTCACCGTCGCCGCGCCGAGCAGGGCGGCGCCGAATCCGAGCGCAACGCCGAGTCCCGCCATGCGTAGCACGCCGCCCCGGCCGCCGACGCCGGCCTCGCCTCGCCGCCGCCACGCGATGGCGCACGTCGCGATCAGCGCGATCAGCAGGACCGACGCGAGATACCGGTGCGAGACCTCGATGATGAGGTCGGGGCGGTCGAGCGGCGGGAACCAGCGTCCGTAGCACTTCGGCCAGTGGTCGCCGCACCCCATTCCGGAGCCCGAGATGCGGACGATCGCCCCGAAGACGAGGTGGAGGCAGGCGATGCCGAAGGTCGCCGCCGCGGCCCGGCGCACCGTCCTCACCGCGCCGCTTCCATCATCGGCGCCGACGACGAGTGTCGCTCGACCGTCGTGCGCTGCCGGATCTCGCGCCACGTGAAGAACAGGAGCACGCCGAGCGCGACGGCCGGGAGGAGCGCCCAGAACAGCTCCACCCCCGCGCGCGACCGTGGAAGCGCCGCCCCCGTGTCGGGCAGCGTCTTCGTCGCGAGCACGGAGCGCACGATCAGCACCTGGGCGAGCAGGCAGCAGATCGCGGAGGACCAGAAGAGGATTTCGCGGGCGGAGAGGGGCATCGGCATGGTGGGGGCAGCATTGAAATCTAGTCCGTTGCCCGACTCGCTGAAGTGCCGAGCACGGGACTTCCTGGCACTGGCGTGGCAGTCGACCGACGGCCACCCTTCCCGCATGAGCGCACCGGCACCGAACTCCCTCACCCGTCAGCTCGGCCTCTGGAGCGCCGTCGCCGTCCTCGTCGGGTCGACCATCGGCTCGGGGATCTTCCGATCTCCCGCCGGCGTGACCGACAAGCTCCCCGGACCGCTTCCGCTCATGTCGGTGTGGGTCGCGGGCGGGCTGTTCGCGCTGTGCGGAGCGCTCACCCTCGCCGAGCTGTCCGGAGAGCTCCCCGCCACCGGCGGCATGTACGTCTTCATCCGCGAGGGGTGGGGAAGACTTCCCGCCTTCCTCTTCGGCTGGGCGGAGCTGGTGCTCATCCGCGCCGCATCGCTCGGCGCGATCAGCACGACCTTCTCCGAGTACTTTCTCCGCGTCCTCGGCTTCGATCCTTCCCTGGCGCCGTACAGCGACTGGGTGCACTACGTCGCCGCCGTGGCCATCGCGCTCACGGCGACGTTCAACTACGTCGGCGTGCGAACGAGCTCGTTCGTGCTCAACCTCACCACGCTGGCCAAGTACGGCGGCCTGCTGTTCATCATCCTGCTCGCGCTGGCGATCGGTCTGCCCCGGACCGGCGGGCACTTCACCCCCGCGGCGCCGGCGGGCTCCTTCCACGTCGCCGCCTTCGGGCTCGCCCTCGTGTCGGTGCTGTGGGCGTTCGACGGATGGGCCGACCTCTCCTTCGTCGCCGGCGAGGTGCGCGATCCGCGCCGAGTGCTCCCGCGCGCGATCATCATCGGCACGCTCGCCGTCATCGCCATCTACCTGCTGGCAAACGTCGCCTATCTCGCCGTGATGCCCGTCGAGGAGATCCGGCGCTCGAAGCTCGTCGCCGCCGACGTCGCGCAGCGGCTGATCGGCGCGCCCGGCGTCGTGTTCGTCGCCGTGACGGTGATGCTGTCGACGTTCGGCACGCTCAACGCCACGCTGCTCACGGCGCCGCGCGTCTTCTTCGCCATGGCCGACGACGGGCTCTTCTTCCGGCCGGTCGCGAAGGTCCACCCGCGCTTCGGCACGCCCTACGTCTCGATCCTGCTCGCGACGACACTCGGCGTCCTGTTCGTGCTGCTGCGCACCTTCGAGCAGCTCGCCGACATCTTCGTCACGGCGATCGTGCCGTTCTACGCGCTCGCCGTCGCGTCCGTCTTCGTGCTCCGGCGCCGCGACGGCTACGCGCCTCCGTTCCGCACGCCCGGGTATCCCGTCGTCCCGGCGCTGTTCATCCTCGCCACGCTGTTCCTGCTCGGGAACGCGATCCTCGATCCGACGAGCCGGTGGGGAACGCTCGCGGTGCTCGGGATCATCGTGGCGGGGATCCCGGTGTATTTCCTCACGGTGGGACGCTCGGCACGCGGGCGGGCCGAGCGTCTCACCGCGTCAGAACGCGAGCGCGAGGCCGACGCCGCTCCCTCCGGCGGGCAGTGACCGCACGTTGAACCGCGGGGCGCCTCCGTCGAGGCGCACCTCCTGCCACCGGTCGCGAGGAAAGAGTCCCTGCACGCCGCCCACGACGAGTCCGGGCAGGCCGAGCAGGAAGGCGCCGAGCCATGCGGCGTCCGAGCGCTTCCCCACGATGAAGTCGGGCTTGTCGTACGACAGCGCACCGATGACGGCGCCGACCGAAGCGCCGGCGACGAAACCGATCGTCGCACCGCGCATCACTGGCCGACGCTGGCCGCTCACCACCTCCATCCTGGCGATGTCGGCCAGAGAGTACCTCGCGGTCGTGCCAATCTTCGGAAACGCCGCCTCCAGCCCGTCTGCCCCGAGCGAGACCACCCGACCTTCGTGGCGTTCCCCGTTGCGCAGCTCGAAGCGCAGCTTCGTGCCGGCGGCGACGTCGGCCGGCTGCCCCACCAGGTCGGGTGCGACGGCGTGGGTCGTCACGCCGAACGTCAGGATGAACGCGAGAACTGCGGACGGCATTCGCATGGGATGCTCAGGGCGAGGAGGGAACTGCGCGACGAGGCTGGCCTGCGAGCATCCGCTCGCCCTGGGGCATGATGACCCGTCGACCGGGCTCGCCCTATCTACCAGCAGGGGCGCCGATCCGATAGCATGACGTGATAGGGCGGAGGGCCGAGCTCGCGGACGGTCCCTCGCAGTCTCCTTCCCGGCGACCCTCCCGACATGCACGACAAACACGATCTCCCGGGCCTCACCGGCCTGGAGATCATCGCGGCATTCAAGTTCGTGCAGGCCGCGACGCTGATCATCGCAGGGCTCGGCGCGCTCGGCCTGATGAACGCGGGGATCTCGGACCTCGCGCAGGAGTGGCTCGAGCGGCTCGCGCTCGGCAACGGCCAGCGCTTCGCCGTCGCCGCGGCCACTCGCGTGCTCCCCTGGCTCAACGCCGCGACGCCCCGCCATTTCGCCGCGCTCGGCGCGGGCGCCTTCAGCTACGCGAGCGTGTTCCTCGCCGAAGGGATCGGGCTCTGGCAGGGGAAGAAGTGGGCGGAGTACCTCACGATCGGCGTCACTGCGTCACTGCTGCCGTTCGAGGCCGTCGCGGTGTATTCAAAGCTGACCGTCGTGCGCGTGGCGGTGCTGCTCGTGAACTCGCTGGTGATCGCCTATCTCGTGTGGGAGCTGCGGGCGCGGCAACGGGTGGAGCGTGCGGAGCGACCCGAGGGCTGACGAGGGCGAAGGCGAGCGCTCGAGGTTCAAGGGGTTCAAGGGGTCAGACACCGCGTTTCAAGGGGTCAGACCCCTTGATCCTTTCAACGGGTCTGACCCCTCGATCCGCTGCTCGATCGCGGGATCCTCGAGCTCAGTGTGGCGTGATGCTTCCCGGCGCGCGCGGCCGCGACAGCTCGGCGCGGTTGGCGCTCTCGGACATGATCCGCGTGATGAACCGCTGGCCCTCGCCGATCCGCTCCACCTCTTCGGCGATCGCGTCGAGGGCAGGGGACGTCGAGTCCCCGCGGCCGCCGATGCGCATCCCCTCCAGCAGCGACTCGGCGCGAGTCGCGCGCTCACGGGCACGGACCCAGAGTGCGGCGAAGCCGACCGTCGTGCTGAACAGGCCGAACATGGCCATGGCCATGAGCTCGGCCAGATGATTGATGTGGATCATGGGTGCCTCGGGTCGCGTCGGTGATCGGTGAGACGTGCGGTGGCGTGGGAATGGTCTCCCCTACGGCACCGGGGGAACTTTGTTGCGCCACGCGGGCGCGCAAGGCCGAGCGGCGAACACGGCCGCCGCGCGCCGGTCGTTGCCGGACACGCGCGATGCGCTGTCGCCGCGCACCCCTGTCCCTAGAAGATGCTCAGATTGATGTACTTCCTCGGGTTCGCCTTCAGATCCGCGAGCACCGAGTCCACGTGGGTCACGACGTTGCGCAGGTCGTTGTAGAGCAGCGTGTCCTTCAGCAGCTTGCCCGCCGTGCCGTTGCCGCGCTCGAGCCCGGCGATCAGCGCGTTGGCGTGCCGGCTCGTCGAGTCGAGGTTCGCCGCGATGCGCGTCAGGCTCGCGCTCGACGTGCGGAAGTTCGACATCGTCGAATCGATCTTCGCCGAGTCCAGCGCGCTCGCCGCACGGCGAAACGACGTCATCGTCGCCGTGAGGTTGCGGTTCTGCTCCGCCGCGATGGAGCTGAGCTGGACCGACAGCCGCGACGCGGCCTGCGAGAGCTCCGCCGCGTTCGCGAGCGTGCGGCGCATGTCCTTGATGCCGCCGCTCGCGACGAGGTCGGCGTTGATCGCCTTCGTCATCAGCTGCACCGTGGCGCCGATCGAGTCCACGCGATTCATGATCGCCTGGATGTCGGTGTCCGCCGGCCCGACCGGCACCGTGTCGCCCGGGCTGTACGCCACCGGACTGGGTCCCTTGGGCGTCAGGGCGATCGCCGCGTCGCCGAAGATCCCGACCGGCTTCACGCTCGCCAGGGAGTTCTTCGGCACCTTCACGTCGTCGTTCACCCGGAGCACGACGTCGAGGTACCCGTCGTTGCGCAGCGTCACGTCGGCCACGGCGCCGACGGCCACACCCGCGAGCAGCACCTGCTGCCCGGGCTTGAGGTTCTGCCCCCAGGCGAACCTCGAGTAGAGCGGATAGCCGGACGACAGCCCGCCGCGCACGAGCCAGAGAGTGCCGAGCAGCGCGATCGCCGCCGCCACCGTGAGAAAGATGCCGACGAGGACTTCGTCGCGACGTTTCATGTCTGTAGGTAAGGGGCCAGGAGTGCGGCCGTCAACGTATCGAGAATGAGGATCGTCACCGACGTGATGACGACCGCCTTCGCCGTGCTGCGGCCAACGCCCTCGGCGCCGGCTTCGGTGACGAACCCTTCGTACGAGCACACGAACGCGATCGCCGCGCCGAACAGCGTGGCCTTGAGCAGCGAGTACACGACCTGGAACGTCCCGAACCCGAGCCGTACGCCGGCGATGAAGTCCTGCTTCGTCACTCCAGTCACGAACACGGAGACGACATAGCCGCTGAACAGCCCCGTCGCGTCGGCGAGGACGACGAGGCACGGGAGCATCAC
>Ga0207691_10005080_pt1 | contig 12701 bp, 13 predicted proteins | sample KBSM13metaG_FD_184327 | JGI IMG/M metagenome (GOLD analysis project Ga0207691, IMG submission 184327) | Miscanthus rhizosphere microbial communities from Kellogg Biological Station, Michigan, USA - KBS M1-3 metaG (SPAdes) (version 2) | ecosystem: Host-associated > Plants > Roots > Rhizosphere >... | reverse complement strand
CTGCGAAAGCGCATCGCTCGACTCCCAGTGTGGAACGATGCGCAGCTCGCCGGTGATCCCATGGGCCTTGCTCACCCGCCCGACCTCGAGGCCCGGCGAGTCTTCCGAGGGCTCACCCGCTCGCGACATGTGCAGAATAGTTCGAGCTCGACAGCGCTCTAGTCGACGATGTCGAGATGAGCACGCCGGCCGATTTTGGTCGAGGCAGCGGTCAAAATCGTACGCATGGACTGGGCAGTGCGCCCGTCCTTGCCGATGACCTTACCGATGTCGTTCTTGGCGACCTTGAGCTCGATCAGCGAATTGTGATCTCCCTCGATTTCGGTTACCTCGACGCTGTCGGGGTCGTCGACCAGAGCCTGGGCGATCGTTGCAATCAATTCCTTGAGGGCCATAACTCGGCGACTCCGGTTTCGGTCGGGCGACTGAGCGCCCGGTTAGGTGCAGAGGACGGGGAATAAAAGCGGAGGGAAAAGCACCTCGAACCGCGGACGCGCGCTCAGGGCTGAGCTGGCGTCGCCGGATTCTTCTTCAAGAGCTGGCTGAGCGTATGCGACGGCTGAGCGCCCTGCGACTGCCAGTACTCGAGGCGCGAGCGATCGAGATTCAGCACGCCTTCGTTGGCGGGATGAAAAGTGCCGATATTTTCGAGGTGACTGCCATCACGCGGGTTGCGATGATCGGTAACGACGATGCGGAAAAACGGAGCCTTTTTCGTGCCGTGGCGGGCAAGGCGAATGTGAACAGCCATACTATCCTCGATTATTGCGTGAAAGCCCGGACTAACCGAACGTTAGCACCAGGCCGCTCAGCTGCCAGTGATGTGGACGGACTCGAACCATCACCGGAGGGCCAAACGTTTAGCGGGCGGGAACCTAGAGTAAGCCTCGCGGTCTGGTCAAGCGTCGTGGTAACTTGTGGGCTCGGAATGGCAGCGGGCAAAGACGAGATTGTGCGGATCGCGCGTGAAGTGCTCGCACCGTTGGTGCAAGCGGACGGCGGCGACCTTTACCTGGTTTCCGTAGAGGAAACGGGGGTTTCGCTGCATGTCACGGGGCGTTTCGCCGGTTGCCCGGGCAACACCTTGGTGCGCCGCCGAGTCTTGGAGCCGCCGCTGGCCGCGATCGTGCCGGGGATCATACTGACACTGACGTCAGGTCCGTTGATCCCCGTGGGCGCGGCTCGGTTGGGCTAGCGCCTGCCAGCCCGCCGGCGCTACTTCTTCTTGGGAGTAGCCTTTTCCTTCTCTTTGTCGGGCTTACCCGCGTAGCTGGGCGGGTTGGCGGTGGCCGCGGCCACGTCCTTGTCCATCGCGTGTAGGTCTTCCGCCTTGTTCTTGCGGTACTGGGCGATGTTGTCCTGCACGGTTCGGTCCGCGTAGACCATGCCCAGGGTATTGCCGCGATCGATGGCTCGGATCAGCTTGTCGGGGTCGCGCCATTGCATCTCGTCGTACGGCTGGCCCTTGTCGTAGTCGGCCGGGACGAGCTTGCCGGCCACGCCGAAGCGCTTGCTCAAGATCTTGGTGGCTTCGGCGAAATTCTCACCGAGCGAGCCGCCTTTGGCCAGCTTGTGCTCGTCGTACACCTTCCACAGCTTGTCGCTGAAGAAGAAGAAATGCCGCTCGGTGCCGCTGCGTAGCCGCAGCGTGGCCATGCTCTCGGCGTTGTTGTAGGTGTATTCACCCTTCAACGGCGATTGGTCGACGCCCGTTGGGGTCTTGCCGAACTCGACCCGGCTGTTGGGACGCCGCAAGATGCCCTGCTTGGTCTTTTGCTCGTCCTCGAGGGCCAGCGTGTCATTGCCGGGCTGTGCCTTGCGCAGCAAGGGCAGGTACTCTTCTTCGAATACCTTGTCGTAGAGCTTGGCGACGCCTTCCAACGTCAAGCCCCAGTGCAGTCCCTTGGGTGACAGACCGATCGCTTTGTCGATCGTACCGGCTGACCCTGCAGCAGGTTTGTCCTTGCCTTCGGCGACTCGGGGCTCGACGACCAGCGCCGACGATGCCATACCCAGCGCGAAAAGCGTGACGAACAGTCTCGGCCTCATTGCAATCCTCCGGAAATCCTTGAGCGTACCTGCCGCTTAGCGGCAGAAGAGCGTATCACTTGTCTGTCGAGTCACTCAAGCGAACAGTTCGACGAGAGCAGGCCTCAAATAAGTCAAAGGTCGCTGCGCTGCTCTCGTTTTTGATCTCGCCCTTGCCCTGCTTCGCGCGCTCCGTGCGTCACGTTTCGATGTCGAGCGCGGCGCTCCTGCTGGCGCTCGCCTGCGCGCCGTCACGACCGACAACGGACGTGACTCACTTGCCGGAGTACGGCGCGGAGGATGCCTCACTGCTCGACGACGGCTTTTCGGGGCACTTGTTCGAGACCGCGTTCGTCACGGGCAAGGCCGGCGATGATCCCCGCTTCGAAGATCGCGTGCGCGCCGCGCACAGCATCTGGCTGGTGAAGGTCGCCACGGTCTCACGCGAAGGCAGCGTCGGTAACAATCGCCGCTACGAGCTGACTTTTCGCACGCTCGAGGGCTTGGTCGGGCCCGAGCCGCCCGCGCAGCTGTCACTGACTATTTCGGGTAAAGACCCGTCTTTTCACTGGCTCGATCGCGTCGGCGGGGCCTGGGTCGGGCGCGAGCTGCTGCTGATGACGCGGGATTTCCGCGTGGGCGAGCAAGCGGTGCTGCACTTTCACGGCGAGCCCAATACGCCCGAGCTCCAGGCGCGCATCCAGAGCGTCCGAGCCGCGGCCTTGGCGGCAGAACGTGCGGCACGTCCAGCCCAGAAGTGATAGGCTCGGACGCGCACACGCACACACCGAAGTAGATGGACATGCATTTTCGAAGTTCAGCCGTCGAGATCAAGGGCCCCCAAGAAATCGACGCCATGCGCGAGGTGTCGCGGCTTGCCGCTGAAACCTTGTCCGCTGTCGGTGAGATAGTCCGCCCCGGGTTGACGACGGACGAGATCAACTCGTTCGTGCACAACCACACGCTGAAGCAAGGCGCCCGCCCCGCTCCGCTGAACTACAAGGGTTTTCCAAAGAGCGTCTGCACCTCGATCAACGAGGTGGTGTGCCACGGCATCCCCAGCGAGCGAGTGTTGCGCGATGGCGATATCATCAATATCGACGTCACCCACATCTACAAAGGGTTTCACGGCGACACCTCGGCCACCTTCTACGTCGGCAAGGTCAGTGACGACGCCAAGCGCGTGGTCGAGGTCGCGCGGAAGAGCCTCGCGCTCGGCATTGCGCAGGTTCGGCCCGGCGCGCGGCTCGGGGATCTGGGCGCGGCCATTCAAGAGTTTGCCGAGTCACAGGGTTGCTCGGTCGTGCGCGATTTCGTGGGCCATGGCATCGGTCGAAAATTCCACGATGAGCCCAAAGTGGCGCACTACGGCCGTTGGGGTAAGGGCGAGCGCCTCAAACCCGGAATGACCTTCACCATCGAGCCGATGGTCAATATTGGCGGTTGGGAAGTGGATGTTTTGGACGACGACTGGACCGCAGTCACCGCCGACGGCTCGCTTTCGGCCCAATTCGAGCACACGGTGCTCGTGACAGAGACCGGCGTCGAGGTGCTCACTGAGCGCAATCGGCCCCTGGTGAGCAGCGAAATCTTCCCCGATTACTTCGTGTGATCACGGGCCGGTCGAACGACTTCTGACCGGCTCGCAGGTGGTCCTTGACGGATTGCACGAGAGCCGATTAGGTTGCCCAGGGCTGTGCCCCAGGGACTCCGGTCCCGCTGCCTCCGACTCGAATTCCGGCTCGCAGGCGGCCCGGTACGAGGGAGCGCTCTGTGTTCGCTTGGACGGGCTGGGTACCGGTCTGGCCATTATTCCCGTTTCCGCTGATTCCCGCGATGTCCGTCCGAAAGAAAGCTACTCCGAAGAAAGCCCGCCCGAAGGCGAAGGCCACCTCTAGCCGTCGCAAGGAGGCGCGCAAGCCGGCTAAGAAGAAGCCGGCCGCGAAGCCGAAGCGTCCGGTCAAGAAGAAGCCCGCCAAGGCTGCGAGCAAGGCGCCCGCCGCGAAGAAGAAGCCTGCCAAGGCTGCCAACGCGAAGAAGGACGCCGATCGCGCCAATCGCGACAGAGCGCTCAAGGCCAAAGAGAAAGAGCGCCTGCAGAAAGAGCGCGAACGCGAGAAGGCGAAAAAAGACGCCGAACGCGAAAAAGCGCTCAAGGCCAAAGAGAAAGAGCGCCTGCAGAAGGCCAAGGACACCGAGCGCGCCCGCAAGGACGCCGAGCGCGAAAAGGCCGTCAAAGCCAAGGCCGCCGAGCGCGAGAAGAAAGAGCGCGAGAAGGAAAAAGCGCGCGAGCTGAAGGAACGCGAAAAAGAAAAAGCGCGCAAGGAGGCCGAGCAAAAGGCCGCCCGCGCCGCAGCTCAAGCGGCCAAAGAGGCCGAGCGCGAGCGCATCCGTCGCGAAAAAGAAGACGAGCGCCTGCAGAAGATCGCCGAGCGCGACGCCGCCCGCGACGAAGCCAAGCGCCTCAAGGACGAAGAGAAGAAGGCCAAGGACGCCGAGCGCGAGGCCTATCGCAAGGCCAAGGACACCGAGCGCGAGCGCATCCGCGCCGAGCGCGAGGCCGCTCGCCGGGCCCTCGAGGGCAAGGTCTCCCGTGCCAGCAAGCGCGCCCAGCGCGGGGACGGCATTGGACGTGGTGTCACCACCCGCCAATACCGCCCGGACACCATCCCCAACCAGTCGGGGACCACTCGTCGCCACGAGGAGAACCAGCGCTTACTCGGCGTGCGGCTCCCCGCCGAGATCCTGCACGATCCCCCGCGGGCGACGCATGCACCGCAGCCGCCGCCTGCCGGCCCGCCGCAGCCTCCCCCGGCCCCGGCGCTTTCGGTCGAAGAGCGCTGGGCGATCATCAACGAGCGCCTGAACGGCATGGACGACCAGTTCCAGCGCGAGTACCGGGAAAGCTTCGAGATGTCGTGGGTTTATCACGACAGCGCGCTGGAAGGCGTGGTCTACACCTTTCAAGAGCTGAAGACCGCGATCGACCCGAACATGAGCGTCGTGGCCGACTCCGGGCTGCAGCCGGTGTGCGACGAAATCCGCCGCCACCGCCAGGCGATTGAGTACGTACGCGAGCTGTCCGAGAAGAAGCGCGTCCCGATCAACGTCGATACGATCAAAAAGATCTACTGCATCCTCCACCCGGAGGAGGGCGACGTGAAGACGGTGAAGTACCGGAAGGACATTCCGCAACACCGCCTGTACTTCCACGAATACGCCGCGCCCGACAAGATCGCGTACAAGGCCCGTCAGGTCATCGATTGGCTGAACGGCCCCGAGCCGAAGAAGCTGAAGAGCCCGGTCCGCATCGCCGCGCGCATTCACTACGATTTACTGCGCGTGTTCCCCTTCCCGCAAGACAGCGGCAAGGTCTCGCGCCTGCTGATGAACGTGCTGCTGATGCGCGCCGGGCACCCGCCTGCGATCATCCACTCGACCGAGCGCCAGCGCTACTACGAGGCTCTGAAGGGTCAGCTTCCAGTCATCGTGTCCATGGTCAGCGAATCGATCATGAATGCGCTCTTGAGCATCGAGAAGAAGATCGAGGACCACGACGCGACCAAGACCCGCTCGTCTTCGCCACCGAAAGAGGGCGAAGAAAAGCCGGAGCGCCCCGAAAAGCCGGCCTCCGCGATCGTAGCCGCCGCCACCGCCCGCGACGACGATTCGGACCTCTATCTCGATTCCGAGATGGAAGATTCGGACTCGGATTCCGACGGCGACTCGGACGGCGACTCCAGCGACGACGACTGAGCTCGCGCTCTGAACCCCTGACACCGTCAGGGGTTCAGCCTCTGCTTTTGTGTTGATGGTCACCGTCAACGGCGCGGCACACCCAGCCTTCGGCGGCGCAGCTCGACCGCCCTGCCGACTCGCTGCGGGCATAGTCAGCTATCGCAACGATCGAGACGACACTGAGCGCTCCCTGAAGCTCGCCAAGATCGCCAAGGTTTCCAAGACCGCCAAATCCCTAGAGCGACTCAGCGAGCTCTATGAACCGAAGTGAACGATCAGAGCTTTTTGGGGTTCGCTAATCGCGACGCTGCCAGCCGCTTTCGATGACGCGGCCGACCTCACAGGCGGCCTGACAGCGCTCCGAGTTACTTCCAGAGCAGCGAGTGCTCGTCAGCGCCCAGGCTCGTCGTTTGAATCCCGAGCAGTGGCGCAACCAGCCAAACCCAAATTTCAGCAAGTTCTTCGGTGTATTTCGCCTTGATGGCCCGTTCTTGGCTCTTGGCGGTCTTGGAAATCTTGGCGATCTTGGCGGCCCTCTCGGAGTCCTTCAGACACCGGTGCATCACGTCGTGCGGCCCCACTCCGGCTGCGGTCACGAATGACCGACCTCGGTCATTCCTCGTCGCCCGTGACGAAGTCCCAGCCGCTGGCTTGCGCCAGCTTGGCGAGGGCCACGTTGTAGTCGAAGGTGGCGTTCATCTGTAGGAAGCGCTTGGTGGCGTATTCACGAGCGGGGTCCACGATGTCTTGGTCCTCGTAGGTGCCGACGTCGATGCCGGATTGGATCTGCACCAGCCACTGCTTGGCGTAGGAGGTCGACCGCGTGTACGCGTCGAGGCGGCGCGCGGCGTCTTCGGCTTCGCGGAAAGCGACTTCGACTTCGGTGCCGACTCCGCCGAGTGCGTAGCGTTCGGTGGCGCGCTGTTCTTCGAGCTGCGCGTTGGCTTGAGCGAGACGCGCGGACTGCGGCAGGAAATCGAGCTTGTACCTGAAGACGAGCCCGGCGCCGTAGCTGAGGTAGTTGGCGCTGTCTTTGACGAAGGGATTTTTCTGATCTTCGATCTGTGGCGCGGCCGAATAGCCGAAGCTCAAGCCCACCGCCAAATCGGGGAAAAACTTGGCGCGCTCGATGCGGGCTTGCGCCTCGCGCGCCAATACGCCGGCGCGCGCCATGTTCACCTCGGGGCGATACAAGCGCGCCGCCGACAGGTAGCGAGAAATGGGGCCCAACCGGTGGCTGTTTTGGCGCAGCGGCTCGTCCATCACGTCCGCGCTGGGTCCGCCTCCGGTGAGGAAGCGAAGGCCGGCCAGCGCCACGGCTTCTTGGCGCATGGCCTCGCTCTCGCGTACCTCCAGATCGGCGCGATACATCTTGAGCTTGAGCAGGTCGATGTCGTCGCCGTCGCCGTCTTGGACCTTCTTTTCGAGCCGTTTCAGGTAGGCGTCGACGCGGCTCGTGGCCTCACGCACGAGTATCAGCGCGTCGCGCGCGAGCTGCACGCCGTAGTACGCCCGGCGCACGCTCACCCTGACGTCGTTCTGCTCCTTTTTGACCTCGAACTCGCCGACCCGCACTTGCGAGCGGGCCGCGTCCCACAAGTTCGTGATCTTGCCGAACGTCCACAGCGGGATCACGCCGCTCACGTTCAGCTGCCAAGCCGCGTTCATGGTTTTGGTCAGCGCCTTGTCCGTGTCGGGGCTGTACACCGAGGTTCCGCGCACGGTGGGGGCCGGACCGATCCCGCCGCTCATCGAGAAGTCGCTGTACGGCGCGCTGTAGGATTGATCGAGCTGCGCGTTTTTTTGCGCCAGGCGAGCCCGGGCTTCTTGCACCTTCGGGTAGTTGAGCACCGCCAGCTCGAGGCAGCGCTTGAGCGTCAGGGCGCGCGGGCGCGGCGGCGGCGCTTCGGACTTGGGGATGGCGTTGGCCGCGGCATTGAGCGCCTCGGTCGAGTCTTGAGCGTGCGCGCTGCGCACAAGGCCGGCGATGCCGCACAAGCCCAGGGCGAGAAACCGAGCGCGACGGGCGCCCGTTCGGCCGAAAATCCTGCAACACGTCATTCGTCGTCGCGGACTCTTACGCCAGCTCGCTTCACCGCGCGTCGAAAATTCGAACGATCCAGGCCGGCCTGGCGCGCCGCCTCGGAGACGTTGCCCTGGGTGCGCGCCAAAAGGCCCTCGAAATAGGCGATTTCGAAGGCCTCCTGGGAACGCTCTTTGGCCTCCTTGTAGGGCAGAGCCGAGAGGCTGTAGGCGGCCGGATCGGAGCCCACGGCGTCCCCCGAATCGGAGGGGGCGCCGTTGCTGGGTCGGCCGAAGGGCAGCTCGGCCGGGGTCATGGTGTCGTCGCGACAGAACACCACCGCATGCTCGATCGCGTTTTCGAGCTCCCGCACGTTGCCTTGCCAGTGATGCGAAGACAAAAGGCGCATCGCGTCCGGCGAGATCTTGGTCACCTGGCTGCCGGAGCGCGCCGCGTACTTCTGCAAGAAATGGTAGGCGAGCAGCGGAATGTCCTCGCGCCGCTCGCGCAGCGCTGGCAGCGAGATGGGCACTACGTTCAGGCGATAGTAAAGGTCCTCGCGAAAGCGGCCGGCCGCGATGCGGCTACGCAGATCCACGTTCGTGGCGGCGACCACGCGCACGTCGACGATGCGCGTTTCGTTCGAGCCGACGCGCTTGACCTCGCCTTCTTGCAGCGCGCGCAGCAGCTTGACCTGCGCCAAGGGCGGCAGATCCCCCACCTCGTCTAGAAACAAAGTGCCGCGATCCGCCGACTCGAACAGACCTGCGCGTGTGGCGGTCGCCCCGGTGAACGCGCCGCGGACGTGCCCGAACAGCTCGCTCTCGACGAGCTCGACCGGGATGGCCGAACAGTTGACGGCCACGAATGGATTGTTCACACGCGGTGAGTGACCATGGATTGCGCGCGCGGTCAGCTCCTTGCCCGTGCCGCTTTCACCGAGGATCAGCACCGTCGAAGAGGTGGGCGCGACGCCAATGGCCAACCGATACACCTCCTGCATGGCGGGCGAATTGCCGATCAGCTCGCCAAACTTCTCCATTTGCTCGAGCCTTCGCTCGAGCAGAAGCGCGCGATCGACCAGCCGCCTGCGCTCGGCGGCCTTGGTGACCGTGAGCACGACTTCGTCGTTGGAACGAAAGGGCTTGGTCAGGAAGTGATACGCCCCCGCGCGCACCGCCTTGACCGCGGTTTCGACGTCGCCGAACGCGGTCATCATGATCACCTCGACGCCCGCGTGCGACGAGCGAACGTGGTCCAATAACTCGAGGCCGCCGACCTTGGGCATCATCAGATCGACGAGCACGACGTCCACCTTCTCGCGCTCCAAGAGCTCAATCGCTTGGGCACCGTCGTCCGCGGTGAGCACCGTCATGTTGCGGCTGTTCAACAGGCGCGCGAGGGTTCGGCGCAACGTGGGCTCGTCGTCGACCACCAGCACGCGAGGCGGCGCTTCCTCGAGCTTGACCTGACCGATTTCTCCGGAGCGGGGCCGTGCCGACAGCGTCACTCGGGTTTTCTCCTCGGGGGCGTGGGGGCCGTGCGCTCGCTCGCCCCGCCCGTGCGCGTCGTGCTGGCGGCGGGCGCGCTCGGCACTGGCCCTTCCGAGCGAGGCTTCGCCTGCTCCGGGCGAGACTTCGTGAGCTCCGAACGCGAGCGCGCGAGGCGGGCCTCCGCGTCCGAGCTATTCGCACCACTGACCGGCGTGTACATGTGCCCTTGCTGTTGATACACGCAAATTCTATTCCCACCGTCGCGCTTGGCGGCACGCAGAGCGGCGTCGGCACCCCGGAGCAGTGCGTCTTTGGTGCGCACATCACGCGAAGGGAACAGCGCCACCCCCAGAGAAAGCGCGACCGGCAGCGAAGAGCGCTGCTGCCAGCCCTCCGAGAGCTGGTTGGCGTCCTGGAAGATGCGCTCTGCCACCGTCACCGACCCTGCAAAATGGGTGCTCGGCAAGACCACCAGGAATTCATCCCCGCCGAAGCGCGCCACGACGTCGACCTCACGCACCGAGGACCGGATCGTATCAGCCACGAAACGCACCACGCGATCGCCCGCCTCGCGTCCTCCAGCATCGTTATGTGCCTGCAGGCGGTCGATGTCGACCACCAAGCAAGCCAGCGGATCGTGATAGCGCTCGGCACGCTTGAACTCCTCGCTCAGCCGCGAGTGTAAGTAGCGATAGTTGAACAGCCCCGTGAGGTCGTCGTGCAGGCTCAGCTGCTCGAGGCGCGCGCGCGCCTCCACCACGTGATCGTGGAGACGCTTGATGCGCAGCATGGCTTCGACCCGTGCCAGAAGCTCGTCTTCGTCGAAGGGCTTGCACACGTAGTCGTCGGCGCCGATCTTGAGGCCCTCCACGCGGCTCGCGCTGTCGGTTTTGACCGTCACGAGCAGTACCGGCAAGAAGGTATCGCTGGTCATGCCCTTCAGCAGCCTGCAAGCTTCGAGCCCAGAGAGGCGCGGCATCAAGATGTCGAGCAGCACGAGGTCGACCCCGCCCCTACCCACACGCTCAACCGCCACTTGACCATCGGGCACTGCCTCGACGATGAAGCCGTGTTTACGCAGCATACCCGAGAGCAGCTCTCGGGTGATGCGATCGTCCTCCGCGACGACGATCGTCGAGCCCTGCAGCGATCCTTGCACAGCGCTGGGCGAGGTCGGCTTTTCGCTGTCCGGCACGATGCAAAAGAGGTTACTAGAATCGCCCCGAGGCGGCGAACTCCAAGCCACGAAAGCGCCGAAGTGCCGTTAGAAGGGCTCATGCCCTTCAGGGCGCTAAATCGAAACCCAGCCAAGCGTCGAAGCCACCCCGACCGACCCGGTGGCCCACGAAGCCCGCGACCGCCAAGCAGCCACAGGCATGGCGGTAACCGACGCCCCCCCAGGTCGCCAAGAGCTGGCGCCCGGTCAGGTCGTAGTCGATCGAGGCGGTGGTATTGAATGCGCGAGTCCAGGGTACCGAGAGCTCGGAACCCGCGCTCCAGCCGTTCCGATCGAGAAACGGACGCGCGGGATCGAACCACCCCTCATCGAACAGCACACGGGCGCGCCCTGGCGAGCCGTCACTCGCCCCGTCGGCGCGCAGCAAGAGGTGGAGCCCATCCGTGCTGCCCAAGCGCAGGCGCGAGAGCGATACCATAGCCGGACTTTGGCCCAGCACTGCAAACGATTGGGCGAGGCCGATCGAGCGCGCATCGACGCTAGCACGCGCCAAAGCGACCCCACGCGCACTGCCGTCGAGCTGGAGGGCGCCCGCGCGCAAGGCAATGGCGAACGCTTGGCGCGTGCTGCGTTGACCGAGTGAGGTATCGAGGCCGGCCGCAGCGAGCAGTGTTCGCTCGTCGTTCAGTCGTGAGCCACGTGGCGCTGCGTCGATCAGTCCTCGAGCCACCAGCAGCGGTTCCATGAAGTGCGCGAGCGAGCCAAACGTCCGTAGCAGCGGCAGCCCGAGCCGCGCTTGGAGGCCGCCCCGGAGCAAGCCCAAAGTGCGGTATTCCGCCACCTGCAACTGGCCGGACTGCGCGGCACTCAGCTCGATGGCGAGCGGGCCAGGTCGCAGCTTTGCACTGAGCATGCCCCGCTGGAAGAGCTCCGTTTGGGCGTGGCTGCCGCTGATGGCGGTGGTGCGCGCCAAGCCAAAGACGTCGAAGTTGACGCTATCGCCCAGGCCCCGAGCGGCGCCGAGATACAGCTCGGGGCCCACTGCGCCGAGGTCAGCAATCGCGCCCCCGCGCGCCGCATCGGCGCGGACACCGAAGCCCAGCGCGAGTCGGTCGACGTGTGACACGCTGATCCGCGCGCGATCCGTGCGCCGCGCGCTGACCGCAAGCGACGAGGAAACGACCGCCGCCCGCGCGCCGCGCAGCGCATCGACACGATAGGCAAACGTTGCCTCCGACAACGCCGCACTCCCATGCGCATCCAGCTCGAGCGCGCTTTGCTGCAGATAATCCCAAGCCACGCGTGATGTGCTGGCTTCGGTGTCGAGCTCCGCCTCCAAGCGGACCCCCCGGAGTAGATACGCGCCAGCCCCCAGGGTGAGGCTCTTCGTCACTCGCCCGTCCGCGACCGCAAGCGGTAGGTAGGCCCCACCCCCGGCAAAGAAGCCATCCTGGCCCCGATAGGAAATACGCGGGAAAGTCAGGCCCATTCGCGTCGGCGCGCGCAGCCACAGGCCCGGCAACCAGAGCACCGGAACGCCGGCGACCTCCAAGCGCGGATTCACGAACAAGGCGTCCGTGGGAGGTGCGAGCGTGGCATGCGAGACGCGCAGGCGCACCGGAGGTTCATCACAGGTACAGAAGGCGACGTCCGCGGTACCATCGACTTCTACACCGCGCGGGCCGCGCCGAAGTTGCAGGTGCTGGCTCTTCAATCGGTAACGCTGCGCTTGCACGCGCACGTTGCCATCGAGCTCGAGCGAGCTGAGGTCGCCATCGACTTGCACGCGCTCGGCTTCGAACTCCACCCGATACTCACGAGCTTTATGGGGCGGCTCCGCCGCGTGCACGGTGGACACGCAGTGAGGCCCGACCAAGCATGAAAAGCAGGCCCAAAGCCCTAGCGACGTACGGCGAAGCAACACGTCAGGGGCTACGCGGCTCGTTCGTCGCGCTCGCACTTTGTCGTTGGCTGGGCGACAAGTGGACGTACAAGTGATCGAGATACACGTTGAGCGTCAGATAGAAGCGCGCATCCGGACTGTAAAGGAGATTGCGCCGTCGGCCGTCGGGCCCCAGTTGCGGCGTCAGGTTCGCGTAGCCAACCGTGAGCTCGAGCGTGTCGGTCAGTCGGCCCCAAAATTCGGTCTGGAAATAGGTCAACGCCGAGCGCGTCTGCGGATCTGCGATACCGCTCGCCTGCGTGCAACCGGTGAGCACCACGCCACAGATCTGTACGTCGT
>Ga0207691_10005073_pt1 | contig 12710 bp, 15 predicted proteins | sample KBSM13metaG_FD_184327 | JGI IMG/M metagenome (GOLD analysis project Ga0207691, IMG submission 184327) | Miscanthus rhizosphere microbial communities from Kellogg Biological Station, Michigan, USA - KBS M1-3 metaG (SPAdes) (version 2) | ecosystem: Host-associated > Plants > Roots > Rhizosphere >... | reverse complement strand
TATGGACCATCGCCAAAGGCGTTGGCAAAAACGAAGACGCTAAAAATACCGATCTGATCTACAAAAGCCTCCAGGATGCGCGACAGATTTACGCGAAAATGATGAAGTAGCGCGCGCCCGTATTAAAAGCGGAAAGCCATTTCTTTGAGCCGCAAACGAATGCGGCTGCATTCTTTCGTTAGCGCTTAGGTTTTGCCGAGGCCCACGGGTTTTTGTGTAGCATCCCACGCATTCAACTCACCCTTGCACCGCGACCCCTGCTGGGTTATTCCCATTTGTACATGGCTCCTGTGTTATGAGCACCGCCGATGCTGCGAAGCGCGCGGGGTGAACCAAAATTGTCAAATTAGGAAGGAGAGAACACAATGGCGTTTCTTGAACGTACCTATGGCAAGCAAAACCATGCGAACATCAATGAACTATTGATTTCATCCGATTCGCACGTCATCGAGCCCGCGGGTCTTTGGCAAAAAGAATTACCAAAAGCTTTTCAGGACCGTGCTCCGGATTATGGCGGGCAAAGACCCAACGATACGCCCGGAGGCGCTCAGGACAAAAACAAGCGAGTCTCCGAGATGGCCGCGGACGGTGTGAGCGCCGAAGTCCTGTATCCTACCCATGGGTTGAAATGCTTGAGTCTCGACGATCACGAGTTGGAGGCAGCCTGTTGCCGTGTTTACAATGATTGGCTGATCGACTACTGCAGCGCCGCCCCGGACCGGCTGATCGGTATCGCCATGCTGTCGATGTACGACATCGACGGTGCGGTGAAAGAACTGGAACGCTGCCGCAAAGCCGGTATGCGCGGAACGGTTATCTGGCAAGTACCGCCCCCAGAGCTGCCGTTCTCGTCATCACATTACGACAAGTTCTGGGCTACCTCTCAGGAGCTCGAGATGCCGGTCAACTTGCATATCCTGAGCGGGCACGGTTACAGCCGAAGCCGCTCTTTCGGTTTGGGAGATACTGCAACCGGCATGACCGCGGAGCACAATAGCGTCAACATGAAACTGTTTCAGTCGGTCGATAGCCTTTACGATCTGATCTATTCCGGAGTGTTGGAACGCTTTCCCAAACTAAAGCTGGTTCTGGTCGAAAACGAGCTGGGCTGGATTCCGTTTGTCTTGGAGCAGTGGGACTACTACTTCAAACGCCACGGCGCCAAGCGGGAAGGTTTGGCCATTAAAAAACCACCGAGCGAATACTTCCATAACCAGATCTATACAACTTTCTTTAACGACGCCGTCGGCGGTCATATCCTGTCTTGGTGGGGCGAAAATAATTGCATGTGGTCCAATGATTTTCCGCATGGCAATTCTACTTGGCCGAATTCGCGGCAAATCGTCGCCCGCGACTTGGGCGATCTGCCCGCGCCCGTGCGCGCGAAACTCGTACGGGAAAACGTCGCGAACCTCTACCACATCCCTGTTCCGAGCGCGGTCCAATAATCGGCAGCGTTCGCTGAGTTCGTTACGCAGAATCCGATCTTACGGGGTCGGATTCTGCCCTTTCGAAAAGGGTTTCCGGCACATCGCCACGACGGCGCGCTGGAACACTTAAACCCTCCGCGAAGTTATCAGCTCGCGTTCATAAACGCCGTATTTGATCACCCCCGCCTCTACGAGTTTCAGCCTCCGAATCCTGCACCGCCGCGCATCGACATTCCGGCAAAGCTGGAAAGCAGTAGAACATCGCTACGCGGCAGTTGAACCGTTTCATAACTTGATCTATGAGTCGGGCAAATCTCATCGGCAATTGCTCAGCTCGCCCCAAGCAATGCTTGGCGGAGGATTTATGACCCAAGAAGAAAAACATGTCGAATTACTGAAAGCAGCTTATCAGAAATGGCACGATAGCAAGGCAGGCAGTGTCGATTATTGGCTCGGTCTCATGACCGACGATATTAAATTTCGCTCCCTCGGCGCCGGGGCCGCAGAAATCGAATTCACCCGGACGAGCACGTGCAAAGAAGAAGTAAAGCGCTACTTTGCCGGGCTCACATCGGACTGGGAAATGATCCACTACCTCATCGATGAATACATCGCGCAGGGGGAACGCGTGGTGGCATTGGCCAGCTGTTCATTCAAAAACAAAAAGACCGGAAAAATACTGAACACCCCGAAAGCTGACATTCACCGTTTCCGCAATGGAAAGATTTGCGAATTTTTTGAATTCTACGACACCGCTCAAGTGATTTCTTGTGCGATGTAAGGTCTGCGGGTAGTCAGCTCACTCCAGCGCCCGCAATAAGCGTCGTTCCGTGCCGATCTTTTATTCGACGAACTGGCGTGAAAATTTTTGGACACTCTTCGGAACATGTTTGTGCAGGGAAAATAAATGCCAAATAGGTTCTGTGCATCTCCCGTTTGTGCACACAGCGTTAGTTCTTCTGTTGGTTGTCGTGCCACGAGCGGATAGCGCGCCTACAGCGCGGCGTCGTTTTACAAAGGAAAAACGGTCCGAATCATGTCATTGCCCGCCATCTCGGTAAATAGATTCCCAATGCCGGAGGATCGCGTCGAGATTCTGCGAAAGCCTTTTATGTAGGTTGTCCAGGATCCGGAGTTCCTCAATGAGCCGATAAGGCCAATCTCGAAATCAATCCGGGAGCGGGCGAAGAGTTCGAACGCAACGCGAAAGATCTTTTTTCGCCTCGAGCCTGCTCTGGTCGGACGGTTGAAGGAAATTTTGAAGTAGCTAACCAAGACGGTGTACATCGCTGATCATGCTCGAAGAGAATTTAATCCAGATTGCCGGCGTGATCGATGCTGCTGAGGCGGAAATGCTTCAGCAATGCGGCATTCGCTATTTGGGATTTCCACTGCGGCTCCCGGTTCACCGCGAGGATCTCACCGAGGAAAAGGCGGCGGTGATCTTCAAGAGTTTGGCGCCGCCGGTATTCGGAGTGCTGATCACATACCTGTCTCAGGCGAGCGAAATCGCCGCCTTCTGTCATGCGCTCGCCGCCCGGATCGTGCAGCTCCATGGCGACATCGGCCGCGATGAGCTGATACGTCTAAAAACTCTCGATCCAAACCTGACTGTCATTAAGAGTCTCGTCGTCGGCATGCGCGACGACAAAGCTCTCGCAGCCATGATCCGCGAACTATCGCCGTTCGTCGATGCGTTCATCACCGACACGTTCGATCCAAAAACCGGCGCATCCGGCGCCACCGGCAAGACGCACGACTGGCGCGTGAGCCGGCGCCTGGTGGAACTTGCCGATCGGCCGGTGATTCTCGCCGGCGGACTCACGCCGGAAAACGTCAAGAGCGCGATTCTGGAAGTGCGGCCGGCCGGAGTCGACTCCCACACCGGCGTCGAAGACTTCAGTGGCCGCAAGAGCCGTGAAAAAGTCCAGAAATTCCTGTCCGAGGCGCATGAGGGCTTCGCGCTCGTTAAAGCAAAGTAGCGATCATCAATAACCTGACTAAACGGTATGGCATATGCGAAAGAAGAGAGTGCGTGAGATCAATTGCTCTACAAACGGCCTAAGTCACGTGGTACGTCGGTTGGCAGGAATCGCCCATCCTCTGACAAAACTCGTCGAGCCCGAAATTGCGGATTCGTGAGTCGAAGTTCCTGTCCGAAGCGCATGAAGGTTCTAAATCGTAAGAACCAGGGACCTGCTGGATTTGAGTCCTTGAGGGCTGTTCCCAGGTAACCATTTGAACTACAAGATAATACTTACGGCGCCGTGCTCGCTCAGCGCTTCCTGGTCGAGAACGGCTTTCCTGTGATGGATCTTCAACTCTCCGTCCACCCGTTTCAGCGTGTGCTCGTACCAACCCACATAAGGACTCGCTTCTCCCAGACGGAAGCGATAGACGAGAAACGAGGAAGTCACGACGAAGTCGCCGTCTTCTACCTTGATTCGTACGTTGGAAATGAAGCGCCGGGTACGCGACGAAGGATATTCTCTGTGACCGTGGCGGCTCTTCAATCTCTCCACACGAGCGCGCAGCCGCACCATGTCGTCGTCGATAAAGACCAGATCTTTCTGGGGGTCTCCGTCCGGAAGATCCGTGGTGGGGACCAGATATCTGCCGTCAGCGGTGAAAAGTGCCAACCACTCATCCAGCCGCCATGCATCGAGAAGAGCCGCCTCGTGGTAAAGAAACTCCTCCACCACTGCGCGCAAAGTGAGTGCGCTGGCAGCGTTTCCGGCGGAGCTTTTGTCCGGCATAATCGCTTTCGTGGTTAGCGGGCGAGCGCCGCCTTCTGCCTGATCACGGGATCGTTTGTTTCAACCTTTCCCACGCCAGACAGATGACCGAACCACTGGCGCCAGAACGCCCGCAGCTGAAGCTCGTCCTCGGCAATCGCTTGCCGGTGCATGCCTCTGGATAGTTCGGACCATTCGACCCCCTCGGCTTTATAACCGGCTTGACAGGATTCGATCGCTTCGACATCGTCGGGCGTCGCGAATCCGCCCGGCCCATGGAAGGTGAGGAAATTATCCAGCCGGCGCGCGAGAAGTTCGCGCTTCTCTTCCCTGGGGGCGAGCTGCCAGGCGGTCACGTCCATCAGGTCCGGAGCTATAGGCCAGAAGATTCTTACGGTGATATCGATGGAGTCGATGATGAGGAGATTCGGATAGACCAGTAGGTTTCGGCTGATATCGGCCATATGCCGAGCCTTCTGCTCGCCGAATTTCCGCACCAGTCCTGCGCGGATCGCGGCGATCTCCTCTTTGTTCTCTTCCCCGAACAGCGGGCTCCAGCGAGCAATGGGCCGGCCTCTGATCCCATCATGTTCCTCTACGGCATGACCGTTGCCGAGGACGACGGCCGGCCGGCTGAATGCGGTTTGCACACCGCTGGTGTTGACACCCAGGCTGTTTACATATTCGAAGTAAGTCTTGTGCGTCGGCCTGACGTGGTACCCATCCAGGCTGTTTTCGACCAGCAACTTCCAGTTGGCCTTGATCGAGTATCGATTCGAACCGGGGACGATCCGCATGCCTTTTTCAGCCTGGTCGACGATCAGGTCGAGATAGTCCCGAGCGCCGGCGAGATACGTCATGAGTTCTTCAACCTGGGGATTGAAGCTCACGAACACAAAGCCGCGGTAACTCTCCACCCGCGGCGGCGACTTGAGGCCCATTTTCGCTCGATCGAAACTGTCCGGGTAGCCGGCCTCGTCCGGCACGCCTACGAGATCGCCCTGATTGTTGAAGCTCCAGGCATGATAGAAACATTGCAAAACATCGGCCCGGCCGTGGTCATGCCGGCAAATGAGCGCGCCTCTGTGCGTGCATGTGTTGAGGAAGACCCGCAGCTTTCCGTCGCTGCCGCGGATGAAAAAAAGCGGCCGTCCCGCGACATTTCGACGCCGGTAGTCGCCCGGCTCCTCTACTTCGGATTCGTGGCACAAATAGAGCCAGCATTGGTTGAATATCCGCTCCTGCTCCATCTGAAGAATCTCGAGCGAAGTCATGGCGGAGCGATGAACTCGAAATACGCCCTCGTTCGGGTTGTCGATGATAAGATTTCTAGGGTCGAACATCATACGCCCCTCATAGATGAGCTTATCCTATTCCACGGTGCAGCGTCGTGGCAAGAACGGCTTTGGTTCACGTTTTTAAAGTCTGCGTCCTCCGGGTCTCCACGGTGAATCGCCCGAATTTTGGGATTGCACCACAGAGTCACAGGACTCGGTCATCACTCCACGTCCCCTGCGAACAGCTCGTCAGGGTTGACGACCCGCGGTGAGAGACCCTGTTCGTAAACATATTCACCGATCGCTTTCAGCGCCGGCCGATTCGGCTCCAGTCCGTACGACCAGAAATCTTTTCCCAACACCCGCCAGGTCTCCTCGACGTGGTGGATCAACCAAGGAAGCGAAAGGCGCAGCGCGTCCGTGTCGTAGAGTCCCTCGACCGCTAGATCCCGCGCTTTACAGAAAGCCTTATAGATGCTCCGGGCCACCCACGGATGATCGCGATAGATATCGTCGCGCAGTACCACCGTATGCATGATCGGGAAAATGCCGGTGCGGCGATGATAGTCCTGCTCGACCTCGTAGTAGTTCGGAAACAGGCGCGCTATTCGCGGCCACCCCTTCTCAAAAATGGAGGGGATAAAGATCGCGAGCAACGCATCGAGATCCCCGTGCTCGAGCATTCCCTCCAGCGTCCGCTCCGGCGGCAGAAACTCGACCTTGACCTTGTCCGGCAGCTTCAACGGAATCAACGGTCTCTGGGTTGGCGTCGTCATTCCGCCGATGAACCATTGAATATCCTCTAGGCCCACACCGTATTCGTGTTTCAGCATTCCGTTCATGAAGATGGTTGCGGTAGAACCGAGCTGCGTCGTTCCCACCCGTTTGCCGCGGAGGTCCTGAGGCGTCCGGATTCCCGCATCAGTCCGCACGTAAATACAAGAGTGTCGAAAGATTTTCGACAGTGCGATCGGCACTGCAACAAAGGGGCAAGCGCCGCGGCCGATCAGACTCACGTAAGAGCCGAGCGATAGCTCCGAAACCTCGAACTCTTTGTGCTCCAGCATTCGTGGAAAGGTCTCGCGCGGACGCATGACCTTGATCTCCAAATCGATGCCTTCGGCCTGGACACGACCATCGATGATCGGCCGGGTGCGGTCATAGTCCCAGCACGCGAGGGTGAGTTTGATTTTCGCCATCGGTGCAACCTGTCTCCAGAGAAAAACCTGGTTGAATGTGAAGCATGTGCGTAGAAGTAACACACCGCGAGGAGCAATCAAGAAATTCCGTGATTGAAATCCCCCAGCAGTCGGCCGATGAAAAAATCATGAATGATGCCAAACATCGTCGGTGAGAGCCACGGTTCGTCAATCGAGACGATGTCAAACGCTTGCATGATTTTCCCCATGAGCCTTGCTCGAGTCTCAAGCTTTCTTACTGCGTTGTGCTACACGACTCCGCTGGAGCTTGGAAATACTACTCCAGCACCATCCCTCCTGGAACAATCCCTCACTTACAAAAATCTTCCGGCTTCAATTCGATGGGTTTTCCGTGCGGTGTTCGGTGCGTCGCGCGCTCCCAGGCCTGGTAATGCTGAGCCAGAGCTTGCGCCGTGGCCGCGCCTTTTTCGGCGACCATACGTTCGAGAGTCGCGAGCCAATGATGATAGTAAGTTTCACCGGTGTCGGGATCACCTGCGGCGTGCCCCTTTTTGATCTCCTCGCCAAGCATCGCGGACCACTCGCTCCAGGCGAACAGACCTTTTTCATGGAGAGCCAACGCCATAGCAAACGCGTGGGCTTCCCATGGCGCGCGAAAGACCGGGCCGTTGTCGTCGCGCGGTATACCCGCGATGGCTTCGGCAGCGCGCCGGGCGGCTTCGGGTTTGATGGGCGGTGAGTCAGGCACGTTCGAGGTAAGGTTCAAACGCTTCGATGGAGACTTTCAATTTCGCCTCGGCATCTGGGCCCCAAAGCTCTTGGGCGTCGAAGCGCACCGTGTAAAGCCACTGTGGATCTTCACCCTTGCCGGCAGCTGCGGAGTCCGGAAAGATATGCGCGCCATGCAGCCGCTCCACCACGCCCACCCGACCGCGTGCGTAACGCGGTAAACGCGTGTGCGTTGTCGGATGAATGTTTCTCGTGCGCACGCGGTCGCCAACTTTGAACTGCGCCGCCGCCGGCGCTGGCCGTCCATAGGAGCCACGCCGCGTGACTTTGTCCACATCGGCCAGTGAGAACGGGCCGCGGCTCAAATTTTTCGCCGGACGCAGCGCGCGCCCGGCGGCGACTTCGTCGGCATCGATGAGGCCGCGCTCGATGAGCAGGTTTTGATTACGCAGAAACCATTTCTCGTAGTAGGAACGGCTCAAATAGAACGACGGCGCCATCAATTCGATTGCATAACGGCTGGTATCTATCGTCCAGGCGCGGAATACGCCGATCGCGCGGCTCATCGCCAGCACGCGTCCCTCCCAGCGATGATGAAATACCGGCTCGTTGGCCTCCGGCTCAACCTTGCCAAACCCGTCCGTACCGCCCATATCGTGGACGCCGTCCATCAGGCCACCTCACTTGGTTTTTTCGGCAGGCCAGTACCAACCATCGAATCGCGCGTGACCAACTTTGCAAGCTGCGCTTCGCCCCAACGTTCAGTTCCCGCTGGACGCATCGGCACGACCAAGTAGCGGGTCTCGGCGGTGGAGTCCCAAACTCGTATCTCGGTTTCGACCGGCAGGGTCACGCCGAAATCCGCGAGTACGGCGCGTGGCTCCTTGACGGCGCGCGAGCGGTAGGCAAACGATTTGTACCAGGTCGGCGGCTGCCCGAGCACGTCGGTCGGATAACACGAGCACAACGTGCACACGATCATGTTGTGCACCTGCGGCGTGTTCTCGATAGCGATCAAGTGATCGCCGACGTTTCCCACGTGTGGTGCGAATGCGGCAACCGCCTTACTTGCGTCCTCGAGCAGCGCATGGCGAAACCCAGGATCGCTCCACGCCTTGGCAATTACCTGCGCGCCGATATGCGGGCCGATCTTGGTTTCATAAAGCTCGACGATGCGATCGAGCGCGGCGCTCTCGATATACCCCTTGTCGACGAGGATCGTTTCGAGCGCGCGTACCCGCAGCTCCATCTCCGAAAGATTGGAGCCCCCGTTATGATCGTGATCATGTTCAGCCATAGACGAAATATAGCCAAGGAAGGCCGCGTCGTGCAATCAGAGAACTAAGGCTCCGTCCCTCATGTCGGATATTTACTTGTTGTTTCCGCAACGGGGTCCGTCAGCAGCGTAGAACCAATGCCAACGTGCAGACTATCACACCGGAAGCTAATTGTGGTTTGTGTGGAATCAGGCAATCACCGCAATCGCATTGATCTCAAGCAGCAGCTCGGGGCGGGCCAGTGCCACCACCTGTACCATCGTGCTGGTTGGAAAGTTCGAGCCCAAAACTTCACGGCGGGTCTCGTTGATATCTCGGTGATTCCCTACATCTGTGGTGAAGACGTTCAGCGCGACGACATCATGGATTGTACCCCCGGCCGCTTCGACAGCGTGTTGAATCTTCCCCAGGATGAAACGGGTCTGCGCCTTTGCATCCCCGACGCCGACGACCTGGCCGTCGTGATCAGAAGCGGTCTGGCCGGCAATAAATACCATTCGGCCCGGCTGCGCGATGTTGACTAGCGAGTAACTCCCGCGCGGCACCGGCAGCCCGTCGGGATTGAATGCGGTCTTGGCCATAAGTTCGCCCTCCTGTCAGAATAAATACCGATGCGGGCCAATGTTCGCGCCAGCTCGGCTGATCCAAGTCGAGCTCGGTGCGGCCACGGTTCCGCGCGCCATGTGCATCGAGTTATTGCGAGAACAGCTTTTGAAATTCTTTCCTTTTCTCGGCGTACTCTTTGATGCTGAAGTCCTCCATCGGCACAAACTGGATTTTGTCAGCTTCGGGAAGCGGCGGGTAGATCCCCTTGCGGTTGACGAATTCGCCCATCCGAGCGAGGATTTTTGCGCTTTCTTCGCCCAGCAGATAATCGATGAAAGCCTTACCCGCATTGGGACGTGGGCTCTTGTTGCTGAGCAGAGCATAATGTCCATCGCCCATCATTTTTCCTAATCTCACGTAATCCACCGGCGCGCCCTTTTGCGCATAGGTGTACGCATAGATCACGTAAGTGATGGCGAGCGGCACTTCGCCGCCGGTCACGCGCTCGGCCGAAGGAATGAACGATTCGACCAGAATCGGTCTCTGGCTTGCCAGATTGGGAATCAATTTCTCGGCCTTCTCCCTACCGATGATCTTCTGCAAATTCGCCAACCACTGCGTCGTCGTCACATGCTGTCCGGGATCCGGCATCGCGAGCTTCCCCTTGAATTGAGGCCGCGCGAGATCTTCCAGCGTCTTCGGCGCATCGGCCGGGCTGAGCATACTTTTGTTGTAGATAACGCCGATGATTACATTGCGATAGCTCGGGCCGAGCACAGTGTCGATCGCTTCTTTGGGGAACTGTGCTGCGGAGGGCGAGTCGTACTTGGCGAGCATCCCTTCGTTCGCAACCAGCCGCGCCATATTCGCATTGAGCAGAATCGCGTCGTAGAGCGGTTTACCGCTGCGGTATTCGCTCACGGCCCGCTCCATCGTCTTCGTTCCGGAGGCGCGCCAGTAATCGAGTTGGAGCCCGGTCTTCTTTTCAAAGCCTGCTTTCACCGCATCGAAAGCTTCCGATTCCAGCGAGCCATAGACGACGACTTTGCTGCCTTCTTTCTTCGCCGCCTCGATTAGGCCGGTGCTCTGGGCTGAAACTTGCGCCGAGAACACAAAGAAAAGCATCGCTGCAAAAATAGATCTCACTATCGCTCCGCCTCCGAGTTGATGCTGCGAAATCCTACTTGATCCATGCGCGCTTGCGCAAGGTAAAACCGGTTTGACTTTTGCCCTCGACTACGCGCAATTTCGGGCGAGAAAAATCGTTGCGGAGGACTCAAACTATGGACGTTATCGATGCCGACGGTCACATCGTCGAAAAAGAGAGCGACATGAGAACCTATCTGCCGGAGCCCCACTGCAAGCGGAGCGGCTCGCTTTTGCCCTCCGACGGCCAAGACAGCTTGATGGGCGGCCGTTTGGGCGGGCTCGAAGACAATGATCTGCCGACGCGCATGCGCGACATGGATATTGAGGGAATAAACATATCCGTGCTCTTTCCCACCACGAGCTTTCGCGTGAGCCAAACCAGCGAGCGGGAATACGCCATCAATTATTGCCGCGCCTACAACAACTTTATCGCCGACGTCTGCAAGAGCCATTTGCGCTTAAAAGCGATCGGGCTACTACCCTTCCAAAATACTATCTATGATGCAGAAATCGTGATCCGCGAGCTCAGGCGCGCCATCGACGATCTCGGTTTGGTGGGGATCGCCGTCTCTTGCCAGGGACTGAAGGAGCACTTGGGATCGCCGATTTATTGGCCGATCTACGCCGAGCTCGAGCGGCTCGGCGTGCCGTTGTGCGTGCACAATCGCCATGCCCCGCCGGCAGAAAATATCTTCGACAGCCTGCTCTTTAAACATGCCGTCGGCCGCCCGATTATGACCGCGATTCAGTTCGCCGGCCTTATGTACGGCGGAGTCCCGGAAAAATTTCCCAAGCTGAATATCGCCTTTCTCGAATGCGGTGTCGGATGGCTGCCTTATTGGGTTGAAAGACTGGACGAAGAGTATGAAAAGCGCGCTCCCGAAGCGCCGCTGCTTAAGGGCAAACCGAGCGAGTATCTAAAAAATGGCCACTGGTTTTGTTCCACCGAGCCCGACGAGCGCGAGTTGCCCCATGTGATCGACAATTTCGGCGCGGAGATGATTCTATTCGCGTCGGACTATCCTCACTGGGACGGCTTGTTTCCACGGGCGGTATCCACGCTGCGAGAGCGCACGGACATCTCAGAAAAGAGCAAACAAAAAATTCTCAGCGAAAATGCTAAGCGGTTTTACGGCTGGAGTTGATCGCATCACGCGCTGTGCCGGCTAGATGAGTAACGGTCCCGCCGACGAGTCGGTCGTGTTTTGAACCAGTGAACGGAGTGCGCCTCTATGTCGAAGCCGAAACTTATGTTGTTACTAATAGTCTTCCTCAGCGTCGTAGTTGTGCCGTTTAATACCAATGGCGCTGGACCGAAAATTTATTTGGGCATATCCGGCATCAGTTTCGATTACATTCCGTTCTGGTATGCAAAAGATTTCCGTCTTTACGAGAAATACAACGTCGATCTCGATATGATCACGACCGGTGGCGGTACCGTTTTGGCGCAAGCCATGCTATCGGGCGGTGTTCAATTCGGCGCGCTCGGTACTGCGTTTTTGCAGAGCGCGATGCAGGGTGCGGACCACGTACTGCTCGCCGCCCATATTAACTACTTTCCTTACAGAGTGGTCGGGTTGCCTTCCATCTCAGGCAAAGACGCACTCAAGGGGGCGACTATCGCCATCAGCCGCTTCGGTTCCAACGCTGATGCCGCCCTGAGAATAGCGCTGCGTCAGTCGGGCCTCGATCCCGTCAAAGATGTCACGATCGTCCAGTTGGGTACTCAACCTGAGCGCCTGGCCGCCCTGAATGGCCGCCGAGTGCAGGCGACGATCATGTCTCCGCCCTTCTCTAGCGCCGCGAAGAAATCCGGCCTCAAGGTGATTCTCGACATCTCAAGAATGCGCGTTGCGTTTCCCGAGATCGGTCTTGTGGCGTCGCGCGACTACGTCGCAAAAAATCGGCCCAGTGCCAAGGGGTTGATGCAAGCTTATCTGGAGGCGATACGGGACATCAAGAAAAACAAGGAGTCGACCGTGAGGGTGCTGGCGAAATACCTGCGAATGGACTTGGAGAGCAACCGGGAAATTCTTGTCGATGCCTATGATGAAACAGTCGCATCGGACGAGCTGGAAAAAAAGCCGTATCCCAATCGCGACGGAGTGAAGCTCGCCGTTGAGCTCATCGCGAAGCAGCGGAATATTTCGCCGATTCCGTCAGTCGACAATTTCATCGATACCGGTTTATTGGAGGAATTGGACCGGTCGGGATTCATCGATCGGCTGTATCGCTAAAATCAAATTGTAGAGATTCCCAAAAACCAAGGAGCAGGCTATGTCGAAAGGTTATGTCGACGCCGATGGTCACATCATGGAAAAAGCAGAAGAGTTGATTGGATATCTCGAAGAGCCCTGGAGAAGCGCCGAGCCGGTCATTCCACGACGTCTGCTCCCGACCGGTGATG
>Ga0207691_10005072_pt1 | contig 12711 bp, 14 predicted proteins | sample KBSM13metaG_FD_184327 | JGI IMG/M metagenome (GOLD analysis project Ga0207691, IMG submission 184327) | Miscanthus rhizosphere microbial communities from Kellogg Biological Station, Michigan, USA - KBS M1-3 metaG (SPAdes) (version 2) | ecosystem: Host-associated > Plants > Roots > Rhizosphere >... | reverse complement strand
AAAGGCCCCGGCGAATTGAAGAAGGCCCAAGACTACGTTGCCCTGTGTGAGCGCAAGATTGCCAAGCTTCACCAGTCGCAGCCTGCCTTGCTGGAATTCGTCGCCGAGGTTTCGAATTTCAGCAAGGGCCGCGATCCCTGGAGCTTGATGAATGCCGACGAGCTGGCCCGCCTCGCTTCACTTTGGGCCCGCAATTCGGAATTCGCTGTGTTCCACTTCAATCAGGGGAAGTTTCCACTGGATTATCTCAAGAGCGAGATGTTCAAGGCGCTGCCGGCCGCCGATACGCCTGAATATGCGTCTCTCCCCGCCCCCGTCCGCAGCCTGATCGATGAAAAGCGCGCGCCGCGGCCGCAGTGGTGGTTCATGGCCATTCAGTATGCCAAGCGTCTGCGGGATGCCGCACGTCTCGGCGTAGCAAGTGCCACGAAACGGCGAAACGACAACATTGCAGCCTATCGAAAGAGGCTCAACGACTTGCAGCCAAGGGACGCGTTGGCGATATTCCGCCGGATGACCAGTCCCAAAAGCGCGGACGTGACGAAGCTCGAGGCCGAGGTCGCCAGGACCGAGGCTGAGCTTGCAACGCTGGGTCAGCGCGAGGTCGGGTTCAGGCAGTTCGTTGAGGAAGCGAACAACTGGGCTCGGGAGCGCGATCCATGGAGCCTGATGCAGCCGGCCGAGGTCGAACAACTCGACGCGCTCATGAAACGGGCCCGGGAGGAATTCCGGGACTTCACGGGTGCCTACGTCCCGCAACGACGCACCGAGCTGGAAACCGCAACACTCGTCGCCATGGCATCGGCCGACGCCCGGGGTTACGCGGCGCTGCCCGAATCGGTCCGAACGTTGATCAACCGCGACTACCTGCTGCCGGTCGGCGGATGGCATCAGATGTTCGGCAGGGGCGTCGAAATACAGGGCACTTCCTCCGCCATGCGCGAGGAAGGCCATATCATGCTGCTGCAGCTGACCCACGACGACCTGATGCACTGGAGCTTCGGCGACAACGGCGTCTACCAGTTCTGGATCTCACCCACCGATCTCGCGCAGCGGAACTGGGCGGCAGCGAGGATGACATTCGAATGTCACTGATGCCCCCATCTCGCCGACACGTTCTGCATCTCGCCGTGGGCTCGCGCCGGCCGGCACCCCGAAGCCGATCATCGAGCGGGTGGCGCAGGCGACGCGCGCGCTGCTCTCAACGCCGGACTACCAGCAGCTGATGACCGACGCCGGATTCGAGGCGACGCCGGAGTCGAGCCCGGAGGAATTCCGCGCGATCCTCGCCGCCGACGTTGCGCTCTGGACCCCGGTGGTCAAGGCGCTGGGGTTGAAGATCGATTGAGGGGTGAGAGCGCGCTCACCAATGCGGCTGATCTATTCCGCCGGCTGGACGGACGGACTGTCCGCGTACGCGAGACCCTTCCACCGCTCCGCATCGGACTCCGCGAAGCGCACAGCCTCATCGAATGAGTCCTGGCTGGCATAGAAGCGCTGCCACCGTCCTGAGCTGCGAAGTTCGGACAAATGCGCGAGGCGCTTCAGGGACAGGGCCCGCCACTTGTGAACCGTGATAGCTGGAATGCCGGTCATGCCGCTCAATGAGCCGAAAAGGCAGCGACCTTCAATCGCCCTTATCTCAGCATTTTAAATCATGGTTACTTTGGAACATGAAGGAATTCAGACTTGATGCGATGGCGCGCGAGCCTGCTTGCACAACTGCTCCGAGGCGAGGCTGGATGAAGTGACAAAGCTGGGGCTTACGCCGTCGCGCTGGACGCGTTACATGGCTGGCGCATCGCCGCTGGAACCCCCGTGCCCGACCCGAAACCCATTCTCGAAGTCCTCGCGCGCCGGCCGCAGGCCACGCCGCCGGTGTGGTTCATGCGCCAGGCCGGGCGTTATTTGCCCGAGTATCGCGACCTGCGCGCGAAGGCGGGAAGCTTCCTCGATCTGTGCTTCACGCCCGAGCTCGCGACCGAAGTGACCTTGCAGCCGATCCGGCGCTTTGGTTTCGACGCCGCGATTCTCTTTTCCGATATTCTGGTCGTGCCGCACGCCCTCGGCCGCAGCGTCACGTTCGAAGTCGGCGAAGGGCCGCGGCTCGAACCGCTCGACGATGCCGCCAAGCTCGGCACACTCGCGGTCGAGGCGGACGAGACCGTGTTCGCGCCGGTGTACGAGGCGGTGCGGCGCGTGAAGGCGGCGCTGCCGCCACAGGTCGCGCTGCTCGGGTTCTGCGGCGCGCCGTGGACGGTTGCGACCTACATGGTGGCCGGGCGCGGCACGCCGGACCAGGCGCCGGCGCGCGTGCTCGCCTATCGCGAGCCCGATGCCTTCGCGCGCATGATCGATGTTCTGGTCGAGGTGTCGTCGCGCTATCTGGTCGCGCAACTGAAAGCCGGCGCTGACGCGGTGCAGATCTTCGACACCTGGGCCGGCGTGCTGCCGCCCGCCGAGTTTGCACGCTGGAGCATCGCGCCCGTGCGGCGCATGGTCGAGACCGTGCGGCGCGAAGTCCCGGACGCGAAGATCATCGGCTTTCCGCGCGGTGCCGGCGCATCGCTTGCCCATTATGTTGATCAGGTGCCGGTCGACGCGGTGAGCATCGACTGGATGGCCGAGCCGTCTTTCGTGCGTGAGCGCGTGCAAAGCCGTATCGCGGTGCAGGGCAATCTCGATCCGCTCGCTCTGCTCGCCGGCGGCGCGGCGCTCCACCGCGCGGTCGACGACGTGCTGGAGAACTTCGCCAAGGGCCCGCTGATCTTCAATCTCGGCCACGGCATCCTGCCGCAAACGCCGATCGCGCATGTCGAGCAGACCTTGCGGCGCATCAGGGGCTGAATCGCCTGACGCGCTTCGTACAGGAGCAAACGAATGACCTTGCTGGTGACCGGATCGAGCGGCTTCGTCGGACGCGCCATCATGGCGCGCCTGCCCGATGCGATCGGCCTCGATCCGGTGGCGGCGCCGGGCACGCGCGTGATCGATGACCTGTCCGACCGCGCGCGGCTGCGCAATCTCATTGCGCGCGAAAAGATCACCCACATCATCCATGCAGGCGGCGTATCCGGCCCGATGGTGCTGGCGGACGATCCGGCCGCCGTGTTGGCGATCAACGTCACTGGCAGCATGAACCTGCTGTATGAGGCGATGGCCGGCGGCGTGACGACGTTCGTCTACTGCTCGTCGGTCGCGGCGATCGGCAATTACTACGAGGCGGAGCCGATCGGCGAGGATTATCCGCTGCGGCCGACATCGACCTACGGCTGCTCCAAGGCCGCGATGGACTACGTGCTGCGTGGGCTGTGGCGGCGCGTGCCGCTCGACCTCTGCTCGCTGCGCCTCACCGCGGTCTACGGGCCCGGGCGGCAGACCGAGTTCAACGTCGACACCATCGTGCGCGCGGCGGTCGCAGGGAAGCCTGCGCGGCTCGATCCGCTCACCGACTGGCCGTATGTCTATGTCGATGACGCCGCCGAGGCCGCGATCGCGGCCTGCTTCTCAACGCAGCGCAAGCAGCTTGCCTATTTCGTGGCGCATCCGGAGCGCGTCACGCCGGACGATATCGCGGCGGCCTGCGGCGCTGCCGGCAAGCCGGTGCGGCTCGAGATCGACAGCTCCAAGCCGAAGGCCGCGCGTGGGCCGGTGGACGTGGGGGCTGCCGCGCGCGATTTCGGCTTCCGCGCGAAAGTCGGCTTGCGCGAGGGCATTCGACGCATGATCGAAGCGGCTGGCTGACACGCGCGCAAGACTGTTGCTGCCGCCGCGCTGCCGTCACATAGTCCCAGTCCCCGCCTTCCCCACGGAGCCATCATGGACCTGAAGCTTGCAGGAAAGACCGCGCTGATCACCGGCGGGTCGAAAGGGATCGGCCGCGCCACCGCGGAGATTTTCGCCGCCGAAGGCTGCAACGTGATCATCGTGTCGCGCAGCGCCGAGACCTTGGCCGTCGCTAAATCCGCGATCGCGCAGAAATCCAACGTGCGTGTCGACACCGTCGCAGCGGACCTGTCAGACAGCCGGAACGTCGATCAGCTGGCGAAGGATTTTCCCGGCATCGACATCCTGGTGAACAATGCCGGCGCGATTCCCGGCGGCGCGCTGCTCGACGTCAGCGAAGACACCTGGCGCAAGGCGTGGGATTTGAAAGTATTCGGCTACGTCAACATGTGCCGGCGCTTCTATGCGCTGATGAAGGCGCGCAAGGCCGGCGTCATCGTCAACGTGGTCGGCAACGCGGCCGACACACACGATCCGGACTACATCTGCGGCGTCGCCGGCAATGCGTCGCTCACCGCCTTCACGCAGTCGCTCGGCTGCGTCAGCGCGCGCGACGGCATCCGCGTCGTCGCGCTCAGCCCCGGACCGGTCGAGACCGACCGCATCGTCACGTTGATGAAGAAGAAGGCGAAAGACCGCACCGGCGACGAAAACAACTGGGAGGAGCTGCGCAAGCCGCTGCCGTTCCAGCGCTGCGCTTCCCCCGAAGAGATCGGCGCCGCGATCGCGTTCCTCGCCTCGCCGCACTCGGGCTACACCAGCGGTTCGGTGGTGACGATCGACGGCGGCCTGTCGGCGCGCGCCGGCGCATTTTGAGGAGAGCGAAATGCCGCATCTGGCTACCGACGACGGCGTAAAGCTCTACTACGAGGAGACCGGCAAGGGCATTCCAATCGTGTTCATCCACGAGTTCGCCGGCGACTGCCGCTCGTGGGAACAGCAGGTGCGCTGCTTCGCGCGCTACTATCGCTGCATCACGGTGAATGCGCGCGGCTATCCGCCATCGGACGTGCCGAAGGACGGCGCGAAGTATTCGCAGGAGCGCGCGCGCGACGACATTCGTGCGGTGCTCGATGCGCTCAAGATCGACAAGGCGCATGTCGTCGGCCTCTCGATGGGCGGCTTTGCGACGTTGCATTTCGGCTTCACCTATCCGGATCGCGCGCGCTCGCTGGTGATCGCGGGTTGCGGCTACGGCGCGGAGCCGGACAAGCGCGCGCAGTTCGCGGCGGAAGCCGAGGCCTCGGCCAAGCGCTTCGAGGAGCTGACCATGGCAAAGGCGGCCGAGGCTTACGCGCTCGGGCCGACCCGCGTGCAGCATCAGAACCGCGACCCGCGCGGCTGGCGCGAGTTTGCCGATCAGTTCGCCGAGCATTCGACCGAAGGCGCGGCGCTGACCATGCGCGGCGTGCAGGCGAAGCGTCCGTCATTGTTCGAGCTCGTCGACAAGATGAAAGCCGTCACCGCGCCGACGCTGATCATGACCGGCGACGAGGACTGGCCCTGCATCGAGCCGGGCGTGCTGATGAAGAAGACCATCTCCACCGCCGCGCTGGTGGTGATGCCGAACGCCGGCCACAACATCAATCTGGAAGACCCGGCGGCGTTCAACGCGCATCTCGCCGAGCTGTTCGCCGCGGCCGATGCCGGCACCTGGCCCACGCGCGACCCGCGCGCGATGGCGGGATCGATACTGGGGAAGTAAGCGCCCCTTCCCTGCGTTGCAGAACCCGCGGGCGATCGCGCGCAGACGCATTGCCGGCACTCCGCAAGATCGGCGCCGCGAATTCTGCGGTAGAAGCGGCGAAATTCCGCCGCAGATCGCACAAAAAAGGCGGCGCCGCGGCGCGCCGGGTCCGCTAATATCCGCCTGCGCACGTCAGCTTGATGGAAACCGCCATGCACCGGCCCGATCATTTCCGCGTCGAGGATATCGCGCAGATGCACGCGCTGATGCGCGCGCGGCCGTTCGCCGCGCTGGTCTCGTCGACATCCGCCGGCCTCTACGGCACGCATTTGCCGACCGTGCTGAAGGACGACGGCGCCAACGGCACGATCGAATGCCACCTGGCGCGCGCCAATCCGCACTGGAAGGATCTGGCCGAGGGCAACGAGGCGCTGATGATCTTCCAGGGGCCGCAGGGTTACATCACGCCCAACTGGTATCCGTCGAAGGCGCTGCACGGAAAGGCAGTGCCGACCTGGAATTATGCGATCGTCCATGCCTATGGCTGTCCCGCGGTGGTGCAGGACAAGGATTGGCTGCGCCGCCACGTCGGCGAGCTGACGACCCAGCAGGAGGTGAGCGAAGTTGCGCCGTGGGCGGTGTCGGATGCGCCCGAGGCTTACGTCGATGTCATGCTGCGCGGCATCGTCGGCTTTCGCTTCGCCATCACGCGGCTCGAAGGCAAATGGAAGATGAGCCAGAATCGCGAGACGCCGGACCGCGAGGGCGTCGTCTCGGGCCTGAACGAACGGGCAAGCGGCGAGGATCGCGAGATCGGGCAAGCCGTCGCGCAGGCGATGACGGCGGACAAATAGCACCGGCTTTCGAACCTTTTGCGCCGCCACAGCGACGAACCGGTCGTGTCCGATTCCTGTCGAACCCGGTGGCGACCCCACATGCGCCGAAATACCTCCCTGGTGGCCCTCTTGGTGGCCAGCACCGCATTTTTGGCCGCCGCGACGCTGCCGGCGCGCGCGACGTCCAATGATCCCGAAATCTGCCGCAAGACGTCCGGCCTGATTGCGATCGCGGCCTGCACGCGCGCAATCGAGTCAGGGAATTATCAGGGCCGCGCGCTGGCCGAGCTGCATGCCGACCGTGCGACCGAATATCAGAACAAGGGCGAGCTCGACCGCGCCATCGCGGACCACGGCGACGCGCTGCGCGCCGACCCGACCTACACCGACTCCCTCAACAACCGCGGCACCGTCTGGCTCGCCAAGGGCGACTACGATCGCGCGATGGCCGATTTCGACGCGATGGTCCGCCTCGTCCCGAACGACCCGGACGGATTCTCCAACCGCGGCGCCACCTGGAAGCTCAAGGGTGAGCCGGACCGCGCCATCGCCGACTTCAACGAGGCGATCCGCCTCAACCCGAAAGATCCCTGCCATTTCTACAACCGCGCCAGCGTGTTGCACGACAAGGGTGACAACGATCGCGCCATCGCGGACTTCCATGAGGCGATCCGGCTCGACCCGAATTACGCCGTCGCCTACAACAACCGCGGCCTCGTCTGGAGCGACAAGCGCGACTATGACCGCGCCATCGCCGACTACGATGCGACGATCCGGCTGCAGCCGGCATTCGCGGGCGCCTACATCAACCGCGGCAACGCGTGGAGCCGCAAGGGCGACGTCGATCGCGCCATCGCCGACTACAATGCGGCGCTGAGGCTCAACCCGAAAAGCGCGACGGCACTCTACCTGCGCGGCCTTGCCCGGCAGAAGACCGGCGACAGAACCGGCGCCGCAGCCGACATCGCGGCGGCCAAGCGGATCGACCCGGCCATCGGGAGTTGAGGCTCCTCAGCAATCGTCGCCGATGACGAAGCATTGCGAAAGACTACGTCGCGTTATAGCCGCCATCGACCAGCATGTCGGCGCCGGTCATGAAGCTCGCCGCGTCGCTTGCGAGGAAGACGGCCGCTGCCGCGATCTCGTGCGGCTGGCCGAGGCGCCCCAACAGATGTTTCGGCCCGGAGATGCGCCGCGCGGTGTCCATGTCGCCGAAGCGGCGCACCATCCGGATCGTCTCGACCGCGCCGGGCGAGAGCGTGTTGACGCGCACGTGCTGCGCCGCGTGATCGGCCGCCATCGTCTTCGCCAGTTGAATGAGCGCGCCCTTCGACGCGCAATAGACCGCCCGCCCCGGCGCCGCGACGCTGCCGTGCTGCGACGCGATCAGGATGACGCTGCCGCCGCCGGCCGAGATCATCGACGGCAGGAACGCGCGGCTCAGCAGGAATGCGCCCGCGACATTGACGGCGAACACCGCGTTCCACTGCGCCAGGGTGAGCTCCAGCACAGTCGCGGTCGGATCGTGCCCGGCCGCGCCGCTGACCAGGACGTGAATCGCGTCGAACTCCGACAGCACTTTCTCGGCCGCGGCCTGCACGCCGTCCTCGCGCGAGACATCGCAGGCGACAGCGATCGCGCGTCCGCTTTTCGCAGCCTCGGCAGCAGTCGCCGCGGCGGCATCGCCGTCGAGATCGAGGCAGGCGACCTGCGCGCCGGCGTTGGCGAAGGCGAGCGCGATGGCGCGGCCGATGCCGGAGCCCGCGCCGGTGACGACGGCGTTCTTGCCTGCCAGCGAATATGGATCGCTCATGAGGCCTCCGCTCGTGCGGCGCGTCCGAGGTAGGCCTCGCGCACGCGCGTGTCTTTCGCAAGCTCCGCGCAGGTCCCGCTCACCATGATGCTGCCGGTCTGCAGCACGTAGCCGCGGCTGGCGGTTTCCAGCGCATAGCGGGCGTTCTGCTCGACCAGCAGCACACTGGTCCCTGACTCGTTGATGGTCCGGATGGTGCGAAAAATGTCGCGCACCACCAGCGGCGCAAGGCCGAGCGAGGGCTCGTCGAGGCAGAGCAGTTTCGGCTCCGACATCATGGCACGGCCGAGCACCAGCATCTGCTGCTCGCCGCCCGAGAGCGTGCCGGCATTCTGGCCGCTGCGCTCGCGCAATCGCGGGAACATGTCGAAGATGCCGTCGATCATGCGGCGGACCTTCGCGCTGTCGCGCCGGTTCTTGAAGCCGCCGAGCTCGAGGTTTTCGCGCGCGGTGAGGAACGGAAACACATGGCGGCCTTCCGGCACCAGTGCGATGCCGGCAAGCGCGCGCTCGTGCGAGGCGAGCCGCGTGATGTCCTCGCCGCGAAACCTTATCGCGCCGGAGCGCGGCGTGAGCAGCCCGGCGATTGCGCGCAAAGTCGTCGACTTGCCGGCGCCGTTCGCGCCGATCAGCGCGACGATCTCGCCTTCGTTGACCTCGATCGAGATGCCGCGGCACACCGACAGCTCGCCGTAAGCAAGCTCCAGGTTCTCGGCGGCGAGCAACGCGCTCACATCAGCTCTCCGCCGAGATAGGCCGAGACCACGGCGGCGTTCTTCTGCACGTCGGCCGGGACGCCCTCGAACAGGTGCTGGCCGTAGTCCATCACCAGCACGCGGTCCGCCACGTTCATCACCAGTTCCATGTTGTGCTCGACCACCACCACCGTAACGCCACGGTCGCGCGTGGTGAGAATGCGGTCGAGCAGGCTGTCGACCTCCGACGCGCTCAGGCCCGCGGCCGGCTCGTCGATCAGCAGCAGTTTCGGCTTTGTGGCAAGTGCGCGCGCGAATTCGAGCATGCGCTGCTCGCCGTACGACAGCGAGCCCGCGAGCGTATCGCGCCGCCCCGCAAGCCCGACGAAGGCGAGCAGCTCCAGCGCTTCCGCGCGGCAGCGCGCATGATCGCGCCGGAACGCGCCGGCGTGGATCAGATACTGCCAGCCTGGAATATCGTGATGGATGTGAAATCCCGCGACCACGTTGTCGAGCACGGACAATTGCTTGAACAGCCGGATCTTCTGGAACGTGCGCGCGATGCCGAGCCGCACGCGACGGTGCGCCGGCAATCCGCCGAGATCCGTGCCGCCGAAGTTCAGCGCACCGGAGTCGGGCTGGTAGACGCCACTGATCAGGTTGAGCATCGTCGACTTGCCGGCGCCGTTCGGCCCGATGATGGCGAACACGGCGTTCGCAGGGATTTCGAACGACACGTCGCGCACCGCGCGCACGCCGCCGAAGCTCTTGTGCAGGCCCTTGGCGCTGAGCAAGGTCATCGCGCGCCTGTGAGCTTTGAACGGATCAGCTGCGCGGCCTGCACCAGCCCGCCCGGCATGAACAGCACGACCAGAGTCAGCGCCACGCCGTAGACCACCAGGCGCAGGTCGCCGATGCCGCGCAGCAGTTCGGGCAACAGCGTGAGCAGGATCGCGCCCCACACCGGGCCGATCAGCGTACCCATGCCGCCGACGATCACCATCGACAGGATGGTGAAGGACTCGGTGATGAAGAACGCGTCCGGCACCAGGGTGCCGACGAAGGTCGCATAGAAGCATCCGGCCGCGCCGCCGACCGCGGCGCCGACGCCGAACGCGAACACCTTCCAGGCCGCCGCGTTGATGCCCAACGAAGACGCCGAAATGTCGTCCTCGCGGATCGCCGTCAAGGTCTCGCCGATCGGCGAGCGCACCAGCTGGTCGAGGATGAAATAAGTGAGCAGCGCGAAGCCCGCGACGAGATAGAACAGCGCGACCGGATTGCGGAAGTCGATCACCGGCAGTCCGGGAATCGCGATCGCGGGCGGCGGCGGGATCGCGTAGATGCCGAGCGGGCCCTGCGTCAAGCTGATCCAGTTGAGCAGGATCTGGTGGATGATCACCGCGAAGCCGAGGGAGGCGATGGCCAGGTAATGTCCGCGCAGCCGCACCGCGAACAGCGCGAGGATCATGCCGGCCAGCCCTGCGAACGCCACGCCGGCCGCGAACGCGCCCCAGAACGGCACGCCGAGCTTGGTGATAAGGAGCGTCGAGACATAGGCGCCGAGCCCGTAAAAGGCCGACTGACCGAGATTGAGCTGGCCCGCATAGCCGAGGATGAAGTCGAGCCCGAGCGCGAGCAGCACGTTGATGGCGCAGACCGTCAGATTGGTCTGCCAGTAGTTGCCGGTAAGCACCATCGGCAGCACCGCGATCGCGAGCGCGGCGGCGAGGAACGCATAGCGCCGCGGCGACGAGCGATAGGCTTGGCGCGTTGCGGCGGCGTCAGACATTCTCTTCGCGCCTCTCCGAGACAAGTCCGGTCGGGCGGAACGCGAGCATCAGCAACAAGAGACCGAACACCACGATGTCGATCAGGCCGGGATCGAGATACTGCGTGGTGAAGCTCTCGATCAGCCCGACCAGCAGGCCGGCGAGGATCGTGCCTTCCACGTTGCCGAAGCCGCCGATGATCACGATGGCGAACGCCTTCACGATCACGGTGGTGCCGGCGAACGGGGTGAGCACCAGCACCGGCGCCAGCATCGCGCCGCCCATGCCGGCAAGCGCGGACGCCAGAATGAAGGTGAGCATGATGAGGTAGTTCGGATTGATCCCCATCAGCCCGGCGGTCTCGCGGTCCTGCGACACCGCGCGCAGCGCCTTGCCGAGGAACGTGAACTTCATGAAGGCGTAGAGCAGCGCGATCGTCACGGTCGAGACCGCGATGATGATCACGCTCTGAAGCGTGAAGAACGTGCCGGCGACGCGAAAGACCTTCTGGCTGTACGGCGTCTCGAACGCATAGGGCACCGGCCCGAACAGGCTGAGCATCGCGTTCTGCATGATGGTCGAGACGCCGATCGTGGCGATCAGCGGCAACAGCTCGCTGCCCTTGCGGCGCAGCGGCGCGAAGATCGTGACATTGATCGCCCAGCCAAGCACGGCGCCGACCACCAGCGCGGCGCCGATGCTCGCCAGATAGCTGCCGCCCAGCACATGCATGAAGAAATAGGCGGCAAACGCGCCGAGCGTCACGAAATCCGCATGCGCGAAATTGATCTGGACCAGCACGCCGTAGATCAGCGTGAGGCCCAGAGCCACCAGCACATACAGGCTTCCGAGAACGATGCCGTTGATCGCCTGTTGCGCGACGATCGTCGCCGTCACGCGCTCAATTCCATTTCAGCGCGTTCCACGACAGATCCGGCTTGGTCTCCATGTAATGGATCGTGTCCATCTTGGTGTTCTGGTTGTTCTTGTCGAACTCGACGCTGCCGGTGACGCCGACGAAGCTCTTCGTCGCCGCAAGCTGATCGCGGATCGACTGCGCGTCCTTGGCGCCGCGCTTCACCACGTCGCCGATCAGCATGATCTGGTCGTAGGCGTGCGCGTTGATGTGGGTCGGATCGGCGTTGAACTTGGCTTTGAAGGTGGCGACGAAATTCTTCACCATGTCGCGCTGGTCGGTCGGATCGAACTGCACGATGCGCACATAGCCGAGCGCGGCCTTGCCGGCCTTCTGCTCGAAGCCGAACGGCAGCCAGATGGTGCCCAACTGGATCGCCGGGCCGTCGCCGCCCTTCACCACGCCGGCCTGCGCCAGCGCCTGGGTGATCTTGAGGCCCTGCCCTTCCAGCGTGTAGGTCGGGATCACGTCGACCTTGCCGACGCCGGCGATGCGGGTCGCGATCGACGTGAAGTCGTTCACGTCGCGGCCGAAGCCGATGTCGGCGACGATCTTGCCGCCGAGCTTCTCGAACGTGTCCTTGAACACTTTCGCGTTGCCGATGCCCGCATTGGTGTTCTCGTAAAGCAGCACGGCGGTGCGCGCGTTGAGCTTGTTGTAGGCCTGCGTCGCGATGTCGACGCCCTGCATCACCTCGTTCGGCATGATGCGGAAGGTGTAGGGATTGCCCGGGTCGGTGACCTTGAGCGCGGACGAGCCGGCATTGATCATCGGGGTCTTGGCCTGCTCGACGATCGGCATGATGGCGAGCGTCGCGTCGGAGCATTCCTCGCCGATGATGACGTCGGGCTTGTACTGGTCGATCAGGCGCTTGGCGGCCTGCGAGGCCGGCAGCGGCGAGCACGCCGAGTCCTCGTACTGGACCGTGAACTTGTAGCCGTTGACGCCGTCCTTGTTGAGCTGTTCGAGCGCGAGCTCGACGCCCTGCTTGTCCTGCGCGCCGAAATAGGCGCCCGGCCCGGACATCGGAAACAGCGCGCCGATCTTGATCGTCTTGTCCTGCGCGTTCGCAGCCCCGAAGGCGACGCTCGCGATCAAACTCAACGCACTGACGGCCAGAACATGTTGCTTACGCATCGACCCCTCCGCGGTTTTTGGCTGGGCGGAAGCGTAGCAATGAATGGGCCAAAGGGACAATCGCGGGGT
>Ga0207691_10005070_pt1 | contig 12712 bp, 11 predicted proteins | sample KBSM13metaG_FD_184327 | JGI IMG/M metagenome (GOLD analysis project Ga0207691, IMG submission 184327) | Miscanthus rhizosphere microbial communities from Kellogg Biological Station, Michigan, USA - KBS M1-3 metaG (SPAdes) (version 2) | ecosystem: Host-associated > Plants > Roots > Rhizosphere >... | reverse complement strand
GTCCGCTTTCGACCAGATGGCGATCGCCCGGCTCATGAAGCTCACCTCGCGGAAGCGGCGGAAGAGCATGACCATGCCGTCGATGTCGGCCGGATCGTTCTGGCCTACGAGGAAGCCTTCGCGCGCAACTGCAACGTCGGGCTCGGGCTTCTCGAGCTCGAGCCGCGCCTGGCGGTCGCCAAGCGGCACCGCGATGGCATTGCGGTAGTCGCGATAGTCGGACTCGGATCGCGTCTGCGCGTAGCGAAAGAGGCTGTAGACCGCTTCTTTCTGCGCTTTGGACCAGAGGCTCTCGCCGCCGACGTAGGCGCGCGCGGCCGACACGATCCGCAGGCTTTCGGTGGCGAGCAACACTACCGCGACGACGACCACGAAGAACGGCCAGGCGATGCGGAGCAGCCGTTTGCTCGTCGAAGCGCACACGGATGTTTTCGAAATCTCGGGCATTGCCATCGCGGATTCCCCGGGAGTGCCTGGCGACGCGAACGGCACGTTCCTCCGCGGCTGGTAGGATGCATCATATCGAAGATCAGAGGGGTGCCGCTCGTCCGATGTCCAAGGCGCTAGATGCCGCCGGCCGCGTGGCCTTGCCGCCGCAGTTGCACGTGTTCGTCCGCGACTGGCTCTCGTCCAACAACATCCTGCTCAAGAGTCCCGACGGTCACGTGCTGATCGACTCTGGATACGGGCGTCACGCGCCAATGACGCTGCAGCTCCTCGCGAGCGCACGCGGCCTCGGCGACGATCCGCTCTCGTTCCTGGCCAACACGCATTGCCACTCCGACCACGTGGGGGGCAACGCGGCGGTGGCGCGCAGATACGATTGCCCGATCGCCGTGCCTGCGGCGGAAGCGCCGCTCGTCGAGCGCTGGGACGGCAAGGCCCTTCTGTACGACTACTGCGACCATCGCATCGAACGCTTCGTCGCGGAGCGCGTGCTCCCGGCCAATTCGACGCACGTGTGGGGCGACCTCGAGTGGCTCGCGCTCGCGGCGCCGGGCCACGACATGGGTGCGCTCGTGTTCTACAACGCCGAGCATCGGATCCTGATTTCCGGCGACGCGCTGTGGGAGCACGGCTTCGGCTTCGTGATGCCACCCGAAGTCGATCCCGCCGCGCTGCCCGCGACGCAAGCCACCCTCGAGATGCTCGCGAAGCTCGACGTCCGGATCGTCATTCCGGGTCATGGCGAGCCGTTCACCGACATCGCGGCCGCACTCGATCGAGCAGCAAAGCGCGTCGACGCGTTCAAGGCGGACAGTCAGCGCGTGGCGCGCCACGCTCTCAAGGTGAACCTGATGTTCTCGCTGCTCGACAAGCAGAAGATGCTGCTCGTCGAGTTGCCTTCCTACCTCGATCGGGTCGGCATCTATCGCGAGTTCAACGATCTCTTTTTCAAGCTTCCCCCGGCCCGGCTCGCCGAGCTTCTGGTCGGTGAGCTAGTTAAGGCTGGTGCGGCGCGGATCGATGCGGCCACGCTCCTGCCCGTGACGCGCGAGGCCGGCTAGGCGCGGCGAAGGCTCGTCGCGCGCGAATCGGCCACCGGCTCCGCGGCGCTTATGAGTCAAGCCGCCGGCGGCAGCACGATGCGCACGCGCACGATGACGTCGTTCGTCACGGTCTTGGTGTCGGACCACATCCCCGTGCCGATGTTGTAGTCGAGGCGCATCAGCGTGAAGCTGCCCTCGGCCACCCGGTTGCCCGCGGCGTCTTTCTTGAGCACGATCGGAACCACGATGTCGCGCTTCACGCCTTTCAACGCAAGCGCGCCGGCGATCTCGTACCTGTCGCCGCCCAATTCCTTCATCGCCGTCGACGAGAAGTGCGCGACCGGGAACTTCGCCGTGTCGAACCATAGCCCGCCGCGGATTTCCCGCTCCGAGTCCTCGCTCGCGAGATCGATGCTTGCGAGGTCGATGTCCAATTCGGCCTTGGACTTCGCGAGATCGGCGGGCAGGAACACGACATTCGCTTTCCACTTGCGGAAGCGGCCCTCGACGTTGACGCCCAGTTGCTTCGCGACGAAGCTGATCTCGCTCTTGTCAACGAGCACGTTTTGCGCGCCGGCCACGGGCGCGGCAAACGCGACCGTCGCGATCAGGAACCACGCGGTCAGCGAACGAAGGGCGAGCGAAAGTTTCATGAATGACTCCTCGTCCATGCCGCGGGCAGCATTCGCGCAAGCGTGCCGTCGCGGTCGATGAAGTGGTGCTTGAGCGCTGCGATGACGTGCACGAGCACGAGCGCGAATAGCGCGGAGTTGAGTCCGTAATGGGTCCACTTGAGCACCGATGCGAGTGTGCGGTCCTTGGACACGAGGTCCGGCAGCGGAAAGAGCCCGAGGTAGACGACCTGGACGCCGGTCGACGAGCTGTAGAGCCAACCCGAAATCGGGATGAGCGTCAGCAGGACGTACATCAGCACATGCGAGCAATCCGCTGCGCGCCGCTGCCAGTCGGGCATCGACGCATGCGGCGGGGGCCGGCGATTGGCACGCCATACGATTCGCAAGCAGATGACGATGAACACCGTGATGCCGAGCCATTTGTGCCACATGTACCACTGCAGCTTCTGGGGCGACAGCGGCAGCGGCACCATGGAGAGGCCGAGCGTCAGGTTCACGAAGACGAGGGCGACCGTGAGCCAATGCAGCGCAATGGCCACGCCGCTGTATCGTGCGCTGACGAAGCGCATCATCGCGCGTCGCTCGACGCTATCGGCCGAGATCTCCGGCAAACGAGCGGCGGTCCGCCAGCACGAGGAAGGGCTCCGCGCCCGGCGAATCGCCGAACACGTTGCCGAACGGATCGATCACCAGGATCAAAAGGATCGTCGCGGAGAAGAGCTCTGCGTTCATGGGCCGAATGATACGGGCCGCGTGATGCGCCCGCAGGAGTTTCCAATGCGGGACTGCGCCCGAATGGGATAATCAAGCCCTTCGAATTGTCAGAGCCGTCCATGAGTCCCTTTCCATTCCGCCTGCCCATCGTTGTGCCGATCGGTCGCGCAGTGCACGGCGTCTCGGCATCGCTGCTCGTCATCGCCGCTTGCGCGGTCGCCGCCACTCCTGAAGCGCCTCCCGCGGCACCGGTACGGGCGGTATCGGACACTCGCTTCGGCGTTACCGTCCAGGATCCCTATCGCTACCTCGAGAACATGAAGGATCCCGAGGTCGTCGCCTGGATGAAGGCCCAGGCGGATTTCGCGCGCGGAACGCTCGACCGCCTTCCCGGACGCTCCGCCCTCCTTGCACGCATCGCCGAGCTCGGAGATGCGGCGCCCGCGCGGGTGTCGAGCGTCCAGGTGAACAATGGTCATTACTACTATCTAAAACGGTCGGCCAGCGAAAATATTCCCCGGCTTTACGTGCGGGTCGGCCTTGCCGGCAAGGAGCGGCTGCTCGTCGATCCCGATACCCTCCGCGGCGCGCGGAGGGAGCACTTCGCCATCGACTACTTCGCGCCGTCCCCCGACAACAAGTACGTCGCATATGGGGTGTCGTCGGGCGGCTCCGAGGAGAGCGTGTTGCGCGTGCTGGAGGTCGCGACGGGCAAGGAAGCGGGCGGCGCCATCGATCGCGCGAACTTCGGCCCGCCGTACTGGACCGACGACAACCTTCTCCTCTACAACCGTCTCGCGAAGCTCGCGGCCGACGCGCCGCGGTCCGACAAGTATCTGAAGAGCCGCGTGTACGCGCACGTGATCGGCACCGATGCCGACGCCGATCGCGCGATCCTCGGGCCCGGTGTCGGTACGGAAGTCGTGAGCGACCCGCTCGCAACGCCGATCGTCCTCGCCGCGCCGGGGTCCACGTACGCACTCGGCATCGTCGGCAACGGCAACCAGCGCGAGTTCGCGATCTACGCCGCACCGGTCACGGCGCTTGCGAACGGCGTTCCGCCGTGGCGCCGTATCGCCGGCCTCGACGACGAGGTGACCGACGCCGCGCTGATCGGTAGCACGCTGTACGTGCTGACGCATCACAACGCGCCGCATTTCAAAGTTCTGCGCATCGATCTCGCCAAGCCCGACCTCGCGAGCGCGCCTGTGGTCGTGCCCGAGAGCAGCGCCGTCATCACCGGAATCGCCGCCGCGAAGGATGCGCTGTATGTGCGGCGCATGGCGGCGGGCGTAAGCGACCTCCTGCGCCTCGAGCACACCGCCGGCGCGAGCCCCGTTGCGGTCAAGCTGCCGTTCATGGGCGACATCGATGCGCTCGCCGCGGACACGCGGCAGCCCGGCGTGTTGTTCAATACCGGAACCTGGACACGCTTCGGCGGCTACTACGCTTACGACGCTGCCAGCGGTGGAGTCGTCGACACGAAGCTCCAGCCGCAGGGTCGCTACGACAATCCCGGCACTCTCGTCTCGACCGAAGTGAAAGTGAAGTCGCACGATGGCACGCTCGTGCCGCTGTCGATCGTCTACCGCAAGGGGCTGAAGCTCGACGGCACGGCTCCGACGATCCTGTATGGATATGGCGCGTACGGCATCTCGCAAACGCCTTTCTACAGCCCGCAGTACCTTGCCTGGTTCGAGCGCGGCGGCGTGTTCGGCGTTGCACACGTGCGCGGAGGCGGCGAGAACGGCGAGGAGTGGTACAAGGGCGGTTATCAGCAGACGAAGCCGAACACGTGGAAAGATGCGATCGCCTGCGCCGAGTGGCTGATCGCGAACAACTACACGTCAGCGGGCAAGCTTGCGATCCAAGGGGGAAGCCAGGGCGGCATTTTCGTCGGCCGCGCGATCACCGAGCGCCCGGAGCTTTTCGGCGCGGCGATCGATCAGGTCCCGGTCTCGGACGCGCTGCGCTCGTCGTTCGAGGCGAACGGCGAGCTCGACAAGACAGAGATGGGAACGACGGAGACCGAGTCCGGGTTTCGCGCGCTGCTCGCGATGAGCCCGTACCATCACATCCGCGACGGCGTGAAGTATCCGGCGGTCCTCGTCGCAACCGGCATCAACGACCCACGGGTCGACGCGTGGCAGGCGGCGAAGATGGCGGCGCGGTTGCAGGCCGCTACCGCGAGCGGCAAGCCGGTGCTGTTGCGCATCGAATACGACGGCGGCCACGGCTACGGCTCGACGAAGAAACAGCGCAATGAAGAGCTCGCCGATACGCTCGCTTTCCTGCTGTGGCAGCTCGGTGTCAGGAACACTGCTCCCTGAAGAGGTATCGAGGAGGACGGGACCACCCGCGGCATCCTGGCTCTAGACGTCTTCGACCCGGATAGCGACTGCCGGACACAGCTGCACGGCCTTGCGCACGCAGGGCTCGAGGTCGGCGCCGACGTGGTCCTGCAGGAGGACGACGACGCCATCCTCCTCACGCTGATCGAATACCTGCGGAGCGGCCATGACACACTGGCCGGCGCCTATGCACTTGTGCTCGTTGACGTGGATCTTGATCATGTTGAATGCTCCCCAAAAAGTGTCAGCGAGACAGCCGCGCTCGCCACTCAGTGGAGCTTCACGCGCGGATCGAGACGATGCCGAACGATGCGCGAGAAGGTGTCGAGCGCGACCCGCAGATAGCCGAAGATCGCGACCTGGTGCATCTTGTAGAGCGACACGTACATCCAGCGTGCGAACAATCCCTGCACCAGCAGGCTGCCGCCGATCAGCCGTCCCATCAGGTTGCCCACTGCGGAGAGCTCGCCGAGCGACACGAGCGATCCGAAGTCCGTGAACTTGAATCTCGGCAACGGCTTGCCGGCAAGGCGCGCCTTGATGCTCTTCAAGAGGAACGTCGCCTGCTGGCGCGCGACCTGCGCGCGCGGCGGCAGAAGCGCCGTGGGTCCCGCCTGGGGCCACGGACAGGCGGCGCAGTCGCCGAGCGCGAAGACGTCGGGATCGCGTGTCGTCGCAAGCGTGGTGTCGACCACGAGCTGATGGCCGCGATTGACCTCGAGCCCATCGAGATCGTCGAGCCAGGCGGGCGCCTTGATGCCGGCCGCCCATGCAACGAGATCGGCCTCGAGCACTTGCGCGCCGCCCCCCTTGCTCTCCGTGTGCACGCCATCCGCGTCGATCGAGGTGACGCGCTCGCCCGTGCGCACGGCAACGTCCAGCTCGCGCAGGAGATCGGTTGCCGCCTTCGCGATGTTCTCTGAAAGCGGCGGCAGGATGCGCGGCGCGGCTTCGATCAGCGTCAGACGGACGTCGCGCTCCGGCTTCAGGAACTCGAGCCCGTAGCTGGCGTGCGCGCGAGTACAGTGCCTGACCTCGGCGGCCAGCTCGACGCCGGTCGCGCCGGCGCCGATGATCACCACGTCGACGGTCGCAGGCTCATCGTGCGCACGGCGCTCGTCCGCGCTGACGCATGCGGCGAGCAGCCGGCGATGGAATCGCTCGGCGTCCGCCGGCGCATCGAGCGCGATCGCGCGGTCGCTCACGCCCGGGATGCCGAAGTCGTTGTTGACGCTGCCGACGCAGAAGATCAGCGTGTCGTAGCGCACCACGCGCTCGGGCAGGATCTCGGCGCCGTCCTCATCGCGAACGACGCCGAGACGCAATTCGTGCTGCTTGCGATCGAGGCCGATGACGTCGCCCTGGCGGAACCGGAAGTTATGCCAGTAGGCGAGCAGGAAGTAATCCACGTCGTGCAGGTCGGCGTCCACGCGTCCCGCCGCGACTTCGTGCAGCAAGGGTTTCCACAAGTGCGACGCGTTGTGATCGACAAGCGTGACCGTCACCTGCTTTTTCCGCCCCAGGCCGTCGCCGAGGCGGGTGGCAAGCGGCAGTCCTGCGGCACCGCCGCCGACGATTACGATGTGGTGCGGTTGCGTCACGCGTCAATCGCTGAGGATGGCCATGCGAGCAATCATAACCGTGATAGCTCGCATGGCGGGACACAGGGCTTGCCTGCGCGCTTCGGCGCCGCGACCCTCATCGACCTGCATCCCGCCTTGGTCGCATCCTGCCGATGCGTCAGAGCGCCGAATAGTTCTCGCGCACTCGTACAACGGCCTGCTGTCCGCGCGCGCGATTACTTCTTCGCGGCGTCCTTCGCAGGCTCCGCCGCCGGAGCCGCAGGCGTTGCCGCCGGGGCAGATGCTGCCGGTGACGCTGGCGCCATCGCCGGTGCCGCAGGCGCCTGCGCTGCGGGGGGTGCAGCCGGTGTTGCCGCAGGTGCGGAGATCGCCGCAGGTGCGGAGATCGCCGCAGGTGCGGAGGGCGACGCGGGCGCGGCGGCCGCCGGCTTTTCGGCGTATACGTTCGCGATCAGCGGCACAATCATCAGCGCGACGATGTTGATGATCTTGATCAGCGGATTCACCGCGGGGCCGGCCGTGTCCTTGTATGGGTCGCCGACGGTGTCGCCGGTGACCGCCGCCTTATGCGCGTCGGATCCCTTGCCGCCGTGATGGCCGTCTTCGATGTATTTCTTCGCGTTGTCCCAGGCACCGCCGCCGGTCGTCATCGAGATCGCGACGAAGAGGCCCGTGACGATGGTGCCCATCAGCAGGCCGCCCAACGCCTGCGGGCCGAGCGCGAGGCCGACCACGACCGGCACGAGCACGGGAAGCAGCGACGGCACGATCATTTCCTTGATAGCCGCCTTGGTCAGCATGTCGACGGCCACGCCATACTCGGGCTTGGCCGTCCCCTCCATGATGCCCTTGATCTCCTTGAACTGGCGCCGGACTTCGACGACGACGGCGCCGGCGGCCCGCCCGACCGCCTCCATCGCCATTGCGCCGAACAGATAGGGGATGAGGCCGCCGATGAAGAGCCCCACGATCACCTTGTGATTCGAGAGGTCGAACGAAATGTTCATTCCGGACGAGCCCAGTGCGTGCGTGTAGTCGGCGAACAGCACCAGCGACGCGAGTCCCGCCGACCCGATGGCATAACCCTTGGTGACCGCCTTCGTCGTGTTACCGACCGCATCCAGCGGATCGGTGATCGCGCGCACCGACTCCGGCAGCTTCGCCATCTCGGCGATGCCGCCGGCGTTGTCGGTGATGGGGCCGTAGGCGTCGAGCGCAACGATGATGCCAGCCATCGACAGCATTGAAGTGGCCGCGATCGCGATGCCGTACAGGCCGGCGAGCGAAAACGACACCCAGATCGCGAGGCAGACCGCGATCACCGGCCACGCGGTGGCCTTCATCGACACGCCGATGCCGGCGATGATGTTGGTGGCGTGGCCGGTGGTCGATGCCTGCGCGACGTGGCGGACCGGCTTGTATTCGGTCGCCGTGTAGTACTCGGTGATGACCACCATCGCCGCCGTCAGCGCGAGGCCGACGAGCGATGCCAGGAAGAGCTTGTTCGCCGTGATTTCGGGATATGCGGATGCGACATCGCCCATCATCCGCTGCGTGATGAACCAGAAGCCGATCGCGGAGATGACGCCGGCGACGATGAGGCCGCGATACAGCGCGTTCATGATCTTGCCACCCTCGCGCGCCTTCACGAAGTAACAGCCGATGATCGACGCGATGATCGAGAAGCCGCCCAGCACGAGCGGATAGGTGACGGCCGCCACGGCCTTCGTCGGCATCAGCAGCGCACCCAGGAGCATCGTCGCGACGATCGTGACCGCGTAGGTTTCGAAGAGGTCGGCCGCCATGCCGGCGCAGTCGCCGACGTTGTCGCCGACGTTGTCCGCAATCACGGCGGGATTCCGCGGGTCGTCTTCGGGAATGCCGGCTTCGACCTTGCCGACGAGGTCGGCGCCGACGTCCGCGCCTTTCGTGAAGATGCCGCCGCCAAGACGCGCAAAGATCGAGATCAGCGAGCCGCCGAACGCAAGTCCTACGAGCGGCTCGATCGCGTGATGCAGGTTTTCACCCATCGGGTTCGGGGCGCCATGCGCCGAACCGACGAGGAACCAGTAGAAGCCCGCAACGCCGAGGAGTCCCAGTCCGACGACCAGCATGCCGGTGATCGCACCGCCACGGAACGCGACGGCGAGCGCTTCGTTCAAGCCGGTGCGCGCCGCTTCCGCCGTGCGGACGTTAGAGCGGACCGACACGTTCATCCCGATGTAGCCTGCGAGCCCGGACAGGATCGCGCCGACAGCGAATCCCCCGGCGGTGGGGCCGCCCAGCGCCCACCAGATGATGACGAAGAGCAGCACGCCGACGATGCCAATCGTCAGGTATTGGCGATTGAGATAAGCCTGGGCGCCGGCCTGGATCGCGGCGGCGATCTCCTGCATACGCTCATTGCCGGCCGGCTTCGCCATGATCCATCCGATGGACACGGCGCCATAGGCGATCGCTGCAAGCGCGCATACGAGCGCGAACACGAGTTCTAACGACATGTGGAAATCTCCCTACCCGGTGAAAGCTCGAAAAGGTGGCGGAATCTGGGCGTGGGGCCTGTGACCGACCCGTCGGCCTGGGCGCGCGCATCGTCGCGCATTGTTGAAATTGCGCACGCCCGGGCGATTCACACCGATGCGGCGCGCGGGGTGCTAACTCCGGGCGCCGCCTCGAAAACGCGCTATTGTGCCAGTTTGGGCCGCCCGAAGTCGAGCCGAAGTTCACTCGAAGCGGCGTCGCGTACCCCGCAAGCCGGGCTTCGCGCGGTCGACGGCATCGAAGTCGCGGACCAGGACTCGCGCCGCTAAACCTTGAATTCCGTCCGCAGCTTTTTCGGCACTGCGGCGTTGGCAAGCCGCATGTACTGCGGCAGGCCGTCCTTGAACGGCGGGAAATCCTCGCCGCGGATCAGCGGACCGAGATACGCCCTCGCCTTCGCAGTGATGCCGTAGCCGTCGGCAGTGATGTAATCGCGCGGCAGCATCTTCTCGACGTTGGCGATCTCCGTCAGGGGCACCGGCGACACCTTCCAGCGATACGGCTTGTCGGAGGTGCGGATGATCGCCGGCATCACGGCGTTCTTGCCCGCGATCGCGAGCTCGACGGCGGCCCGTCCGACGGCGTAGCTGTGGTCCAAATCGGTCTTCGAGGCGATGTGCCGCGCGGCACGCTGCAGGTAGTCGGCGACCGCCCAGTGATATTTGTACGCAAGCTTGTCCTTGACCAGCGCGGCAATGAGCGGACCGACGCCGCCGAGCTGCGCGTGCCCGAATGCATCCTTGTTGCCGGCTTCGGCCATCAGCGCGCCCGCGGCGTTCTTCAATCCCTCCGACACCCCGACGCAGCAATAGCCGAACTTCCTGACCCTCGCGTCCACGGCCGCGAGAAAGTTCGCCTCGTGGAAGGGCACTTCCGGAAAAAGGAGCACGAGCGGGATGGGCGTCGCCGCATCTTCCGCCATGCCGACCGCCGCGGTGATCCAGCCCGCATGCCGTCCCATCACTTCGAGCACGAAGACCTTCGTCGAAGTCTTCGCCATCGATGCGACGTCGAATGCGGCCTCGCGCATCGATGTCGCGACGTACTTCGCCACCGAGCCGAACCCGGGACAGTTGTCGGTGACCGCGAGGTCGTTGTCCACGGTCTTCGGGACATGGACGGCGATCAGCGGATACCCAAGGCGCTCGGAGATCTGCGAAACCTTGAGGCACGTGTCGGCCGAGTCGTTGCCGCCGTTGTAGAAGAAATAGCCGATGTCGTGCGCGCGGAACACCTCGATCAGCCGCTCGTATTGCGCGCGATTTTCCTCGAGGCCCTTCAACTTGTACCGGCACGAGCCGAACGCGCCGGCGGGCGTGTGCTTCAGCGCGGCGATGTTGCGCGCGCTCTCCCGGCTGGTGTCGATCAGGTCCTCGGTCAGCGCGCCGATGATGCCGTTGCGGCCCGCGTAAACCTTGCCGATCCTGTCCTTGTGCTTGCGCGCCGTCTCGATGACGCCGGCGGCGCTCGCGTTGATGACGGCGGTGACGCCGCCGGATTGCGCGTAGAACGCATTGCGTTTGGCCATGGTCGTCAGGATGGGTGAGGCTAGCTCTTGAGCGCGGCGAAGCACGCGTCCCGCACGTCCTCGACGCTGCCCATGCCGTCGACCTTGCGGTACTTCGGCGCGCGGGCATCGCCGGTGCGCTCCCAGTCGGCGTAGTACGAGATCAGCGGCCGCGTCTGCTGCCGGTACACGTCGAGACGCTTCTTCACCGTCTCTTCGCTGTCGTCGGCGCGCTGGATCAAGTCTTCGCCGGTGACGTCGTCCTTGCCGGGCACGCGCGGGGGGTTGTACTTGATGTGATACGTCCGTCCCGAGGCGACGTGCACGCGGCGTCCGCTCATCCGCTCGACGATCGCGCCGTCGGGAACGTCGATCTCGAGCACGTAGTCGATCGGAACGCCGCTGTCGCGCACCGCCGTCGCCTGCGGCAACGTGCGGGGAAAGCCATCGAAGAGATATCCGTTCGCACAGTCGGCGGCTTTCAGGCGCTCGGTGACGAGCGCGAGGATGGTGTCGTCGGACACGAGGATGCCGGCGTCCATCACCTTCTTCGCCGCTGCCCCGAGCGCTGTGCCCGCGGCGATGGCCGTGCGCAGCATGTCACCCGTGGATACCTGCGGGATCGAATACGCCTGCGTGATGAACGTGGCCTGGGTACCTTTGCCGGCGCCGGGCGGGCCGAGAAGAATCAGTCGCATGAAGGCGCAGCGTCGTGCGGATCAGCCACCGGGTCACGATCCGCGGGTGCAGGTTGCGAGGCGCCGGTCCCCTTCCGGCGGCGACTCCCGACCCGGGAGCGCCCGAGGATTCTGTCCGCAAATGGAGGGTGGGTCAAATTGCGTTTCCGGCCTTGGTCAATGACCCCGCGGTCAAACGCGCGAGGTCGAAGGCTTCGCCGCCGCAAAGAGCGCGCGAACGCGCTCCAGGTCCTCCGGCGTGTCGACGCCGGGCGCGGGCGTGCCGGCGGTGATCTCGACGACGATGCGAAAGCCGTGCCACAGCGCGCGCAACTGCTCGAGCGCCTCGAAGCGCTCGATCGGCGCGGGCGCAAGCGTGGGAAAGCGGCGCAGGAACCGAACACGGTACGCATAGAGACCGTAGTGCCGATAGAGGGGAAGTCCCGGCGGCACATCGGTGCGGCCGCCCGCGAACGCGTCGCGCGCCCATGGGATGGTCGCCCGGCTGAAATAGAGCGCATACCGCTCGTGGTCGAGCACGACCTTGACCACGTTCGGGTTGAACGCCTCTGCGGCATCCGTGATCGGGTGGCAGGCCGTCGCGATCGCCGCCGGCGGATTGGCCGCGAGCAATTGCGCGACGGCGCGGATCAGCCTGGGCGAAAGCAGCGGCTCGTCGCCCTGGACGTTGACGACGATCGCATCGTCGTCCAGTGCGAGCTGGTTTGCGGCTTCGGCGAGGCGGTCGGTGCCCGTGGAATGATCAGGCGACGTCAAGCACGCGGCGATGCCGTTCAATTCGACGACCGCCTTGATCCTTTCGTCGTCGGTCGCCACGACCACGCGGTCTGCGCCCGCCTCGATCGCGCGCTCGGCGACGCGCACGACCATGGGCTTTCCCGCCACATCGGCGAGCGGCTTGCCCGGAAGGCGTGTCGACGCGTAGCGCGCGGGGATGATGGCGGTGAACCGCGCGCTCACGCGTCAAAACCGCTCACTCGTACTCGGCGGGTTCGAGCCGGCGCGCTTCGTCTTCCAGCATCACCGGGATGCCGTCGCGAACGGGATAGGCGAGCCGCGCCGACTTGGAGATGAGCTCCTGCTTTTCCTTGTCGTACACGAGCGGGCCCTTCGTGACCGGGCATACCAGGATCTCAAGCAGCTTGGCGTCCACGGAGCTTTCCTTCGACCAGGGTGATGAGTCCTTCGTCGAT
>Ga0207691_10005069_pt1 | contig 12712 bp, 6 predicted proteins | sample KBSM13metaG_FD_184327 | JGI IMG/M metagenome (GOLD analysis project Ga0207691, IMG submission 184327) | Miscanthus rhizosphere microbial communities from Kellogg Biological Station, Michigan, USA - KBS M1-3 metaG (SPAdes) (version 2) | ecosystem: Host-associated > Plants > Roots > Rhizosphere >... | reverse complement strand
GAACGTACTTCCCTTGCCTCGCTCCGAAGACACACGGAGCTCGCCGCCCAGAAGCGTCGCGAGGCGCTTGGAAATTGGCAGGCCCAACCCCGTGCCGCCCAGTTGCTGCGAATTCGACAGCTGCACGAACTCATCGAAGATGCGAGGCAGGTCATCGGGATCGATGCCCTCACCCTGATCGGTGACCGCAACCTCTATATGGTCGCTGGCGCCAAGGGTGAGGTCGACCTGGATCGGCTTGCCGCGGCCGAACTTGATGGCGTTGGAGAGCAGGTTCAACAGAATCTGCCGGACGCGACGCGGGTCACTGATGATCGCCTTGGGATCACCATCGACCCTGAGCTCCAGCCGAGTCTCGTGCTCATCGGCAAGTGGGCGGACCGTGACGAAGAGATCCTCGATGAGGCCCGGAAAAGGCACAGGCTGCAAGGTGAGCTCGATCTTGCCCGCCTCGATCTTCGAGAGATCGAGCACGTCGTTCACCAGCTCGAGCAGATGGTTCGCCGCCTTGTGCGTTCGCTGCAGTCCGTGCGTCTGCTTCTCGTTGAGCGGCCCGTAGATGTGATCGAGCAGGAGCGTGTTGTAGCCGATGATGGCGTTGATCGGCGTGCGCAGCTCATGACTCATCGACGCGTAGAACCGGTTGCGCGCCGTCATCGCTCGCTCGAGATCCTGCTGCCGTTCCTGGAGCTCGTCGTTCAGCTGGCCCAGCTCGGCTGCGTTCTCCGCGATCGAGACCGCCTGCGTGCGCAATGCCTCTTCCGCGCGAACGCGGTCGGTGACATCGCGTGCGATGATGGCAAAGCTGCGCTCACCGCCGACGTCGAGGCAGGAGACCGACGCCTCCAACGGAAAGTGTTCGCCACCGGCGCGTTCGCCTTGCAGCGACAGCAGTGCCGGCACGCCGGCGTCCGCGGCGGGTGCCGCACTGATCCTCGTTAGGGCCTGATCGAGCGCCTCGTCGGGAATGAGCTCGTCGACGCACAGCTCGATGACTTCCGACGCCGCGCGCCCGAACATGCGCTCCGCCGCGCCATTGAACATCACGATGTAGCGGTCCGCGTCGAGCACGATAATGGCGTCCATCGCCGTGCTGACGATCTGCGCGGTCCGCGCTTCCTGCGCGAGCAGGCGTGCGCGATGCTCCAGCTCGACTTCGCGCACGGCCGCCTCACGCAGCAACCGCTCCTGTCGCTTGAGCTGCCGCTGCTTGCGATACAGGTCCACGAACACGGACACCTTGGACCGGAGCACATCGGGCTGGAACGGCTTCGACATGTAGTCCACGGCGCCTACCGAGTAGCCGCGGAAGACGTACGCCTCGTCCTTGCTGATGGCGGTGAGGAAAATGATCGGCACGAAGCGTGTGCGTTCGCGCGACTTGACCAGCTCCGCGGTCTCGAATCCGTTGAGCCCGGGCATCTGCACGTCGAGCAGGATGACCGCGAACTCTTCGGTCAGCAGGCACTTCAGCGCTTCATCACCCGAGTGCGCGCGCACGAGACGCTCACCCAGCGGCTCGAGGATGGCCTCGAGCGCGAGGAGATTCTCCGCGCGGTCGTCCACGAGCAGGATGTTCACCTGCTCATCGTGCGCCCCGCTCGGAGGCGCGGTTGTGGCTTCGCCGATGGTCGCCGTCATGCGAACGGAGCCCGCCGCGTCTGCGCTGGCGGACGCGCCGGAGCGACGGTCACCAGGTGGCTGGAGATGAGCTCGAGTGGCAGCACGCGGGCTCGCGGCACCAGGCGCCACGCCGCGCGCGGCATCATCGCGCCTTCAGCCGTCTCCGGATCCTGGACGATGGCGTACCCACCACGATCGGCGATGCGCTTCAGGCCTAACGCGCCGTCCTCGTTCGCGCCGGTGAGCACGATGCCGATGGCGGAACGGCCGTAGGCGTCGGCCACCGAGCCGAACGTGACGTCGATCGACGGGCGACTGTACCGCACGGGCGCATCCGTGGTGAGGGAAAAGAAGCCGCGTTCGACGAGCAGATGATAGTTCGGTGGAGCGACGTACACGTGACCGGCAGCGATCGTCATCTTGTCATCCACCTCCGCCACGCGCAGGCTGGTGCGGCCCTGCAGCAACTCAGCGAGGAATCCCGCGGCGTCAGGGCTGCGGTGCTGCACGACGACGATCGGCAACGCGAACGTGGACGGCAGCGTCGAGATGATCGTGGAGAGCGCGCTCAACCCGCCCCACGACGTTCCGATCACGATGATCTCGTACACGATTACCGAACCTTCCGGTAAATCCGGTCTGCACCCGACAACTCGTCGTACGACGCCTCGTAGTCCGACAGCCGTAGCGTCTCCTTCGAACCGAGACACAGAATGCCCAGATGCACGAGTGACTCGTAGAAGAGTCCGTGCACGCGCGTCTGAAGCGTCCGGTCGAAGTAGATGAGCACGTTGCGACAGAGGATCACGTTGAACTCGGCGAATGAACGATCGGTGACGAGGTTGTGCTGCGAGAACACGACGTTGCGCTGCAGCGCCGGTGAGAACAGCGCGCCATCGTATTTCGCCACGTAATACTCGGAGAACGAACGCGTCCCACCGGCGCGGATGTAGTTCTCTGTGTACTCCTGCATCCGTTCGAGCGGAAAGATCCCGGCGCGCGCGCGATGGACGACGACCTCGTTGATGTCCGTGGCGTAAATGCGCGCGCGGTCGTACAGACCCTCTTCCTCGAGGAGAATGGCCATCGAATAGACCTCCTCCCCTGTCGAGCACCCCGCATGCCATATCCGAAAAAACGGATACGTCCTCAACAGCGGGATCACCTTCTGCCGGAACGCCAGGTAGAAGGTGGGGTCGCGAAACATCGCCGTGACGTTGATCGACAGGTCCAGCAGCAGCTGCTCCATCATGGATGGCTCGTGGAGCACCCGATCCTGCAACGCCGAGACGGTCGTCAGTCCCTCGGCTTCGATGCGACGCCAGAGGCGACGCCTGATGGACGCGTACGCGTACGAGCGAAAGTCGAAGCCATAGTGTCGGTAGACGGCCTCCAGCAGCAGCTCGATCTCAAGACGCTCCAGCTCGGGATCGTACGAGACCGGCGGTGACGCGTCAGGCCCCGTTTGCCTGGAGCCCATGGAAGCGCGCAGGCGGTCCTCGCGACGGCGGCCCTTCTCGGCCGCCTCAGCCGCCGCCGCGCCGTCAGGACCACGTTGATCCACGCTCACCGTCCGACCCCGCCGCGTGCATTCATCGGTACAACCAGACGCGCATGAGCGACAACAGCTGCTCCGTATCTACCGGCTTCGTGATGTAATCCGATGCGCCAGCCGCAATGCACTTCTCGCGATCGCCCTTCATCGCCTTCGCGGTGAGCGCGATGATCGGCAGCGTTCGGAACCGTGGATTCTGTCGAATAGCTCGTGTTGTTTCGTACCCGTCCATCTCCGGCATCATGACGTCCATCAACACGAGATCCACGTCCTCGCCGTTCTCGAGCGTAGCCAACGCGTCGCGGCCGTTCTCGGAGAATGCGACGTTCATGCCGTGTGACTCGAGCACGCTTGTGAGGGAGAAGATGTTACGGACGTCGTCGTCCACGATGAGCACGCGCTTGCCGGCGAACACCGCATCGGTGTTGTGCAACTGCTCCAGCATGCGACGCTTGTTCTCGGGCAGCTTCGCCTCGATGCGGTGGAGGAACAGCGCCGTCTCATCGAGCAAGCGTTCCGGCGACTTCACGTCCTTCACGATGATCGTCTCGGCGTACTTGCGAAGGCGTGTCTCCTCCGCCTGTGAAAGGTCGCGGCCGGTGTAGATGATGATCGGTATCTCGCGAACCGTCTGCCGCTGATCGCTCTTCACGCGCTCGAGCAGGTCGAAGCCGTTCATTCCGCCGCCGAGGCCGAGGTCGAGGACCATGCAGTCGAAGTGGCCGCGATGCAGCTCCTCGAGTGCTTCCTCGCCCGACCCGACGGTCACGATCTCGATGTCATCGTCGCCGATGAGCTCGACCATGCTCCGCTGCTGATTCACGTCATCCTCGACGATCATCAGGCGCTTCACGCGATTGTCGATGAACGAGCGAATGTGCCCGAACGCCTCATCGAGCTTCGCCTTGTCCACCGGCTTCTCGAGATACGCGATGGCACCGGCCATCAAGCCCTGCTGGCGCCTGTCCACTCCGCTGATGATGTGCACGGGAATGTGGCGCGTGTCGGGGTTGTGCTTGAGCCGGTCGAGCACCTGCCAGCCATCGATGCCCGGCATGTCGATGTCGAGCGTGATGGCGTCCGGCTTGTACTCGTGCGCGAGCGTGATACCCGTCTCCCCGTCGAGCGCGATGATCCCCATGAACCCCTTCTCTCGGGCCATCTCGAGCAACACGCGGGCGAAGTTGAGATCGTTCTCGACGACGAGCACGACGCGATCGCCGGGCTCTATGGCGTCACGGTCGTCGGGTGCAGACTGAGCTGGCTGCGCCCGGGACTGGGGACTGGGGACTGGGGGCTGGGGACGCTCCGGCCCATCCTCGTCCCTCCAGACCTCATCACCCTCCGACTGCTCCGTCGACGGCTCTTCGACCGCTGCGCCGCTCGCCAACTGCGGCTCGCCGCCGCCAGAGCCATCGTGACCGTTAGGCATTCGTTCGGTATCGGCGCGCGTCTCGCGCTGCTGCGCGGGCTGCGGCAACCGCGGCGGTGACGTCCGCGGTGGTGCCACCCGTGGTCGAGCATTCCGCCCCGGCCTCCGCTGTTCGCCAGTCCCCAGTCCCGCGTCCCCAGTCCCCGCATTCATCCCCGTATCGGCGTATCGATCCGGGAGAAACAGCGTGAACGTGCTTCCCACGCCTGGCGTGCTCTCGACGCGAATCTCGCCGCCTAACAAGCGCGAGATCTCGCGACTGATCGACAGGCCGAGCCCCGTGCCGCCGTACTTGCGACTCGTGGTGCCGTCCGCCTGCTGGAACGCCTCGAAGATGAGACGCTGTTTGTCCTTCGGAATCCCGATGCCCGTGTCGCTCACAGCGAACGCGATCACGGAGTTCGCGTTGTCCAGCGTCGCGTTCGCGAACCTCCTCCCCTTCTCGGCCGAACGAATCGTCAGGGTCACGTTGCCCTGCTCAGTGAACTTGAACGCATTCGACAGCAGGTTCCGGAGCACCTGATTCAGGCGCTGGCCATCGGTCACGAACCGCGATGGCGTTCCCGGCTGCACCTCCACCGAGAAGCCGAGCTGCTTCTGGTCCGCCAGCGGGCGGAAGGAGCGTTCGACGAGGTCGCGCACGTCAGTCACCGCGACCTCGGTGGCGTTGACCTCCATCTTGCCCGCCTCGACCTTCGTCAGATCGAGCACGTCATTGATCAGGTTCAGCAGGTCGGTCCCGGAACTGAGGATCGTGTTCGCATACTCGGTCTGCTTCGACGTCAGATTGCCGTCCTTGTTCTCGGCCATGAGCCGGGCGAGGATGAGCACCGAATTGAGCGGCGTGCGCAGCTCATGCGACATGTTCGCGAGGAACTCGCTCTTGTAGCGCGAGGAAAGCGCGAGCTGCTCCGCCTTCTCCTCCAGCGAGATGCGCGCAGACTCGACCTCCGAGTTCTTGAGCTCGACCTTCTTGTTCTGCTCCGCGAGCAAGCTCGCCTTCTCTTCGAGCTCCTCGTTCACCTGCTGCAGCTCTTCCTGCTGGTCCTTGAGCATCTCCTCCGACTGCTTGAGCGTGCGCGCCTGCTGCTCGAGCTCGGAGTTGGAGTGGCGAAGCTCGTCCTGCTGACGCTTGAGCTCCTCCGACTGACTCTGCAGCTCCTGCGTGAGCTTCTGCGACTGCTGCAGCAGCTCCTCGGTGCGCATGTTCGCGGCAATCATGTTGAGCACGACGCCGATCGATTCCTGCAGCTGATCGAGGAACGTCTGGTGGATTTGACTGAAGGGGAGGAAGCTCGCGAGCTCCACGACCGCCTTCACCTCGCCCTCGAACAGAATCGGGAGCACGATGATGTTCTTCGGCGGCGCTTCGCCGAGCCCCGACGAGATCTGGATGTAGTCGGGCGGGACGTTCGAGAGGAGAATCGGTTTCTTCTCGAGCGCAGCCTGACCGACGAGACCTTCGCCCAGATGCCAGACGTTGTTGAGATGCTTCCGTTCCTTGTACGCGTAGCTCGCGATGAGCCGCAGCGCGCCGCCTGACCCGTTCTCCTGCTGCATGATGAAGAACGCGCCCTGCCTCGCCTGCACCAGCGGCGTGAGCTCGCTCATGATGAGCCGCGCCACGGTATCGAGGTCTTTCTGGCCCTGCATCATCCGCGAGAACTTCGCGAGGTTCGTCTTCAACCAGTCCTGCTCCGCGTTCGCCTCAGTCGTTTGCTTGAGGTTCCCGATCATCTGGTTGATGTTGTTCTTGAGCTCATTGAGCTCGCCCTGCGCCTGCACGGTGATCTGCCGGCTCAGGTCTCCACGCGTCACGGCCGTTGCCACGTCGGCGATCGACCGCACCTGCACCGTGAGGTTGTTCGCGAGCAGGTTCACGGAATCCGTGAGATCCTTCCACGTGCCGGCAACGCCCGGCACTTCGGCCTGCCCACCAAGCTTGCCTTCGGTGCCGACCTCCTTCGCCACGCGCGTCACTTCGTCGGCGAATGCGTTCAGCTGATCGACCATCGTGTTGACGGTGTTTTTCAGCTCGAGGATCTCGCCTCGTGCATCCACCGTGATCTTGCGCGAGAGGTCGCCTTTCGCCGTGGCGGTAGTAACGTCGGCGATGTTCCGAACCTGGTTCGTCAGGTTCGACGCCATGCCGTTCACGTTGTCCGTGAGATCGCGCCATACGCCGCCGGCGCCCGGCACCTTCGCCTGGCCGCCGAGCTTTCCTTCCGTTCCCACCTCGCGCGCGACGCGCGTGACCTCGCCAGCGAACGCGTTGAGCTGATCGACCATCGTGTTGACGGTGTTTTTCAGCTCGAGAATCTCGCCGCGCGCATCGACGGTGATCTTGCGCGAGAGATCGCCCTTCGCGACGGCGGTCGTGACGTCCGCGATGTTACGCACCTGATTCGTCAGGTTGCTCGCCATCGCGTTCACGTTCTCGGTGAGGTCCTTCCACGTTCCTCCGACACCCGGCACCATGGCCTGGCCGCCGAGTCGCCCTTCACTACCGACTTCGCGGGCAACGCGCGTGACCTCGTCCGCGAACACGCGCAGACGATCGACCATACCGTTGATCGTGTCCTTGAGCTCGGAGAGCTCGCCGCGCACGTCAACGGTGATCTTCTGCGAGAGGTCGCCTCGCGCGACGGCGGTCGTGACCTGCGCGATGTTGCGAACCTGCGTCGTCAGGTTCCCAGCGAGGACGTTCACGTTGTCGGTGAGATCCTTCCACGTGCCCGCTACACCAGGCACATTCGCCTGACCGCCCAGCCTTCCTTCCGAACCGACTTCCTTCGCGACGCGCGTCACTTCGGACGCGAACCCGGACAGCTGATCGACCATCGTGTTGATGGTGTTCTTCAGCTCGAGCACTTCGCCCTTCACATCGACCGTGATTTTCTTCGACAGGTCGCCCTTTGCGACGGCCGTCGTCACGTCGGCGATGTTACGGACCTGAGTCGTTAGGCTCGACGCCATGAAGTTGACGTTGTCGGTCAGGTCCTTCCACGTGCCGGCAACGCCGGGAACCTGAGCCTGCCCACCGAGTCGTCCTTCGGCACCGACTTCGCGCGCGACACGCGTGACCTCGCCCGCGAAGATCGAGAGCGAGTCCACCATCTTGTTGATGACGTCCTTGATCTGCAGGATCTCGCCCTGCGCTTCGACCGTGATCTTTCTCGTCAGGTCACCGCTCGCGATGGCCGTCGCGACGCCCGAGACGTCGCGCAGCTGCACGGTGAGGTTGCCGGCCATGCCGTTCACGGAATCCGTGAGGTCAGCCCACGTGCCGGCGACCCCTGGCACGTCAGCCTGTCCGCCGAGCTTTCCTTCCGTTCCTACTTCGCGCGCCACGCGTGTGACTTCCGACGCGAACGCGTTGAGCTGATCCACCATCGTGTTGACGGTGCCCTTGAGCTCCGCCAGTTCGCCGCGCACGTCGACGGTGATCTTGCGCGAGAGGTCTCCCTTCGCGACCGCGGTGGTGACGTCAGCGATATTCCGAACCTGATTCGTCAGGTTCGACGCCATGTAGTTCACGTTGTCCGTGAGATCCTTCCACGCGCCGGCGACTCCAGGAACGTGGGCCTGGCCGCCGAGCTTTCCGTCGGTGCCGACCTCTCGCGCCACGCGTGTCACCTCGGACGCGAATCCGTTCAGCTGATCGACCATCGTGTTGACGGTCGTGCCGATGCGCAGGAATTCGCCCTGCACGGATTTGCCATCGATCTCCAGCACCATCTTCTGCGAGAGATCACCGGCGGCGACGGCCTTGATCACGCGCGCGACTTCCGTCGTCGGCGCGACGAGGTCCGTCACCAGCGCGTTCAGCGCGCCGGCACTGTCGGCCCAGCCGCCGGTCATCCCTTCGAGCGAGACGCGCGCCGTCATGTCGCCCTTCCGACCGACGGTGTCGCTGATGCGCTCGAGCTCGCGGGTCATGCGCTCGTTGCGCGTCGCGACTTCATTGAACGCGCTGGCGATGTCCGACATGAGCGGGTGCGACGATCGCGCGAGCCGGACTCCGAAGTCGCCGTCGCGCAGGTCGCGGAGCCCCGCGAGCAGATCCCTCAGGTCGGCGGGTGTGATCGGCTCGTTCCGTTCGCGGGCCGGCGCGCGATCCTCCACGCCCGCCGCAGCAGTTCGGCCCCCGCCCTTGGTCGCTCCGTTATTCGATTTGCGGCGCGAGCGCCGTTTGTTGCCACTATTGGTTCCGCTATTGGGCACAGCGTCCTCATGCCCAGGGAATCCATCGTCGACTTGGCTTACGCGGTCGCCGTCCACGGTGGGGCTCCGTCTTATTCGAATGGGAGTTCGGGCGCAGGGACTTGATGTCCCTCCGCCCAGGATTCCCCCTACCTCTTCAAGATGGATACCGTCGGGCGATCCTCGATCGGGGCGGTTAAGCCGTCGAGACCGGCTGCTTCTAGAGAAGCGTCACCGGATCGCCGACGGTGATGACGCCTTCTCGCCGGATGCGTGCGTAGAGGCGGGCCTCACCCGGGTGCGTTTTCGGGGAGACGCGACTCGATCGGCTCCAGCGAAAGGAGCCTCGGATGTTGCGGCACGGCACGGCAAACGACGTAAGCTCGACCTCAACATCGCCGATAGAAACGGCGCTCCCCGGCTGGAGTAACCCCCAATCCAGACCACGGATGGTCACGTTTTCGCCAATCGAACCCGGGAAGATCGGGTGACCTTCGCTCTGCAGTCGATCGATGATGTCCGCCGAGTAGAGGCACAGGGCCCGGTCCGGCCCACCGTGGTGTTTGAGGTTACGCTGTCGGTCGCCTTCGATCCCGTGAATCGTCACTCTCGCGGTCTCGATGGGCAACTTCGGGACACCACCGTCCGAACGGTTGAGCGACGTGACGATCCCGGCCTTGCTACCGATCACCCGCCGCCCCGCGCGTTGGCCTACGGCGCTTGCGCGGGGCCACGTCGGTTGGCTGGCGTGCGGACGAGGCGTTTACCTCGCCCGCCATCACGCGAACGCGGATACCGCCGTTGGCGGTTCTGAGAACCGGCTTGAGCCCGAGCCCCAACTGGCGTTCCAGCCCAGCTTCCGCAGTGACGAGCGCGATGTGCCAGCCCGCGTACTTCGCGCGCACGACCTTGCCGATCTGCGCATACAGGTTTCGAAGTGGGTCACGCTCACCGACCCTGACGCCGTATGGCGGGTTCGAGACGATCCAGCCGTGCTCGGCCGGCGACTCGGCTGCGGAGATCGGACGGACCACGAACTCGACGTCGTCGCTCACACCCGCCCGTGCTGCATTCGCGCGAGCTGCCTCGATCGCGCCCTCATCCCTGTCGGAGCCCTGGATTACCACGGGCGACTGGGGCAACGCCGTCGACTCCGCATCGGCGCGGACTTCGCGCCAGGTTACCGCGTCGAAGTCCGGCCATTGCTCGAACGCGAAATCGCGGTGTAGCCCGGGCGCCATGCGTCGCGCAATGAGCGCGCCTTCTATAGAAAGGGTTCCCGACCCGCACATCGGATCGACGAGCGGCGACTGCCCTCGCCATCCGCTCGCGAGCAGTGTCGCCGCCGCCAGCGTCTCGCGCATCGGCGCCTTGCCGATAGCTTGGCGGTAGCCGCGCCGGTGAAGCAGGGCACCGGAGCTATCGATGCTCACGGTGCACCGGTCGTGAAACAGACGGACGATGACGAGCTGACTCGGTGCGTCGGCTTCTTCATCGCCGGCGTCTTCCACGATGCGAGCACCGCGCACTCTGGAGGTGATCGCCGTCGCCACGCGTTCCGCCACGGCGTCCGAGTGATAGAGCCTCGACTTCTTGCACGTGACGCGGAGCGAGACGGCCCGGTTGGGCGAGAGGAATTCGTCCCACGGCACCTTCGCTGCGCGCTTTTGGAGCTCGAAGAACGCGGTCGCCCCGAACTCGCTCGCCCGCACGACGACTCGACTAGCCGTACGGAGATGGAGATTCGCGGCATAGAGGGACCGCTGCGACGCGGTGAAGGTGACACCGCCTTCGACGGCTCTGGCGTCCGCGACGCCAAGCGCCTGCAGTTCCGCGGTGGCGAGTGCTTCGAGGCCGGGGGCCGTGATGACGAACGCGTCGTAGTTCTGGGGCGAGCTCATGCCGGAATCTACAGCCCTCGATACATTGGGCGACATTGTGCCGCGCACCGTTTAGTACGCTCCATGATGGCATCGGCACGCGATCTGGCTCCGGCTGCTTCACGACCGATTCAGTTCCAGCGAAGCTCCCATTCGCAGAAGGCATCGCCTTCCAGCACACATCGCACGTGTCGCGTTGAGGGCTCGGCGCCGCCGGCGAGCGTGATCGCGCACTGAAGCCCGCCAGTTTGTCGGCGACAGAACACCGACGAACCCGCGTCGAACCCGATGAGACGCAGCACCGCGTGGCCCGGCTCCTCGAACACCACCGTCATGTCGCCGGGGCGATAGTAGAGCTGGAACAGCGACACGCTCTGCGTCAGGAATTCGGCCGGAGACCGTTTGAGCAGGATGCCGCGGTAGAGCTGCATGCCTAACGACTCGATCGAGAACGCACCGGCCCGCTCGGCCCATGTCGGGTCGGCGCCGAGCGCGTCGTCCGCGGAACGCCAGAGCGATTGCAACACGGCGTATGGAAGCTCTCCCGTAGGCTCGACGCGCGCGATGGCCTCGCGCGTATGCGGCGCGAGCGTGCCGAGCACGCGGTTCACGAGATCGGATCCGCCTTCCGCTCTGAGGAAATCGACCGTCGTGCGGATGGTCGTGCCTTTTGCGTACATCGCGAAGGATCGCGTCAGGTGGTGAGTGAACGCGCGAGCATCGACGTCGCGGCAATGGACGATCGATCCGCAATCTAACGCCGCAGTCCTTAGGCGATCGACTATCGAACCATACGCAGCCGATGCCATCGCTACGTGCGCCGCCGTGAAGGCCGCACAAAGAACCGCGAGACGGCCGCTAAGAAATCGTAAAGATCTTGAGGGCCGCGCGATCGGCCTTACCCGATCCGAGGCGCGGGAGCTCGTCGAGGACTACGACCGATTTCGGCACCTTGTACGCCGCGAGCCGCTGGCGGGCGTGCGCGATCACCTGCTCGGCAGTGAGATCTTCACCACTTCGGCGGAGTACGAACGCCCGACCGACTTCGCCCCACTTCTCGTCAGGCACGCCGACGACGACGGCTTCGCCGATCCCTGGGCATTCGGAGAGCGCTGCCTCGACCTCGCCGGGAAACACGTTCTCCCCGCCAGAGATGAACATGTCCTTCTTGCGTCCACAGATGCGGTACGCGCCGTCGGCGTCGCGCGTGGCAAGATCGCCGGTGTGGAGCCACCCGTCAGCGTCGATGACTTCCGCTGTGCGAATGGGATCGTTGAAGTAGCCGCCGAACATCTGCGGGCCCCGGAGGAGCAGCTCACCGGGGTTTGCGATTTCGGTTCCCTGTTCCCCGTTCCCGGCTCCCTCTGTCACCAACCGCATTTCCAGAAATGGGCTCGCCCACCCCACCGCCCCCGGCCGTCGAACCGCTTCCTCATCCGTGATCGCGAAGCAGTTCGGGCCACACTCGGTGAGTCCGTATCCCTGGCGAAAGCGGAGTCCCGCCGCTCGCACCCTCTCGCCTAACGCCTCGGGACACGGCGCACCGCCCGAGATCAGAAAGCGCAGCGACGGTAGCTCCCGTCCCCACGACGCGGTCTGCGTCATCATCACGATCTGCGTCGGCACGCCGAACGCGAGCGTCACCTGCTCCTCGGCAATGGCATCGAGAAACGCAGTCGCGTCGAACTGATCGAACAACACGATGGTGCCACCGCGATGCCAGAGCGGCGTCGAGAACACGTGCCACCCGCCCGTGTGAAACAGCGGGTTCGCGACGATCGCGACGTCGTTCGAGCCGATCTGCCACCCGACCGTGGTCGCGACTGCGTTGTAGTAGATCTGTCGGTGCGGCAGGATCGCACCCTTGGGCTTTCCGGTGCTCCCCGACGTGTACAGCAGCATCGCTGGCGCTTCCGGCTCCGACGACACCCACGCGACACCGCCGACCGCATCCGATGCCGCGAGCAGCGGTGCGGCCTCGCGATCCAGCTCCAGCCATTGAACCGCGGACTCAGCGGC
>Ga0207691_10005068_pt1 | contig 12713 bp, 12 predicted proteins | sample KBSM13metaG_FD_184327 | JGI IMG/M metagenome (GOLD analysis project Ga0207691, IMG submission 184327) | Miscanthus rhizosphere microbial communities from Kellogg Biological Station, Michigan, USA - KBS M1-3 metaG (SPAdes) (version 2) | ecosystem: Host-associated > Plants > Roots > Rhizosphere >... | reverse complement strand
TCGGACCGGCCAGCAATACGCCCGCCAGCGCCAATCCTCCTGGCCAGACAGCCCCGCCGCCCACTGCGCCCGAAGACAAGACCGCCACACCGGAGACAGGCACGAAACCTGCGCCGGGCGGCGTCCCCGACGCAACGCCGCGCGGCGCCGGCACACCCGATTCCGCTGCGAAGCCGCCCGCCGAGGGCGACAAGCCCGACGAGGACGACAAGGATCCCTACGAAGGCATCGCCCCCGAGGAACTGCCGCCGGACCTGCAATACGACGCTGACTCGAGCGTGAGCTTCCCCACGAATATCTAACTACCATGTACGGCCTCCACTTCGACCACCACACACTGTCCATCGCCCGCGATGGCGAGCTCGTCGCCAACGAGCCGCTGGCGGTCGAGACTGTTGCGCGCGATCCGCGCTTCGGCCGTGCGGCGCTGTCAGCCGCGCGCGGCCGTCCGGACGAGGTGTCGCTCGGCCACTGGCGCGAGCTCGGGCGCAGCGAATCCGCGTCTCGCAACGTGGCGCTCGAGATTTACGCTCACCTGCGTGCGCTGGGCGTCAGCGAGCGTGTCGAGGCAGTGGTTGCCGTACCGGCCGATCTCGACGCCACCGCGCTGACCGCCTTGCGCGGAGCCCTGAGCGCCGCAGGCATCGACGCGCGCGACTTCCTCGATTCCGCGACGCTCACCGCCGCTGCGGTGGTCGATCGCAGTCACTACGTGGTGCTCGATGCCGGCTGGCGCTCGGCAATTGCGACGCGCGTCTCAGGCGGCGTCGAATGCAGCTTCGAAGAAGCTTTCGTGAGCGAGCGGGCCAATCTGCTCGACGTCTACGATCTGTGGCTCGTGGCCGTGGCCGCAACCATGGTGAAGAACACTCGCTTCGATCCCCTGCTGAGTCTGGATGTCGAGCAGCGCCTGTTCGCCGACCTGCCGGCACTGGCCGCGCGCGCCGCCACCGAGGGCCGGATCGATGCGGTCGTCGAAGCCGATGGATCACGATTCGCAGTGCCCGTCGAAGCCCACATGTTCACGGATGCGGCGCAAACTTTTTATCGCGAACTCGCGCGGCTGACGCGCTCGGCGCGCATCGCGGGGCAGGGCGCGGCACTGGTGTTGCCGGCTGAGTCGCGTCGCTGGCCGGGATTCCTGCCGCGTTTGCTCGAGCTCGAACAGGATGGACTGGTCATCGCGCCCGCCGGTATCGCCGCGGTCGCCGCTTCGCTGCAGACCGCAGATCTGCCTGAATCGCCGCGCTTGCGCCGGCGACTCGCGCGGATCCCCGATCACAGCCTGGTGGCAGCCATCGAATACATCGCTTCGGTGAGCACCTCGCCCGCGCGCGCGTTGCCGGTCACGCACATTCTCTTCGGCGGCGATTCCATCCGTTTCCCGGAAGTGGGACTGCTGATCGGCACCGAAGAAGTTTCCAACGCACCGCACATCGCGTTGCCGCGCGCGGCCGCTGGCGTGTCGCGTCGTCACTGCTCGTTGCGTCGTGAAGGCGAGCGGACGGTGCTGGTCGATCACAGCCGTTTTGGCACCTGGGTCAATGGTGCGCGCGTGAAAGAACGGGCAACTCTGCGCCCCGGCGATCGCGTGCGCGTCGGCACGCCCGGCGTCGAGTTCACGCTGATTTCCACGGCCGCGGCCGCTCGCGAGACCGCTGCGCCATGAAGAAGAGACGCGCCTTCGAGGTCTTCACGCTGTCGTTCCTCGACTGCATCTGCTGCGGCTTCGGCGCCGTGGTGCTGTTCTATACGATCGTGCAGGCCCAGGTCGGCGCGCAGGAGATCACTCACGTCAAGGAACTCACCGGTGAAGTGAGCAAGCTCGAGGAAGAGGTCAAGGAAGGCACCAAGAATCTGGTGATCCTGCGCAACACGCTCGAGAAGACCGATGAGGATGCCGCCGCCGCCCAGGCCCGCGCTGTTCGCGTCGCGGCCGAGCTCAAGGCGCGCAGCCAGCAGTCGTCGGTGTACGACCAGGAATCTCTCGCGCGCCGTGAGCACATCAACCAGCTGATGGCCGACATCAAGTCGCTCGAAGAAGGCGTCAAGCGCCTGCAGGGCGGCGCGCTCGACAAGGCGCCGGCGGGCGATCGCGTCAAGTCGTTCCGTGGCCGCGGCACGCGCAAGTACATCAGCGCGCTGCAGATCAAGGGCAAACGCATCCTGGTGTTGTTAGACACCTCCGCCAGCATGATGGACGAAGACGTCGTCAAGATCCTCAAGCTGCGTAACCAGCCCGAGGCGGCGCGGCGCTCAGCGTTGAAATGGCGGCGCTCACTCGACATGGTGGAATGGGTCACGGCGCAGTTGCCGGACAACAGCCAGTTCCAGGTCATCGGCTTCAACACGAAGGCCAAGATGGTGCTCGCCAGCAGCCAGGGAGAGTGGCTGGCCGGCAATGACCCGCGCGCCATCAACAGCGTGCTGACCGCGGCGCGCTCCATCACGCCGGCGGATGGCACCAGTCTCGTGAATGCAATGCTGTCGACGCGCACGCTGCATCCCGAGCCTGACCAGATCATCCTCATCACCGATGGCCTGCCCACGCAGGGCTCGGTGGCGCCATCGCGCAAATTCATCAACGGCCGCGAGCGCGAAAAACTGTTCGAAGACGCGATGAAGGTGACGGATCGCAAGCTGCCGATCGACGTCGTGCTGCTGCCCATGAAAGGCGACACGCTGGCGGCGCATGCATTCTGGCGGCTCGCGCGGCGTTCGCGCGGGTCCTACGTCATTCCCTCGCGCGACTGGCCATAGAGAACAGTCATGGCACTAGGCAAACGCCGCGAGTTCGAAGTCTTCACGCTGTCGTTCCTCGACTGCATCTGCTGCGGATTCGGCGCGATCATCCTGCTGCTGGTCCTCACCGACATCGGTCAGCCTATCGTCATCGAGCGCAGCGAAAAGGATCTGAAGCAGCAGATTCTCGACCTGCAACGTCAGCTGTTCGAGTTGCGTGGCGAATCTGAAGTGCTCAACCGCGAGCTGCTGGGGCGCACGAAGGTTCTAACTACCGAGCAGCAGAAGGCGGCGGCGCTCGCGGGCGACTTGTCGAAGATTCGCGGTGAGTTCAAGGCGAGCAAGGGCGAGGCCTCCGTTACCAACGTCGTCGAGACCGAGCTCGTCGCCGCACACCAGACGCTCACGGCCGAGATGCAGCGCCTGCTCAAGAATGCTCCGAAGAACATAAACACCACCCCCGCGGTCGGCGGAATTCCCGTCGACAGCGAATGGATCATCTTCGTGGTCGACACCTCGGGCAGCATGCAGGCTGACAACTGGGAGAACGCCCAGAATGTCATGAAGGAAATTCTCGACATCTACCCGAAGGTGAAGGGATTACAGATCCTCGATGACGAGGGCAAACCCATGTTTTCGAGCACCAAGGGGCAGTGGCTGCAGGACACTCCGGCGCAGCGCGCCAAGATCCTCTCGACCATGGTCAACTGGAAGGCGTACAGCAATTCGAGTCCCGTGGAAGGAATCGGCGCCGCCGTGCAGGGATGGTGGTCCGCAGACAAGAAGATCAGTGTGTATGTCATCGGCGACGATTTCACCGGCAGCTCGATCGAAGCGGCGCTCCAGGCGGTGCGTAAATACAACCCGGTGGATCGCCAGGGGCGTCACAAGATTCGCATTCACGCCATCGGCATGCCCGATGGGCCGAGTTCGCCGCCGTTTATTAATCAGCGCTTTTCCGCTCTAATGCGGGCCATGTGCGACGACAACGAGGGGACCTTCGTCGGTCTCACGATCGGTGGCGCGAAATGCGCGATGCAGGTCGACGTGTTTGGTCAGCCCCGCTGCATCAACGAAGGATAGCAACACGTGAACCTCCGCCGCCTTGCGCAACTTTGCATTCCGATCGCGGCGCTGTCGTGGATGCTCGGTGGCTGCGCGGCGGTCGCGGTGCGACCCGAGGGCGAACTTCCCAAGCCGCTCGTCGTACCCACTCCCGCGAAGGTCGGTGTGGTCGTCACCGCTGAAACCAGCAACTACGTTCACAAGGAATCGCGTGCGAGCGTCAACTATGAGGCGCAGCTCGGTCCTTCGCACAAACACATCATCGAGCAGATCTTCAAGGCGGCGTTTACCGACGCGAAGATGTTCGACTCGGTGGACGCCGCGCGGCTCGAGCCCGGCCTGATGGCGATATTCGAACCGCGCATCGAACAATTTTCATTCGCCAACTCGCGCGAAACGGGCGGTGTGTATACCGCGGTCACCATTCGCTACCAGATCCTGATTTACGCGCCAAACGGCGAGCTGATCGAAACGCTCACGCTCACGGGTTACGGCAGCGGCCCCGCGCCGAAGATCGGCAACGGCGAAGAAGAGTTGGGAATCGCCGCGTTTGCGGCCATGCGCGATGCGGCGGCGAAATTCCTCACGCAGTTTCCGGCACTGGACGTTGCGAAACCTTTGCTGGCATCAAAGGCGCTGGTGCCCAAGGCCGTTCCATTGGCAGGGTCGCCCGAAGCCGCGGCGGCGGTTGCCGATATGACGATCGAAGCGGTGCCGATCAACGACTCGGCGGTGGTGGCGACGGCTCCGGTACCTTCTCCGCCTCCTTCGGCGCCTCCGTCGTCGGACCCGGCACCTTCTCCTCCGCCTTCCCAGATGGCGTCTCCGTATCCGGCGACGACACTTTGATCAGCACTCTTTCGATGAAGACCACGTTGTCCGTGGGGACGGCAAGCCCATTCTCGATGCGCGGCGCATAGCGCGAACGTTTCATCGACGCGGCGGAATTCCTCACGATGTTCTCGGGCACATCGGTGGTGGGCGAGGTCACTTCGTCGATGCGGCCGTCGCGATCCACCTTGAATTGCAGCTTCACGGTCTTGATCACGGCCTCCGCCGGATCGAGCTGCGAGCGGTCCACCGAACTGATCGACGGCCGGTACGCAAGGATGCGCGGTGACTCGAGCATCCTCGTGTTGGAGACACTGGCGAGCGCTTTCCAGGCGTCCGCATAGGAGTCGAAAGCGCGGCGCATGGAATTCGAAATCAGGAACCAGTCGCCGAGGTCGACGAGCACCTCGCCGCGCAGCTGTTCATTGGCGGGCTTGTTGGCGTCGATGATGCTCAACGCGGCGTTCAGTGAGGACTCACCGCGACGCTGTTGTGTGCCATCGCTGAATACCGGCGCGCCCGCGTTGCCCGCGTTGAATGTGGTGCCCGTATCGGCGCCCTCGACTCCATAGAAGGATTCGAGCCGGAAGGAACGCGCAATTCCACGCAGCGGTGGAACCCGCCGCAGGTCGTTTTCGGGCGTGCTCTTGGCGAGAATGCCGAGCGCCCTCTCATAGACATTCCGCTCGCTGGTGTAACGCCGCGCGGACTCGTACCAGCGAGCGAGCCGGTCGAGCCGATTCAGAAGCTTGATCGAGCTGCGACCGTAAGCGGCTTCTTCCACGCGCATCGCGTACAGGGCTTCCTTTTCGGCATCGGGATACCGGCCGCTGGCCTCGTAAGCGTCGATCAGCGCATCGATGAATTCGATCTGGTTGATGTTGAAAAGCCCATCGGTATTGCGCGACAGGTCCGCGGCTCGCTTCAGGGCCACGACGGCCGACTCCGGATCGTTCGCCCCCATGAAGCTGACGCCGAGGCCATGCAGCGGACGAATCTGCTGCTTGTCGGCAATCGTCGACTTGGCCTGCAGGATGCGCAGCGTCCGCTGGTAGTTTTCGATTGCCGCGGCGTAGTGACCGAGTTTGTAATGAACCGTGGCCAGGTTGGTCAACGGATTGGTCAGCGGCAGCTCTTCGGAGCCGTACTGCGCTTCAGTGAGTTCCACCAGGCGTTCGGCCAGCGGCTGGGCCTCGGCGTATTTCTTCGCGTCGTATTGGGCGCGAAATTCCCTGTACACGGCGATGCGCTCGGTGTCGCTGACCGCAAGGGCCGCCAGCGGAAAAGCAACGGCAATAGCAAGGGCGGTGGGCATCAGCCACCCGAATTTTCTGCGAACAGCCATGACGGAGACTGTACCGCTTTTCGGCGCTTTTCAAAGTGCTAATGCGATTTCGGCCATTCACGTGTCGGACGAGGCGAAGTCAACGCGGGGTTCTGCCTTGCCTGAGCTCAGGTGGCGCGGCGCGGGTTCGAGGAGGTGACACCGCGCGAACGCAACCACCGCGCGTACACGATGGGGGTGGTGAGGACCTGCATGGCGTCGCTTGCGGTGTAATAGTGTTGCCAGAGCAGACTCGAGTGTGGATGAGGATGAGCTGCAGTGGCGTGAGTAGATAGTTCACGAGCTGGATCTTGGGCCACTGCGCGGGGCGTGGTGGAAACACCCGGAATCGGGGTCAAACCGATCGAGGCCAACAATGGCGCGGTGAGGGCGATTGCAGAAAATAACGCGGGGACATGTCAGCCTTAGCCGGCGCAGTGCAGAGAGCCCAAGGAGTGGTCCGTTTGTGCGCCGCGGAGGGATAAGGCGCGGCAGGCAGCGCCGTCCTCCTACAGAACCATGGCGCGAATTTGAGATGATCGAATGAAAGCAGGAGTCATGAATGCCCCGGCAGATTGGATATGTCATTGGAAGCCTCCGCAAGGAATCTATCAATCGCAAGCTTGCCAACGCACTCATCAAGCTCGGCCCGGCTGATTTCAGTTTCAAGGAACTGAAGATCGGCGATCTGCCGTTGTACAACCAGGACGACGACAAGGCGCAGGCGGCGGTCGTGCAGAGGCTCAAGAGCGAACTGCGCGCAGTGGACGCCGTGATGTTCGTGACTGCCGAATACAACCGCTCGATTCCTGGTGTGCTCAAGAATGCGCTCGATCATGCCTCGCGCCCTTATGGGCAGAGTGCGTGGGCCGGCAAGCCCGCAGGAATCATCGGTGCTTCGATCGGGGCCATCAGCACGGCGGTCGCGCAGCTGCATTTGCGGACCATCCTCGCGTATCTGGACATGCCCACTCTCGGGCAGCCCGAAGCCTACCTTCAGATCAAGGACGGCTTCTTCGATGAGGCCGGCAATATCGCGAGCCCGGATACCCGGAAATTCCTGCACGGTTGGATGGACAAGTACGTCGCCTGGGTCAAGAAGTTCACGGGCTGACGCCAAATCTGGCGCTTTCGATCAGATATGTGAGTGTTGTGTCGGCTGCCCCCGTGGCAGAACGATCCGATGGCAACAGTCAAAACACCCCACCAGGCCCTCGCCGAATTGCGCGCGCTCGGAACCGCGCGGCAGCGGGGTCCGTCCCGAATGTCCGAGGTTGCGCCGCTGTTCGCGCGCCTGCTCTCATCCTGCAAGACGCTGGGTGTCGAGGAACGCGCGGGCGGAATCGCGTTTCGGCTTAGAGGTGCTACCGGGAAGACGGAGTTTTCGATCACCTGCCTGCTGCATCATTCACGTGCCACCAACGAGCTAACTACCGCAGAACAGGCCGTGGCCGAGCGGCTTTGCGAAGGCCGGACATTGGCGCAGATCGCCAGCCTGCGCGGCGTCTCGGCGAACACCGTCAAGTCGCAGGTTCGTCAGATTTTCCGCAAACTCGACGTGGAGTCGCGCGTGGCTCTCGTTCGCAAGCTGAGTCCGTAAGGTCGGCGAGAAACGGGGGGTGCCCATTTCTCGCCAGGCTCCAGGTCAGGGCAGTACCACGAAAAACACATCAACCATAAGCGCGCGACCGGGCTGGCGCTGCTGCATTGCCCATGCCCAGTAGGGAATCACATTGCCCGCGGCATCGATGTACTTGCGCATTTTAGGAATGGTTTCGAGAGCGCGGAGGTCGAAACTTTTCAGCGTTCGCATTTCGTCAGCCGTGGACACGCCATCCGCGTTCGCGTCGAGCCAGATGCGAAGCTGCGGCCAGATGGCGTCGGCTTCGGTGATGAGTCCGTCATCGTTGCCGCCAAGCTGGCGCGAGTCGTACTGCGCGAGGCCCACGAAGCCATTGGGCGCATTGCGGCCTTCGAGCATCAGCGGCGTGCCGACACCAAACAACTCCGCGCCGTCATCGATGAGCCCGTTGCCGCTGCGATCGAGCGCGAGGAAGCCTTCATCCCCGCCGCGCCGCACCCACTGCACGTGATCACGTATGCCGTCGGCGTTCACGTCGAAGTAGACACCCACACCCGCCTGGCCGAGGTTGATGCCGTTGTTGCCGAGATCGATGACGATGGGGGTGCAGGAGCCCCAGGCGTTGCAGACATGGGGTGCGACGGCAAACAAGACCATTGCAAGAACCAGATTGAGATTTTTCATGACTACCATCCTTGGTATTGATGAAAGGAACGAAGGAAGCGATCAGGGCGTGCAGCCTCCGTCAGCGTCTTCCTTGGGCGGGCGGTACATCTGAAAGTCGATGGTGCCGCCATCGCGCATGGTGCCGTTGCCGGTCTGGAAGCTGATGCCTCCCGCACCAATGCTGTAGCCACCTTCCGTCGCGAACGCCGTCCACCGGTAGTTGCAGCTAAGCTGCGTGTTGCCGGGGATCTGGAGCCATCCCGAAATATTCCGAAGTGCGGGCAGCTGCGCCGGGATGGTGACCGTCAGCCTGTTCTTTCCGAATCCGTTGGTGGAACTGGGCAGGGCCCGTTCGCCAGTCATGGGCAGAGTCGCGGGATGATTGCACTGCACGGTGTAAGCGCCACCGGCATTGAGTGTGTTGAAGTCGGTGGAAGCCAGCACGGTGTGGCCGAGATAGAAGGCGGAGCCCGTGCCCCATTGGCTGGGCATGGAGGGTTGCACACTCATCTGGATCGCGGACGCGAGTTGAGGCGCACCCAGTAGCGCGGCGAGGGAAAACACAATTGCGCGGCATCGCGCTGTGAAGTGAATGGCTTTCATGGCGACACCCCTCGGGCTTCGGCCGTTGCGCGCTGTTCGTAGTCCGGAAGTCTCATGACGGCCAACAGGTTTGCGACTCCAGCGTCGACATCGCTCGGCGACCAGTAGCCGATTCCTGGCATTTCCGCGAAGTACGAGTGGAGTACGCGCACGCGCTGATCGTCGAGCGTGCGGATGAGACCTTCTGACCACGCGCGCCGCGCTTCTGCTTCAACCTTGCCTCGCTGGTAGAGGAACGAGAACACGAGGTCTTTGCCGACCGGGTGTTTGATCTTGTCGTACTTCTTGACGACCTTGCTGAAGCTGATGGCAATCGGGAGCGTTTGCGCGGATGTGGCGGCCTTCAGATCATGAGTGTCGACATAGTTCTTGAGCGCGGCAACATCGCTGCCGCGAAAGCCGCGGTTCACGAGCAGTGGACCCACGCCGTCCATGCTCCAGGTCGGCACCAGTGAAGCCAGCACTTCCGGAAATGGCTGCCACTGCGGAAACGCGCCGTAGTCGATGCGAAAGCCATCGTCGTGCTTCACGAGACCGAGTGCCGACAAGTCTTCCAGCGGTCGCTTGTCTTCCAGCGCGCGGTTGATCTGCCACACGAGATCGAAGTGCTCGAGAAAGAGCGCCTTGTTCGTGACCATCTCCACGGGTGAGAGCTCACGCAACCGCGCGAAATTTGCGGAATAGCCCTGCGCCCTGGATTTCAGTTCCGTGGCTCCCATTGCCATCGGCGCCTTCAGCTTTTCGTCGAACCCAGTGATGAACTCAGTGGCCTGCGCCACGCCCACGATACTCGCGAAACAGAGCAACAAACCCGCTGCGACCGGACCGCGGCGCGGTTGCCGGGTGCGGCATTGATAGCTAGTGACCTGCATGTGTTCACTCCTTCGATAGAGGTTTACGGAGATTCCATTCCCGCCACACAGCATAGTCGGCGCGATTCCCGCCGCATCACCCGAACGGGTGACCAGCCGTCTTTGCGTTGCGAATGTCGAACAACGCCTGCGGTGATGCACAATGCGCGGGTGCTGCTGGTCATCGATCTCATCGGAGTGTTTGTATTCGGGCTCGCGGGTGCGACGGCCGCGGTGCGCCAACGCCTGGACCTGTTCGGTGTGCTGGTGTTGTCTTTCGCAACCGCCAGCGCGGGCGGCGTCCTCCGCGATCTGCTGATTGGCGCAGTGCCCCCGGCGGCATTCCGCGACTGGCGATATTTCGCAGCGGCGATGCTCGCCGGCCTTACGACCTTCATCTGGTACGACGCCATCGAGCGCCTGCGCAATCCGGTGCGGGTGTTTGACGCACTGGGCCTGGGGTTGTTTGCCGTCGCGGGCACGCAGAAGGCGCTGCATTTCGGGCTGCATCCAGTGATGGCCGCGCTGCTAGGCATGCTCACGGGTATTGGCGGAGGCGTGACGCGCGACCTGCTGCTGTCTCGTGTGCCGGTGGTCTTCCAGTCCGATATCTACGCGCTGGCGGCGCTCGCCGGAGCGCTGGTGGTCGTGCTGGGAGACTGGCTGCATTGGCCGGCGATGCCCACCGCCATCGGCGCCGTCCTGCTGTGTTTCGGCCTGCGGATTCTCGCCATGTGGTTCCACTGGCATTTGCCGAGCCCTCATCATGAGAGCCGCCCTCACAATGACTGAACTCTTGTTAAGCTTCGGCGCGTGAGCACAACACCAAGAATCGCACTGGTCGCAGGCGCCACCGGCCTGGTCGGCGGACTCCTCCTCAATACGTTGCTCGACGCTCCGGACTACACGCGGGTGTACGCACTCACGCGCCGGCCATTCGGCAAGGAACACCCGAAGCTCGCCAATCGCGTGGTCATCTTCGAGCGCATGGCGGATCAGCTGAAAGGCCTGGTTGCGCAGGATGCCTACTGCTGTCTCGGCACGACGATCGCGGAGGCCGGTTCGCAGGAAGCGTTTCGCGCGGTGGATGTCGATGCCGTGCTGCTGTTCGCGCGCGCTGCCCGCGCTGCGCAGGCGACGCGCTTCGTGGTGGTGTCGTCGGTGGGCGCGAGCTCGCAATCGAAGAAATTCTACCTTCGCACCAAGGGCGAAATGGAAGAGGCCGTCACGGGCCTGGGGTTCACGTCGGTCGACATCCTGCAGCCCAGTCTGTTGTTAGGCCCGCGCAAGGAGCTGCGCTTCCTGGAGATCGCCGGACAAGTCTTTGCGCCGCTCATCAATCCGCTGCTCACCGGTTCGCGCGAGGCATACCGGGCAGTGCAGGCGGAGACGGTCGCAAAGGCGATGCTCGGGGCCGCACGGCGCGGTACGCGTGGCGTTTATCGCTACACGTTTGGCGGAATTCGCCAGCTCTCCGAGTTGCGGGCGGCACAACCGGTTGCGGCGCAATCGGCCAAAAACAGGTCCGCCTGAAAACGGTGCAACCGCATTCGTGACGCGGCGCGCATTTGCGCCAACCTGTATTTCGTAAAGTCGGGTGACAACAGGGGCGCATGGGAACCCGATGAGCTCTAACCAGTACAACTCAGTCTTGCGCAGCAGTCTGGCGCGCCGGCTGTGGCTCATCATCGCGCTTGCGATGCTCATTCCCGTGAGTCTGGCGCTGTTCTCGCGCTGGTTCGAGGCCGAGGAGCGCCGCGCGAGCCTGCAGAACCAGGAACTCACGTCACTGTCGCGCGAGAAAGCTTCGACGCTGCTCTTCAATTCGCGCGAGATCCCGAGCGACTTCGCGCGCGGTCTCGAGGGTCGCTTCCTGGTCGTGCTCGACGGTGCCGGCACCGCGCGCTTCAGCAGCAGCCCCGTGCCTGAGGAACTGATGCAGTTGATCGAGCGCCGTGCGCCGAATGCCGACGATGCGCAGGGTCGTACGACGATTCTCGCGTGGTACGCATCGGGCCGTGAATGGCGCGGCGCCATGACTCACCTGCAGCCGAGCACGCCCGAGAATCGGCTGGGCGCGAGCACCGTGGTGGTGTTCGCCCCGGAGGCGACGATGGGTTCGAAGGCCTCGGACCTGGTGCCGACGGCGTTGGCGCTGCTGGCGCTCACCATCGTCATTGCATTCGCGGTGTCCGCCATCGTCAGCGAGCGCTATCTACCGCCAATGCGCGCCTTGCAGCGCGGACTCGCTCTTCTGCGTGATCGCCGCTTCGAGACGCTGCCACGCAGCAACGTGGAGGAATTCACGCTTCTCGAGCGGGAATTCAACAACACCGCGATGGCATTGCAGCGCGACTGGCGCGCGTTCGAGGTGCTCGGCGAGGTCGATCGCGCGCTGCTGGCCGCCAGCGAAATCGATCGCGCGCTCGATATCGTGCTGCCAAAATTCCGCGAACTGACCCGCGCGCATTCCGTCGGCGTCATCCTGCTGGATCCGACGGCGCACGCGCATGGACGCCTGTTCATGGCGGCGCTCGGCGCCAGTGAACTGCCGGTGCAGCGCGTGAATTTCGATTCGTCCATGATCGCCACGGTGCGCGAGGCATCCGAAGGCATGACCGTGGCGCGCATCGAAGAGTCACGCCACGCGTTCCTGCTCTCCATGCGTGATGCCGGTGCCGAATTCTTCTGGTTGTGGCCGGTGGTGGACGACGATCGGCTCGCCGCCCTGCTGATCGTGGGTTATCACAGTGAGCCGGCACGTGATCCTGCGGTCGCCGAATATGGCGCGGCGTTCGCCGAGCGATTGCGGGCCGCGCTTTCCAACAGCGCCCGCGACGAGCGCCTCTATCGCCAGGCCCACTTCGACCCGCTGACCCAGCTGCCAAATCGCGCGTTGTTCCGCGACCGGCTTGCGCAAGAGCTCGCGGCCGCGGCCACCGGGCTCACTCGCGGCGCGCTCATGTACGTCGATCTCGATCATTTCAAACGGGTCAACGACACGCTGGGCCACAGCGCCGGCGATCAGTTGCTGTCGATCGTGGCGCAT
>Ga0207691_10005066_pt1 | contig 12715 bp, 9 predicted proteins | sample KBSM13metaG_FD_184327 | JGI IMG/M metagenome (GOLD analysis project Ga0207691, IMG submission 184327) | Miscanthus rhizosphere microbial communities from Kellogg Biological Station, Michigan, USA - KBS M1-3 metaG (SPAdes) (version 2) | ecosystem: Host-associated > Plants > Roots > Rhizosphere >... | reverse complement strand
TGCACCTGCGCGAACCGGATACGACGCACCTGCGCGAGTTGTACAAGCGCTACGAATTCAAGGCCGCGCTGCGCGAACTCGAGGACGCCGACGCGCCGCCCGCGGCCGCGAGCGCGCCGCTGACGCAGGCCGTCGTGCTGCCGAGCCTCGATCCGGCCCTGACGCTGAAGGGCGAGTATGAACTCGTGCTCGACCAGGCGCAGTTCGAGGCCTGGCTCGCGCGCCTGGACGCGGCCGAGCTGATCGCGTTCGACACCGAAACGTCGAGCCTCGATCCGATGCGCGCCGAGATCGTCGGTGTCTCGTTCGCGGTCGAGCCGGGACGCGCGGCGTACGTTCCGCTACGCCACGACTACGCCGGCGCGCCGGTGCAGCTCGATCGCGACGCGGTGCTCGCAGCGCTGCGCCCGGTACTCGAGAACGAGCGCAAGGACAAGGTCGGCCAGCACCTGAAGTACGACATGAACGTGCTGTCGTGCCATGGCGTCGCGTTGCGCGGCGTGCGCTACGACTCGATGCTCGAATCGTACGTCTGGAACTCGTCCGGCAGCCGCCACGACATGGACACGCTGGCGAAGAAATACCTCGGCGTCGACACCCAACGCTACGAGAACCTGACCGGCAGGGGCGCGAAGCAGATCGCGTTCGCCCAGGTCGACGTGCAACATGCGGCCGAATATGCGGCCGAGGACGCTGACGTCACGCTGCGGCTGCATCGCGTGCTCTGGCCGAAGCTCGAGGCCGAGGCGAAGCTGCGCAGCGTCTTCGAGACGATCGAGATGCCGCTCGTGCCGGTGCTCGCGCGCATGGAGCAGACCGGCGTGCTGATCGACATGGCCAAGCTCAAGCAGCAGAGCCAGGAACTCGGCCGGCGCATGCTCGAGTTGCAGCAGCGTGCGTTCGATGTCGCCGGCCGCCATTTCAGCCTCGATTCGCCGAAGCAGCTGCAGATGCTGCTCTACGAGGAGCTCAAGCTGCCGGTCGCGTTCAAGACGCCGAGCGGCCAGCCGTCGACGAACGAGGAAGCGCTCGAGGCGCTCGCGGACCAGCACGCACTGCCGCGCCTCGTGCTCGACTACCGCACGCTGGCGAAGCTGCGTTCGACCTATACCGACAAGTTGTCCGACCACGTCAATCCGCGCACCGGGCGCGTGCACACGAGTTATCACCAGGCCGTCGCCGCGACCGGACGGCTGTCGTCGAACGATCCGAACCTGCAGAACATCCCGATCCGCACCGAGGAGGGCCGGCGCATCCGCCAGGCGTTCGTCGCGCCGGCCGGCTACCGGATCCTCGCCGCGGACTATTCGCAGATCGAGCTGCGCATCATGGCGCACCTGTCCGGCGACACGGGCCTGCTCGCGGCCTTCCACGGCAACCAGGACGTGCATCGCGCGACGGCCGCCGAGGTATTCGGGTTGCCGCCGGACCTCATCGACGCGAATCAGCGCCGCGCCGCGAAGGCGATCAACTTCGGGCTCATGTACGGCATGAGTGCATTCGGCCTCGCGCGCCAGCTCGGCGTCGACCGCGGCGAGGCGCAGGGCTACATGAAGCGCTACTTCGAGCGTTATCCGGGCGTGCAGAATTTCATGACCTCTACACGCGAACAGGCGCGGCGCGACGGCTACGTCGAGACGCTGTTCGGCCGGCGCCTGTATCTGACCGAAATCCATTCGCGCAACGCGGGGCTGCGCGCCGGCGCGGAACGCGCCGCGATCAACGCGCCGATGCAGGGCACGGCGGCCGACATCATCAAGCGCGCGATGATCACGGTCGACGCCTGGCTGCAGGGACAGGGCGATGCCGCGCGCATGATCATGCAGGTGCACGACGAACTCGTGTTCGAGGTTCGCGCCGACAAGGTCGACGCGATCGGCGCCGGCGTGCGCGAACGCATGAGCGCGGCCGCGGAACTTGCCGTGCCGCTCGTCGTCGATATAGGCAGTGGCGACAACTGGGACGAGGCGCACTGATCGCGGCCGCGTTCCGCCGAATCTGAACGGCCGCACACCCTGTCGAAAGTCATGCTCGCGGATGGCCGCCCAAACGCAAGTCACTGATTTGAAAACGCATGAACCGCAACTGAATTTTTTCGAAATGGCAGTTGAACTTCACGGCTTCATGCCTCATCTAATTGATCGGCGCACGCAACGGCGCCCTGGGGCAACTCACCTCCCTGAGTTGCTCCCCGGAGTCCGATCACTCCCCAGATCGGCCTTCGAAACCCGGCCCCGAGGGCTTCTCCCCTAAGCTCTCGGGGCTTTTTTTGTTCGCGATGTGTATTTTTATACTTGCGCAAAGGTCAAAGGTCAAAGGTCAAACAGAGTATCCGCTCTGTTCCAATTGACTTTTGACTTTGACTTTTGACTTTTGACTTCTCAGTTTTGGCTGCGACCTTTCGCCTTCTGATCGCTCACGCCAGATACCCCCCATCGACCGCGAAGCTTGCCCCGGTGATGTAGCTCGCCGCCGGCGAGCACAGGAACGCGATCATCGGCGCGATCTCCTCGGGTTGGGCGACGCGGCCGAGCGGCACCATGCGCAGCAGCGGCTCGAGGATGTCGGGGTTTTGCGTCAACGCGGTGGCGAACTTCGTCTGCGTGATTCCGGGCAGGACCGCATTGACGCGGATGCCGTGCGCGGCGAGCTCCTTGGCGAAGCCCTCGGTCATCGACAGGATCGCCGCCTTGGTCATCGAATACGCGCCCTGCCCTGGCGCTGCGCGGCGGCCGTTGACCGACGCGACGTTGACGATCGCGCCGCCGCGATCGCGCATGCCGCGCGCGGCCAGCAGCGTCGTGTAGAAATAGCCGCGGATGTTGACCTCGACGGTCTTGTCGAACGCGGCGAGGTCCATGTCCAGCATAGGACCGAAATAGGGATTGGTTGCCGCATTGTTGACGAGGATGTCGACGGCGAAGCCGTGTTCGCCGATGCGCCGGAACAGTTGCTCGATCGACGCCTGCTCGCCGATGTGCGCGGCGAAGGCGCTGGCGACGCCGCCGGCCGCGCGGATGCCGGCTGCGACGGCGTCGCAGGCATCCTGGCGGCGGCTCGAGATGATGACGTGCGCGCCCCGACGCGCCAGCAGCTGCGCGGTCGCCGCACCGATGCCGCGGCTAGCGCCGGTCACGAGCGCGGTCTTGCCGGTCAGATCAGACAGTGCGTCGGTCGTCACGTTTCAATCTCCCGCGGGTATGGATATGTGGCTACAATCGAATGGCGTCAGCCGAGTTGAATCATAGCGCGCAGCGCGGAGCCAACGTCCATGCAACAACGCCGTGTCCTGATCACGGGCGCCGGCAGCGGCCTCGGTCGTGCGCTGGCTTTCTGTTTCGCCGAGAACGGCTGGCGCGTGGCCTGTGCGGACATCAACATCGATAGCGCGAACGACACGGTGCGCCAGATCACCGAGTTCGGAGTCGGCGCGATGGGGCTGTGGGTCGATGTCGCCGACGACGCGTCGTTCGAGGAAATGCACGATGAGGTGCTCGCTGCGTGGGATGGCGTCGACATCGTCATCAACAATGCGGGCGTCGCGAGCGCCGGTTCCGTGGCCGAGACGAGCCTCGACGACTGGCGCTGGACGCTGAACATCAACCTGATGGGCGTCGTGCGCGGCACGCGCACATTCCTGCCGGTTCTGCTCAAGCAGGGCGACGGGCGCATCGTCAACATCGCTTCGTTCGCCGGCATCGCGAACGCGCCGCACATGGGCGCCTACTCGGCGAGCAAGGCAGGCGTCATCTCGCTGTCGGAGACGCTGCGCGCGGAACTCGCGCTGGTCGCGACGAACGTCAAGGTGTCGGTCGTGTGCCCGGCATTCTTCAAGACCAACCTGATGTCGACATCGCGCGCGCCGGACAAGGATCGCGCGATGGCCGAGAAGCTGATGGCCATGTCGACCGACAGCGCCGACGATGTCGCCGCCGCGATCTACCGCGGCGTGCTGCGCGGCGATTTCATGATCCTGCCGACCAAGGCCGAAACGATGCGCTGGCGCACGAAGCGCTTCCTGCCCGACCTGTTCCTGCGCAAGATGCTGCAAGCCTATCGCGGCAAGAGGAAATGACATGGCGCAACTGATGATCTACGGCGCGAACGGCTACACCGGCCGGCTGATCGCGCGTGAAGCAGTGCGGCGCGGCCTCACGCCGGTCCTGGCCGGACGCAGCCGCGAAGGCATCGCGCAGCTGGCCGACGAGCTCGGCCTCCAGCAGCGCGTATTCGGCCTGGCCAAAGGCGAGGAGATCGAACGCAACCTCGACGGCATCGGCATCGTTTTGCACTGCGCCGGGCCGTTTTCGCAGACAGCGGCGCCGATGCTCGACGCGTGCCTGAACTGCAACGTGCATTACCTCGACATCACCGGCGAGATCGACGTGTTCGAACTGTGCCATCGCGTGCATCCGCGCGCGCGGCACCAGGGTCTCGTGGTGCTGCCCGGTTCCGGATTCGACGTCGTGCCGACCGACTGCCTCGCGGCGATGCTCAAACAGCGCCTGCCCGACGCGACGTCGCTCGTGCTCGGCTTCGAAGCCGGCGGCGGACCGAGCCCCGGCACGGCCAAGACCAGCGTCGAGGGACTGGCCAAGGGCGGCCGCGCGCGCATCCACGGCCAGCTCGCGAACGTGCCGCTCGCGTGGAAGACGCGCGAGTTCGTGCGCGACGGCAAGACGCGCAGCGCGATGACGATCCCGTGGGGCGACGTGTACACATCGTACGTCTCGACCGGCATCGGCAACGTCGAGACCTACATGGTCGTGCCGCCGAAGACGATCCAGCGCATGGCCTGGCTGCGCCGCCTGCAACCGTTGCTGAAAACGGAATTCGTACAGAAGCTCATGAAGCGGCGCATCGAACGCAGCAATCACGGGCCGTCGGAACAGCGTCGCCAGGACAGCGGATCCTACGTGTGGGGCGAAGTGCGCAACGACGCCGGCAAGGAAGTGCGCCTCGCGCTGTCCGCGCCGAACGGATACGACCTGACCGTGACGGCGTCGCTGGGCATCGTCCAGCGCCTGCTCGCGCTGCCCGTTCCGGCCGGTGGCTATTTCACGCCGTCGCTGTTGATGGGCGCAAACTACGTACTGACGTTGCCCGGCGTGAGTCTCATCGAGACGCCCTGATGCGCGCAACGATGAGCCGAGACAGCCGATGCGCATCGTGATCTTTGTCGTCGGCGCGTTACTGATCGGCGCAGGCGCCGCGATCTGGTTCGGCCAACTGCGCTATCCGACCGAACACGAGATGATCAAGGTCGGCGGCCTCGAGACGAGGCTCACGCGCGAGCGGCCGATTCCGCAGTGGCTCGGCGGTTGTACTCTGCTCACCGGGCTCGCGATCGTGCTGCTCGCGACCAAGTACCGACGCTGAGGCGACTACAGGAGAACGCGCTCCGCTGTGACCGCGGAGAAGCAACAAGAGTGAACCACGAAGAACACGAAGGAAGGCTGCGGCGAGCGGAAAATCAATGAGACGCCGCCGCCAGCCACGGGACAAGGGCGGCGCGGCCGCGCGACCAAAGCTCGCTTTCCTCAGTGTAGTGAAGTGTTCTCGGTGTTCTCCGAAGCTGTTGCTCCAGTTCTTTGACCTACTCGCCGCTCTTCTTCGTGTACTTCGTGTTCTTCGTGGTTCAGTCTTTCGCTCTTGCTTCCACCGTTGTCCTGTTCGGCGCCATGATCGCGTCGCGAATTGCCGCGTCCGCGGCGCTCGCGTCGAACGCGAGGCGGTCGCCGCCGTGGCGGATGCCGAGCGCAGAGTATAGTTTTGCCCAATCGGGAAATTGTCGCATCTGCGCGAACTCACGATAACGCGTCGCGAACACATCGCCGCCGGCCAGTGCGTCGAGGCGCGCAACGAATTCGTCGGGCTGCCACTCGCGATACGCCGGCAGGCAGCAATCGCGGAAGCGCGCGAGAACCGTCTCGAGATTCAGCGTGCCGCCGGCGCGCCGGCGCAGGTCGCGGTCGACCGTCAGCCAGTACGCAGCGCCGGCCCAGTACACGCGCTGGAACGCGTGGTTGCGGTGCATGTTCCCGGCGACCTGCTCGAGCGTTTCGTCGTTCGGCGTCGCGGCGCCGCGCTGGAAGCCCTCGTAGAGCCGATCCCACGCCTGGGCCGGCGTCAGCAGCCCGGAACGGGCGCGCAGCACGTTCTGGTAGTACGTGGCCAGGCCCTCGGCGAGCCACGCACCGCGATCGCCGAGGTACGGATGGAGCAGGTGACTCATTTCATGCACGGCCATCCAGTCGTCGTCGAATTCCGCGGCCGGCCGGCTCGGGTCGATCAGCAGCTCGAGCGCGTTGCCCTGCCCGCGCACCGACTGGCCGAACTTCACCGCCGCGCGCGAACCGCTGACCGGAATCATCAACACCTGCACGTCGGCCAGCGGCAAGCGCCCGTAGGCGCTCAGCGACGCGCGCGCAACGCGATCGAGCCAGGCGCGCAGCTTCGCGTGCTGCGCGGCATCGTTGTCGTCGAGGATTGCCAGATGCAGCGTGCCGCCCGGCAGGACGATGCGCTCGCCGCTGAAGTGCCCGAACGCGACCGCGGAGGACCAGTTCGCCGGCGTATTCGGAATGCGGAATTCGAGCGCTTTGCCGCGCGCCGCAGGCGACGACGCCTCGCTGCCGTTCGCATCCGGTTTCGCCGGCGTCCGCGGCGGCGCTTCGTGCCATGGCGCGGAAATATTCCAGCGTTCTGGCAACACGATGCGCAGCGTCGCGTCGGCTTCGCCCTGCACATCCGGCCGCAGCAGCCAGAGTTGCGGCGCGGCGACGATGTCGTCTGCGATCTGCCAGCCGACATCCGGCTCATGCTGCGCGGCGATCGCGCCGATGTCCGCGCGATAGGACAGGCATTCGCCCGCGTGCCAGTCGCGCGCGCGCCAGCCGCTGCCGGTCGCGTCGACCGCAGCGCCGGTCGGACGGGCCGCCGCGCTGATGAAACGCATCGCCCACGCCGAGTCGGCGGCGAACTCGACGACGGAGTGCGCGTGCTGCAGACACAGGCGCACGTCCGCGCGCCGCGCGTCCGCATCGAACGCCACGTCGTAGGCCGGTGCGTCGGTTGCCGACCAGGCCGCGGACGAGGCGATGCACACGGCAAGCGCAGCCGATGAGCGCATCATTCTGATCATCGTCAGTCTGATCATCGTCGATCTGATCCTCGTCAATTGATCCTTGTCGGAACGGACATCGAAATCCCGATCATGTCGATCGCGCTCACCGGCGAAACCAGCGGCAAGAATGTACCCGGCGCGCTGAACGTGCCCAGTCACGGAAGTCACGCATGGCGTAAGACTGCGCGCGCCCGCTTACAATCGGCACATGGATGTATCGTATCTGCTCGATGACCTGAACCCTGCCCAGCGCGAAGCCGTCACGGCGCCATCCGGACACTACCTCGTGCTCGCCGGCGCGGGCTCGGGCAAGACGCGCGTGCTGACGCATCGCATCGGTTGGCTGCTCGAGGTCGGCAACGCGTCGCCATGGTCGATCCTCGCCGTGACGTTCACGAACAAGGCCGCCGGCGAAATGCGCGCGCGCTGCGACACGCTGCTCTCACTGGGCACGCACCGCCAGGGGACGCGCGGACTCACGGTCGGCACGTTTCACGGCATCGCGCACCGGCTGCTGCGCCAGCACTGGCGCGAGGCGAAACTGCCCGAGACGTTCCAGATCCTCGACAGCGACGACCAGCAGCGCATCATCAAGCGCGTCATCGCCGCGCTCGGCCTCGACGAGGCGCGCTTTCCGCCGCGCCAGGCCGCGTGGTTCATCAATGCGGCGAAGGACGAGGGCAAGCGCCCGGATGCGTTTCACCACGAGACCAATCCGCTGACGCGCACGCTGCTCGACATCTATCGCGCGTACGAGGAAGCCTGCCAGCGTTCCGGGCTCGTCGATTTTGCCGAACTGCTGCTGCGCTCGCACGAGTTGTGGCTGCACGACGACGCGCTGCTGGCGCACTACCGCAACCGCTACCATCACCTGCTGATCGACGAGTTCCAGGACACGAACACGATCCAGTACGCGTGGGTGCGCGTGCTCGCGGGAACCACGGGACAGGTATTCGTCGTCGGCGACGACGACCAGGCGATCTACGGCTGGCGCGGCGCTCGCGTCGAGAACGTGCAGCATTTCCTGCGCGATTTCCCGAGCGCGAAGACGATCCGCCTCGAGCAGAACTATCGCTCGACCGGCACGATCCTGAAGGCGGCGAACGCCGTCATCGCGAACAACCCGCAGCGCCTCGGCAAGAATCTGTGGACGGCCGGCCAGCCCGGCGAGCCGATCGCGCTGTACGCCGCGTACAACGAGCAGGACGAGGCGCGCTTCGTGATCGAGCGCGTACGCGAGCACATCCAGCTCGGCGGCAGGGCCAGCGAATGCGCCGTGCTGTACCGCTCGAACGCGCAGTCGCGCAACTTCGAAGAGCAGCTGATCCAGCACGACATCCGCTATCGCGTCTACGGCGGCCTGCGTTTCTTCGACCGCGCCGAAATCAAGGACACGCTCGCCTACCTGCGCCTCGTCGCGAACCGCCACGACGACTCGGCGTTCGAGCGCACGGTCAACACGCCGCCGCGCGGCGTCGGCGAACGCACGCTCGATACGCTGCGCCAGCGCGCGCGCGCGAATCGCATCTCGCTGTGGGAAGCCGCGCAGCACGAGCTGGCCGGCACCGGCCTCGCCGGCCGCGCGAAGAATGCGTTGAAGACGTTCCAGACGCTGATCGACGAGCTGGCGAAGAGTTGTCTTGGGCCTCTGTCTCCGCCTGATCCCGGCTCTTCGCTGCTTGAGCCCCTCTCCCCTCGGGAGAGGGGTTGGGATGAGGGTACGAATACGCCAAGCGCAACCGACAGCTCGAATACGCAAGATACGGAAGAATTTGCTTTCACGTCGACAACCGAACCCTCACCGCCAACCCCTCTCCCGATGGGAGAGGAGAGCGAACCGCTGCCTTTGGCCGAACAGATCGACCACGCAATCCAGCGCAGCGGCCTGCGCGACTATTACGAGGCCGACTCGCGCGGCAGCGCGGAGTCGCGCGTCGAGAACCTCGACGAACTCGTCAACGTCGCGAGCCGCTTCGAGCGCACGCCCGAGGATGTCGAAGCCGGATTCTCCGAATTGACCGCGTTCCTCGCCCACGCCGCGCTCGAGGCCGGTGAGACGCAGGGCGAAGCGTGGGAAGACTGCGTGCAGCTGATGACGCTGCATTCGGCCAAGGGCCTCGAGTTCCCGCTCGTGTTCCTCGTCGGCCTCGAGGACGGATTGTTTCCGAGCCAGAAGTCGCTCGACGAACCGGGGCGCCTCGAAGAGGAGCGGCGCCTCGCCTACGTCGGCATCACGCGCGCGCGGCAGACGCTGACGCTGTCATACGCCGAGTCGCGGCGCCTGCACGGCATGGAGACCTACAACCGGCCGTCGCGCTTCCTGCACGAGTTGCCGCGCGAACTGCTGCACGAGGTGCGGCCGCGAGTGCAGGTGTCACGGCCGCTGTACGCGGGACGCTTCATCGACGACGGCGGCGGCGCCTCGCCGCTGAAACTCGGCCAGCGCGTCCGCCACGCGAGTTTCGGCGAGGGCGTCGTCATCGACGCCGAAGGTTCCGGCGCGCATGCGCGCGTGCAGGTCAACTTCGAGGACGTCGGCGCGAAGTGGCTCGTCGTCGCGTACGCGCAACTGACGCCGATCCAGTCGTGATGCGGCGTCCCTGATCCGCGTCAGCGCGTCAGGAACTTCAGCAGCACGTCGGCGAAGCGGCGATACGGCGGACGCATCAGGGCGAAACTGCTGAAGCGAGCCTGATACAGCACCGGCTTCTGCTTTGTGAAGGTCAGGAAACCGTCGCGGCCGTGATACTGGCCCATGCCGGACGGACCGATTCCGCCGAACGGCAGGTCGTTCTGCACTATGTGCAGCACCGCGTCGTTGACCGTGACGCCGCCGGCGGTCGTGCGCTCGAGCACGCGTTCGGTGCGGGCCTTGTCGTTGTCGAAGTGGTACAGCGCGAGCGGTCGCGGGCGGGCGTTGATGTAGTCGGTCGCCGCATCGACCGAGTCGATCGCGACGAGCGGCAGGATCGGCCCGAAGATTTCGTCCTGCATCACGGCGAGGTCGTCGCGCGCGTCGAGCACGAGCGTCGGCGCCATGACGCGCCGGCCGGCGTCGCCGGCGGCCAGTTCGATGACCTGCGCGCCGGACGCCTGGGCCTGGTCGAGGTAACTCTTCAGGCGCGCGTACTGGCCCGCGTTGACGATGCTCGTGTAGTCGGGGTTCTGCGCAAGATCGCCGTAACGCTGCGCGACATACTTCTTCATCGCCGCGACGAACGGCGCGATCGCGGCGCGCGGCAGCAGCACGTAGTCGGGTGCGATGCAGGTCTGGCCGGCATTGAGGAACTTGCCGGCGGCGATGCGCTGCGCCGCGGTTTCGATCGGAAAATCCGGGGCGACGATCGCGGGCGATTTGCCGCCGAGTTCGAGCGTGACGGGCGTCAGGTTCTGCGCGGCGGCAGCCATGACCCTCTTCCCGACCGCGGTCGAGCCGGTGAAGAACAGGTGGTCGAACGGCAGCGCCGCGAACGCGCCGGCCACGTCCGCGCCACCGAGCACGGTGGCGACGCGGTCGTCGGGGAACACGCCGGCGAGCATCTCCTTGAGCAGTTGCGACGTGCGCGGCGTGTGCTCTGACGGTTTCAGCATGACGTGATTGCCGGCCGCGATCGCAACCGCGAGCGGATTGAGCGACAGGTACAGCGGGTAATTCCACGGCGAGATGATGCCGACGACGCCGAGCGGCTGATAGCGCACCTCGGTGCGCGCCGGCGCGAACAGCCAGTCCGCCGCGGCTTTCTTCGGCCGCATCCAGCCGCGCAAATGGCGCAGCAGGTGATCGATCTCGTTGAGCACCGTCATGCCGTCCGACAGCAGAGACTCGTGGCGCGAGCGCCGGCCGAAGTCGGCGCTCATCGCTGCGATGAAGTCGTCGAGCCTGGCCTTGAACGCGGCGCGCAGGCGCTTCAGGTCGTCGCGGCGCTGCGCGTAGTCCGGCACGGCGCGCTCGTGCGCCACGCGCATCCGCGCGAGTTGCCGGGCCAGGTCGACGCCGCTGCTGGCGGGAGTGTCCATCGTTGCGATTCCGGAGTGGCCGGCGGACAGTGTAGCGCCGCACGCGCGTGGCGACCGAACGAGCGCATTCCCGTCGGCAGCCGCGACGATGTTACGATCCGCCGACCCGTGACCTTGCCGGCAGCCCATGAATATCCGTGCGTACCGCGATCGGCTCCCGCGCCTGGGCGCCAACGTCTATGTCGACCCCGCGGCGGTCGCGATCGGCGACGTCGAGCTCGGCGCCGACGCATCGCTGTGGCCGTTCACCGTCGCGCGCGGCGACGTCAACTACATCCGCATCGGCGCGCGCACGAACATCCAGGACGGCAGCGTGCTGCACGTGACCCACGACGGTCCGTACACGCCGGGCGGCTTTCCGCTGCTGATCGGCGCCGACGTGACGATCGGCCACGGCGCCGTGCTGCACGCGTGCACGATCGAGGACGCGTGCCTGATCGGCATGCGCGCGACCGTGCTCGATGGCGCCGTCGTGCGCAGGCACGCGATGATCGGCGCCGGCGCGCTGGTCACGCCGGGCAAGGTGGTCGGCGAGGGCGAGCTGTGGGTCGGCAGTCCGGCGCGTTGCGTGCGCAAGCTGACGACCACACAGATCGAGCAGCTCTATTATTCCGCGCAGCACTACGTGCGCCTGAAGGACGAGTACCTCGCGGCGCAGGCGAGCCAGCGCTGATGCGGCCGCGTCGCGAACTCGCGGCGGCGCCGCGCGAGTGGATCGCGCCGGGGTCGTCGACGGCGTTGAGCGTGCTGATGATCTGGATCGCGCCGCGCTACGAACACTGGTTCGGGGCCGCGCTGCCCGCGTTCACGCGCGAATACTTCGCGCTGTATCCGCTGTGGATCGTCATCAGCGGCGCGGCGCTGCTGCTCGCGGCGGTCGGTGGCCAGATTGCGCCGATCGCACGCTGGCGCAGGACCTGGGCCGGCGCGGACGCCGTGCTCACGATCGTTTCGATCCTGATCATCGCCGGCGGCATCATCGCGCTGTTCCTGCCGCTGCTGATCGTGCCCGAACCCGGCTGATCGAGGTGCATTGAGAACTGGATTCCGGATCGCGGCGACGCCGCGTCCGGAATGACGAGATGTTTGATGGACGCGGCGTGCGCAGCAGCGCTTTAGTGTTCGTCATTCCGGGGCTGCGCGAAGCGCAGAACCCGGAACCCAGCTCTGATCTACTTCGCCACCTCCGCCCGTCGCGAGTTCCATCGCGGCGAGCAGCTGCAGCGCTTCGCCGCGCGAGCTGCCGCACATCATCGGCTCCGCGCGCAGGCTGCTGCAGACCGCCGGCCGCTCGGGCCTGCCGAACAGCAGGCAGCGGTTCGCCGGATCCAGTTGAACGCACCGCACGCCGGCGGGCTTGCCGTCCGGCATTCCGGGAATCGGCGACGAGATCGACGGCGCTATGCAGCAGGCGCCGCAATCAGTGCGACAGTTCATGACGTTTTTCCGATGCGCGCAGCGTCCGCAACGAGGTCCCGAGTGTCGAATCCCGAATCCCGAATCCCGAATCCCGAATCTCGAATCTCGAATCTCGAATCTCGAATCTCGAATCTCGAGACAAACTAGTCCGTC
>Ga0207691_10005064_pt1 | contig 12716 bp, 8 predicted proteins | sample KBSM13metaG_FD_184327 | JGI IMG/M metagenome (GOLD analysis project Ga0207691, IMG submission 184327) | Miscanthus rhizosphere microbial communities from Kellogg Biological Station, Michigan, USA - KBS M1-3 metaG (SPAdes) (version 2) | ecosystem: Host-associated > Plants > Roots > Rhizosphere >... | reverse complement strand
GTGCCCCGTCAGATCACCGCCGCTGACTCCGCCGCCGTGCGCGCGCGCGCGCTCGCGTTGCGCGATGAGATCACGAAGGGCGCCAAGTTCGAAGACGTAGCGAAGCGCGAGTCGGCCGATACGATCTCCGGCGCGCAGGGCGGATTTCTCGGTCGCGGCGCGCGCGGTCGTTTCGTCGATACTTTCGAAAAGGCAGCGTACGCGCTGACACCGGGGCAAGTCTCCGAGCCGGTCGAGACGCAGTTTGGCCTTCACCTCATCAAAGTCGATGAGAAGAAGGCAGACACCATCGCGGTTCGACACATCCTGCTCAAGTTCCAGCAGAGCGATTCGTCAGCCAGTCGCACGGATCGGAAGGCCGATTCGCTCGCGAACATCGCCGCATCGCAGGACACGCCGCCGCGCTTCGACAGTGCCGCCAAGGTCCTCAAGCTCACGCCGCAGCACGGCATTGCCGTCGAAGGCGAGGCGCTGACGATCGCGGGCCAGTACGTCCCGAGCGTGAGCGCGTGGGCGTTCTCCGGCGTCAAACCAGGTGCAACGAGCGAGCTGTTCGACTCTGATGCCGGCTACGTTCTCGCGAAGCTCGACTCCGTCACGCCCGGCGGTTTGCCATCGCTCGAGGCTGCACGCGAGGACATCAAGCGAACGCTGACGACTGAGAAGAAGCTGGACCGCCTCGTGGCGCAGGCGAAGGAATTCGCCACCGCCGCCTCCGCATCGACGCTCGAAGCCGCGGCGACGCAGAAGAATCTGAAGGTCACGAGCAGCGACGCGTTCACTCGCGGCGGGTTTGTGCCGGGCATGGGCCGACTGAACGAAGCCATCGGCGCCGCGTTCTCGTTGCCGATCGGAGTGGTCAGCAACCCGATCCGGACGCAGGATGGCGTCGTGGTGCTGCGCGTCGACCGCCGGGTCGATGCGGACCGTGCCGAGTGGGAAAAGCAGAAGACGATCCAGCGGCAGCAACTCGTGCAGGGAATGCGGCAGCAGCGCATTCAGGCGTTCCTGCAGCAACTTCGTGCGGACGCCAAGCTGGACGACCGGCGGAAAGATCTGGCGCAGGCCGCGCGTCAGACCACCTAACGACGCGCCGCGGCGGCGGGATGGCCGCCCCACCTAACGACGAATCCCCCGGTCGCGTATCTGTTCTCAGATCGCGACCGGGGGATTTCGCTTTCTTCCGTTCGATTAGTTGAGCAGCCGCTTCGGCTCGGGGCGCGCTTCCTCTTGCTGCACGTCGCGCGCAGAGTTCTGCAGGCGGTCGGCCGCGTAGTCGCGCTCGACCCGCGCGTCTCGCTCCGGCTCACGAAGCGAGCGATCGACATCCGTGATGCTCTTCTTGAACTCGCGGATTCCCTTGCCCATCGACGACCCGATCTCCGGTAGGCGCTTCGCGCCAAACAGCAGGAGAACGACGACGAGGATGAGGAGGATCTCCATGAACCCCATGTTCCCGAAATTCATATCGTCTCCTAGAACAGCGACCGCGCAATGAGATAGGCGATGAGCACACCGACGAGGCTCAGCAACGACACGTCCAGCGCTATCGGCCCGATGGCGAACTTCAAGATAACGAGATCGATAGGCAGAGGGCCAACCGATGGCGTCACCCCGGTTGTCAGGAACTCCTTAACGGCACCTATCGGGAGGAATTTCCTGGCGAACTGGGTCATGAAGCCGCCCACGATGAACCCGATTGCCAATATTACACCGTGGAACAGCGGTCGGTGCCGCGACGAGCCGCGAGTCGGCGAGTTCCGACTCGCCATCAGGACCGCCTGTCCATGACGTAGCCGATCGCTTCCGCCAGCGAGCTCCGGTACGGGCTCTCGGGAAGCTCGCTCAGCGCCTCCTCGGCTTCCTGAGCGAAGTCCTCGCCTCGACGCCGCGCGTACTCGAGCCCACCCTCCTCGCGCACGATCTCGACGACCTCGGCGATCAAGGCGTCGTCCGGGTCTGGATTGGCGAACAGTGCGTCGACGCGACGCCGCGCACCCGGGGACATCGTACGCAGCGCAGAGATCAGCGGGAGCGTGACCTTGTGTTCGCGAAGGTCGAGTCCGGTTGGCTTGCCCGTTGTCTCCTGGGCCTCGGTATAGTCGAGCAGGTCATCAGCGACCTGGAACGCCATGCCGAGGCGCTGGCCGAATCGCGTGAGAGCAGCGCGGTGGCGTCGCGCGCCGCAGACAGCACCAACCTCGCAGGCCGCAGCGAACAGGGATGCGGTCTTCGACTCGATCAGCGTATCGTAGTCCGACTCCGTGAACGCCAGCGCGTCCAGCGCGGAGAGCTGGCGCATCTCGCCCAGCGTCAGCGCGTTCGAAGCCGCGGTGAACACCGCCAGCGGCTCCATGTCACCAAGGCGCACCAGCTCCGAGAGCGCACGCGAGTAGAGGAAATCGCCCATGATCACGGACACCTGATGGCTGAACAGGGCGTTGATCGTCGGACGGCCTCGTCGCATCACCGAATGGTCGACGGCGTCGTCGTGCACCAGCGTCGCGAGGTGGATCAGCTCGGCTACACCGGCGAGCGTGGTTGCGCGGGGCTCGGACGCGCCGTCAACGTGGCTTGCCAGCAGGAGCAGCGTCGGGCGCACCATCTTGCCCTTCGCGAGCAGCAGGTGCGCGTTGACGTCGGTAACGAGCGGGTTGTCTGTGGCAACGATTCGCCACATCTCGTCGATGACTCCGCGCAGCCCCTCCTGGACGGGGGTCTGAATGTGCCGGAGTGTGTCGGCTAGCGGTGGTGAGCTGTTGGCTCGTGCGGTCAAGTCGCCTTTCCTTCGATCGCGCTGATCCGTTCTGCCACATCGCGGAACTCGATGTCGACTGCGAACACGCGTTGATAATAATCGAGTGCGTCGCCGTATTTGCTCAACGCCTCGGTCGCCTGCCCTAGAAGATACAGCACGCCGACGAGATGATGGTCGTCTCCCTCGCCAAGCGCTATGGCGCGGGACAGGACCGACGCAGCGACGTGATACTGCTCCTTCTCCACGAAGCACTGGCCGAGGGCCTCGTAGGCGCGTACGCGGTTGGCGGTGCCTCTCAGGGCCTTCTGGAATTCGGCAACAGCTTCATCCATGAGGCCCATTTCCTTGTAGGCGACACCGAGGTCGTAATGGCTCTCGTAGTCCTCCTCCTCGACGTTCTCGGCCACGCCCTGTTTGAACCGCTTGAGCATCTCCTGGAAGTCAGCCTGCTCGTCCCCTGTCGGCGGCTTCTCCTCGGCCACCATCCGGGTCGATTTCGGGCTTTCCCCGGAGCGCAGCCATTCGCCCAGGTCGACGAACTCGCCGTTCGAGGCGGCGCTGCGATCCAGCGGCGACGGCTTGCGCGTCGGTGGTGGCGAGGCTATCCCGCCCGCTTGCCGCGGTCCGGCGCCCGGTCCCGGCTGATACGGCATGTGGCCATCGCGCGGGTGCGGACGAGCCGGCGGATTCGGCACACGAGCGTCGGCGGGCGTCGATCCGATGACCGCGATGGCGCCGGAGCCCGTCGGCGGCGACATCGACGCGACGGACTCCACAGCGGCCCGTGCTCGCGGATCGTCGGGCGCCAGCTCGAGAACCCGCTGGTAGACCGCGCGGGCTTTCCGTTCCTCACCGGAGCGGAACAGCACGTCGCCCAGCTCGATGTACGCGTCGATCAGCTTGGCCCGGTGATTCGAGCGGAACGCGAGCTCGACCCGCTTCTGGTGGTGGCGAATCGAGTCCGGCGTGAGGCGAATCAGCTCATCGACGATGGTGAGTGCGCGCTCGAGATCGCCGATCCGTTCCAGATCCACCGCCACCTGCTCGAGTGCCTGGACGCCCGCGCCTCGATCGCCTGCTTCGAGCAGTCGTTCTGCGTGGGCGCGCTGCACTTCCCAGCCGGCGAGGCGCTCCGGCTCGGGCTCTGCTTGTACGTCAGGCTCGATCGCGACGGCTGGCGGTGTCTGACTGGATGCCTCGACCGCGTCACGAAGAGACTGGATTTCGACGTCAGTCGGTGTCGGCGTTAGGCTCGATGCTTCCGCCGCGTCGAGAGACACCTCGGAACGAGTCAGCTCGGCGGTGGCGTCGAGGACCGATTCTTCGACGAGATCCTGCACGGACACTTCCACCGTCGTCTCGATGTTGTCTTCGACCGCCGGAACTTCGATGACGGCAATCGCCTCGATCGCGACTGGCTCCGCGACGTCCTCCACGATCTCCGGAAGCGCGGCGTCGTCCAGCGTTTCGACCGCCTCTGTTGCCGCTGGGTGAGCGGCAAGCGCCGGCTCGTCGGTCATGGCGAATTCCTCGACGAGGTCATCGCCAGCCGGCGCGGATGGTTCTACAGACGTTGCTACCGGCCAATCGACGTCGAGGTCGGCCGAACTAGCGGCCGATTGCGCCGCCAATTCGTACGTAGGAGCCTCGACACGTGCTGGCTCGGCTACCGCGTCGATTCGCAAAGCCTCGATCTGGATCGTCTCGGTGGCGTCCTCCGGCGCGTGCGGCTCGTCCGGCGTTGACAGGTCGAGATCATCCAGCCCGGCGCCTAACGTGTCGGTGGCACCGAGGGCGGCGGCGAGGCTTCCGCCCGACGTGATGTCGTCGGCCGACGGAAGGTCGTCCAGGTCGAACGAGGGGAACGAGACGTCGGGGTCCAGGCTCGCCAACGAGGCGTCGACGACCACGTCGTTGTCGGAGCGTGGTGGCGCCCTGAAGTCGAACAGGTCCTCGAGGCTCGTTTCGGACGGTGCGTCGGTGCTCGTATGCAGGTCGCCCGCGTAGTCGATGCTGAGCGGCGGACCAGAGTCGTAGGTCGGCTGGTCCAGGACGAGGTCGACCGGCGCCGGGGCCGCCTGGGCGTCGATTGCGAACGTCTCGGCCGTGAGCGTCACTTCTGACGTCTCGATCACCACGGCCGCGGGCGGAATCGACACGGTGGCGTCTGGCGCCACATCGAAGTCGAGCGACACGATCCCTGGCGCGTCCTGCGGCGTCGCGACCGTCGCGATCACCACCTGCTGCTCGAGATCCGCCGCGGCCGACGGCATGTCGACGTCGCCGCCTACGTCCAGCAGCGGCAACGCCTGCGCGTCGAGCGCTTCGTCGTTAGGCGCGTCGAGGCCCGCGATGTCCAGAGCGAACGCGTCGGCAACCGCCGCGTTATGCACCGGAGACGCTGGAGCGTCGGGCTGATCCCCGAGCGTCAGTATGACGAGGTCCGGGTCGCTCACCTGACGGCCGGCCGGCGGCGCCGCCGCTCGAGGTGGCGGTGTTGGTGCCGCCGCCTGGCGACCGCGTGCTGCCTGCTCGAACGACGTATCGAGGAAAATGAGATCAGCTGACTTCTGCGCGCGATAGGTGCCCGAGACGCGAGGGACGGCTTCCGGATCGATCGACTTCATGCGATCGACCGTGGCGCGCGCCTCGGCGGATCGGCCCTCGCTATCGAGCTTGTCGTGCAACTTATGCAGCTGCTCGAGCGCCTCGTCGTGCCGGTTCTCCTTCGTCAGCTGCTCCGCCAGCATGAGCCGGATGTCATCCTGGTCCGGGCATAAATCGGCGAACTCCTTGAGCGCGCGGAATGCCTCGTCGATCTGCCCCGCTTTCTGCATGCGGTCGGCGTACTCGAGAAAGTTCTTCTTCGCGTCGCTCTTGAAGCCCTTCGTCGCGCTGATCTTGCCGAGCTTGTAGTAGATCGACGCGCGCCCCGGAGACTGTCGTAGAACCTTGTTGCAGAGCGCGATCGCGTTATTGAGAAAGCCTCGCTCGGCGTAGAGATCGACCGCCTTCTCGTAGTAACTCAGCGCGTCGGCCGCGTTGCCCGTGCGGAGCATGAGGTCGCCCACGCGGTTGTACAGCGGGACGTCGACGTCGTCCAACGCGCCGTCGCTCTCCTGCAGGAACTGGATGTAGAGTGCGAGGGCCTTGTCGAACTGTTTCTTCTGTTCGAGCTCGACGGCTCGCTTCTTCAGCTTCGCGACGTGTGCGGACATCAGCGCGTGAGAATCCGTCTGTCAGTGCCGGACTGTCCGGCGCGGCCGCGGCGGCTCAAAGTGTCCCGACGGTAGAGGGATGACAAGCACGGCCCCGAACCCAGGTCCCCACGCATCGTTGATCTCCGTACCAGTATGGAAGCTCGCGAACATCGGTCGCGTCGAAGAGCGCCAGATCTGCCGAGTACCCCGGTGCGATCTGCCCCACCTGATCGGCCAGGGACAGGGCGGCTGCGCCGTTGACTGTCGCCGCGATCATCGCTTCGGCCACCGTTAGGCGCAGCTGACTCACGCCAAGCGTCATGATGAGCGGAAAGTTCGTCGTCGGCGACGTTCCGGGATTGAAATCCGTCGCCAGCGCAACGGCCGCTCCGGCGTCGACGAGCGCGCGCGCCGGTGCCTGCTTCTCCTTGCCGAGGAAAAGCATCGTTCCAGGAAGCAGCGTGGCAACTGTGTTGGACGCGGCGAGCACGCGGATTCCGGATTCCGAGATGGCGGCGAGGTGATCGGCCGATGTTGCGCCGATTTCAGCGGCGAGCTCCGCTCCTCCTGACGGACGCAACTCGTCGGCGTGAAGCTTGAGCCCCAGGCCGGCGGACCGCGCTGCAGTGAGAATCGTTCTCGCCTCGTCGATCGTGAACACTCCCGGTTCGCAGAATACATCCGCAAAACGGGCGAGCCGCCCCGACACGATGCCGGGGAGCATCGTTGAGACGAGCAAGCGAACATATTCGGAACGACCTTCTGGAAGTTCGCGGAATTCGAGTGGAATCTCATGAGCGCCGAGCCATGTTGGCACCAGCCGCATCGGGAGCCGCTCGGCGAGCCGCCGGATGACGTGAAGCGATTTGAGCTCGTCCTCCGGCGTAAGCCCATAGCCGGATTTGACTTCAACCGTCGTCACGCCGTGCGCGGCGAGGCGGAGGAGTCGTGGCACGGCAAGATCGAGGAGCTCGTCTGCGGTCCGACTACGGAGATCGCGCACGGAGGAATGAATTCCCCCACCCCGACGGGCAATCTCCATGTAATCGAGGCCCGAGGCGCGAAGCTCCTGTTCCTCGAAACGCGGTTTGCCGAAAATCGCGTGCGTGTGCGAGTCGACCAGCCCAGGAGTGAGCACGCGGCCGCCGCAGTCGACTCGCCTGGCCTCGATGTAGTTTCGTTCGAGCTCCTTCGTCGGGCCCACGGCCGTGATGCGATCTCCAACAACCGCGACTGAGACGCCCGTCACGACTCCGGCGTCATCCATCTCACGTCCGCGTCGCGCACGTGGAGGGCCGTTGCACGTGACTACCTGCGACGCGTTGACGAACAACAGGGACTGGGGGCCTGGGACGGGTGACTCGCGGCGCGGCGCATCACGGTCGCCTGCTTCCACCGCGTGGTCCGTCGGTTGGTGTCCCGGGTCCCCCGTTTCGAGTCCCCAGTCCTCAGGCCTCACGCCATCACATCTCGCACACGCGACAGGCGGAGTGGTGCCTGTGCCTCGCCACGGCACGCGTAGTAACACGCGTTACAGTCGATCGGCTCGTACTGCTTGAACTCCGACCAGTGGAAGTCCACCGGGAAGTCGGGGCAGCGCTTCACGTGGCCCGTGGGATCGATGTGAATCGTCCGGAGGCCCGACTGACACGGCTCCTTCATCTCGCCGCGCACGTAGCGCGGAATCTGCTCGATGTAGTAGTCGGAGTTCGTGATGATGCCGCGCTTGCGTCGCTTGAACGCGAGCAGATCGGCGACGAGCTTGTCGATGGCGCCCAGCTGCTCATCGCGCAGCAAATGCTCGGTGTTGCCGTTCTTCGCGGCGGTGTAGACGCTGAAATTCACGCCGCACTTGAGCTCCGCCGCCTTCTGCGCGATGGGCAGGATCTGATCGAGGTTGTCGTCCTTGATCACGGCGTTGAAGCGAATCGAGTCGATGCCTCGATCACGCATCGCGGCGGCGTTCCGGAAGATCTTCGCCGTCAGCCCCGGAATACCGCGAGCGGTATCGTGGCGCCCATCGAGGTAGTCGAGCGAGATGTTGAACTGGTTGATTCCCGCCTGCCACAAGTCCCAGGCGCGATCGGGCGTGAGCATCGCGCCATGCGTGATCATCGTGATGTACTTGAGATTGATCGCCTTGCTCACGGCCGACACGAGCTCCTCGAGATCCTTTCGAAGCGTCGGCTCACCGCCCGTGAACGTCACCATCATCGGATTGAAGAACTTCGCCGCGTCGGCAAAGCTCTTCAGCTCGTGCTCCTTCGCTTCCGCTGGCGTCTTCCAGTAGTCGCAGAAGCCGCAGCGCGCGTTACACCGCATGGTGACCTCGAAGTGGACGAGGATCGGGCGGCGTCGGGCCGTCAACCAGGCATACTTCGCGAGGAAGAGCGGAACGTGATACGGCTTGAAGCGGGCGGAAAGCATGAGATGTCAGGAAGGGGAGCCGGGAACTGGGAACCGATTAGATTCGCCTAACGAGCGTGCGGTTGGAGAGTGCGTGAATCACGTTCTGTTACCCGGCCCAGGCTCGCCGTTCCCCCTCGGCGAGCCCTGGGCCGGTACCATTGGGAGCTGAATCCCTTCTCTCGACGCGGTCTCGATCGCGCTCGCGTAGCCAGCGTCGGCATGGCGCGCAACGCCGACGCCGGGGTCGTTCGTCAACACGCGTTCGAGTCGTACGCGCATCTCCGCCGAGCCATCAGCCACGATCACCTGGCCGGCGTGAAGCGAATTCCCGATCCCGACCCCACCGCCGTGGTGGAACGACACCCAACTCGCTCCGCTCGCGACGTTGAGCAGCGCGTTGAGAATCGGCCAGTCGGCGATCGCGTCGCTGCCATCCTGCATTGCCTCCGTCTCGCGGAATGGCGACGCCACGCTCCCGGTATCGAGGTGATCACGGCCGATCACGATCGGTGCCGAGAGCTCGCCCTTGGCTACGAGATCGTTCAGGGCCACCCCGAACTTCGCACGTTCGCCCTGACCCAGCCAGCAGATACGTGCCGGCAATCCCTGAAAATGTACCTTCTCGCGGGCCATCGTGATCCATCGCCGCAAATGGGCATCGTTAGGGAACAACTCGAGCACCAATTCGTCGGTGCGATAGATGTCCGCCGGATCGCCCGAGAGCGCAACCCACCGGAACGGCCCCTTCCCCTCGCAGAACAGCGGGCGGACGTACTCCGGAACGAACCCGGGAAAGTCGAACGCGTCACGCACTCCAGCATCGAGCGCCACCGTGCGGATATTGTTGCCATAGTCGAACGTCACCGCACCTCGGCGCTGCATCTCGAGCATCGCCTGTACGTGGGTCACGATCGATGTGATGGCACGCGCGATGTACTCGCCAGGCGCGGCCTGCCGGAGCACGGCGGCGTCACGCACGGCGATGCCGCTCGGCACGTAGCCGTTGAGCGTGTCGTGAGCGCTCGTCTGGTCGGTGAGGACGTCAGGCGTCACGCCACGCCTAACGAGCTCGGGCAGGACATCGGCCGCGTTACCCACGAGCCCGACCGATAGCGCCCGCCCGGTCGCGACGGCGTCGCGGGTCCAGACGAGTGCCTCGTCCAGGTCGCGCGTCTTGCGGTCGAGGTAGCCTGTCGCGAGCCGCTTCTCGATGCGAGACTCCTCGACGTCGAGCCCCAGGAAGGCGGCGCCGTTGAGCGTCGCGGCAAGCGGCTGCGCGCCGCCCATTCCGCCGAGTCCCGCGGTCAGCACGAAGCGACCCGCGAGCGACCCTCCGAAGTGACGTCGTGCAACGGCGCCGAAGGTCTCGTACGTGCCCTGCAGGATTCCCTGCGTGCCGATATAGATCCAGGACCCCGCCGTCATCTGGCCATACATCGTCAGCCCGAGGCGTTCGAGCTCGCGGAATTTCTCCCACGTCGCCCACCGGCCGACGAGATTGCTGTTGGCGATGAGCACGCGTGGTGCACCGGCGTGCGTCCGAAAGACGGCGACCGGTTTCCCGCTCTGCACCAGCAGCGTCTCGTCCGATTCGAGGCGGCGGAGCGCCGTGACAATCGCGTCGAATGCTTCCCACGAACGCGCGGCGCGGCCCGTCCCACCGTACACGACGAGATCGTCGGGCCGCTCGGCGACTTCCGGATCGAGGTTGTTCATCAGCATCCGGAGCGCGGCCTCCTGCTGCCAACCTTTACACGACAGCGCGTTGCCGCGAGGCGCCGTCACGAGACGTGCGCCGCGGCCAATCGCGGTTTCCCGGGGGGCGACACTGCGCGTGGTCATGCGGTAGCCATGGCGACTTCAGTGAAACGACCACCCGCGACGGCTTGGGCAAGGGCGGCGATATCCGGCGCCAGCACCCGATCCTCCGCCAGCGGCGACACGAGCTCGCGCACGAGGCTGACCGCGTCCTCGACGCTGCGCGCCGCACGAAGCGGACGCCGGTACTCGACACCCTGCGCAGCGCACATCAGCTCGATCGCGATGACGTGTTGCACGTTATGCACCACGCGGCGCAGCTTCCACGCGGCGCCCATGGCCATGGGGACGACGTCCTCTTTGCTTCCGTCGGTCGGAATCGTGTCCACGCTCGCCGGATGCGACAGCACCTTGCACTCGCTCGCGAGCGCGGCGGCTGTCACCTGGGCCATCATGAAGCCCGAACACACTCCCGCGTCCTTCGTCAGGAACGGCGGCAGTCCCTGGTTCAGGTCTGGATGTACGAGGCGATCAATGCGGCGCTCGGACATCGTGGCGAGATTCGTCATGACGATCGCGAGGACATCGAGCGCCAACGCTACGGCCTGCCCATGAAAGTTGCCGCCGCTCAGCAGCTCGCCGTTCTCGAAGACGAGTGGATTGTCCGTTGCCGCGTTGAGCTCACGCGCCACGAGCGACTCCGCGAAGTCGATCGCGTCGGCGACCGGCCCATGGACCTGCGGCATGCAACGCAGGCAGTACGCGTCCTGCACACGCGGGTCGCCGTGCCGGTGTGATTCGCGGATCTCGCTGTCGACGAGGAGGTCGCGAAGCAGTGACGCCGAGCGCTGCTGACCAGCCTGGCCGCGCACCTCGTGAATACGCGTGTCGAACGCCACGGGCGTCCCGAGCAACGCTTCCAGTGACATGGCGCCTGCGATGTGCGCAGCAATCCACAGCGCTCGCGCATCGCACACCGCAAGTGCGGCGATCGCGGTGTGCGCCTGCGTGCCGTTGATGAGCGTGATCCCTTCCTTCGGGCCGAGCGTCACCGGCTCCATGTGAAACGCGCGCAGCACGTCGACGGCCTTACCGCTGCCGGCTGCGGAGTTCAGCTCACCTTCGCCGATGAGCGCAAGTCCGAGATGCGCGAGTGGCGCGAGATCACCGCTGGCGCCAACACTCCCCTGCTCCGGAATCGGCGGCCACAGGCCGGCATTGAGCATCCCGACGAGCAAATCCGGCAAGCGAGGACGCGCACCAGAGAAGCCTTTTGCGAGCACGTTCGCTCGAAGCAGCATCATGGCACGGGTTGCCTCACGCGGGAGGGTCGGGCCTACGCCGGACGCATGACTGCGCACGAGGTTGACCTGCAATTCCGCCAACCGCTCCGGCGGAATCGCGACCTCGGAAAGCTTGCCGAACCCCGTCGTCACGCCGTAAACCACTTCGCGGTTCCGTACGATACGGTCGACGTGCTCGGCGGCGCGAAGCATCCGCGCCCGCGCATCGCCCGCGAGGGACACTTTGGCGCCGCGGCGCGCGACCGCCTCGACGTCGGCCAATGTGAGCGAACGGCCGTCCAGAACGACAGTGTCATTCATGGCCGGAATGTCGGCGTGGTGAGAACGGATCACAAGGGAGCTATCAGCTATGGTCGATCTGCCATCATGGGCTTGCCACGTCTACACGCAGCGCACTGGAGGGGCTACGCTGTTTGTGCCGATGGCGGACGGCAGATGGCTGATAGCCCGTTACTGGAATGAACCGGGCGCCCTTCCATAGCTCCGCCGATCGTAGTTGAACTTCAGATCCGGCTCGGCACGCAGCGCGATGAAGAAGTTGAACGCGAAGTTCCCGTTAGGAGATTGCGTGAACGCGAAGATGGCGTCCCAGTCGTGCATCTCGCGACGGAGCGACACCGTGTGCATCCCGAACTCAGCGGCAATGAAGTCGTAGTTCGTGGTCCACTGCATGGCCCATTTCGGCGTTATGCTGAATCGCGTCGAGGCCTGAATGTTTCGCGTCGGCGGGCTCTGGTAGACCGGGCTGCCGCCCGTCGTCGGGGCATACGGGTCCTGCACACCAGGCGTGGTCGTGTACTTCTGAATGCACTGGTCGTACGCGAACGGATCGACGTTCTGCAGATAGGCGCACTGCTGCTGCGGGTCCACGACGATCGCACCCTCCACGGGCCGGAAACGCTGTGCACTGTACGTGAGATCGACCTGCCACCCCGAACCCCCGCCTCTGAACTGCTCCTGCATGCGAGTCGCCGTGTTCACGCTGCCGGCGATCTTCTGTCGGGCGACCGATCGATTCTCCGACGAGTCGCGCGAGGGCGCGGCTGCAACTGGCGGCGGCTGTGGTGCGGACATGTCGTAGCCGAACAACCGGGCGACCGCGCCGACGAGACCAGACTGCCGGTTCAGCGTGATCGAACCGCGCACCGACTCGCGGAAGGGGTTGAATTGGGCCGTGTCGCTCGTGCGTGGGCTTCCCTTGAATAGGGAGTAGTCCACGCCGAAATCCAGCCCTGGTATCAGGTCCGATCGCACCGAGTAACCGAACCGTTCCGAGACAAACCCCGA
>Ga0207691_10005062_pt1 | contig 12720 bp, 10 predicted proteins | sample KBSM13metaG_FD_184327 | JGI IMG/M metagenome (GOLD analysis project Ga0207691, IMG submission 184327) | Miscanthus rhizosphere microbial communities from Kellogg Biological Station, Michigan, USA - KBS M1-3 metaG (SPAdes) (version 2) | ecosystem: Host-associated > Plants > Roots > Rhizosphere >... | reverse complement strand
GCACGCGAGAAGCGCGCGCGCGGCGAGATCGATGCCGCAGCGCTGACCGCCATCGAAGACGACGAAATCAAAAAGCTGATCGCCAGACAGGAGGCGGTCGGGCTGAAATCGATCACCGACGGCGAGTATCGCCGCGCCTCGTGGCAGACCGATTTCCTGCAGGCGCTCGACGGCATCGAGACATTGCTCGGCGACCGCAAGATCCAGTTCAAGGGCGGGCCGCAGCCGAAGCAATGGGTGTCGCGCGTGCAGGAGAAGCTCGGGCGCTTCTCCGGCCATCCGCAGATCGCGCACTGGAGGTTCGTCGCCGACCACACGAAGGCGACCGCGAAGGTCACGATCCCCTCCCCGTCCGCGCTGCATTTTCGCCAGGGCCGCGCCGCCGTGCCGGAAGCGATCTATCCCGACATGGCGGACTTCTATCGCGACCTCGGCTTTGCCGATGCCGGCTGCCGCTATCTTCAACTCGATGAAGTCAACCTCGCCTATCTGTGCGATCCCTCGCTGCGCGAGCATGTGAAGGCGCGCGGCGATAATCCCGATACGCTGCCGATGACTTACGCCGGCATGATCAACGCCGCGCTGTCGGACATTCCATCCGACATGGCGATCACGATGCATCTGTGCCGCGGCAATTTCCGCTCCACCTTCGTGGCGAGCGGCGGCTACGAGCCGGTCGCCGAGATCCTGTTCAATACGATTGATGTGCACGGTTATTTCATGGAGTACGACTCGGAGCGCGCCGGCAGCTTCGAGCCGCTGCGCTTCCTGCCGAAGGGCAAGACCGTCGTGCTCGGCCTCGTCACCTCGAAGACCGGGCAGCTCGAGAGCCGCGACGCGATCCTGCGGCGCATCGAGGAGGCCGCGAAGTTCGTAGCTCTCGATCAGCTCGCGCTGTCGCCGCAATGCGGCTTCGCCTCGACCGAGGAAGGCAACACGCTGGCCGAGGACGACCAGTGGGCGAAGTTGCGGATGATCGTGGAGATCGCGGACGAAGTGTGGGGAAACACATGAAGCGCACGAAGCCACCGTTCCGCGCCGACCATGTCGGCAGCCTGCTGCGCCCGGCCGCGTTGCGCGAGGCGCGCGAGAAGCGCGCCAAGGGCGAGATGTCGGCCGCCGGCCTGAAGGCGATCGAAGACCGCGAGATCGCACGCGTCATCAAGCGCCAGGAAGACGTCGGTCTGCAAGCCGTGACCGACGGCGAATTCCGCCGCTCGTGGTGGCATCTCGATTTCCTCTGGGGCCTCGATGGCGTCGAACGCCACGTGATGGGCGAAGGCGTCGCCTTCGCGGCGGTGAAGACGCGCGCCGAAGGCGTCAAGGTAACCGGCAAGGTCGGCTTCACCCGCCATCCGATGATCGAGCATTACAAATTCGTCGCAGATCACACCAGGGTCGCGCCGAAGATCACCATTCCGGCGCCGTCCGCGATCTACGGCCGCCCGACGCCGACCCCGATCGACAAGACGGCCTACCCGGATCTCGATGGCTTCTTCCATGACGTCGGACAGGCTTACAAGAAGGCCGTGCGCGCCTTCGCCGACGCCGGCTGCCGCTATCTCCAGCTCGACGAGGTGTTCATCGCGATGCTGTGCGACGAGAAGTACCGCCAGCAGATGCGCGACCGCGGCGACGATCCCGAGAAGCTCGGTGAAATCTACGGGGACCTGATCAATGTGGCGATGTCGGATGTTCCCGCCGACATGACGATCACGATGCACATGTGCCGCGGCAATTACAAATCGACCTTCATGGGCGCTGGCGGCTACGACGCGGTGCAGGAGATCCTGTTCAACAAGATCAACGTGCACGGCTATTTCATGGAATACGACGACGCGCGCTCCGGCGGCTTCGAGCCGCTGCGCATGCTGCCAAAGGGCAAGCAGGTCGTGCTCGGCCTCGTCACCACGAAAACCGGCAAGCTCGAGAGCAAGGACGAGCTGAAGCGCCGCATCGACGAGGCAGCGAAGTTTGCGCCACTGGATCAGCTGTGTCTGTCGGGCCAGTGCGGCTTCGCCTCGACCGAGGAAGGCAATACGCTGACCGAGGACGAGCAGTGGGCAAAGCTCGCCCGCATCGTCGAGGTGGCCGAGGAAGTCTGGGGATAACATGCAGCCTACCAAGCCGCCGTTCCGCGCCGACCACGTCGGCAGCTTCCTGCGCACCGCCGCGATCAAGGACGCGCGTGCGAAGCGCGAAAAGGGCGCGCTTCCCGCAGAGCAGCTGACGGCGGTCGAAGACGCCGAGATCAGGAAGATCATCGCCCGCCAGGAAGAGTGCGGCCTGCAGCTCGCGACCGACGGCGAGTTCCGCCGCTCCTGGTGGCATTTCGATTTCCTCTGCGGGCTCGACGGCGTGGTGATGAAGCAGATCGAGAGCGGCATCCAGTTCGCCGGCGTGCAGACCAAGGCCGAGCGGCCCGACATCGTCGGCAAGATCGGCTTCTCCGGCCACCCGATGATCGAGCATTTCAGGTTCCTGGCGGCGAACACGCGCGTCATGCCGAAGATGACGATCCCCTCGCCGACCTTGCTGCACTTCCGCTTCGGCCGCGCCTCAATCCCACAGGCGATCTATCCCGACCTCGACGTGTTCTTCGACGACCTCGGCAAGACCTACGCCAAGGTCGTGCGGGCGTTCTACGACGCCGGCTGCCGCTATCTGCAGTTCGACGACACGATCTGGGCGTTCCTCTGCTCCGAGAAGGAGCGCGCGCAGTCGCGCCAGCGCGGCGACAATCCGGACGAGCTGCCGGAGAAATACGCCGCGATGATCAACCAGGCGCTCGCCGCCAAGCCCGCCGACATGACCATCACGACGCACATCTGCCGCGGCAATTTCCGCTCCACCTGGATTTCCGAGGGCGGCTACGAGCCCGTGGCCGAAGTGCTGTTCGGCAAGCTCAACTACGACGGCTACTTCCTCGAATACGACACCGAGCGCGCCGGCGGCTTCGAGCCGCTGCGCTTCGTGCCCAAGGGCGACAAGCAGATCGTGCTCGGCCTCGTCTCGTCCAAGCTCGGCGCGCTGGAGCGCAAGGACGATCTGAAACGCCGCATCGGCGAAGCGACCAGATACGTCGCGCACGACCAGCTCTGCCTCTCGCCGCAATGCGGTTTCGCCTCGACCGAGGAAGGCAACGTGTTGAGCGAGGACGAGCAATGGGCCAAGCTGCGCATGATCGTCGAGCTGACGAGCGACGTGTGGAAATAGAGGGGCGGAACGCATGACGGGATTTGTCGCCGGCAAGGTCGCGATCGTCACCGGGGCGGGGCGCGGCATCGGGCGCGCCATCGCGATGCTGATGGCCAAGGAAGGCGCGAGCGTCGTCGTGGTCGATATCGGCGCCGCGCTCGACGGGTCGGGCAGCGACCAGGGCCCGGCACAGGAGGTCGTGAACGAGATCAAGCAGGCGGGCGGCAACGCCATCGCCTCGACGCTCTCGATCACCGAGCCGCAGAATGCCGAAGCGATCGTGAAGTCCGCGATCGACACCTTCGGCCATGTCGACATCCTGGTGAACAACGCCGGCATCCTGCGCGACCGCATCTTCCACCGCATGAGCTGGTCGGACTGGCACGACGTCATCAACGTGCACCTGAACGGCTCGTTCAACATGGCACGTGCGGTCGCGAACCATTTCCGCGACCAGAACAGCGGCGCGATGGTGCACATGACCTCGACCTCGGGCCTGATCGGCAATTTCGGCCAGGCGAACTACATGGCGGCGAAGCTCGGCATTCACGGGCTGTCGCGCGGCATCGCGCTCGACATGGCGCGGCACAACGTGCGCTCGAACGCGATCGCGCCGTCGGCCTGGAGCCGCATGATCGGCTCGATCCCGACCGAAACCGACGCCGAGAAGCAGCGCGTCGAGCGCCTCAAACAAATGACGCCGGAGAAGATCGCGCCGCTCGCGGTGTATCTTTGCTCCGACAAGGCCGACGGCATTTCCGGGCAGATCATCGGCGTGCGCAACAACGAGATCTTCCTGTTCTCGCAGACGCGCCCGATCCGCGTGCTGCACCGTTCCGATGGCTGGACGCCCGAGAAGCTGGACGCGCAGCTCAAGGGCGCCTTCAAGCAGTCGCTGACGCCGCTGGAGCGCTCCGGCGACGTGTTCACCTGGGACCCTGTCTGATGGCGATCGTCTACGACAAGCTTCTGGCGCTGAAGATCCCCGACGTCGAGCGCACATACACGCAGCGCGACCCGATCTTCTATGCATTGAGCCTCGGCTTCGGGCAGGACCCGATGAACGGCGAGCAGCTTCCGTTCGTGCTCGAGAACGACCTGAAAGTGCTTCCGACCTTTCCGGTCGTCGTCGCGCAACCCGGCATGTGGGCGCGCGAGCTCGACACCGGCATCGACTGGGTGAAGATCGTGCACGGCGAGCACGACCTCGTCATCCATAAGCCGCTGCCGCCGACCGGGACCGTGAAAAGCCAGACGCGCGTGCTCGACGTCATCGACAAGGGTCCGGGCAAAGGCGCGCTGGTCTATTCGCAGCGCAAGGTGCACGACAAGGCGAGCGGCGACCTGCTCGCAACCATCACGCAGACAAGCTTCTGCCGCGGCGACGGCGGCTTCGGTGGTCCGCAACGCCCGACGCCCGCCCCGCACGCGATTCCCGAGCGCGCGCCGGATGCGATCTGCGATCTGCCGACTCGCCCCGAGATGGCGCTGATCTATCGCTGGAACGCCGACATGAACCCGCTGCATTCCGACCCGGCGATCGCGAAGGCGGCCGGCTATCCGCGCCCGATCCTGCACGGGCTCGCGACCTTCGGCGTCGCCGGCCACGCGATCCTGAAAACGATGTGCGGTTACGATCCGGCGCGCTTCAAGTCGATCGCCGGGCGGTTCTCCGCGCCGGTCTATCCGGGCGAAACGATCCGCACCGAGATGTGGCGCGACGGGCCGGTCGTCAGTTTTCGCGCGCGGCTTGCGGAACGCGACGTCATTGTGCTCAACAACGGCCGGGTCGAGATAGGTAACTGATGACTGGTATACGCGACAGCGAAGAGATCGCCGGCATCCGCCAGGCCGTGCGCGCGCTGTGCGCGGGCTTCCCCGGCGAGTATTGGCGCAACCTCGATCGCGAGCGCGCCTACCCGACCGAGTTCGTCAACGCGCTGACCGAAGCGGGATTTCTTGCCGCGCTGATCCCGGAAGAGTACGGCGGCAGCGGGCTCACCATGTCGTCGGCGATCGCCATCATGGAGGAGATCCAGGCCGCAGGCTGCAACGGCGCCGCATGCCATGCGCAGATGTACACGATGGGCACGGTGCTGCGGCACGGCAACGCCGACCAGAAGCAGCGCTATCTGCCGAAGATCGCGACCGGCGAATTGCGCCTGCAGGCCTTCGGCGTCACCGAACCGACCTCGGGCACCGATACACTGGCGCTGCGCACCACCGCGGCACGTGACGGCAACGACAGCTATGTCATCAATGGCCAGAAGATCTGGACCTCCCGCGCGGAACATTCCGACCTGATGCTGCTGCTCGCGCGCACCACGCCGCGCGAGCAGATCAAGAAGCGCACCGAGGGCCTCTCGGTGTTCCTGGTCGAGATGAAGGCCGCGGGCGACGGCCTGAAGATCAATCCGATCCGCACGATGATGAATCACGCGACCACGGAAGTGTTCTTCGACGACGTTCGCGTGCCGGCCGAGAACCTGATCGGAGAGGAGGGTCAGGGTTTCCGCTACATCCTCTCGGGCATGAACGCCGAGCGCATCCTGATCGGCGCCGAGTGCATCGGCGACGCCAAATGGTTCATCGAGAAGGCGAGCAACTACGCCAAGGAGCGGAAAGTCTTCGGCCGGCCGATCGGGCAGAACCAGGGTGTCCAGTTCCCGATCGCGCGCGCCTACGCACAGATGCGCGCCGCCGAGCTGATGGTGCACGAGGCCGCCTCGCTCTACGAGCAGGGCCGCGACTGCGGCGCCGAAGCCAACATGGCGAAGATGCTCGCGGCCGACGCCTCCTGGGCCGCGGCCGACATGTGCGTGCAGACCCACGGCGGGTTCGGCTTCGCCGAAGAATTCGATATCGAGCGCAAGTTCCGCGAGACCCGGCTTTATTCGGTCGCGCCGATCTCGACCAACCTCATTCTCTCCTATCTCGCCGAGCACGTGTTGGACTTGCCGAGGTCGTATTGACTACCTGGTCATTCCGGGGCGCCGCGCAGCGGCGAGCCCGGAATCCATAACCACAGGCGGAGCAATGTTGGACAGGTTCGTGGTTATGGATTCCGGCCCTCGCTCCGCTCGGCCGGAATGACGTGGAGAAATTGATGCTACCGCTCGAAGGCCTCCTCGTCGTCTCGCTCGAACAGGCGGTGGCGGCGCCGACCTGCTCGTGCCGCCTCGCCGATGCCGGCGCGCGCGTCATCAAGATCGAGCGGCCCGAGGGCGATTTCGCGCGCGGCTACGACAAGCTCGCGCGCGGCGAGAGCGCCTATTTCGTCTGGCTCAACCGCGGCAAGGAGTCCGTGGTCCTCGACCTCACCAGGCCGGACGACCAGGCGCTGCTGGAGAAGATGCTCGCCAAGGCAGACGTGTTCATCCAGAATCTCAAGCCCGGCGCGATCGCCAAGCTCGGCTTCGCCATCGAACGCCTGCGGCGCGATTATCGCAAGCTGATCTGCGTTTCGATCTCCGGCTTCGGCGAGAGCGGCCCTTACGCGACGCGCAAATCCTACGACCTGCTGGTGCAGGCCGAGAGCGGGCTTGCCTCGGTCACCGGCGGTCCGGAAGCCCCGGCGCGCGTCGGCGTCTCGGTCACCGACATCGCATCCGGCATGAACGCCTACGAGGCCGTCCTGGAAGCCATCATCGCGCGCGGCCGCAGCGGCGAAGGCGCGACGATCGCCGTGTCGCTGTTCGACGCGATGGCGGACTGGATGACGGTGCCGCTGCTGCACCACGAGGGCGGCAGCTCGCCGAAGCGGCTCGGCCTCTCGCATCCCTCGATCTCGCCCTACGGCGTGTTCAAGTCGAAGGACGGCGCGGACATTCTCATCTCGATCCAGAACGACCGCGAATGGCGTATTCTCGCAAAAGACGTGGTGGGCGATGCCGCGCTCGCCGCCGATCCGAATTTCGCAACCGTCATGGAACGCGTGAAGCGGCGCAGCGAAACCGATGGCAAGGTTGCGGCGGCGTTCGCCACGATGGATGTCGAGACTTTATCGAGGAAGCTCGCAGCCGCCGACATCGCATTCGGGCGCGTGAACGACGTGGCGGGTCTCATCGCGCATCCCCACCTGCGCCGCATCAGCGTCGAGACGCCGAGCGGTCCGGTCTCGTATCCGGCGCCGGCACCGATCCGCGATCAGCCTCGCAGCTATGGACGCATTCCGGCGTTGGGCGAGCATACCGAAAAGGTGCGGAAGGAGTTTTCGTAGGTCCTCATCCTGAGGAGCGTCGCGCAGCGACGCGTCTCGAAGGATGGCCACGTGTACCGCTGTCGCCTTGGGCCATGCTTCGAGACGCCGCGCTTCGCGCGGCTCCTCAGCATGAGGTACAGTGGTCACTCCACCACCTCGACCGCCACCTTCGTCCCGCGCAGCGAGGCGGTCGATCCGATCGCGAACACGAACGGGATCGCCAGCACGCAGATCGCGGTCAGCAGCATGAAGTCGTTGGCATAGGCCATGATCACCGCCTGCAGCGTGATCATCTGGTCGGCGAGCGCCCGCCCCTGATCGGTCGCGAGATCGAGCCAGCGCGTCACATCCGGGCCTTGCAGCGCGTCGTTGAACGGCGAGATGTGCTCGGCGAGCTGGCTGCGGAACGTCGTCGTCATGTTGGTCAGGTTCGCGATCACCACCGAAATGCCGGCCGAGCTCGCGACGTTACGTACCAGAGTCAGCATCGCGGTGCCGTCGGTGCGGAAGCGCGGCGAAAGCGTCAGGAACGCGACGGTGCTGAGCGGAATGAACACCAGGCCCATGCCGAGGCCCTGAACCAGTCCGCAGATGACGATGGTGCGGCCGGACGTGTCGGCGGTGAAGCCGGTCATCTGATACATCGTGCTGGCCGTGAGGATAAGCCCGACCAAAATCAGGTAGCGCGCCTCGAACAGACGCAGCAGGCGGCCGATCATCGCCATGCCGACCAGCGTGCCAAGCCCGCGCGAGGCGAGCAGCCAGCCGGTGGTCTCGATCGGATAGCCGAGCACGTTCTGGATGAACGGCGCCGAGAGAGCCATGCTCGAGAACAGCATCAGCCCCATGATGACCATGAAGAAGCAGCCGATGAGAAAATTGCGGTCCTTGAAGATCGCGAAGCGCACGAACGGCTCGTCGGTGGTCAGCGAGTGCGCGAAGAAATAATAGAAGCCGGCGATCGAGACGATCAGCTCGGCGACGATTTCCGGCGAGCCGAACCAGCCGAGTTGCTCGCCGCGGTCGAGCATCAGCTGCATGCCGCCGATGCCGGCGGCGAGCGCCAGGAAGCCGAACCAGTCGAAGCGCAGATGTTCGTGCCGCCTGGTCTCGTCCATGAACACCAGCAGGCCGAACACGGTCAGCACGCCGACCGGCAGGTTGACCAGAAATACCCAGTGCCAGGAATAATTCTCGGTGAGCCAGCCGCCGAGCGTCGGACCCATGATCGGCCCGAGCATGATGCCGACGCCCCAGATGCCCATGGCCTGTCCGCGCTGCTCGATCGGATAGGCATCCAGCATGACCGACTGCGACAGCGGCACCAGCGCGGCGCCGCACATGCCCTGCAGCAGGCGGAACGCGACGATCTGCTCGATGTTCTGCGAGATCGCGCACAGGAGCGACGCGACCGTGAAGCCGCCGACACATACGAGGAACAGTTTCTTGCGGCCGAAGCGGTCCGCCAGCCAGCCGACCGGCGCCGTCATCACGGCGGCCGCCACGATGTAGGAGGTGAGCACCCAGCTGATCTGGTCCTGCGACGCGGAGAGCGAGCCCTGCATGTAGGGAAGCGCGACGTTGGCGATCGTGGTGTCGAGCGCCTGCATGATCGTCGCCGTCATGGTGCAGACGGTCAGGAGCGTGCGCCGCGTGCCGGCAGGCAGGCTTGCGGCCTCAGTGGTCATTTGCGCGGCTCGGCGGCCTTGCTGGTCAGGCCGAGCCCGGACAGCACGGTGTTCTGCCGCCCGGTGTCGATGTCGACCGTGACGCTCATCCCGGCGCGCAGATCGCGCACATCCTCGCTCTGCGTGAACTCGATGCGCACCGGCACGCGCTGCACGACCTTCACCCAGTTGCCGCTCGCATTCTGCGGCGGCAGGATGGCGAACTGCGCGCCGGTGCCGGGGCTCACTGCCGCGACGGTGCCACGGAAGGCGCGGCCCGGGAACGTATCGACATAGATCGATACCGGCTGGCCGATGCGCAGATGCGTGATGTCGGTTTCCTTCGGATTGGCGTCGACCCATGGGCGCGCGTCGTCGATCAGGCTGAACACCGGCGTACCGGCCGAGACGTAACGGCCCATCTGGATGCTGGCGACTTGCGTCGCCATGCCGGCGATCGGCGCGCGCAGCACGGTATGATCGAGATCGCGCTTGGCCTGGCCGAGCGCGGCGGCGGCCTGCGCGTAGGGCGGATATTTCTCGATCGCGAGGTTTTCATCGCCGAGCAACTGGTTGCGGATCGCCTCCTGCTGCTGCTCCAGCATTTCGAGCTGCGTCTTCGCCGCGACGACGGCGTTGAGCGCATTGTCCATGTCCACCTGCGAACCGGTGCGATTCGCCAGCAGCGTGTTCTTGCGCTCGACGTCGCGCTGCTTGAGATCGGCGGTCTCGCGCGCAAGCGCGATGCGCCGCCCGAGCGAGGCGAGGTTGGTTTTCAGGTTGGCGAATTCGGTGCGCACGGAGGCGAGCCGCGCCTCGGCCTGCGTCACGCTGATGCGGAACGGCTCAGGATCGATCTCGATCAGCGCGTCGCCGGCATTCACGCGCTGACCCTCGGTCACGGTGACCTTGGCGATCTTGCCGGAGATATCCGGCGTGATGAGCACCTTCTGCGCGCCGACGTAAGCGTTGTCGGTGGAGATATAGCGCCCGGACATGAGATAGAAATAGGCGCCGGCCGCGAGCGCGATCAGCGGCACCACCACCAGCAGCACGAGGCGCAACTTCGCGCGCGAACGCGCAGGCTTCGCTTCCACGGCGGGCACGGCCACTTCGTCCTGAGTCTTGCGCAATTCGACGACATTTTTATCGGCCATGACCCCGCCTCACGCAGCCGCCGCGGCTTTCACCGCAGGCTTTTCCATGGATTTCTCGACCGGCCTCTCGGCAATTTTGTTGGCGATCGCGCCTTTGAGGTTTTCCTTGGTGTGCGACAGCTCCAAAATCATGCGCTCGATCGTGGCGACGTCGAAGCCCCCGAGCACGGTCTTCATCATGTCCTGGCCAAGCTCGGCGAGCCGGTCCATCAGCGGCCGCGCCTGGGGGGTGAGATAGAGGCGCTTCGCGCGCCGGTCGTCCGGGTCGGCGCGGCGCTCGATCAGGCCGTTCGCGCACAGGCGATCGACCAGCCGGGTCAGCGTGATCGGCTGAAGGTCGAGCATCTCGGCGAGCTCCGACTGCTTCAGGCCCTCGTTCGATTCGAGCCGGGCCAGCACCGCCCACTGGGCACGCGTCATGCCGAACTGGCGCGCCCGCTGGTCTGCGTGGTTACGCAGCAGGCGGGCTACATCACTGATAAGAAAAGCAAATTCACGGCGAGGATTGCGCGGTCGCATCATGCATCGGTCCTTGGGAAGGCACCGATAAGGTAAGCTAGCTTATAATATCGTCAATGCGCGGAAATGCATACCTGAGGCTCGCGGCAGGGAGCTAGTTCCAGTGCCGCGCCGTCAGCACGAGGTCCGCATCGATTCCGGGACGCGCCTTTTGAACAACCGGAATCCGGAACTCGAGCCGATCCGGGAGCGGTGCGCTTTGCGCCTGCTTGGTTGCCGACGTCGGCCTGTCGCTCTCGAACGCGTAATTCACACGCCAATCGGCGGGGTTGTCCGACGGTATGGCTTCCACGTTCAGCCTGTCTCGAAAGATGTGGCCTCCCGGATAGTGATTGTCGAGAAAAAGCAAACCGTCCACTTCATAGTCCGGCACCAGCACTCTGATATCGATACTGAAGCCGAGAGACTTCCGGCGCTTGTTCACACGCGCCTGGGTGCTGAGGAACGCCGTGAATAGCTCGGGGCTTTCGTGGTTCTCCCTGCCTTTCTCTTTGTTGGCCCGATCGGGAAAAAGGTCAGCGAATGTGCGGAACAGGGCAGAGTTCTCCGCAGCCACGCGCCGGCTTAATTCCCAGTGAGCGCCGCGCACGCTCGCCACGACCTCAAAATGATAGGATGCCCGGACTTGCTTGCCCTCGTCGCTCTTCTTCTGGACGTCAACCGGAAGAGTAATATCGCGAACGTCCAGCCGGCCGTCGACGCGAACATCACCGAACAGGAAACGCGTAAGGTTCTGGTATCCCTCTTCCGAATTGACGATGCCGTAATAGCCTGAATGGCTTCGGTGCACATACGCACGCGGGCTGAGGCGCGGCGGCTCGTCCTTCTTCTCGAAGCCGGAGAGGACCGCGTTGTTGATCCGCACCAGACCGTCGCTGAACGGACCGACGACCCGCGACGACCAACCCGCCGCGACCGTGTAGTCCTTCGGATTCGTCCCGACCAGGCAGAACACGCGGTCGGGATTGAAGGCTCCGTTCAGCGTATTGACCCGCTCGGTGTTCTTGGGAAGTCCGAGATACTCGCACATCCGATCACGATTGAAATTCGCGACGCTGTTGGTATCAAAAAATCCCGGAACATTGCCGATGATTTCGAGCTCAATTCCGTTGTGTGGAGTGGCATAGGTGAAAACCTTGTCGACAAGCGCCTTTGCTTCGGCGCTACCGACCTGCGGATTTTGCAGGAAACAGCGGATGACCAACCCGCCCATCGAGTGACCAACCAGGTAAACCTTGAAAGCGGCCGTGTCCTCGGCCGACTTGCAAACAAGTTTCCTGACCTTGAGGATGAGATCGTTCAGCCCGCGGCCGAAGTCTTCCATCTTCACCTGTTTGCCGTCGCCGAAGACCGACGATACTTGGTCGTAGTAGCGATAGATGATGATGGAACGCGGATCGAGTTCGCCGTCCGGCAGTTCCTTTATTTCGGTCTTGTTCAATCCGACAGAATATACGTCGGTGTACTGATGGTCTTTCATCAACCGCACGAGCGGCGATTCGAAGTACAGCCGCTCCGTCTTCCCGGTCCACACCGTCCGTACTCTCGTGGATCCGAGGTTGAATCCCATATACGGATCGGAGACCGTGTCTTCCACGTCCCCGCTCGTCCCGGCATATCCGCGCACGTAGATGATTGGGTAATATGGATGAGTGATTTTCGAATCGGTCATGGTACGGCCTCGCTGCCGCTCTTTAGCGATCAATATGAAGGCGACCGCAATCAAGGGTTGTCAAGCTCAAGGCCACTTTGGCCTGTGTACTGTTTTGGCGGCTATCAGACCTTGCCGAGCGCCTTGAGCACCACTGTGGGCGTGATCGGCATTTCGGTGATCAGCTTGGCGCCGAGCGGCGCCAGCGCATCGTTCACGGCGTTCATCACGCAGGCCGGCGCGCCGGCGGTGCCGGCCTCGCCCGCGCCCTTGGCGCCGAGTTCCGAATCCGCCGTCGGCGTCACCACATGGCCGACCTCGATGTCC
>Ga0207691_10005060_pt1 | contig 12722 bp, 10 predicted proteins | sample KBSM13metaG_FD_184327 | JGI IMG/M metagenome (GOLD analysis project Ga0207691, IMG submission 184327) | Miscanthus rhizosphere microbial communities from Kellogg Biological Station, Michigan, USA - KBS M1-3 metaG (SPAdes) (version 2) | ecosystem: Host-associated > Plants > Roots > Rhizosphere >... | reverse complement strand
CAGATCGCCTGGGCGTTGCCGACGTTCTTGATTTCGCTCTTGAACGTGCCGTTGTTGTCGAACACCTGGATGCGCATGTTGCCGGCGTCCGCCGCGTAGACGTTGCCTTGCCCGTCGACGGCCACGCTGTCGACGCTGGCGAACTGGCCTGGCGCGTTGCCGCGCTGGCCAAACGACTTCACGAACACGCCGTCCTTCGAGAACTTGGCGACGCGCTGGTTGGTGCCGCGGCCGTCGGCGACGAAGATGTTGCCCTGAGCGTCCCACGCGACGTCGGTCGGACGGTTGAAGAGATCCTGCTGCGGTCCCGCTCCGGGAGGACCGCCGCCGCGGCCGCCTCCGCCCTCGCCGCCTCCGCCGCCCGGCCCGCCCGCTCGCGGCGGATTCTGAATCGCTTCGGCTTTGCGCCCGAGCAGAAAGGCGACGCGGCCCTGCGGATCGAACTTCATGACCATCGCCGACATCTCGTCGACGACCCAGAGGTTGTCCTGTGGATCGACGCGGACCTGCGCGGCGAAGAGAAACCCGTACACCCCCTGGCCGATCTCGCGGGTGAACTTGCCGTTGCGATCGAACTGGAACAGACGCGATCCACCGTGCACGAACGGACGCGCCGTGGCCATCGAGACCGTCGGATGGCCGGTACGCGTGTAGACGAAGATGTCGCCGCGCGAATTGGTGGCGACGCCGCCGACCTCGCCGAGATAGATGTCGTCAGGCAGCGCCAGCGGGTTGGCCGCCGACTCGAAGTTCAGCACCGGCGCCGCGTTCTGCGCGGACAGCGGCATCGTCGCCACCAAGGTGGCGGTCAGCAGAGTGTAGATGGCGCGCCTCATCGACGTTCTCCTCCCGCGGTGCGCGATGGCGTCGCCTGCAGGATGTATTTCTGCACGCGCCACGATTCGATTTCACCGAGGATCAGCTCGTTGGGATTGCGGCAATCGATCTTGTGCACGACCTGAAAGCCGGGTGGGTTCTTGCCGGGCTTCCCGAACTTCCCGAGGACGGTGCCGTCCAGTTCCGCCTTGTAGATCTCGCCGGTGTTCTGCCACGAGCCCGGCGGATTGCCGTTCGGGTTCGAATTGGAGAAGAAGATGTACTGATGCGGTCCGCCGGAGACGCACAACGTCCATCCGGTGCCGAGGTTGGTGATCTCCTTGATCGGTTTCAGATCGTTGTCGAGCTCCTGGTAGCGGTTGTTGGTCCGGTCGGCCACCCAGACATGACCGCGGCCGTCGACCTGCAGACCGTGCGGCAGGTTGAATTCGCCGAGCTCCTTCCCGGCCTTCTCGCTGCCGGCCTGCGCGACGAAGCGGCCGTTCTTGTCGTACTTCACCACGCGATTGTTGCAGTAGCCGTCGGAGATGAAGATGTTGCCCTGCGGATCGAAACCGACATCGCTCGGGCGGCAGAGGATGTACTTCTGCGCCGGCGGATTCGGACCAGGTGTGACGACCGGACCATCGACCGCCGGCGGTCTGCGGCCGATCACCATCAGCACCTTCCCTTCGGGGCTGAATTTGGTGACCAGGTTGGTGCCTTCATCCACGGTCCAGATGTTGTCGTCCTTGTCGACGCGGACCGAATGCGCGAATTCGAAGCCGTAATAGCCCTTGCCGATTTCCTTGATGAAGGTGCCGTTCTTGTCGAATTCGAACAGGCGCGTCGTGTCGCGGCGGTGATAGACGAAGATATTGCCCTTCGAGTTGGTGGCGACCGCCACCGACTCGCCCAGATACTCGCCGGCCGGAAGTTTCAGGAAATTCGGGACGGACGAGAAGGGGATGTCCGGCACGCCGGTAATCGTCGCCTTCTGCTGGGCAGACGCTGAGCCGGCCAGGAGCACGACCGCGGCGCAGGTGGAGAGAAGATGTCGGGTCATGGAGGGGAGCCTATACCAGGGTCCCGTCCACTTCAATCGTCCTTGCGAATGAACCTGCCACTCAATCGGCACCGCGTGGATCGCCACGAAAACACGAAAACACGAAGAACATCTCCTACTTCGTGGCTTCGTGCCTTCGTGGCTGCTCGAGTTACCGCTGCGCGTTCGCCAGATCGCTGACCGCAGTGGAGAGAACTCGTACCTTGGCCTGTTCGCGCGCCGAGGCCGCCGCGGTGTTCAGCTGCGAGGCGAGCTGTGTCAGCGCCGCCTTGCGCTGCGATCCCGAGCGTTCGGCGCTGGCGAGCGTGGTCCGCGCCGTGGCAATCGTCTCCGATGCCAGACCCTTCGATCGCTCGAGCTGATCGAGATAGGCGCGCGCCAGCGCGAAGCTCGGCACCCAGACGATCTTCTGCTGATCCTGCGTGTTCATGTACGGCGTCTTCACCGTCTTCGCGGCGGCGAGCTCGTTGTCGCTGATGAGGCCGCTCGGCAGCAGTTCGTAGATGTCGAGGCCGCGCGCGATCTCCGAGCTGACGATGACGCCGTTATACCAGTACGCGGACCACGACCCGCCCATCATCATGCGCTTCTCGTCGATTGGCCCACGATCGAAGTAGGCGATCTCCTGCGGATGGTCGACGTCGGTCCAGTCGAACACCGACAGGCCGCCTTGATACCAGCCCTGGACCATGATGTCGCGGCCGGGGATCGGAATGAGCGATCCGTTGTGCGCGACACAGTTCTCCTGCGGCGTCTGCGGGGCCGGGAGTTTGTAGTAGCCATGGAACGTCAGCTTCCGGTTGTCGATGGTGAACAGTGCGTTGGCGCCCCATTCCTTCTTGTCGGTCTCGCGACAGCGCGGCTGGCCGCCGCCGCCCCATTCATCGGTGAAGAGGACTTTCGATCCGTCGTTGCTGAACGTGGCCGAGTGCCAGAACGACATGTTGGCGTCGGCCGCCGCGTCGAGGCGAACGGGATGTGATGGATCGTGGATGTCCAACAGGAGCCCAAGGCCTGCGCACGCTCCGGCCGCCAGCCCGATCTCGGGGTACACGGTGATGTCGTGGCACTGGTTGGGACCTGTCGGCGGTCCCGCGTTCCCGCGTCCCCGCCCGCCGCCGGCGCCGCCCTGCCTGCCGCGACCTTCGGCCGCGGCTGCCGCTGCGGCCGCCTGGCGGTCACGCTCGTCAGACGCCGCGCGTTCGTCGTTGCGCGGCGGCACCGGCAGGCCCTGGAAGATGCGCGGCGAGCTGACGATCGCCGCGCGCTCGGCCGCGCGCAGCGGCACCTTGATCACTTCCAGACGGAAGCGCGCGGTATTCGGATCGTCGATCCCGCCATCGGCGCAGCCAGGTACCTCTTCAGCCGACCGCACGCTGGATGTTCCCGAGACGTAGATATACACGTTGCTGTCGTCGCTCTGATCGGTGACGACCGTGTGCGTATGCGATCCCCGGCACGTCTGCACCGTCGTCACCAGCTTCGGATGCTTGACGTCGGCGATGTCGAAGACGCGAATGCCGCGCACCCGAAGCTTGCTGACCGGTTCCGGTACGCCTTCGAAACCGCAGTCCGCCCGGCTGTTGGTCGCCTCCGCGGACATGAAGAGCAGATTCCGATAGACCGACACATCGTTCTGCGAGGCCGGACAGAGATACGTCTGCATGAGCGCCGGCTTCGCGGGATTGGAGATGTCGTAGATCTCGAACCCGTTGTAATTGCCCTGAATGACGTACTTGCCCGTGAACGCCAGGTCCGAGTGCGTGGAGCCCAGCACCCGACCCTTCGGCGGCGTGGTCGACAGCATCCGCATGTTCCACGCCGCCTGAGCCGCGTCCCAGCGGCCGGCCTTGAGGCCCACGCGCGGATCCGGAACCGGCGCGGTCGCCGACACGATCGGCGCAACCGGCGGCGGCATGACGGCCGGAGCTGGCGGCGGTGGCGGCGGCGGCGTGCCACGTCCACCGGCGGGCGCCATGCCTCCCGCCGGCGCAGCGGCTGATGGCTCGCTCGGCGGCGTGGCGGCCGCGGACGGCGTCGGCGCGGCGGCCGGTGGCGCAGTCGTGGCCGGTGGCGGCGTCACGGCCGGCGGCGGAGTGGCCGCCGGCGGAGTTGGCTGCGGCGCGGCCGCAGGAGGCGTGCTGGGGGTGACGGCAGGCGGCGCCGTTTTCGACGAGCCTGCGCACGCGGCGACACCGAATGCGCTTCCTGCGAGCAGGAACGCGAGCAACAACGCGACGATCCATCTCATGGGGGGCCTTCCTCCAGCATCTTGTTCATTCGATCGATCTCAGTGGACTGGTCGGCGTAGACGTCGGACGCGAAGCGGAAGACCGTCTCGTCCTGCGCCGCGCCGTACGCCTTGAACAGCACGTCGACCATGTCGATGGCGCCCTGGTGATGCTTGATCATGCCGACCAGGAACAAGCGATCGAACTCCGGGCCTCGCGCGCGATCGAGCGCGGCCATCTCTTCGTCGGTCAGCATGCCGGGCATCAGCATGTCGTGCTCGACGCCGTTCATCTTCATCCGGTGGCGCGTCGACGCAGCGTCGGGGACGAACTGGCCTCGATCGCGCAGCCAGGTTTGCATCATCGCGATCTCGTCGCGCTGGGCGACGACGATGCGCTCGCAGAGGACGCCGACGTCGGCGCGCGCGCCGTGCGATGGCGCCCAGCCGGCCATGACGACCGCCTGCGCGTGATGGGGAATCATGCCCGCCATGAAATCGACGTCGGCGTCGGTATACGGCAATCGGCCGAGCCCGGGTGGCGTGGCATGAAGACCCTGCGCCGGTGCGCCCGCGCACGCCGCGGTTGCAACGGCGAGGATCAGGGATGCGACCCCGTTGACCCGCGACCGCAGGGCACCGGCCACTCTGCGGAAACGAAACGCGCCCATGGGCGCAGATTATCGCTCAGGCGAGGCGTCTTTCGAACTTCTTTACCTGGGACGACATTCCTGTATGCGCCGGTTGGAACGTCCGGATGGTGCAAGCCCGCGGAGTGTTCGTCATACTACGGCTGGTGTGAGCGTGGGCGCGCGGTGTTCACGGCACAGCTGGCGCGCGCGCGTGTCAACAAAGGGGCGACATGGAGATCAAACGAAGCGGCACACAGCCGTCCGCCAAAGGGCCGTCCGATTGGTTTACCGGCGCCGTCCGGGTCGATCCGTTGTTCGACGCCCCCGATCCGGCGCGTGCCGTCGGCGCGAATGTCACGTTCGAACCCGGAGCCCGTACGGCGTGGCACACGCACCCACTCGGCCAGACGCTGATCGTCACCGCCGGCAGCGGCCTGGCGCAGCGATGGGGCGGACCGATCGAGCCGATTCGGCCGGGCGACGTCATCTGGTTCGCTCCGGGCGAGAAGCACTGGCACGGCGCGACTCCAACGACGGCCATGACGCACATCGCCGTTCAAGAGAAGTTGAATGGCAAGGCTGTGGACTGGATGGAACAGGTCAGCGACGACCAGTATCAGGCGAGGTAAAAAACCGAGAGGAGTCGTTCAACAGATGCAGCAGCGCACACTGGGCAAGAGCGGACTCGAGGTTTCGGCCATCGGTTTCGGCTGCATGGGGCTCAGCTTCGGTTACGGGCCGGCCACCAGCCGTGACGAGGGCATTGCGATCATCCGCGCGGCGGTTGACGGTGGCGTCACGTTCTTCGATACCGCCGAAGCCTACGGACCGTTCACGAATGAAGTACTCGTCGGCGAGGCCCTCGGCCCGGTTCGCGATCAGGTGGTGATTGCGACCAAGTTTGGTTTCAAGTTCGAGGGCGGCAAGCAGGCGGGGCTCGACAGCCGTCCCGCGCACATCCGGGAGGTCGCCGACGCTTCGCTGACCCGACTGAAGACCGATCGGATCGATCTTTTGTATCAGCACCGCGTCGACCCTAACGTCCCGATCGAAGACGTCGCGGGGGCAGTAAAGGATCTGATTCGCGACGGCAAGGTCAAACACTTCGGGCTCTCCGAAGCGGGCGTTCAGACCATTCGCCGCGCGCACGCCGTTCAGTCCGTGAGCGCGCTGCAGAGCGAGTACTCGCTGTGGTGGCGCGAACCCGAGCGCGAAACCTTGGCGACGCTCGAGGAACTGGGCATCGGATTCGTGCCCTTCAGTCCCCTCGGCAAAGGGTTTCTCACCGGCAAGATCGACGACAAGACCACTTTCGACAGCACCGATTTCCGAAACGTCGTCCCGCGCTTCACGCCTGAGAATCGCAAGGCCAATCAGGCGTTTGTCGACTGGCTCGCGACGTTTGCGGAGCGGAAGCAGGCGACGCCGGCGCAGATCGCGCTGGCGTGGCTGCTGGCGCAGAAGCCGTGGATGGTGCCGATTCCAGGGACGACCAAGCGGCATCGGCTCGAGGAGAACCTTGGCGCGGCCCGGATTCGCCTGAGCGCCGACGACCTGCGGGAAATCGATCGCGCGGCGTCACAGATCGAGGTGCATGGCGCGCGCTACCCTGAGCATCTGCAGAAGTTGGTCGGGCGGTGAGGTGTCGCGACGGTTTTCTAGACGCGGCTGAATGCAGGGTGTGCGTGACAGGCTGCCGAATGTGAAGCGCAGATCGCGGGAAAGAGTTCCGGACTCCCGCCGTTGAATGACGCCATCGAATGGCAGCAAACGGTGAGGAACGGCAGTCCCGATGTCAGGTCATCCCACGTGGATTCCATTTGAAGCGCCGCTTCATAGTGGCCGCCCGCGCAGAGTAGAGCCGACATTTCGCCGACCACCGTCAGGTTTGACGCGGATACGGCAAGACGTGACCGTTCGAGGTCATTGACGAACGCTGCGACGCGATCGGCATCCAGCCGGCCAGCTACCATCGCCTGCGACAGCGCCCCCGCCGCGTCGAACGTTACATACGTACCTCGGTCGATGGCCTTGGCCAGATCGCCGCCTTTCGCCAGCAGTCTTTCAGAGACCCCGTTGCGGGTGGCCTCGGTTCCGATGGTGGCGGCCATGTCACCTCGTCGAATCGCGGCGGCGAGCAGGCGGCTCACGTCATCCAGAAACAGGCGAGGCTCGCTGCCCAACAGCAGCGCATGCCGGCCAGGCCCTGCAGCCGGGGCGATGGGACGAAGCGAGGTGAGCGAAGGTACGAAGAGACGTCCGGCGATCGCATGATCGATGGCGCTGACGAGATCCGAGTGCATTCGTGTTTTCAGGACGTAGCCGAGCGCCCCGGATTCGATGGCGGCGGCCACGAATTCGTCCGAGTCGTGCATCGTCATCATGACGATCGTGGCGCGCGCCCCCGATTGCTTCAGTTCACGCGCGACTTGAAAACCGTCGACTTCCGGCATGGTGACGTCGAGGACGACGACGTCCGGATCCAGCCGCCGCGCCGCGTACAATGCCTGCCGCCCATCACTGACCGCGGCGACGACTTCAAAATCCCTCGCGAGACGCGTGGACGCCTTGGCCAGGATGGACGCATTGTCGTCGGCCACCAGAACCCGCAATCTGTGCTCGCGGTCGTTCCGCCCGAATACAGGTAGGGCATTCATGGCATTAGAGACCGATCGTGAAAGCCGGCACGACCTGCATCACGTTGAACGCCGCCAACACAACACACGTCGACGTGGACGATGAGCGTTCCGCAGTAGAGATCAGACAATTGCCTGGGTGCTGTACCGCCTGCAGCTTTTTCATGAGAACCGGCAACGACAGAACGTAGGCGTGGGTCTCGTCGGAGTCAGAGCGGCGAATACGGCGCGATCTGGCGCATGGCGGCCGGATCTTACTCCACACGGCGACGAGGAACGAAACATCTCCGCTTTGGTCGCGAGACCAACTTCGTCGATTGGCGCTGGCTCGAAGTGAGATTGCTGCTAGCAATAACTTCGATTGGGGGTCGCTGGAAGATCTTCCAGGCGGGGAGTTCAGTGAGCCGCCCTGGGAACGGCGCGTCTGGCCCACCTTGGCTCTTCGAGCTTTGGTGGGCACAAACGCTCACGACAGGACTCGAACGTGCGACCTCGGTTCGAGATCGCTTCACCTCATTTCACGCCGGTCGTCGCCCGCACGTCGCGCCCGAGCGCGTCGGTGAACCCGCGCGCTTGCGCCAGAGCGGTTACCCGAGTCGTGCCCAATGCAATCTCCTTCGCCGAAGCAGTCGTGCCATAGGCGCGCGCGTTCGCATCCTTGTCAGGAGCGAGGGCGCCACCGGACAGGTCGACGCCGGCGAAGAGACCCTTCGAGTGCGAGTACGACAGCATCTCCGCCGTCATCTGCGCGTCGGTGGACGCCGTCGCCGTCCGTCCGACGGGCCCGGCCGCAACCGAGGCACCGGCTCCGAGCGTTGTCTTGTTGCTCAGCAGCCTCTCTGCGCCCTTTTCGTTCATGACGAACAGCACCAGTTCGGTCGACTGCGCGCCCACCTGGAAACCAACGCTGCCTTTCGTCAGCTGCATGAAGACTGGGTTGCCCCACGCGCCGTTCGCCTGCCGGCAACTCATGACGCCGGAGCCGCCTTCTCCGCCGACGATGAACGCCGCTTTTTTCAGCGATGGAATGACGAGCACGCAGTTGGCTTTGGTCCACATCGATTCAGGAATGTCCGACGAGTTCCGGAATTCGCTGAGCACCGTGGTCGCCTTGTTGAGATGCTTGATGTCATCTTTCGAGAGTGCGCCGAATGCAAGGGTCGCCGTCAATACACCCGTGGTTGCGACGGCGGCCGCGATTGGCAGTCGCATACATCACCTCCGAAGAACATGAGTGCAACGGGCGGCCCAGTGGACACACGTTGTTCTGCGGTCGCCGCAGGCACTCGTTCCGGTGGATGGAGAGGCGATCACGGTCGGTTGTCACCGGCGTTGGCGCTCAGCTGACACGTTCACTGCTTTTGTTGTTGAGACGCAGTCGGCGAGTCGACCACTGAACCCCAGAAGCCGATCATCATCTCTTCCCACGTCTGGTCGCCCCATTTCACGTCCTTCGTGGGGTCGGGGTTGTACTTGTTGCCCGGCGAGTTGTCGAAGTGCGCCACCACCTCGACCTTGGTCCCCTTCGGCAGGACCTTCGGCTTAGCGAGGTCGTAGGTGATCTGCCAGTTGAAGTCGTATTTCGGCACGCGCAACAGCACTTCCGAGGTGCCATCCGGATAGACCGCGGTGTAGGTCATGTCCTTGCCGCGCACGTGCATGTGCGGAGTCAGGCTCGTGACGATCGTGTCTTGTCTGATCTCGGCGATGGCCTTCACTTCCGCGTTCGGATCGCCGGCGGGAATCAGGAAGCGCGGCTGCACCGCGAGCCCGGTGACGTGGACCTGCTTCGGCGGCTCCTTGGCGAAGACGAACCCCACCTGCGTGCGATCGACGGCTTCCTTGCCGTTGGTCGTGTAGTGCATCTGCAGGATGATGTCGTGCCCCGCGCGTAGAAGCTTCGCGACGCCGGGGTCGAAGACGAGGCCCGGCTTGTTCGGCGATACGCCGGTGATGTTGGTCGGTCCGAAGGTGCTGCCAGGACGCGTCGGCGCGTCGCTGTGGGGCTCTGTGTACGCGATGATGTGGTGCACGTGCGCGCGTGCGCTGGGCTTGATCTCAACCGCGGTGTACCAGCGATCCTCCGGCAGGTTCACCGGAATTCGGAGGTACAAGTATTCGATCGTCCCGGATGCCGGAATCTTGTAGTCCTCGGTCATCGAGTAGATCGCGTCGGGCTTGCCGATCGTCCAGCCGTCGGCCAGCGCCGGCATCTTCGGCATGTCGGCGATGTCGCCCTTCGGCGCGCCGCCGTCAATCCACGAGACGATGGTCTGGATTTCCTGATCGGTCAAACGCGGGTCGTTGCGGAGCACGCCGTGCGGCATGTCCGACCCCCACGGCGGCATCGTCCGCGCCGTCACTCGTTGCTTGATCGAGCGCAGCCACGGACGCGCGTCTTCGAACGACGTCAGCGACATCGGTGCGAACATCGTCGCGCGATGGCACTCGATGCACGACTTGTAGAAGATCGGGGCGACGTCCCTGGTGAAGGTCGGTGTGCCGTCGGCTGCCATCGCGGGCGCTGCCGCCCCCGCGACGACGAGACTCAAAACGAGCGCGAAACGCATGGAACGCTCCCTGTTATGAATGGTCTTCCGCCCACGAAGGCGTGGTAAGGCGCGGGCCTCGGCCGATTATCGCCAAGATTCGTTGGAATGCAATGGGTTCTAAATCGTCGGCACGCACGCGCTGATGTCGTTCACGATCGCGCAGCCGACGAGAGAAATTGGTATCCGTTCGGCGCTCGGCGCGCAGACACCTGACTTGTTGTTGGGCATCTTCGGCCGTGCGACGCAGCAACTGTCGATCGGCCTGATAGTCGGTTCGCTGATCTCCACGTCCGCGCTTTCAGCCGCGGGGATCGGACTCGGGCCGGGCGCGGCGCTGCTGACGACCGTGGCAGCAGTCATCACGATTGTCGCGGCGTTCGCCGCGCTTGGGCCGGCGCGGCGAAGTCTCCGCTTGCCGACCGTCGACGCGTTGCGCGTCGACGGCTAGTAGATCGACGAACTATGACCGAAGGCCGTTGTGCGACCGATCGCTCCGCGCGGATCGCTGCAACTGGCCGTGACCGATCATCACCGGCTGTCGCAGACGGTCCCGGCAGTCGGCGGTGCAGCGCGCACACAAGCGCTTAAACCCGCATTTTCCTTACAAAACTCCATCGAACCCCTGTGGCCCCGCTCTTGTAGTTGCTCGGACTCGTTGTCCGGAACTCTTGGAGGAGGCCAGATTGTCATGAGGAAAGTTAGAGTCGTACGTAGCGGTGTGTTAGTAGCGACGGTGCTCGGGATGTTGGTCGCACCTGCGATCGCGCAGGATGGAACGGAGCACCAGGTGACGAGGCTCGGTGGCACGACGCGGTTCAGTCAACCGTTGCGCACAGTCGACGACCTGCATGCGATGGTGGTTGCGAATCGAAGCGCGATCAGAAGCGTGATGGTGATGGCCGGCTACGGCGACGTCTCCGCCCAGCTGGCCGATGGCTTCAGCGTGAGCGAGGTGACCGACACCACGATCACGCCGGGCTCTCGGTTTCTGTTCATGGCGCTCAAGCGTGGCGGAGCCCCCGCCGTGCTGCGGAACGTTCGTTGGGCGGGACGCGACTCGTTCGACGCGTTCCAGTTCAAGGTGACGGCTGGCGGGTACGTGTACTCGTTCATCGTCCCCAAGGTGTGTGGCAATTTCTCGTTGGTCAGCAAGGTCGCCGCGCCGGTCCCCTCGGCCCCGCAGCCGCCGCCGGCCCCCGAACCGCCGCCACCGCCCCCGCCGGCGTATGAGCCGCCGGCGCCTCCGCCGCCGCCTCCGCCAGCGCCCGCCGTTGTCGCCGCGGTCGTCGAAGAAACCGAGTACGAGCCGTGGATCGCGTCCTTCAACGTCGGCAATTACTTCGGTGCGGCAGGCGGGCCGCTGAATGAATTCGACAATGTCGACATCAACCGGAGTGTGGCGTTCGGCGGACAGATCGCCTATGTGTGGCATCGAACCAACCTCGGCGCCGAATTCCTCGCCGACTTCGCACCGACCTTCAAGATCCCCAGCCTGGTGATCTCGGATCATCCGAGCCTCAGCGCCTACATGTTCAACGCGATCTACGGAATCCCTGTCGGCCACGTGGGAAGTTTCAGGCCGTACATTTCCGGCGGCATCGGTGCGATCAACATGAGCGCGGATCTGCTCACGATCGACACGAACCTGATCCAGTCCACGATCAGCGCCAGCCAGTCGCGGTTCGGCGGCAACGTCGGCGTCGGCGGCTTCGGATACGTCGGCAAAGTCGGCGTCCGGGCGGATATCCGGTGGTTCAAGGCGAATAGCGATAACACCCTCCTCGGCCTCGACATCGACCGGAGCAGTCTGCTGGACGATGCGAACAGAATCGTGGAGCTGTCTGGTATCAAGTACTGGCGATCCAGTCTGGGTGTGGCGTTCCGCTGGTAGCACATTAGCGACGTGGCCGTGGGCATGACGCGCCCGCGCCGATCGGAGGGGAGACGACACTCCCCTCCGATCGGTAACGGCTCCGTAGCACTGGCCGCTTCGCGCGCGTCGCTGCAACTGGCCGTGACCGATCATCACCGGCCGTCGCAGACAGTCCTGGCAGTCGGCGGCGCAAAGCGCCCACACTCGCTCAAACCCGCAAATTTCCTGACAAAACCCCGTCGAGCCCGCTGTGGCCCCGCTCTTGTAGATGCTCGAACTCGTTGTCCGGAACTCTTGGAGGAGGCCAGATTGTCATGAGGCAAGTCAGAGTCGTACGTAGCGGAATGTTAGTAGCGACGGCGCTCGCGATGTTGGTCACCCCTGCAATCGCGCAGGATGGGGACGGCCGCGAGCACCAGGTCACGAAGCTCGGTGGCACGACGCGGTTCAGTCAACCGTTGCGCACAGTCGACGATCTCCACGCGATGGTGGTCGCGAATCGAAGCGCGATCAGAAGCGTGATGGTGATGGCCGGCTACGGCGACGTCTCCGCACAGCTGGCCGACGGCTTCTCTGTGAGCGAGGTGACCGACACCACGATCACGCCGGGCTCTCGGTTTCTGTTCATGGCGCTCAAGCGTGGCGGAGCGCCGGCCGTGTTGCGGAATGTCCGATGGTCGGGACGCGATTCCTTCGACGCGTTCCAGTTCAAGGTGACGGCTGGCGGGTACGTGTACTCGTTCATCGTTCCCAAGGTGTGTGGCAATTTCTCGTTGGTCAGCAAGGTCGCCGCGCCGGTCCCCACGGCCCCGCAGCCGCCACCGGCCCCCGAGCCGCCGCCGCCACCGCCCCCGCCGGCGTATGAGCCGCCGCCGCCCCCGCCGCCGCCTCCGCCAGCGCCCTCCGTTGTCGCCGCG
>Ga0207691_10005056_pt1 | contig 12726 bp, 10 predicted proteins | sample KBSM13metaG_FD_184327 | JGI IMG/M metagenome (GOLD analysis project Ga0207691, IMG submission 184327) | Miscanthus rhizosphere microbial communities from Kellogg Biological Station, Michigan, USA - KBS M1-3 metaG (SPAdes) (version 2) | ecosystem: Host-associated > Plants > Roots > Rhizosphere >... | reverse complement strand
CGCACCCAGCACACGAACCGCATCGGCTCGCTGCTCGTGCTGCACAACCTGCGCACGCACACCGTCATCGGCGGGCGCGACTGGGCGCGTTGGTGGGACACGCAAGGCACTCAAGTGCCTCCGGCGCTGCGCGCCGAGATCGAGCGAGAGATCGCACGGCTAGCGCTAGTCAGGGAGCAGGTCAAGGCGCTGGAGGCCGCGCAGCGCCAGGAGGTCGAGGCCGGCGTGCAGCCGATCGTTGCGCAACTCATGCGGCTGCGCGCGATCGGGGTCAAGAGCGCCTGGAGGCTGGACAAGGAGCTGTTCGGCTGGAGGCGCTTCGCCAATCGGCGCGAGCTGGCCAGCTGCGTGGGGTTGGCCCCCACGCCGTACGCCAGCGGCGACAGCCAGGTCGAGCAAGGCATCAGCAAGGCCGGCAACAAACGGGTGCGGGCGTTGTTGGTGGAACTCGCCTGGAGCTGGCTGCGATTGCAGCCCGACAGCGCCCTGAGCCAGTGGTTCAACCGGCGTTTTGCGGGCAGCGGCAAGCGCTCACGGCGCGTGGGCATCGTGGCCCTCAAACTAGCGTATTTCCGATGGCCATGGGCTGTTATCTGCGCGTGCAAAGTACTGGTTCGCCCGGCTGGTGTATCGACGCGATGAGACATCACCCCTGCGGCTTCGTTGAACCGGCTGTCCTCGCCGTTCCTGCCGCACGCATGCTCGGATAACCTGCGGTCTATGCCCAAGGCTCCGGCCGAAGACCTTGCCACGTTCGTCCGGCGCCAGCCAGCGGAGGATCTCGCGTCGGTGCTGCTCGAACTGTCCGACACGCTCGAGCCGGTGCGCGAACGGCTCGAACGTATGCAGCTGGCAGGCCGCCCGGACAAGCTGGCGGCGTCATTCCGCAAGCAGCTCTCCGGCTGGAAGCGCGCGAGCCGATTTCTCACGTACCGAGAGGCGCGGGAGTTTGGACGCACGCTGGAAGCCTGGCTCGAGCAGGTCGCCCGCGAGCTGCAGCCCCGCGATCCTCCCGCAGCGCTCGCGCTGTTTGAAGACTTTATCGAGGCAGACGCGAAGTGGTTCGAGCGCGCTGACGACTCCGACGGGTCAATCGGCAACGCGGTGCGCGAGGGGTGCCGACACTGGCTGGAGGCCGCCGCGCAGTGCGAGACACCTCGCTCCGCCTGGCCAGAGCGCCTGATGCGCCTGTACGACGCGGACCAATACAGCGCACGGGAGCCGCTGCTGCGGAACGCAGACCGGCTGCTCGACGAGGCCGTCCTGCGCGATCTCGCGCACGGCTACGAGGCCAGGATGCACGCTGTCGTCGCCCGGCCGCATGACGGCCCGGGACGACCCTACGAGGTGTTCCACCTGTCGGCCGCGCTTGCGATCCTTGCCGAGGTCCTGCGCGACCCTGACATCCACGTGCGCGCGGTGCTCTGCTACAGCCCGCAACCCAACGAGATGCAAAAGGAGGGCTTCGCGCAGGCGTACCTCGACGAAGCAAGGCCGCAGGACGCGCTGAAGTGGCTCGAGGGCGATTGGGGTCCGCGCGAGCGCACCCGCAGAAGGTTACTGTCGGATGCGCTGGGCTCGCTTGGCCGCACCGCGGAAAGCGCCCAGATCCGGCGCGAATTGTTCGAGGCCAGCCTCTCGGCCTTCGACCTGCATCGCTGGCTCGAGCACCTGACCGGGGCCGCCCGGCCGCAGGCGCGCGCGCGTGCCCGCGAACTGGCAGCGGAGCACGGCGATGCCGTCACCGCCGCGACCTTGCTGCTGGACTTGGACGATCCGGCGGGGGCCGAGGAGGCACTTCTGCGAGCCAACGCCGTTATTGACGGACGCAACTACGGGCAGCTTGTCCCACTGGCCAAGGCACTGCGACAGCAGGGATGCCCGCGCGGCGAAACGGCGGTGCTGCGGGCGTTGATGGCCGACATACTGGGTCGTGCCAACGCGCGCGCATACGGTCACGCGGCGAGATACCTCGGACGTCTGCGCGAGATCGCGGCGACGGGCGAACCGCTCAGCCCACTGGCGATGCATGCGGCCTTCGAGCAGGAACTCAAGGCGACGCATCCACGGAAAGTGACCTTCTGGGCGCAGGTTGCTCGTATCAGCACCGCGGGATCAACAGACGAGCCTCTCGCGCTGTAAGCAGCCCTGGGTACCCGGCGGCGCTACGCGTGGATTGATTCGAACGCGTAGCACCACCGCTCCACCGCTTCAGCGATCGCGACTGCGCTGAGGCATGCGCTCCCACACTCGGCGTCGAGTCAGGATCGGCCCCGCCCTGTTGCTCTGAAGTCAGCCTAACGGCGAGCGAGCGAATTGACAGTCACCGCCAAGGACGGTCGGTTACGACTGTCTGGTATGGGACCGTCGCGGAGATAGAGTTACTGTTCAGCATATTCCGGAGTGCGTACCGCTGGACATTCGCCATGAACCTTGATACTGACCGGATCGATCAAGCGGTGCTGGCCCTGCTGAGTCTTGGTCTACACGAAGGCACTCGAGCGTGGAAGTCGTTTGATTGGGACGTCATGGCACGTCTTCACGATAAGGGATACATCTCCGACCCGCGCGGCAAGGCGAAAAGTGTTGTCTTCACCGAGCAGGGACTGGCGGAATCGGAACGCCTCTTGAGCAACTTGTTTGGCACGAGGCCCAAGTAGCATTGAATGCCGGCTTTCGGGCGACCAGATTCTCTTCTTGAACTGCCGCTCCGGGTCGCTCCGCGCCAATTCACTCGCTGATTTCAGCGGACGGAAGCCGTCGTCCAAATCACGCGGTTGCAAAGCTGACCTCGAGATAGCTTGTCAGAGCGGTCGTCCGCAAGCGACTGCTTAAGTCGCGCGCGGCTCCCGCCAGCAGCGGACCTGCTTGAAGCAGTTTCCGGCGCACGCACGACGCTTCCGGTGACGATTCTGGGCGTATTCGGCTATACAGTGCAAAGCTGCGAGCTCGAGGCTGCCCCGTTGCCGCATTGACATGGAGCGTGTGATGAACAAGCGGCTCGAGGGCAAACGCGTGCCAATCACACAGGCGCGCGACTTCATGAGGCCGGCTCTCTGCGATGTGCTGGCTGAGCACGGTGCGATCGTGCTGGCAGACGAATCGCCCTTGTCGGCGCCGGACGCAGCCGAGCGCCTCGCCCGCGCGGCCGGCACCGTTGATATTTTGGTGGCCAACTTAGCCATCCCGGTTTTGGTCGCGCCCGCCGCCGAAGTCGGCGACGATGGCTGGCGCGCCACCTTTGCCGCGATCGTCGACCCCTTGCCGCGCTTGGCACGTGCGCTGCTGCCGGCGATGATTGCACGCCGCTCCGGCAAGTCCTTGGTGATGAGCAGCGCCACGGCGTTGCGTGCGCAGAGCCTGACTTCGACCTACTGCTCGGCGCGTGGTGTGCAGCTGGCCTGGGCGAAATCTGCGGGTGTGGAACTGGCGCAGCACAACGTGCAGGTCAATGCCATCGCGTTAACTACCTCGACAACCCGACGTACTTCCCGGCGGAAAAGCAAGCGACCCACGCTTCCAGGAAAAGCTGAAGCGCGAGGTGCCGCTCGGCCGCATGGTCAGTGCCGGCGAGGGTGCCGAATTCGCTGCCTATCTGTGCAGTGCGGCCGCCGGCTGCTTCGTCGGGCAGGTGTTCCCGATGTGTGGCGGCTGGCTGCAGCGCTCAGGCACGCTCCTGCGCACGGTGCGTTCTCGGGCGCGCGATCGGAGTAGTAGCACCCGCGCCCCCACTGAGCCGCGTCATGAATCGAGCGGCTCAGACCGGCCAAGAGCCGAAGTTCACGACCGTCAGCTAGTGGCAGCCAAAGTTCACGGCGGCGATCTTCGGGGGCACCCGATATCGAGCGCATCCTGGCGCACCGCGGCGAGGACGCCGGATACCCCCACCCGCATCAGCCTGATCCTGGAATGTTCGCGAGACACACCCAGCGTCACGCAACCTCCGGTGCTAGTGGCCAACGCGCTGCTCGCAGCTGCAGGGGCGCACGCCGCCTTACGACCAGGCGCTTTGATCTCGCTTCAGACGTCTATGGCACGCACCTACGTCATCAATACTTCCGCGTCGGGGGTCGGTGGCACGGCGCGCACGCGCTACCATCGCTCGCCCCGCACGCCGATCGATTTTGATGTTGCCGAACGCGAACCGTCTTGTGGTCATCGCGACGCTGACAGCCACACTCGCCGTCCTCGTTTCCAGCGGGCACGCCGACGGCCTGCCAGAACCCGACGACCGCCCGTACCTCGGGCCGATCACGATCGCGGTTGATGCCACCGATCTCGACCACCGCATAGTGCGCGTACACGAGACGCTACCCGCCGCACCCGGGACGCTCGTGCTGCTGTACCCGCGCTGGATTCCGGGCTGGCACGGCCCGGGCGGCAACGTCGCGCAGCTTGCCGGCCTGCGCATCACGGCCGGTGGCCGCACGTTGCCGTGGACGCGCGACGGGTCGCAGCCCGAGGCATTCCGCGTCGACGTGCCCGTTGGCGAGACAGCGGTCGAAGTCGAGTTCCAGCACGTATCGCCAATCGGCGCCGCCGGTGGCCGCGTCGCATTTGGCCGCGAGCAGCTCAACCTTGACTGGACCCAGCTCGTGCTGTATCCGGCCGGCCACTGGTTGTCGGCGCTGCGCGGACGCGCCGCAATCACCTTGCCGCCGGGCTTCGAAGCCGCGACGGCGCTGCGTCCCGCCTCGACGCAGGGCAATACCACCGGCTATGCCGAGGAGTCGCTGGAGACGCTGTTCGATTCGCCCGTGTTCGCGGGGCGGCACCATCGCCGCGTGGAACTCGATGCACCGGGCGCGCCGCGACCGGCAGTGCTGCAGCTGTTTGCCGACGAAGCCGCCGACCTCGAAGCGCAACCCGAGATGCTCGAAGCGCACCGCGAACTGGTGCGCCAGGCCGACAGACTGTTCGGCTCGCGCCACTACCGCCACTACGACCTGATGCTGCTACAGAGCAAGGTGCTGGGCTCCATCGGCCTGGAACACCACGAGTCGAGCGAGAACGGCGTCAGGCCCGGCTACTTCAAAGACTGGGGTAAGGGCATCAAGGCCCGCCAGCTCCTGGCCCACGAATACACGCATTCGTGGAACGGCAAGTTCCGCCGTCCCGCCGACCTGTGGACGCCAAATCTCAACGTGCCCATGCACGACTCGCTGCTGTGGGTGTACGAGGGCCAGACCGAGTACTGGGGCCGCGTGCTCGCTTCCCGCGCCGGCCTGGTGACAGCGGAAGAAGCGCGCGACCAGCTCGCGCGCTCGATGGCTTTTCGCTCAGCCATGCCGGGGCGCGGCTGGCGCAGCCTGCAGGACACGACCAACGACCCGCTGCTGCCCCTCGGCGAGCGCCCCTGGTACGACTACCAGCGCGGTTGGGACTACTACGACGAGATGGCCCTGGTCTGGCTCGACGTGGACACGCTCATCCGCGAAAGGAGTGGCGATCGGCGTTCGCTCGACGACTTCGCGCGTGCATTCTTCGGAATCGAGGACGGCCGCGTCGCGCCGCTCACCTATCGCTTCGAGGACATCGTCGCCGGGCTCAACGCGCTGGAGCCGTACGACTGGGCGACGATGCTCGGCGCGCGGCTCGACCAAGTGGGCGATGGCCAGCATTTGCTCGACGCCCTGGCGCGCAGCGGCTGGCGTCTGGAATGGGACGAGAAGGAAAGCGAACTGGCGCGCAACGCACGCCAAGCCGACGAAGGCGGCCCGCCGGCCCACTTCTATTGGTCTGTCGGCCTGGACATAGGCAAGGAAGGAAAGCTCGACGATGTGCGCTGGGAAGGGCCCGCCTGGCGGGCCGGTCTCGCGCCGGGCCAGCAAGTCCTGGCCGTCAACGGACTCGAGTACAAGCGCGAGCGACTGGAGGCGGCCATCACGGCGGCCAAGGGCAACGGGCCGGCGGTGTCGCTCCTGGTGAAGGATGGCGAGCGCTACCGCACCGTGACCATCGAAGATCACGGCGGCCTGCGCTATCCCAAGCTCGTGCGCATCGACGCCATTCCCGACCGGCTCTCGGCCATCTTCGCGCCTCGCGCCCCCTGATCCAGGCGAGCCCCGGGCGCGTCCTACTTCGGTTGACCGGCTGCTTTCGAGAAGGTGAGCATGCAACGTGTACTTTCGCTCTGGGTCGAGAGTCCCCCTTCGCGCCAGCAGAGAGCTGCCGTTGACCGGTGACGCGCGTGGCGGGGGCCAGGCCACCGACGAACGCGCATGGGATGGCAGGTTCCAACGTACCGCGGACGTACGTCACGGACAAGTCCCAACGGCAGCTTTCAACAGAGCTGTCCCAGATCCGTCGAAACCGATCGGCTGCAGTTAGTCTGAAGTCGACTTCGCCTTCAGCGAGCGAATTCGCCGCCAATAGAGCTCTCCGACTGCCTCGACCGTTCAAGCGTTCACCTGAACGAGGAGCGACCTGCCCACTGCAGTCGCCGCAACCTCGGCCACCGGACGGTCCGGCTCGTCAGCTTCCAATCAACGTTCGCGCCATCAGGCGTGCGGTCCCCGTGTCGCAGATGATCCCTACGGGCAGGTGCACGTTCATCGCGAAGCCGTCGAAAGCCATTAACGCGACGCCTGCGACGATCTTGCTCTCACGCAAAGACAAGCGTGTCGTCTCCGCGATCCAGCCGGCAACGCGCCTCTGAAACAGCTCGCGCAGGTGCGGGTCGTAGGCGTCGCTGCGACCACTGGTCGACAGCGCCTGCATCACGTTGTTGGCGAAACCATTGGTCGCGCGGGGCAGCTCGCGCCAAAGCGCGAGCAGGAGCTTTTCGAGGCGCTTGCGCGGATCTGCCACTCGCGCCAGCGACGTGCCGAGGGTGTCGAGCTGCGCCACCAGCCAAGGCTCGTAGAGCGTGTAAAGGATGGTGAGCTTGGACGGGAAGTAGCGGTAGACGTTGGCGGTCGAGATGCCGGCCGCGGCAGCGATCGCCGGAATCGACGTCTCGCTGTAGCCGACGTCCGAGAACTGGACGAATGCGGCCTGCAGGATGGCCTCGCGGACACCGTCTTTCTTGGTCTGCGCCATCGAGCGCTGCCTTCCATTCTGAAAAACGAATGGTATTCGCTATTGACATCGACCTCAACCCCGTCCTAGAGTGGACACGTCAAACGATCGGGACCGGCGCCATGCATTCAGCGATCCGCACTCAGGAGATCAACCCGGCGCGCCTGACCGGGCTGTTCCGCAAGCAGTTCGACCTGTGCCGGGTGGCTGCCGGCCAGACAGTTGCCGTCGTCAGCGACCTCGGCACGCGCCGCGAGTACGTCCAGGCCGCCTTCGCCGCGGCCGAGGAAATGGGCTTCGACATCTACGAGATGTGCGTCAACGCCATCCCCGGCTGGACCAGCGTCGGCGTGCCGACGATCGGCAAGTGCAAGGGCACGCTGGAGGCGCTCTGCGCCGCCGACATGATCCTGATCTTCCACGTGCCGCTCTTTTCCAAGTGGCTGCGCGAAGTGCAGGGCAAAGGTGTTCGCGTCCAGATGGTGATCGACGCACCCGACGATCTCTATCAGCTCCAGTCGCCGCCCGGCTTGAAGGACGCGATCCTGCACGCGCAGTCGCTTTATCGGCAGACGAAGGAGGTGCGCGTCACGAGTGCCGCCGGCACCGACCTCACCTACCGCTGCGGCGAGTACCCAGTGATGAGCCAGTACGGGATGGCCGACGAACCGGGTCGCTTCGACCACTGGGGAGTCGGACTGCTTCACACCTTCCCGAACGAAGGCAGCAGTCACGGCAAGGTCGTCTTCGCACCCGGGGACATCGTCATCCTTCCCTACTGCCGCTATGTCGTCGATCCGGTCAGACTGGAAATCCGCGAGGGTCACATCGTCAGCATCGAGGGCGGCGTCGATGCAGCGCTGATGCGCGACTGGCTCGCCGAGGGCCAGGCCGGCGCCAGCGACCGCGATCCCTATGCGGTGTCGCACGTCGGCTGGGGACTGAACCCGCAGTGCCGCTGGGACTCGCTCGCCCTCTACGGCGATGCGCCTGAGCGCAGCCGCGCCGCCGCGCGCAGCTTCCCCGGCAACTTCCTGTTCTCGACCGGCCCGAACACGCAGGGCGGCGGCAAGCGCACGACGCGCGGCCACTACGATGTGCCGATGCGCGGCTGCACCATCGCGCTCGACGGCCGCATCGTGGTCGAGAACGGGCGCGTCGTCGATCAGCAGATGCAAGTCGCGCGCGTCGCCCGCTGAGCGGAGCGCAGGAACCGATCGTGCTCATCGACGGCCAATTCGACGTTGCCGCCGCGCCCGCCGACGTGCTCGCGCACCTGTTCGACGCGCGACTGATGGCGTCGTGCCTTCCCGGCTGCGAATCGCTCGAGCAGTCGGGCGACGACCGCTATAGGGCGGTCGTCGCGGTCGCGCTCGCCGGCGTCAAGGCCCGCTTCGATCTGCAGGTCGAGGTCACCGAGCGGCTCGCCGACGGCGTGCGGGCGGCGACGCGCGGCGAAGAAGGTGGCAACGCCAGCACTCTGCAGGCGACGAGCGAGGTCCGCCTTACGCCGGTCGCCGGCGGCACGCACGTCGACTATCGCTCCGACGTTGCCGTCACCGGCAGGCTCGGCCGCTTCGCCCTCGGCATGATGAAGAAGAAGGCGCAAAGCCTCGGCGACGAGTTCGCCGCGAACCTGCAGCGGGCGCTCGCCGGCACGGCAGCGACGCCCGTCGAGACACCGGCACCGGTCGCGACGCCGGCACCGATCGCGACAGCGACGTCAATCGCGACGCCGACCCCGGTCGTCGCCACGATCCCCGTGCCGCCGCGATCGTGGTGGGCCCGTCTGCTGCACTGGCTGCGCGCGCGCCGCGGGCACGCGTCGCCGGATCACCCATGACGGCGATGCCCCAAGGCATGCTCTGGCCGCGCACGGTGCAGGAAGCCACCGCCATGCTGGCCGACGATCCCGATGCCAAGGCGCTCGCCGGCGGCGCCACGCTGGTGGCGATGATGAATGCGCGCGTTGTCGAGCCGCACGCGCTCGTCAACCTGGCGCTCATCGACGAGCTGCGCGGCATTCGCAGCGAGGCCGATGGCACGATCCGCATCGGCGCCTTCACGCGCCACGTCGAGACCGCCGGCTGCGCGCTGCTGCGCGGCACCGCAGAGGTCGTTTGGCAGGCCGCTGGCAAGATCGCCAACGCCACCGTTCGCAACATGGGAACGATCGGCGGCTCGATCTCGTTCGCCGATCCCGGGCTCGACTATCCCCCGGCGATCGTCGCCGCCGACGCATCGATCGAGATCGCGAGCGTCGCGCAACGACGGCGCGTCGCTGCCGCCGATTTCTTCGTCGACTGGTACACGACCGCGCTCGAACCGGGCGAGATCGTCACGGCGGTCATCCTCGCGCCGAAGGCCGGCGGCGCGAGCTACGTCAAGCACGCGCGCGTCGCCAGCGACTACGCGACCGCCTCGGCCGCCGTCTGCATCGAGGGCCGTGGCACCGTCCGCGCCGTGATCGGCTCGTGCGGCCCGACGCCGATTCGCGACGACGCCGCCGACGCCTTGCTGAGCGGCGACCGCAGCGATGCCGCGATCGCCAGCGCCGGCGCCCTGCTCGAAGCGCGCGCCGATCCGCTCGACGACGTCCGCGGCAGCGCCGAGTACCGGCGCCTGCTCATTCCGCGCCTGCTGCTGCGCGCGATCCGCCAGGCCGAAACGAGCATCGCGGCATGAGCCCGGCGAGCGCTGCCACCACCGGCGCCGCGCGCGTCGAGCTCGACGTCAACGGCAGCGTCGCCGACGTCCGCGCCGGCCTGTCGACGACCCTGCTCACCGTCCTTCGCGACGATCTGCACCTGACCGCCGCCAAGCGCGGCTGCAACCAGGGCGTGTGCGGTGCCTGCACGGTCGAGATCGACGGCGTGCCGATGCGCGCCTGCCTGTCGCTCGCGCACGGCTGCGTCGACCGGCCGGTGCGCACCCTCGAAGGCATGCTCGAAACGCCGCGCATGCAGGCGCTGCAGCGTGCGTTCGCCGTCAGCGGCGCCTTCCAGTGCGGCTTCTGCACCCCCGGCGTGCTGGTCGCCGCCCATGCTCTGCTCGCCAGCGACCCGGATCCGGACGAGGCCGCGATCCGCCGCGCCCTGTCGGGCAACCTCTGCCGTTGCACCGGCTATGCGCGCATCGTCGCGGCGGTTCGCAGCGCCGCTTCGAGCCTCGCGGCGCCGGCGAACCAGGCCTCGGCATGAGCGCGCTCGCCGGCACCGCGGTCGGACTCTCGGTGCCGCAGCTCGAGGGCGACGACAAGCTCTGCGGCAGCGCCCAGTACATCGCCGACCTGCACCGCCCGGGAATGCTGCACGGCGCGATCCTGCAGAGCCCGCACGCGCACGCCCGAATCCGCGGTTACGACCTGAGCGCGGCACGCGCGCTGCCCGGCGTGCGCGCGATCATTACCGGCGACGATCTCGACGAGCAGCATCGCATGGGCGCCTTCATCAAGGACGAGCCGGCGTTCGCCAAGGGCAAGGTGCGCTACGTCGGCGAGATCGTCGCCGCGGTCGCCGCCGAAAGCGAGGCGATCGCGCGCGCGGCGACCCAGCTGATCCGCGTCGACTACGAAGAGCTGCCCGCTGTCGTCGACCCCGCGGCGGCGCTTGCGCCCGACGCACCGCTGGTCCACGAAGGCTCGGCCCAGTACATCAAGGTCTTCGACGCCGGCACCGACGGCAATCTCTGCTCGCGCACCGAGTTCACGAGCGGCGACGTCGATGCGGCCTGGGCCGGCTGCGACACCGTCGTCGAGGCGACCTACACGACCCAGGCGCAGGCGCACGTCTCGCTCGAGCCGGTCGGCGCCCTGGCCGAGATCGATGCCGGCGGCCGGATCACGCTGTGGTCGGCGAACCAGTCGGTGTTTCGCGTCCAGGCGAGCGTCTGCGAGTCGCTCGGTTTGCCGATGACCAAGCTGCGCTGCCTGACGCCGCGCGTCGGCGCTGGCTTCGGCAACAAGATGGAGGCGCACGTCCAGCCGGCGGTCGTGCTGCTGGCGATGAAGGCGCGCCGCACGGTGCGGATGATTCTGTCGCGCGAGGAGGACTTCGAGACGGTGCGGGCGCGCCATCCTTTCTCGATCCGCATCAAGACCGGGGCGCGCCGCGACGGCACGCTGGTCGCGCGCGAGATCGAGGTCCTGCTCGACGGCGGCGCCTACGGCGACGACAGCCCGGGCGTCCTCGGCTACGCCTTGCTGATGCAGTGCGGCCCGTACCGCATTCCTCACGTACGCGCGCGCGGCCGGGTCGCCTACACCAACAAGCTGCGCTTCGGTGCATTCCGCGGCTTCGGCGTGCCTCAGGTCACCTTCGCTGCCGAGTCGCAGCTCGACGAGCTCGCCGAGCAGATCGGCATCGACCGCATCGCCCTGCGTCGCCGCAACATGCTGGTCCCCGGCGACCCGTGGTTCGGTGGCCAGGCGATCCGTTCGAACGGCCTCGCCGAGTGCCTCGACATCGTCGAGCGCGAATCGCGCTGGCGCGAGCCGGTCGCCGCGCCGACGCCCGACGCCCCGTCGGGCCAGCGCCTGCGCCGCGGCCGCGGCATCGCGCTCTCGGCGCACATCAGCGGCCTGCTCGCCTCGGGTGCGATCGTTCGCCTGCTCGAAGACGGCAGCGTCCTCCTCAACACCGGAGCGGTCGACATCGGTCAGGGCTCGAACACGGTGCTGACGCAGATCTGCGCCGAGGCCTTGCAGCTGCCGGTCGATCGGGTCGCGATCGCCAGCCCCGATACCGACGGCTCGCCGTACAACTGGGGAACGACGGCGAGCCGCGTTACCTACGTCACCGGTCGATCTGTCGTCGGCGCCGCCGCCGAGATCGAGAAGAAGCTCAAGGCGCATGCCGGCGAGATGCTCGAATGCGGCGTCGACGACCTCGAGCTGTTGCCCGGCGGCAAGGTCGCGGTCAAGGGCGTGGCGCAGAAGTCGGTCAGCTTCGCCGACATCTCCGGGCGCGCCCACTGGGCGGCGGGCGGGCCGCTGATCGGCACGCACAGCTGGGTCTTCGATCAGAAGACCTTCGATCCCAAGCGCGCCGTCGCCCTCGGGCTGCCGTTCGCGCAGATCGGCATCTTCAGCTTCAACGCCCTCGTCGTCGAGGTCGAGCTCGACGAGGCGACCGGCCAGGTGCGAGTCGTCGGCGCCTGGTCGGCGTGCGACATCGGCCGCGCGATCAACCCGATGCTGGCGAGCGGCCAGATCGAAGGCGCGTTCGTCCAGGGAATGGGCTACGCGCTGGTCGAGGAGATGGTCTGGGACGGCGCCCGCCTCGCCAACCCGAGCCTGATGGACTACAAGATTCCGACCATGGGCGAGCTGCCCGAGACGCTGCGCGCCTACCTGATCGAATCGGACGAGCCGAGCGGGCCGTTCGGCGCCAAGAGCGTCGGCGAGCTCGGCATCAACGGCGTCGCCGCGGCGATCGCCAATGCCATCGCCGATGCAGCCGGCGTCCGTCTGCGCCAGTTGCCGATGACCGGCGAGCGCGTCCTGCGCGGGTTGCTCGAGAGCGCGGCCGCGTCATGAAGCTCGCCGACTATCCGCCGCAGGAGCCGCTCTCGGCGCTCGGCACCGCGTATCACGATTGCGTGATCGCGCGCGGCGTCGGCATCGAGGGCCGCGAGTTCGCGTACGGCGACGATCCCTATCAGCGCCTCACCGTCTACCCGGCGGCGTCGGGCGCTGGCGACGTCCTC
>Ga0207691_10005054_pt1 | contig 12728 bp, 7 predicted proteins | sample KBSM13metaG_FD_184327 | JGI IMG/M metagenome (GOLD analysis project Ga0207691, IMG submission 184327) | Miscanthus rhizosphere microbial communities from Kellogg Biological Station, Michigan, USA - KBS M1-3 metaG (SPAdes) (version 2) | ecosystem: Host-associated > Plants > Roots > Rhizosphere >... | reverse complement strand
ACTACGAGGACCTACCGGAGCACGCGATGAGTTCCTCCTCGCAGCAACCGCCCAGAACCTCCGAAAGCTGGCAAAGCTGATACCGATACCGAACCCAAACCCGGCGTAACACCCGACCAAGCTGCGATCGACCATGTTCGTCGGCCGATCGCTCGATGCGCTCGCGGACTTCTTCAACGGAATCGGCCCTGTTCGGACTCTCGGGCGTGTCCGCTTTCACGCCGCTGTTGGGGGTTGAGCGGACATCAGCCGGCCAGCGATCCCGGCGGCGCACAACGTTTCTTACCCCAACCTGATCAACCCCAGCCCCGCGACGATCATCACCGCCGCGATGATGCGCGGGCGCTGCAGCGGCTCCTTCAGCACGATCACGGCAATCGCGGCGGCGAACAGCACCGCTACTTTCGACGGCGGGCACGTCGCTTCGCGCCTCTGGTCGCCCTACCCGCCACTCCACGAATCACGACGGCAGGATCACGCCCTTGCCTTCGGTCTGCGTGTCGAACACCCGGTAGGCCTCCTCAGCCTGATCCAGCCGCCAGCGGTGGGTGAAGAGCTTGTCAATGTCCAGGTTATGGTCGGCGACAAACTCGGCGCACTCCGCCTGACCTTGCGTCGAGAAGGTCCACGAGGCGACGAGCGTGATCTGCCGGCGGATCAGGTCGGGGCTCACGTCGAGCGTGACCTGACCGCGTTCGCCGACATAGCAGGCGGTGCCCCAGGTTCGCGCCGCCCGCACGGCGGCCGCCCGCGCCTCGGCCGCGCCCGAGGTATCGAGCGTCTTGTGAGCGCCCTCGCCGTGGGTCAGTTCGTGGATCGCCGCGACCGGATCGTTCGAGCCCGCATCGATCACCTCGGCGGCGCCGAAGTCGCGCGCGCGCGCGCAGCGCTCGGACGAGACGTCGAGCGCGATGACGCGCGCGCCCATCGCGGCGGCAAGCTGCGTCGCCGAGAGCCCTACCGGCCCCTGGCCGAAGATCGCGATCGTTTCGCCGCCCTGCAAATCGAGCCGCTTGAGCGCGCCGTAGGCGGTGCCGGTGCCGCAGGAGATGGCGGCTCCGGCCTCGAACGAGAGTGCATCGGGCAGCGGCACGAGCGTATGAACCGGCACCTTCATGTAGCGGGCATGCGCGCCGTTGCCGTTGGCGCCGAACACTGTCGCGCCTTCAAGGCACATCTGCGCCCAGCCCGAGCGGCAATGCTTGCAGCCGCCGCAGCCGGTGTAGTGATGATCCATCATGCGCGCTCCGACGCGGGCTTCCCGCTCCGTCACCCCGGTGCCGACTGCGACGACGACGCCGCATGGCTCGTGGCCCGCAATCACCGGATCGGCGCCGCGCGCGAACCCGGACGTGGTGTCGCCGGGCTTGAAGGAGGCGCGGTAGACGTGCAGGTCGCTGCCACACATCCCCGACGCCTTGATCTCGAGCACAGCATCGCGTGGGCCCGGCGTTGGATCGGGGAAGTCGCGCAGTTCGAGCTTCCGGTCACCGAGAAACACCACGCCTTTCATGCAATTCCTCCCACGCTTTTGTTCGCCGTCAGCATACCTCATAGCCGCGGCGGCAACACCGTGGGTCCGGCTCACTGCAGCCTGATCAGCACCAGCCCCGCGACGATCATCACCGCCGCGATGATGCGCGGGCGCTGCAGCGGCTCCTTCAGCACGATCACGGCGATCGCGGCGGCGAACAGCACGCTGGTCTCGCGCAGCGCAGCCACCAGCGCGATCGGCGCGACGGTCATGGCCCAGATCGCGATCCAGTAGGCCGCAAGCGACAGCGCGCCGCCGATCAGGCCGGTCTTCCAGAACGACGCGAACTCGCCGAGCACCGGCGTGCCGCGGCGCAGCAGCACGAACGTCAGCATCATCAGCCCGTCGAGCAGGAACAGCCAGACCGTATAGACATGCGCATTGCCGGCGGTGCGCGCGCCGATGCCGTCCACGATCGAATAGCCGCAGATCGTCACCGCGGTGAACAGCGCGAAGGCGACCGCGCGCTTGTCGAAATGCAGATTGCGCCCGCCGCGCAGCGACAGCAGGAACACGCCGCTGACGAGAACCAGGATGCCGAGCCAGCCGCGCAAGCCGATCGCCTCGCCGACGAGAAACGTCCCGGCGATCGCGGTCATCAGTGGCGCCGAGCCGCGCGCGATCGGATAGACCTGCCCCATGTCGCCGGTGCGGTAGGCTTCGGTGAGGCCGATGAAATAGCCGAGATGGAAGACCACCGAGGCGATCAGCCACGGCCACGCGGCCGCAACCGGAACGCCGAGGAACGGGATCACCGGCAACACGACGAGCGCCGACACGATCGCGATCAACGCCATCGCGCTGAACGGCTCGAGCTTGATCTTGAGGAACGCGTTCCACCCGGCGTGGCAGGCTGCGGCGAACAGGACGAGGACGAAGACGTGGGTGTCCAACTTAGGCCTTCAGCTTCTCGCCGACCGGATCGTACGGCGCCTTGAGGCTGGCGCGCACCGGCACGCGCTCGCCCGCGATGTCGATCTCGAAGCGCGCCGATAGCCACGTATCGTCGACGCGTGCGCCGCCAGTCGCGGCGTAACCCAGCGCCACGATGCCGCCGACGGTGTGACCATAGGCCGCCGAGGTGATGTCGCCGACCGGCTCGCCGTTGCGCAGTACGAGCTCGCCGCCATGCGCGATCGGCGTGTCGGATGACCTGGCGACGAAGCTCAGGAGACGGCGCGCGGGTGGTTTTGCCTTTGCGGCCAGCAGCGCGTCGCGGCCGATGAAGTCGCCCTTGTCGAGCTTCACCGCAAAGGAGAGCCCCGCCTCGTAGGGATTATAGTCCGGCGTCAGTTCGCGGCCCCAGGCGCGGTAGCCCTTCTCGAGCCGCAACGACTCGACCGTATAGTAGCCGGCATTGCGTGCGCCGAACGCGGCGCCCGCCCGCATCAGTGCATCGTAAACCGCGCCCGCCTGCCCGGCCGGCACATAAAGCTCCCAGCCGAGCTCGCCCACATAGGTGCGGCGCGAAGCCCACAGCGTCACGCCCGCAATGACGATCTCGCGGATCGCGCCGAACGGAAATGCGCTGTTGCCGAGCGGCACTTCGGTGAGCCGCGCCAGCAGGTCGCGCGCGCGCGGTCCCATCACGGCGATCACCGCGTAGTCGGCGGTCACGTCGGTGAGCGTCGCGCCCTTCGGCAGATGACGGGCGATCCAGTCCGCGTCGCGCGTCGTCTGCGCGGTGCCGGTGACAAGCAGGAAGCGGTCGGCGCCGAGCCGCGCTACCGTCAGGTCGCTCTCATAGGTGCCGCGCGCGTTGAGCAATCCGGTGTAGATCGTGGTGCGGGGCGGCACTTTGACGTCATTTGCGCAGAGTCTTTGCAGCGCACTTTCCGCATCAGGGCCTTGCAGCAAGTACTTGGAAAACGAGGTCAAATCGGTAACCGTCACGGCGTCGCGCGTCGCCAGGTGCTCTGTCGCGACAGAGTCAAACCAGTTCTGCCGACCCCACGAATAATCGAGCCGCGCCTCCGCGGCCGACGGCGCGAAGAAGTTCGGCCGCTCCCAGCCCATCTTTGAACCGAACAGTGCGTTTTGCGCTGCAAGCCGCTGGTAGAGCGGTGATTTTCGCAGCGGCCGCGCGGACTGCAGCTCCCGGTTCGGCCACGGCATCATGTAGTGCAGGCCAAGGACTTCGCTGACACGCGCCTTCAGGAAGCGGTCGTCATCGTGGAAGGGCGCGAAGCGGCGGATGTCGACCGGCCACAGATCGAGCGTGGGCTCGCCCTGCACGATCCATTCGGCGAGCGCGCGCCCCGCCCCGCCACCGGACGCGATTCCGATCGAGTTGAAGCCGGCGGCGACATAGAAGTTCTTCAGCTCCGGCGCCTCGCCCATGATGAAGTTGTTGTCGGGCGTGAAGCTTTCCGGCCCGTTCATGAAGGTCTTGATCTCGGCGCTCTCCAGCGCCGGAAGGCGGATCAGTGCGTTCTCCATCAGGATCTGGAACTGGTCCCAGTCGTCGGGGAGCATGCCGAACTCGAAATTCTCCGGAATGCCGTCCATGCCCCAGGGCTTGGCCACCGGCTCGAAGCCGCCGACCAGCAGCCCGCCGACTTCCTCCTTGACGTAGATGTAGCCATCGGGGTCGCGCAGCACCGGCAGGTCCGGATGCACGCCATCGATCCGCCCGGTGACGACGTACATGTGCTCGGCGGAGTGCAGCGGCACCGTGACGCCGCATAGCCGCCCGACCTGCTTGGCCCACTGGCCGGCGCAGTTGATGACGATCTCGGCCTTGATGTCGCCGCGCGAGGTGGCGACGCCGGTCGCGACGCCGTCCTTGCGGTGGATTGCGGTGACGCGCGTCTGCTCGATGATGCGTGCGCCGTTCTGGCGCGCGCCGCGCGCCAACGCCTGCGTCACGTCGGCCGGATTGACCTTGGCGTCGTCAGGCAGCCACAGCGCGCCGAGCAGATCGTCGGTGCGCATCACGGGATATTTTTCGCCGGCTTCTTTCGGCGAGAGGATTTCACAGGAAACGCCCTGTGCACGCGCTGCCGCGTGGATGCGCCGGAACAGCGTGACGCGCTCCGGCGTACGCGCGACCAGCACCGAGCCGCATTGCTTCCAGCCGGTCGCCTGCCCGGTCTCCGCTTCGAGCTTTTGGTAGAGTTCCGCGGAGTACTGGACCAGCCGGGTCATGTTCTGGTGCGCGCGCAATTGCCCGACCAGGCCGGCGGCATGCCAGGTGGTGCCGCAGGTCAGCCGACCTTGTTCGAGCAGTACGACGTCGCGCCAGCCCAGCCCTGACAGGTGGTAGGCGACCGAGCATCCGATGACGCCGCCGCCGACGATGACGGCGCGGGCGCTCGCGGGAAAATTCTGTTGATCCATCAAGCAGGCTCCCGCTCACGCCCGCTCAGTATAACAACATAATATCACAAAATACCGACTTTTATTTTGCGATGATGATCTGCCAGCCGAGCTTTTCCCACGCTTTTGTCAGGGCTCCGTCGGGCTGCCGGTCGACGATCACGCCCGCGACCTTGTCCATGCTCGGCACGCGGAACGGCGTGCGGCGGGTGAATTTGGTATGATCCGCAAGCAGGTATGCGCGCCCCGCGACAATCATCTTGCCGCGCGTCTCGGCGGCGATGGCCGAATAGTCGGTCATGCCGCCGTCCTCGGCGAAACCGCCGACGCCGATAAACGCGATGTCGGCGCGCACGCTGTCGATGCCGGTCGCGGTGCCGGTGCCGAAGGTCGCCTCGTCGTTGTTGTCGATCTCGCCGCCGAGCATGACGATGCGGTTGCCGGACACGCGGCATAGCGTCAGCGCATGGTTGAGCGAATTGGTGAAGAGGGTCAGTCCCGGCCGTCCCACGAGCTCGTAGCTAAGCGCTTCGGTCGTGGTGCCGGAGTCGAGGAGCACCGAAGCGCTGTCCTGCACCATGCCGGCGGCGGTGCGGGCAATTGCGCCCTTCCCTTCCGCGTTCTCGGCTTCACGCTGAGAGATCGACGGCTCCATCATGCCGCGGCGCGCGGCGCCGCCATGCACCACGTCGAGGTGGCCCTGGTCGGCAAGCAGTTTCAGGTCGCGGCGGATCGTCTCGTGCGAAACGCCGAACGTGTTCGCGAGTTCGCCCACGCTGACCGATCCGGCCGCGCGCAAACGCTGCACGATCTCATTGTGTCGACGAACGGCGAGCGGTCGAACCATCGGGAATCCGCGTGAGGAATTGCGGCAATGTGACTGATGCGCGGGCCAAAACACAAGCCCGTCGTGTCGACACAAATACGTTAGACGCAGCGCGGGGCGTAGAATGTTAGGGCGCTATCGCTTGCCCTGACGGCGCTCAGCAAGCGCCCGATCATAATCCAGCACAGCCTGCAACAAAACTTGCGCGCCCGCCGCACATTGTTCCATGGAGGAGAACTCGGCCTCGTTGTGGCTGACGCCGCCGCGACAGGGCACGAAAATCATCGCGGTCGGCGCGACCCGGGATATATATGCGGCGTCGTGGCCCGCGCCGGAAACGATTTCGCGCGAAGAATAGCCGGACAGCTCGACGCCGCGCTTCACCGAAGCAACACAGCCGGAATCGAAGCGCACCGGCGGCTGGTCCCAGATGCGGGTCGATGACACGCTAAGTCCGAGCGGATCGCAGATTTCCTTGAGCGACGCGTTGTACGCAGATTCTAGCTGATCGAGCACCGCGGCGTCGGGATGGCGCAGATCGACGCAGAAGAACACCTCCCCCGGCACCACGTTGCGCGAGTTCGGCCGCACCTCCATGAGACCCACGGCGCCGAGCGCGTCCGGCTTGTGCCGCTCGGCGATCTGGTGGATGCGCTCGACCAGCCGCGCGGCGCCGAGCAGCGCGTTCTTGCGCAGCCGCATCGGCGTCGCACCCGTATGCGCGGACTCGCCAGTGACCGTGACCTCGTACCAGCGCATGCCCTGCACGCCGGTGACGACGCCGACCTGCTTGTCCTCGGCTTCGAGGATCGGCCCCTGCTCGATGTGCAACTCGAAGAACGCCGAGAGCCGATGTTGCCCGCACGACTCCGAGCCCCTGTAACCGATGGCATCGAGCGCCGCGCCGAACGTGACGCCCTCGCGGTCCTCGCGCGCCACCGCCCAGTCGCGCGTGAACGCACCCGCGAAAACCCCCGATGCGACCATCGCGGGCGCAAAGCGCGAGCCCTCCTCGTTGGTCCAGTTGATCACTTCAATCGGCGCGTAGGTCTCGTAGCCAGCCTGCACCAGGGTGCGTAGCGCCTCCAGCGCGCCGAGCACGCCGAGCACGCCATCGAACTTGCCCCCCGTGGGCTGGGTGTCGAGGTGGCTGCCCATCGCGATCGGCGGGATGTCGTTCCGCTGACCCGGACGGCGCGCGAACATCGCGCCCATGTCGTCCACCGTGACGGTGCAGCCGAGCGCCTCGCAGCGGGCCTTGAACCACTCGCGCACCTGGCGATCGAGATCGGTCAGCGTGAGGCGGCAGATGCCGCCCTTCGACGTGCCGCCGATGGCGGCGGTCTCCATCAATTCGCCCCAGAGCCGTTCGGCGTCGATGACAAGGTTTTGCATAGCGCGATCAGATGCGTGCGGCTGGCGGCAAAGTCAAACCCTGTATGGCGCCCGGCCGTGCGGATAGGACGCGGCACGTTGCTGCCTGGGATGGAAAAGCTGATCCAACGGCTTTTCAAGCGGCGCGTACCGCGGCAACAATCCTCGTTTGCAAAGGGGTTCGGCGGAGCAAGGGGGCATTATGGACACTGACGTTCTCATCGTCGGCGCCGGCCCGACCGGACTGATGCTCGCGAACCAGCTCGCGCGGCGCGGAATCCGCTTCGAGATCATCGACCGCCACTCCGGCCCGGCGCAGCAATCCCGCGCGATGGCGGTGCATGCGCGCACGCTCGAGATCTACGCGAAGTTGGGCATCGCCGAGCAGGCGGTGGCGCGCGGCGCGCGCGGCACCGCCGCGAGCATGTGGGCGGGTGGCCGGTGGCGTGCACAGATTCCGGTGGGCGATATCGGCCAAGGCCTTAGTCCCTTCCCGTTCGTTCTGATGCTCGGTCAGGACGAGAACGAGCACATCATGGGAGACAAACTCAAGGAGCTGGGCGTTGTCGTGCAGTGGAGCACCGAGCTTCTCTCGCTCGAACAACAGGCCGACCGCGTCGACGTCACGCTCAAGCAGCCGGACGGCACGCAGCGGAAAATTAGTGCCGCATGGGTTGCAGGGTGCGACGGCTCACGCAGTTCAGTGCGCGAAGAAAACGGCATCGGATTTCCGGGGGCACCTTACGAGCACACCTTCTTTGTCGCCGATACGGAGGCCACCGGCTCGATGCGGCCGAACGAAGTCAACGTCTATCTGAGCCGGGACGGGTTTCACCTGTTTTTCCCGATGCGCGGCGAGGATCGCTGGCGCGTCATCGGGATTCTGCCGCCGGAGCTGCGCAGCAGAGACGACGTGACGTTCGACCAGGTGGTGCCGTCGATCCGGGAGCAGGCGGGCACGTCGCTTGATTTCAAGTCGTGCCTCTGGTTCTCGACCTATCGGATCCATCACCGGGCGGCGGAGAAATTCCTCGAGCGCCGCTGCTTCGTGCTCGGCGATGCGGCGCACGTGCACAGCCCGATGGGCGGGCAAGGCATGAATACCGGACTGCAGGACGCCTACAATCTTGGCTGGAAGCTTGCGCTGGTCGTCGCGGGCCGCGCCAATGCGGCGCTCCTTGACACTTACGCTCAGGAACGCATGCCGGTCGCGCAGGAACTGCTGGAGACGACCGACCGCGCCTTCCAGTTCGTTGTTGCTGACACCTGGATTGCGAGGATGTTGCGCACGAAGATCATCTTCCGGATCGCGGCTTTTGCCATGACGTTCGAACGCGTGCGCCAGCGTGCGTTCCGCACCATCTCACAGATCGGCATCAGGTATCCGCACAGCCCGTTGTCGCAGACGCTCGGCAAGCTGCCAGGCAATGCCCCGCACGCCGGCGATCGCTTTCCATGGCTTCACCTGAAGATGCAGGCGAACGGGCCGACGGAGGATCTGTTCCAAACTCTCGACGACACATGCTTCAACCTGCTCGTATTCGGCCCGGCACCGGCGATTGCGGTGGCGGGCTACGGCGATCTCGTTCGCGAGTATGCGATCCCGCTCGACCCGAGCAACCGTGCCGCGCTTGATCGCGTGGGCATTGCCATCCCGTCATTCTACCTGCTGCGCCCCGATGGACATGTCGGGCTGTGTGGCACGCAGGTAGATTTGCGTGCAGTCGAGGCCTACCTCACGCGATGGCTGCACCGCGCTCCGGTCAGAACGGATACGGGTGCGGCCCGGTCTGGATCGTGATCCAGCGCAGCTCGGTGAACTCGTCGATCGCCGCCTTGCCGCCGAAGCGGCCGTAGCCCGAGGCCTTGGTGCCGCCGAACGGCATCTGGCCCTCGTCGTGCACGGTCGGCGCGTTGATGTGGCAGATGCCCGACTGGATGCGCCTGGCAACGCCGAGAGCACGCGCGATGTCTTTCCCGAATACCGCAGCCGAGAGGCCGTATTCGGTGTCGTTCGCGACGCGGATCGCTTCCTCGGTGTCCTTCACGCGGATCACCGGCTTCACCGGGCCGAACGACTCCTCCGTGTAGATGCGCATCGCCGGCGTGACGCGGTCGAGCACGGTCGCGCTCACCACCGTCCCGTTGAACTCGCCGCCGGCCGCGACCCTGGCGCCTTTGGCGACCGCGTCGTCGAGCAACTCCTTGTTGCGGGTGACCGCTTCCTTGGTCACCAGCGAACCCAGGATGACATGGCCGCGCGGATCGCCGTGCGGGAGCGAGCGCGCCTTGGCGGCGAACTTTTCGACGAACGCGTCGGCGACCTTCTCGTCCACGATCAACCGCTCGGTCGACATGCAGATCTGGCCCATATTGGCAAAGCAGCCGAAGGCCGCAGCCTTCACGGCCTCGTCGAGATCGGCGTCGTCGAGAATGACCATCGGCGCCTTGCCGCCGAGTTCGAGCAGCACGGGCTTGAGAAAGCGTGCGGCCATCTCGGCGATGATGCGGCCGACCTTGGTCGAACCGGTGAAGTTGATGCGCCGCACCGCCGGATGCGAGATCAGTGTTTCGACCACCTTCGACGCGTCTGCCGGCGCATTGGTCACCACATTGACCACGCCGGACGGCAGGCCCGCCTCGCGCATGATCGTGCCGATCAGCGCATGGGTGCCGGGGCACATTTCGGAGGCCTTCAGCACCACGGTATTGCCGCAGGCGAGCGGCATCGCGATCGCCCGCACGCCGAGGATCACCGGCGCGTTCCACGGCGCGATGCCAAGCACGACACCGACCGGCTGCCGGATCGCCATCGCAAGATTGTTCGGCTTGTCGGAGGGGATCACCTCCCCGGCGACCTGCGTGGTCATCGAGGCGGCCTCGCGCATCAGGCTCGCGGCGAAGTGGCTGTTGAAATGCCCCCACGGGCCGATGGCGCCGCATTCGGCGGTCATCAGCGCGGAGAACTCCGCGCCCTTCGCGTCGAGCAGGTCGGCGGCCTTGAGCAGCATCCGGCGCCGCTCGCTCGGGCCCAGCGCGGACCACGCCGGAAACGCCGCAGCCGCGGCGTCCGCGGCCGCGATGGCATCGCCGATCGAGGCGGCGGCCGCACGGCTTGCGACATTGCCGGTGAACGGATCGATCCGGTCGAAGGTGCGGCCATCGGCGGCGAACACCTCGCGGTCACCGATCATGAGGCTGACGTGTTTCATGGCGTACTCCTGTCGATCGCTTTTTTCTGTACTGACCGCGGGCGTGGCCGTGCGGGCCTCGCCGATTCCCAGATATGCGCGCTGCACCGCCGGATCGTCGCGCAGCGCGACCGCGCTCCCTTGCCCGACAATGCGGCCGATCTCGATCAGGTAGCCGCGGTCGGCGATGTTCAGGCCCTGCTTGGCGTTCTGCTCGACCAGCAGGATACCGACTCCCGTGTCGCGGATGCGCGCGAGCGCCTGGAACAATTCGCCGCACATCAGCGGCGAGAGGCCGAGCGATGGCTCGTCGAGCAACAGCAGCTTCGGCGCCGACATCAACGCACGGCCGATTGCGACCATCTGCTGCTCGCCGCCGCTCATGGTGCGGGCAAGCTGCGGGCCGCGCTCGGCAAGACGCGGGAACAGCATCTTGATGCGCGCGAGATTGCCGGCCTCGCTTGCGCGGGCGCGGCGTGCGAAGGCGCCGAGCTCGAGATTTTCCCGTACCGTCAGTTCGGCGAAGATGCCGCGCCCTTCCGGCACCAGCGCAATCCCCGCTTCCACGATCTCGTGCGGCGGCAGCGCGAGCAAATCCTGTCCGTCAAAGGTTACGCGCGAGCCGGGCTGCGGATGGACCAGCCCGGCAATCGATTTGAGCAGTGTCGATTTGCCCGCGCCATTTGCGCCGAGCATCACGACGATCTCACCCGGCTTCACGTCGAGAGCGACACCGGAGAGAGCCGAGTGCTTGCCGTAGCTTGCCGAGAGGCCGCGGACCTCAAGCATCGCCGCCTCCGAGGTAGGCGCGCACAACTTCCTTGTCGGCCAGCACGCCGGCGGGCGGGCCTTCGGCGATCTTGCGCCCGACATTCATGACCACACAGCGGTCGCAGAGCGAGCGGATCGCGTCCATCACGTGCTCGACCATCACGACGGTGATGCCGCTTTCGCGCAGGGACCGGATCAACGCGATGCCTTGGGCCAGTTCAATCGGATTGAGACCGGCGAGCCATTCATCGAGCAACAGCAAATCCGGTTCGAGCGCCAGCGCACGCGCCAGTTCGAGGCGCTTCTGGTCGATGTAGGTGAGCTGCGTCGCCGGGAGAAAGGCCCTGTCGCCGAGGCCGACGCGCGCGAGCAGCGCCAGCGCGGCGGCCTCAGCCCGGGCGCCGGTCAGCGGCGCCGCGCGAAACGCGAAACCCGGCAGCACGTTCTCGACCACGGTCATCGACTCGAGCACGCGCACCAGCTGAAAGGTCCGCGCGAGTCCGAGCCGCGCGATGCGAAAGGCCGGCGTCCGAGCCAGGTCGCGATCCTTGAAGCGGATCGCACCGGCATCAGGCGACAGCGCGCCGGAGATGAGGTTGAGCACCGTGGTCTTGCCCGAACCATTGGGGCCGATCAGGCCGATCAGTTCGCCGCGCTTCACCGAGAAGGAGAGGTCGTCCACCGCGACGAGACCGCCGAACGCCTTGCGCAGGCCGGCGACTTCGAGCGGCGCGCCTTGCGCAGTCTTCATGTCGGGCGGCACGGCGGCCGCCACCGGCCCGGCTTGCGGCGCCTTCGCGGGAAACAGCCCGATCACACCGCGCGGCAACAGGTATACGATCACAATGAACACGATTCCGAGCAGGATCGAGAAATAGTTGGGAAAGTTCGCGGTCAACACCTCAAACAGCAGCACCAGCGGCACGGCGCCGAGCAGCGGCCCGAAGAGCGAGCCGGCGCCGCCAAGCAGCGCCATGATGACGACCTCGAATGAGAGCAGCGGAGAGAAGGCGATCGCGGGATCGATGTAGGTCCAGCGCGGCGCCATCACGGCCCCGGTCAGGGTCATGAACAGTGCGCTGATGGCGAACATCGTGAGCTTGGCGCGCGTGGTGTCGATGCCGGCGTGACGCGCCACGACCTCGTCGTTCCCGATCACATGCAGCGCGAGACCGAGCCGTGAGCGCGAAATCAGCCATCCGGTCAGGAGCACGAGCGCGACGAGCGCGAGGAGCTGCCAATAAATCTGCTCGGTCGTGATGCTAAGAAAGATATAGCGGCCGACCGAACGGTGGATGTTGATCTCGTACCAGCTCACGATCTGGCGGATCAGCTCGGAGAGGCCGAAGGTAAAGATGACGAAATAGATGCCCGAGAGCCGCAGCGTGGAAAGCCCAACCACCAGCGCGACCGCGATGCCGATCGCACCCGCTGCAGCGAGTACGGCGGGCCACGGCCAGATCTCGCCGAGTACCGCGACCGTATAGGCTCCGATGCCGAAGAACGCGACGGTCGCAAGCGAGATGTAGTGCGTCGGACCGGAGAACAGCGCCCACGCGGTCGCGAGCACGGTGAAATAGAGAAGGCTGATGCCGAGCGCGAGCTGATAGCCGCTCGCGAATTTCGGGACGAGCACGAGCAGCGCGATGATCGCGGCTGCCAGCGAAAGGCCGAATACGGGCTTCAACGCGCCGTTCTCCCGAACAGGCCCGTC
>Ga0207691_10005045_pt1 | contig 12740 bp, 7 predicted proteins | sample KBSM13metaG_FD_184327 | JGI IMG/M metagenome (GOLD analysis project Ga0207691, IMG submission 184327) | Miscanthus rhizosphere microbial communities from Kellogg Biological Station, Michigan, USA - KBS M1-3 metaG (SPAdes) (version 2) | ecosystem: Host-associated > Plants > Roots > Rhizosphere >... | reverse complement strand
CGGCGTCGGTGACCAGCCGAGCTCGAAGCTCAAGGACTGGGGCATCTACAAGTCGTGGGGGCGCCTCGTCGCCGCGTCCGGCTGGATCGGCGTCACCTTCGAAGCGCGCGGTCCCTACGACCAGTCCGGGCCCGACATCCGCGACGCCTTCGCCTTCCTGCGCAAAGACGCCGCGAATCTCGGCATCGACGCGGATCGCATCGCCGCCTGGGTCTGCTCGGGCAACGTCATGTCGGGCCTCGCGGTGCTCATGAACGACGTCGACGCCGGCGTCCGCGGGGCGGTCGTCTACTACGGCGACTCCAAAGTCGAAAAGCTCCGCACCGACCTGCCCGTGTACTTCGTCCGGGCCGGGCGGGACAATCCGAATCTGAACACGAAGATCGACGAGTTGTGGAAGCGCGCCATCGCCGCCGGAGCGCCGTGGGTCATGGTGAACGCGCCCACGTCCCAGCATGCCTTCGACGCGTTCGACGAGACGGACGAGAGCCGCCGCATCGTGCGCGAGACGCTGGACTTCTACCGCGACCTCTTCGCACCGCCCGCTCCCACCGGTCCACCCTCGCTCGCCAAGAAGGCGCTGTCGCACTGGTTCGGGGGACGCGAGTACCCGCAGGCCGCGCAGGCCTACGCCGAGTACTTGAAGGCGCATCCGAACGACGCCGTCGCCTGGATGCGTCTCGGCCTGTCGCAGGCCAACATGAAGGACCCGGCCGCGGCAGGCAGCCTCGAGAAGGCCGTGCAGCTCGGCATCAAAACGCCGACCGACCTCTATAACGTGGCCTGCGGTTACGCGCTGATCGGGCAGAAAGAGAAGGCGCTCGACGTCCTCGGCCAGGCGGTGACCGCCGGCTTCGCGGATCGCCGCCTGCTCGAGACCGACGCCGACCTCGCCAGCATCCGCGACACCGACGGCTTCCGGGCGATCCTCGGCAAGGTCAAAGCGTAGGCCCGGGACGACCCTGGCCTACGCCGCGGAGGTGCGACCGACCACGCCGGCCAGCGCCGAGGGCCATCCTTCGCGCACGCTCGGATAGCGCGGCTCCCAGGAGGACGAGGAGCGGAAGCGAAGATTGGAGATGCGTTGGGAGCGCGCCAGGAGCTTCCCGATGCCTCCGAGCAGCAGCGTCGCCCACCGCGGCAGCAGCCGCGGCGGCGGAACGCCGAGGGCCTCGGCCATGGAATCGAAGTACTCGCGATGCGTCAGCGGCTGGTCGTCGACGATGTTGTAGACGCCGGGCTCGGCGAGCAGGGCGGCCACCACCGCGCTCGCCGCATCGTCGTGGGAGCACGACGAGATATACGCTCCGGGATCGCCGGGCATCGGGGCCCGGCCCTTCCGGACCATCCGGGTGGTGTCCGCGAGGTGCTCGGCGTCCGGACCATAGAAAGCGCCGAAGCGCAGCACGACTCCCGCCCGTCCGCTGTCCGTGAAGCGTTGCGCCGAGCGTTCCGCGTCGAGCACGGTCCGGTTGTAGGCGGTCGGTGCGAGCGGCGTGGACTCGTCGATCCATTTGTCGCCGCCGTCGGGATAGACCGGCGCGAAGGATTCCTGGATGAAGCGGGCCGCGCCGACCGCGATCGCCGCGTCGACCAGGTTCGCCGAGCCTTCCCGGCGGATGCGGTCGTTCTCGGCCCAGGCCGACCGGAGCACGACGCGCCAGGCCGGCGAGGGAATGTGCGTGGCCATGTTGACGACCGCGTCGTGTCCCCGGACGGCGCCATGAAGCGCCGCCGAAGAGAACAGGTCCGCGGCCACGGGCTTGGCCCCCGCCCGGGTCAGTTCGACGCGTTTGTTCGAAGACCGCGCGATCGCGGTGACGGAATGCCCCTGCGCAATCAACAACGGAACCAGGCGGCGTCCGACGACCCCCGTGGCCCCGGCCACGAAAACTCTCACGCACCCGGTCCCTGCAAACGGCGTTCCGGCCGACTGGACACAACTATATCCACTGTGAATATAATCACCGCGTGACTGATGACAAGCGCCCGGACCCCGAGTCCCTGCTGCCCCTCGCGCCGGCGGCGTTCCACATCCTCATGGCGCTCGCCGACGAAGACCGCCACGGCTACGCCGTCATGGAACACGTCTCCGCGCGCACGCACGGCGCGGTGCGGCTCTCGCCCGGCACGCTCTACCGCACGATCCAGCGGCTGCTCGAGCAAGGGCTGATCCTCGAGACGCGCGAACGCCCGGCTCCCGAAGACGACGACGAGAGGCGGCGCTACTACCGCCTGACGTCCTACGGCCGGAGCGCGGCCCGGGCCGAAGCGCGGAGGCTCGCCGGCCTCGTCCGGCTCGCGCAGGCGAGCGGCGTCGCGCCCCGGACGGCCTGATGCGCTTCTACCGCCTCCTGCTGCAGCTCTACCCGACGTCCTTCCGCTCGGAGTACGGCGGCGAGATGGAAGCCGACTTCCGCGGACGGCTCGCGCGCGATCCGGGACTGCTCTCGCGGCTCGGCCTCGCCGGGAGCGCCGTCGCCGACGTGCTGCCGAATGCGCTGCTCGCGCATCTCGACATCCTGCGGCAGGACCTGCGGCACACGGTGCGCTCGCTCTCCCGCGCGCCGGGATTCGCGGCCACCGCGATCGTCGTCACGGCGCTCGGCGTCGGCGCGACGACGGCGACGTTCTCGATCCTCGACTCGGCGTGGCTTCGGCCGCTCCCGTTCCCGGAGCCGGAGCGCCTCGTACGCGTCTGGCAGGACCAGACGTTCCGGGGTTACCCGCAGCTGGAAGTCTCGCCTCCGAACTTCCGCGACTTCCAACGTATGAGCGGCTCCTTCGAGGCGATGGGAGCCAGCCACAGCGAGACGGCGAACCTCGTCGGCCAGGGCGAGCCGCGTCGGCTCGAGGGAGAGGCGGTGACCGCCGAGCTCTTTCCTCTGCTCGGAGTCGCACCCGCGTTCGGGCGGGGCTTTTCCGCTGCGGACGATGCGGCCGGAGCTCCGGGGACGGTCCTCCTCTCGGATGCGCTCTGGAAGTCGCAGTTCGGCGGCGATCCGTCCGTGCTCGGCCGCTCGGTCTCGCTCAACGACGAGCCCTTCACGATCATCGGGGTGCTGCCTCCCGGCTTCGCATATCCCCGACGCGATACCGCCTTCTGGATTCCGACCCGCTTTTCCGAGGAGATCTACGAGGACCGGGGCAACTACTGGCTGTACGTCGTCGGCCGCCTGAAGCCGGGGATCTCGCTCGAAGCCGCGCGGGCGGAGATGCGGGGCGTCGCGGCGGCGCTCGAGCGCGCTTACCCCAAGGACAACGCGAAGAACAGCGCGACGCTCGTTCCGCTGGGCGATCGCCTCCCGAACCAGTCGCGCCTCCTCGTCACCGCCCTCTTCGGCGCCGCGCTCGCTCTGCTCTTGATCGCATGCACGAACCTGGCGAACCTGCTCCTCGTCCGAGCCATCTCGCGCCGCAAGGAGCTGGCCATGCGCGCGGCCCTCGGCGCGGGCCGCGAGCGGCTCCTGCGCCAGCTGCTCACCGAGAGCCTGCTCCTCGCACTCCTCGGAGGGGGTCTCGGCGTGGTCCTCGCGGCGGCCGCCGCGCCTCTGCTGGCCCGGCTCCTGCCGGGCTGGATTCCGTTGACGTCGGCGCCGACGGTCGACCTGCGGGTCCTCGCCTTCGCCGCGGCGTTGACGACGTTGACGGGCCTCGCTTTCGGGGTCCTCCCCGCCCTCCGCGCGTGCGGCGACGCGCGCGCACAGTCGCTCGCGGACGGCGAGCGGGCGGGCTCGGGTCGCCCCGCCGAACGTCTCCGCTCGGCACTCGTGGTCGCGGAGGTCGCGGCGTCGGTCGCGCTGCTCGCGGCCTCGGGCCTGCTCGTGCGCGCGCTCTGGAAAGTCCAGAGAGTCGATCCCGGTTTCCAGACCGAAAACGTGCTCTCGCTCCGCACGTCCCTTCCGTATCCGAAGTACGAGAAGACCGCGCGCCGCCGGGCGTACTACGAAAAGATCCTCTCCGAGGTGAAGGCGCTGCCGGGCGTGGCCGAGGCCGGGTTCATCAGCTTCCTTCCGATGACGATGCGCGGAGGGATCTGGCCGGTGGGCGATGCGAGCCAGGCGGACGACTCCCAAAGCTCGAAAGTCGCGAGCATGCGCTTTGCGACTCCGGGGTTCTTTCCCGCGCTCCGCGTTCCCCTGCGCGCGGGCCGCTGGATCTCCGAGACCGACACCCTCGCCGCGCCCCGAGCCGCCGTGGTCAGCGAGTCTTTTGCCCGGCAGAACTTCCCGAATGAGAATCCGCTGGGCCGCCGATTCCGCTTCGCTTTCGAGGAGCGCACCATCGTCGGCGTCGTCGGCGACGTCCGCGTGCGCGGCCTCGAGCGCGAAAGCGAGCCGCAGGTCTACCTTCCCTATCTCCAGCAGGAGGACGGCAACTTCCAGGCCTTCGTCCCGAAAGATCTCGTCGTGAGGGCTTCCATGGCGCCCTCCACGCTGATCCCGGCGATCCGGGAGATCATCGCCCGGACCGATCCGCAGATCCCGGTCTCCGACGTGCGCCTGCTGTCCGAGGTGGTCGCGTCGGACACGGCGCCCCGCCGTTTTCAGGCGCGGGCGCTGCTCGCGTTCGCGGCGACGGCGCTGCTGCTCGCGGGCATCGGGATCCACGGCCTGCTCGCGTTCGCGGTGTCGCAGCGCTCCCGCGAGATTGGCGTGCGGATCGCGCTCGGCGCCGAGCCCCGCAACGTGGTGGGAATGATCCTGCGGCGCGGGCTTTTGCTCGCCGGCGCGGGCGTGATGCTCGGCGTGCTCCTCGCGGCCGCTGCCGGCCGGGCGATGCAGGCCGTCCTGGCCGGCGTCTCGCCGGTCGATCCGCTGACGCTTCTCGCCGCGGTGGCCGTAGCGATCCTGATGACGCTGGCCGGCTGTCTCGCCCCGGCGTGGCGGGCGGCGCGTCTCGACCCGATCGCGGCGATTCGCGCCGAGTGACCGACGGCGCGCGGCGGCGCAAGCGCTGCCGTCGGTCATCCCGAGGAGCGCAGCGACGAGCCGACCACCGGAGGCAGACCCACGGCAGTAGGCAACGCCGACTGCAAGTCGGCGGTATCGATCCCGGACTCGATTGCGGCGCTGCGAGTCTAAGCTTTTCTGCAGCCCTCGGGCTTATGGACCCTCTTCGTCGACGCCGGGAACTTCGCCAGCTTTCCCGCCGGACGAATCGGCCGATGAACCAGATCGCCGCCGCAGTTAGGACAGAGTCCCCGGAGCGTGCGCGCGCAATCCACGCAGAACGTGCATTCGAACGAACAGATCCGGGCGTCCACCGAATCCGGCGGGAGATCCCGGTCGCAACATTCGCAGCCCGGCCGCATCTCGAGCATCCTCGCCTCCTTCACTCCCAGCCGAACGCACGGGTCATGACGAAGTAGATCGCGTTCTGCTCCATCGTGCCCGCGACGAGCCATGCGCCGGGACCTTTCGCGTAGACGGCGACGTCTTCGCCGCCGTGCGCCTCCGACGACATCGGGATCAGGGCCTGCTGCTTGAAATCCGGCGCCTGCGTGTCGACGCCGGTGAGGTCGGCGCGGGGCCCCCCGACGGCGCCCGGCCCGCTCCCGTAGTTCAGCGTGGTGTAGGGGCGGTGGTCCAGCGTGTCGGTCGTCGGCGCCTTCTCGGGGCGCCCGTCCGCGCCGTTGGTGACGACGAGACCGAGGATCGGATTGCCGCGCACGGGATAGCCCGACATGAAGATCGTGTGGCTGTGGTCCGCCGTGACGAGAATCAGCGTGTCGTCTCCGGCCAGTGCGGCCGCGCGTTCGACCGCCCGCGAGAGCTCCACCGCCTCGTTCAGCGCCCGGGCCGCGTTGCTCTCGTGATGCGCGTGGTCGATCCGTCCGGCCTCGATCATGAGGAAGTATCCCTTCGGCGAACGCTCGAGAATCCGGATCGCTTTCTCCGTCATCTCCGTCAGCGACGGCTCGCCGCCGGGGTCTTTCTTCCGGTCGAGCTCGTACTGCATGTGCGACGGCTCGAAGAGGCCGAGCACGGGACCGGTCGCCGCGGGATCGATCGCAGCGAAGTCTTTCGCGTTCCACACGTACGCCCCGCCGCGAGCCGCCCAGGCCGCGGCGAGATCGCGGTCGTTGCGTGTTCCCTTCCGGGCCGGGTACTCGGGGTCGGCGTCCGTGACGCGCAGAAACTTCGAGCGGCCGCCTCCCATCGCGACTTCGAGCCCGGGGCTTTCGTGCCCGTTCATCGTCGTGGGCTTCACGCGGAACTCGAAGAGCTGGCGCGCGATGTCCGGATAACCGTCTTCCGCGGCGGCCCGGCTGATTCCGGCGAGGTCCGTATCGTCCTCAGCGCCGCGGTCCGGCGTGTGCGCATAGCAGGCCGCCGGCGTGGCATGTGTCAGGCGGGCCGTCGAAACGACGCCCGTCCACATCCCCCGCTCCTCGGCCTGCTCGAGGATCGTGCGCAGCCGGTTTTCCGGCCGCGCGGCGGCGCCGAAGTCGGGCCCGATCACGTTGGGCGCGATCGAGAGGAAGCCGTCGTTGGTCTTGCTGCCCGTGACGATCGCGGTCATCGTCGGAGCGGAGTCGGAGACCTGCTGGTTGACCTGGTAGGTCTTCGAGAGCGCCAGGTGAGGGAACTTCTCGAAGGAGAGCTGGTTCTCCTCGCCGAGCATCCCCTTCTGCTGGCCGGCGAGGATGCGCGCGGCCGTGACGGTCGTGACGCCCATCCCATCGCCCAGAAACAGAATGACGTTCTTCGCGCGGCGGCGATCCGGCTGGATCGCGGCGTTGCGCTCGACGGCCGCTCGGCCTCGGGCGAAAGAGATCTCTTTGGTCTCGGCCGGCTGTGGGACAGGTCGTAGGACGGACGGAGAAGCGAGGGCTCCTGCGCAGGCCCACAGAAGCGCAAAGAACATGCCCCGAAGAATATACATGGTGCAATTCCGGGGCCGAGGTCCGCGTTGGGTAACGGCATGACGTTTTTCCGTGCCATCCCGGTCCTCGCCCTCGTCGCCGTCATCGTCCTGATCGGAGTTCCCGCGCACGCCTTCGCGGCCGTGAGCGACGCCTGGACCTTCGGAGGGCCCCCCGGAGCCAGCGTGTACGCGATCGCGCCGGCCCCGTCGAGCTCCTCGATCGTCTACGTCGGAACCGGACGCGGCGTCTGGAGAGGCGAGCGCGGAGGCACGGCCTGGCAAAACGCGAGTTCCGGATTGCCGGTGGAACGCGTGCAGGCGGTCGCCGTCGATCCGTCCGATCCGAACGTTGTCTACGCCGGGACGATCACGCCCTTCGGCGTGCCGAGCGTCGGCCTCTTCAAGACAACCGACGGCGGCGTGAGCTGGGTCGAGGCCAACAACGGTTTCTTCGATCCCTTCACGGGGGCCGAGCCTCTCGACGTGGCCGCCATCTCGGTCGATCCCTCGAACCCTCAGATGGTCGTCGCCGGCACGCGCTTCTCCGAGATCTTCCTGACCACCGACGGCGGAGCGAACTGGACACCCCAGACCATCGGCGGCGCCGGTCTCAACCTCGAGACAACCGGACTCGCGCGCGATCCGTCGAACCCGCAGCGGATCTACGCGGCCTCGACGATCGGCCTGCTGCTTTCGGTGAACGGCGGAGTCGACTGGGACGCCTTCGGCAACGCCGGAATCACGTTCTTCTGTGTCGCGGTCGACCCCGCCGCGCCGGCGACCGTGTGGGCGGGCAACGCCTTCGGCTTCGGCATCGCGAAGAGCCTGGACTCGGGCGCCACCTGGCAGTCCGCGAACGGGAACCTCCCGAGCGTCACTTCCGGCGGCTCGACCTTCTTCCCGGCGATCGATTCCGTCGCCGTGGCGCCCGACGGCTCGGCGGTCTATCTCGCGACGCCGGTCGGGCTCTTCCGCAGCACCGACGGCGGAACGAACTGGACCGCGCTCGAGTCGGGCCTGAACGAGCTGGACTTCCATTCCGTCGCCTTCCTGCCGGGCCAGCCGCCGGGCACCGTCCTCGCGGGCGGTGACGCCGGAGGCGTCTACCGGACGACGAATGCCGGCGCCGACTGGTCGGCCTCCTCCCAGGGTCTGAACGAGTCGCTCGTCACGGAGGTCGTCGCGAATCCGGGCTTTGCCGGAGTCGCCTACGCCGCCGCGACCGACGGCGTCTACGCCACGACGAACGGCGGAGCGAGCTGGACGCGCGCGAGCGGCGGCCTGCCCCGCTCGTCCGTCGCCGCGCTCGCCCTCCGCTTCGTGGTGAGCGTTCAACCGGGGGATCAGGAGACGCTCTTCGCGGGCACGCTCGGCGACGGTCTCTGGTCGAGCGTCGACGGCGGGACGACCTGGTCCCCGAAGGGCTCGGGGCTCGACGACCAGTTCGTCTCGGCCCTCGCACTGGATCCGTCCAACGTCACGATCCTCTATGCGGGCACCAACCACCCGGGCGCGAGCTCGCAACGGGTCTACAAGAGCACCGACTCCGGAGTGACCTGGACGCAGACCGGCCTGGACGCGAACGGCTTTCCGATCGACATCATCACGATCGACCCCGACGACTCCTCCCGTGTCGCGGCTTTCGCCCACGGCGCCGGCGGCTACTTCCAGACCGAGAACGGCGGAACACTATGGAGAACCGTCACCCCGGGAGCAGGCTGCGGCGCCGTGCATGCGGTCGCCTACGAGCCGCAGGGGAACGGCGTTCTCGTGGGGGTGACGAACGGCGTGTGTCGCTCCGAGAACGGCGGAACGACGTGGACCCACTACGACGTCGCCCCGTTGTCCGTCGTCGAGGATCTGCTCTTCGACCCGCAGGATCCCTCGGTCGTGTACGCGGCCGCGACGCCGGCCGTGCCCGGGGGCCTCGGCGGCGGCGTCTTCCAGAGCACGGACGGCGGCCGCACCTGGACGGCCCTCGGAACCGGGCTTTCGACGTATTCGGTGCACGCTCTCGCCTCCGATGCGTCGAGCTCCTCTCCGCGGCTGTATGCCGGAATCTTCCAAGGCGGCGTCGCGACTCTCGCGCTCGGCGAGCCGACCAGGAACACGCCGGAGCCCCCGGCCCCCTCGGACCGCGAGACGCGTGTGATCGAAAGGCCCTGACGCGACAAACTGCCCCACTCCCCGGCGAACCGTCTCCCTGATAGAAAGACCACCATGAGAAAGACTTTTCGATTCCTTCTGACCGTGCTGCTCGCCGTTCCGGCGGCTCTCGACGCGGCCGAGCGCGCCAATCCCCTCCTCTCGAAGAGCTCCCTGCCCTTCCAGGCGCCGCCGTTCGACAAGATCCAGGTCTCGGACTACCAGCCCGCGATCGAGGAGGGGATGAAGCAGCAGCTCGCCGAGATGGCGGCGATCGCCGACAATCCGGAGCCTCCGACCTTCGCGAACACCATCGAGGCGATGGAGCGCTCGGGCGAGCTCTTCACGCGCGCGTACAAGGTCTTCTACAACGTGGAGCTGTCCGATACGAACGAAGCGCTCCAGAAGATCAAGGCCGTGCTGGCGCCGAAGATCGCGGCCCACAACGACGCGATCTACATGAACCCGAAGCTCTACGCCCGCGTCCAGGCGATCTACGACGAGCGCGAGGCGCTCGGGCTCGACGCGGAAGCGAAGTATCTCGTCGAGCGCGAACGCCTCTTCTTCGTGCGCTCGGGCGCCAACCTCGGCGCCGCGGACAAGGCGAAGCTTTCGAAGCTCAATGCCGAGCTCGCCGCCCTGTCGACGCAGTACGCCGACAAGCTGCTCGCCGACACGAACGCCGCGGCCGTCGTCGTGGACCGGAAAGGGGACCTCGCGGGCCTCTCGGACGGCGACCTCGCGGCCGCAGCGGCAGCGGCCAGGGAAAAGAAGCTGGACGGGAAGTGGCTCCTGCGCATGCAGAACACGACGCAGCAGCCGCCGCTCGCATCCCTCGAGAACCGCGCCCTCCGCCAGCGCATCCTCGCGGCCTCGATGGCGCGCGGCGACCACGGCGGGCCCGACGACACCCGGGCCACCGTCGTGAAGATGGCGGCCCTTCGGGCCGAAAAGGCGAAGCTCCTCGGGTTCGCCACATGGGCGGACTACGTGCTCGACGACCAGATGGCGAAGACGCCGGCGAACGCGGAACAGCTGTTGACCCGACTCGTCCCGCCGGCGACCGCGAAGGCCCGGGGCGAGGCGGCCGCGATCCAGAAGCAGATCGACGCCGCGAAGGGCGGCTTCCAGGTCACGGCGGCGGACTGGGACCTCTACTCGGAGAAGGTGCGCAAGGCCGAGTACGACCTCGACGAGTCGGAGATCCGGCCGTACCTCGATCTCGATCGCGTTCTCCAGGACGGCGTCTTCTTCGCCGCCAACAAGATGTACGGCATCACCTTCAAGGAGCGCAAGGACATCCCCGTCTACCATCCGGATGTTCGCGTCTGGGAGGTCTTCGACGCCGACGGCCGCCCGCTCGCCCTGTACTACGGCGATTTCTTCCTGCGGCCGTCGAAGGGCGGCGGCGCGTGGTGCGACAGCTTCGTCGACCAGAGCCGTCTCCTCGGCTGGAAACCGGCCGTCACGAACAACACCAACTTCACCAAGCCTGCCGCGGGCGAGCCCGCGCTCATCTCCTCCACGAACGTCGAAACCCTCTTCCACGAGTTCGGACACGCGCTCCACGGCATGTTTCAGAACGTGGAGTACCCGACGCTCGGAGCGACGCCGCGCGATTTCGTCGAGTTCCCCTCGTCGTTCAACGAGCACTGGGCCTACGAGCCGACGGTGTTCGCCAACTACGCGAAGCACTACAAGACCGGCGAGCCCATGCCGGCCGCCCTGGTCGAGAAGATCAAGAAGACCAAGACGTTCAACCAGGGCTACATCACGACGGAGTACCTCGCCTCGGCCCTCCTCGACATGGCCTGGCACTCGCAGCCCGCGGGGGCGACGCCGCAGGACGTCGACGCGTTCGAGAAGTCGACGATCGAAGCCCGGAAGGTGAACCTGCCCGAGGTGCCGCCCCGATATCGCACGACCTACTTCTCGCACGTCTGGGACGGGGCCTACGCCGCCGGGTACTACGCCTATTACTGGTCGGAGGTCCTCAGCAACGACGCCTTCTCCTGGTTCACGGAGAACGGCGGCATGACGCGGAAGAACGGCGACCGCTTCCGCGCCATGATCCTGTCGCAAGGCGGGAGCGAGGACGTCGCGGCGATGTACCGCGCATTCCGCGGCCGCGATCCCGAGATCGGGCCGTTCCTCGAGGAGCGCGGGCTCACGGGAGGCTCGGGCCTTCCACCCGGCGCGAAGGCCGCTCCCTGAGCAGGTTGCTGAACGAGGGTGTGGGATGGCGTTACGAGCGCCGCGGGGTCAGATGCAAGGAAGCGCGGCGATGGCGATGCCGAAGCATCGTCGAGGGAGCGCTGAGACCTTTGAGCGGGCGCTCGACGCGCCCGACGGGAGCGGAGAGTGGTTCTCGGCTTTTGCAGAAATGCCGACGATGGGCCCCGGTAGCAGAGACTCTCGGCCGCCGTTCGCGAAGCGAACGCCCGCGGCCGAAAGCCCCGGACACGACACCCGCATCCATTTTTCAGCAGCCTGCTAGGCCGGCTCGCCCTCTCCGGCGCCGCGCCCGGTCCCCCGCTTGAGACGCCGCGAGAGCTCGAGGAGACGGCCTTCGAGATAACGGCGGTCGAAGCGCCGGAGCATTCCCTTCCAACCCTCGTGGGCGTGCCACTCCGCTTCGCGCCGCGCGGTGACGAGCTTCTGGCGGATGATCCCGGCGAGGTCTTCCCGGCCACGGGCCTGGAGCGCCGGGAGGACTTCGGACCAGTAGCCCACGTCGTACGGGCCGATCGCGACGCGCCGGATCGCGTCGGCCGAGAGCGCGCCGCGCGGAAACCGGCCCGCCTCGTCGAGGCGTCCGACGGCCTCGAGCGCCGTCATCGTGCGCACGCACTTTTCACATTCTCCGCAGTTCAGCCGCTCCGCGCCCGGGAACGCCAGACAGACGACGAGATCCTCCACGCCCGGAGGCTCCGCGGCGATCGCCGCCAGCCTCTCGAAGCGCGTCGCCGGGCTCGGAACGTGGACGAACTCGACCGCCGAGCTCGAGAAGAGAGGGTCCATCTGAGCCTGGAGCCGGCTGCGGATCACCCGGGGGGCCTCCCGGCTTGAGGCTTTGAGGATCCGCGTGTACCTCCGGGCGAACAGGTGCGCGGAGGCGGCGAGGGCCGAGGACAGGCTCTCCTCGGCGACGAACTCGACTTCCGGCGCGAGCTCCCAGACGTTGCTGCGCACGGCGGCGAACGTCAGGCCCCGCTCCTGCGCCGCGGCCGCGAGGACCGGAACGACCCGCGTGTTCCATGAGGACGTCGCGTCGATCGTCGGGCACAGGTGGCCGAACGTCGACAAGGCGTCCTCGATGGCGCCAGCGCGGCCGGCCTGCGATTCCCGATGCGTCAGAAGCATGTGCCGCGAATCGATGCCGCCGGTGAAGAACATCGCCGTCCGGTCGGCCGGACGCCGCCAGGGCTCCCGAAACCCCTCGGACGGCTCGATGGCGACGGGGCGGCGCGGCGGACCGAAGAACTCGCGCAGGAGCGCGATCGCGCGTCCGAGCCCCCCGGCGAGATGGGGACAGACCGATCCCTCGATCGCGACGCGTCTCTCCCCGAAACGCATCGCCGGCAGGGTGCAGGCCGCGAGGAAAGCCTCCGGCGTCGCCTCCATGTCGTCCGCGCCGTGCGCGTCCGATTCGAAGCGGAGAACGAGGGGCTCCCGGGGGGAGTCTTCCCAGCGGATTCGCGCCGAGGCTCGGACGACGGAGGAAT
>Ga0207691_10005044_pt1 | contig 12740 bp, 8 predicted proteins | sample KBSM13metaG_FD_184327 | JGI IMG/M metagenome (GOLD analysis project Ga0207691, IMG submission 184327) | Miscanthus rhizosphere microbial communities from Kellogg Biological Station, Michigan, USA - KBS M1-3 metaG (SPAdes) (version 2) | ecosystem: Host-associated > Plants > Roots > Rhizosphere >... | reverse complement strand
CGCGCCGCGTCTGCACGCCGCAGGACCATCCGGACTGGTTCGCCGCGACCATCGGAGGGCTCGGATTGACGGGCTTGGTCACGTGGGCCGAGATCGCGTTGCAGCGCATCGACGGCCCGTGGATGAGCGTCGAGACGATCCGGTTCGGGGACCTGCGCGGCTACTTCGCGCTGTGCGCCGCGTCTGAAGCGGACTTCGCCTACCGCGTCGCGTGGATCGACTGCCTCGCGCGCGGCCGGTCGGCCGGTCGCGGCCTGTTCACGCGCGCCAACCACGCTCCCGCCGCGCTGCAGCGGCGCGACGCCGCGCGATCCGCGCGACCCGGCATCCCGTTCACGCCGCCGGTGTCGGTGGTCAATCGCGCCAGCCTGCGCGCGTTCAACACGCTGTACTGGCACCGGCCGTGGCGCGGGCGACGCCCCGCGATCGAACACTACGAGCCGTTCTTCTACCCGCTCGACGGCATCGCGCACTGGAACCGCCTGTACGGCCCGCGCGGCTTCCTGCAATACCAGTGCGTGGTGCCGCCACTGAACGCTCCGGAGGCGGTCACCGAACTGCTGCGGCGGATCGCCGCGAGCGGCACCGGATCCTTCCTCGCGGTGCTCAAGCCGTTCGGCGACCGGCCCTCGCCCGGGATGCTGTCGTTCCCGCGGCCGGGGACCACGCTCGCGCTGGATTTCCCGATCGATCGCGCGGGCCGCGTGTTCGGCTTGCTGGACCGCCTCGACGACGTGGTGTCCGATGCCGGCGGCGCGGTCTATCCTGCGAAGGACGCGCGCATGCCGGGCGCGCGCTTCCGCCGGTATTTCCCCGCCTGGGAAGCCTTCCTGCCGTTCATCGACCCGGCGTTCTCGTCGAGTTTCTGGCGGCGCGTGATGGAGCCATGAGCCTGCGCAACATCCTGATCATCGGCGCCACGTCGGCCATCGCGCAGGCCTGCGCGCGACGCTTCGCGGCGCGCGGCGACACGCTGTTCCTCACCGGCCGCGACGAGGCCCGCCTGCAGGCGATCGCGGCGGATCTGCGCGTGCGTGGCGCCGGCGCGGTGCACACCGGCGTGCTGGACGTCGTCGATGGCGCGGCCCGCGAAGCGGCGATCGACGCGGCCTGGCGCGCGCTGGAGCGTGTCGACATCGTGCTCGTCGCGCACGGCACCCTGCCCGACCAGGGTGCGTGCGAAGCCTCGCCCCAGCTCGCGCAGGCGGCCTTCGACGTCAACGCGTGCGCGACGATCGCGATGCTGACGCGGCTCGCGCCGCGCATGGCCGCGCAAGGCCGCGGTTGCCTGGCCGTGATCTCCTCGGTGGCCGGCGATCGCGGCCGCGCCAGCAACTACGTCTACGGCAGCGCGAAGGCGGCCGTCGATGCCTTCCTCAGCGGCCTTCGCCAGCGCCTGTCGCGCGAGGGCGTCGACGTGCTGACGATCAAGCCCGGCTTCGTCGACACGCCGATGACGGCGAGCTTCCGGAAGGGCGCCCTCTGGGCAAGCCCGGACCGCGTGGCCGGCGGCATCGTGCGCGCGATCGACCGGCGGCGCAGCGTGGTCTACGTGCCCTGGTTCTGGGCGTGGATCATGTTCGTCATCCGGCACATTCCCGAATCCGTGTTCCGCAGGATCAGGCTGTGAGCCCTCCAGCCGCACCCCCGGAAGCGTGCGACGCCCGCATCGTCCTGACCGGCGCCGCGGGCCTGGTCGGGCAGAACCTGCTCGTCGAACTGAAGGCGCAGGGCTACCGCCGCCTCGTGGCGATCGACAAGCACGCGCACAACCTGCGCATCCTGCGCGGTCTGCACCCGGACGTCGAAGCGATAGAGGCCGACCTCGCCGAGCCCGGCGCCTGGGAGGACGCCATCGCCGGCGCGCAGGCCGTCGTGCAGCTGCATGCGCAGATCACCGGCAAGCACCCGCAGGAATTCGAACGCAACAACATCGCGGCCACCCGGCGCGTGCTCGACGCCTGCCGGCGGCACGGCGTGCCCTACCTCGTCCACATCAGCTCGTCGGTGGTGAACTCGGCCGCCGACGACGCGTACACGAACACCAAGAAGGCGCAGGAAGCGCTGGTGGTCGCCAGCGGCCTGCGGCACTGCGTGCTGCGCCCGACGCTGATGTTCGGCTGGTTCGATCCCAAGCACCTGGGCTGGCTGTCGCGTTTCATGGAAAAGACGCCGGTGTTCCCCATACCGGGCGACGGCCGTTACATGCGCCAGCCCCTGTACGAGCGCGACTTCTGCCGCTGCATCGCCTGGTGCCTGCAGCACCGGCCGGACGGGACGGTCTACGACATCGTCGGCGACACCCGCATCGACTACATCGACATCATCCGCACGATCAAGCGCGTCAAGGGACTGCGCACGCCGATCGTGCGCATCCCGGTCGGGCTGTTCGCGTTGCTTTTGCGCACCTATGCGCTGTTCTCGCGCAAGCCGCCGTTCACGGCCGACCAGCTCGCGGCACTGGCGGCGGGCGACGATTTCCGCGGCGTCGACACCGCGGCGGTGTTCGGGGTCGCGCAGACGCCCTTCGAGCAGGCCGTGCGCGAAAGCTACTGCGATCCGCGCTACGGCGCGATCGTCCTCGAGCGCTAGCCATGGCCGCACGACGCTACGCCATCCTCGGCGCGGGACCGATGGGCCTGATGGCCGCGATCGAGCTGCTCAAGCTCGGCCACCAGGTCGACCTCTACGAACGCGACGATCGCATCGGCGGCATGTCGGCCAGCTTCGATTTCGACGGGCTGAAGATCGAGCGCTACTACCACTTCATCTGCAGGACCGACGCGCCGCTGTTCGAACTGCTCGCGGAACTGGGCCTGTCGGACCGGCTGAAGTGGACCGACACGAAGATGGGCTACTACGTCGACGGCAAGCTGCATCCTTGGGGCACGCCGGCCGCGCTGCTGCGATTTCCCGGGCTCGGGCTGGCTACGAAGCTGCGCTACGCGCTGCACGTCGTTGCGACGAAGAACATCCGCGACTGGTCCAGGCTGGACAACGTCAACGCCACCGCGTGGCTGCGCAAGTGGCTCGGCCGGGCCGGCTACGACGCGCTCTGGCGCCGGGCCTTCCACCTGAAGTTCTTCGAATACGCCGACAACCTCTCGGCCGCGTGGATCGGCACGCGCATCAAGCGCATCGCCCTGTCGCGGCGCAGCCTGCTGCAGGAAAGCCTCGGCTACCTGGAAGGCGGCTCGGAGACCCTGCTCGCGCGCATGGAGCAGGCCATCGTCGAGCGCGGCGGCCGCATCCACCTGCGCGCGGGCATCGACCGCGTGGTCGTCGGCGACGGCCGGGTCAGGGGCATCGTCGTCGCGGGCGAACAGCGTGCCTGCGATGCGGTCGTCTCCACCGCGCCGATCCAGTACGTGCCTCGGCTGGTGCCGGACGTTCCGCCGGAATTCGCCGCGCGCATCGCCCGCATCGAGAACATCCCGGTCGCGTGCGTGATCCTGAAGCTGCGTCACCGCCTCAGCGAAAACTTCTGGATGAACATCAGCGACCCCGCCATCGACATCCCCGGGGTGATCGAATACAGCAACCTCAACCCTGCCGGGCGCGAGGGCGAGCACATCGTGTACGCGCCCTTCTACATGCCGAAGACACATCCGAAATGGTCGCTCGGCAACGACGCGCTGATCGACGAAGTGATCGGCTACCTGTCGCGGTTGAACCCCGCCTTCCGGCCCGACTGGGTGCTCGCGCGGCACTGCCATCGCTACGACTTCGCGCAGACCATCTGTCCGCCGGGCTTCCGGGACATCCTTCCGCCGATGACGACGCCGGTCGAGGGCTTCTTCATGGCCGACACGTCGTATTACTACCCGGAGGACCGTTCGATCAGCGAGAGCATCGCCACCGCCCGGCGCCTGGTCCAGGCCGCGGTCACCTGATGCTGCGCTCGCAGTTCGCGCGCTTCGTGATGGCCGGCGGGCTCGCGGCCCTCGCCAACGTGCTGGCGCGCTGGGCGCTGAACTTCGCGATGCCCTACGTGCCGTCCATCGTGCTGGCCTACGGCGTCGGCATGGCCACCGCGTTCGCGCTCAACCGGCGCTTCGTGTTCGAAGGCGCGACACGGCCGCTGCACGGGCAGGTGCTGTGGTTCACCGCGATCAACGTCGCGGCCCTCGCGCAAACCCTGGCCGTGAGCCTGCTGCTCTCGCGCGTGCTGCTGCCTTGGATGGGATGGACATTCCATCCGGAAACCCTCGCCCACATGGCAGGCGTCGCCGTGCCGGTGTTCACGAGCTACCTCGGGCATCGGCACCTGACCTTCGCGCGGTCCCGCACGCCCGACTGACGCGCGCGTCACTTTCCGATGCGCGCGGGAATCGCGATGTCCGGACAGGTCGTTAGCGCGCCCGCGGATTTCGACGCGAGCGACAGCTCGTAATCGCCGTGCAGCCGCGAGATGTCGGCCGTCGTCGAAAAGCCTGCGTTCGCCATCGCCGGATCGTGGAAACCCGAGGCGAGGTCGGCACGCGGCGACAGGTGGGTGGTCAGGTAGATCCGGTGGCCCTGCGCGTCGGTCAGCACGACGTAGATGGCGTCCGCCAGCCGGCCGCGTGTGGCGGAAACCGCGAGCCAGCCGTCCACCCGCAGTGAACCCGAAGCGGCCACGTGGGTCGGCGTCGTCGCCCCGTCGACCATGTCGATCGAGCCCTCGCATCGGGGCGCGGCCGTTGCCGGCGCACCGGACAGCGCCGCATCGAAGGCATCGTAGTCGTTGAGGTCGACCGCTTCGGCCGATGCGACCGCATCGATGCGGCTCAGGGTGAGGTCGAACGCATCCTGCCAGAAGCGGCTGCTGCGTCCCGGCGAATACATGCGCATGGCGACGACGCGTCGGCCGTCGCGGGCCGCGGGCTTGCCGTACAGCCGGGCGAACTGCGCGGTGCTTTCGACCAGCGGCGACACCACGAACCCCGAGCGCGCCATGCCGGCGACCATGCGGAACGGCCTCGTGCTGCCGTCGGCCAGTTCGAGCTGGATCTGCAACTGGCTCGGCTTGTAGACCAGGGCGGCCACGCTTCCGGCCAGCGTCGGCCGGAACGCGATCTGCGCGAACAGCGGCCGGTCGGAGGACGGCAGCGCGATGCGTTCGCCGAACCGGTAATGGCCGCGCGCGATCGCGCGGGGTTCCACGAACGGACCGGCGTGCGGATCCTTCTTCAGCACGACGAATCCGTTGCGCATCTGCACGGGCGCGTAGCGCTGCAGCAGCACCGGCCAGCTCGCGCCGTCGTCGAGCGACGGCAGGCGTTCGTCGAGGGGCTGCACGCTGAAGAAGATGTTGTGCGGGGCGCGCGGGCCAAGCAGGAACCGGCGATCGGCTTCGGCCAGCGCGGGGGTGTACGCGGAGTAGCTCTGCAGCACCGTGCGCGGCGACCACGTGTTGCCGGATGCCAGCAGCCAGGCCTGGTCGAACGGATAGATGTCGCTGGTCCCGGCGAGCACGGGAAAGCGCGCCTGCGCGCGCAGCGAGGCGACCGCGGTCCGGTATTCCGAGGCAGGCCAGCCGTCGCCGGCCTCGCGGTGCCGGAACCCGTGCCACGCGTTCGCATAGGTCGCGACCACGCCGTCGGCGAAGCCGCGCGGCGTGGTCTTCACCCATTGGCGGTCGACCTGCCACCACGCGCACAGGGCGAGCGCGATGACCAGCGGCGTGGCCCTGCTGGAGAACGCGAACGGCAGCGCAAACGCGGCGAACACGATGCCGGTGCCGGCGATCACCGCGTGGCCGTCGTGGCGCACGAAACCGGCCTTGAACGTGATGAACAGGTAAAGCGGAAAGACCAGCAGCAGGAAGGCGCGCGCCCATCGCACGGGACTCCGGCGCGACACGATGGTCAGCAGCACCATCGCGGAGGCGGCGAGGAAGATCCAGATGTCCGTGCGGTTCCCGTCGACGGCCATCGCCTCGGTATAGCCCGAGACGATCGGCGCCATGCCGAGGAGGTAGCCCGGCAGCGCCGCCAGCGCCTGGCCCGCGGCCAACCAGCAGCCGACCAGTGCCAGCAACGGCGCCGCCACGCAGGCAACCGCGGCCGCGAGGCGGCGATGCGCGACGAAGGCGGCCACGCACACGCCGCCGATGGCCGCGCACGGCACCACGGTGGATCCCTTGACCAGCGGCAGCAGGCCGAACGGTGCGAACACGAGCGCGACGAGCCAGGGCGACCAACGACGATCGAGCACTGCGCGATCGCTGGTGAAGACGAGCCTGTAGGTGGCCAGCCCGACCAGGAGCGGCTGCGAAAACAGCAGCGGGTCGGGCAGGACGACGAAGCCTGCGAGCACGCCACAGAACAGCAGCGGCCACAGCCGGCCCGCGCTGCGCATCAGCACGAGCAGGCATGCCCAGTAGCCGACGGCGAGGAACAGGCTTCCACCGAGCATCAGCCCGTCGGTCGCCGGATGGAACATCCGCGTGTAGACCGAACCGTAGGGGCCGAACGTGAACACGACGTCGCTGCCGAACGCGAGCCGCTGCGCGACCGCCTGGTTGATCGCGTAACGCCAGGACGGATCCAGTCCCGCAGTCGGCATGAGCGGCGCGAGCGGCACCATCACCGCGACCAGGGTCGCCAGCAGCAGGAGCGCGAGGAATCGCCGCGAGGCGACGGCAGCGCGCGTTCCCGCGCCTGCGGTGCGTGGTGGCGATGCGATCGGCTCGATGGTCAAGGACCGTTCCTGCCGGGGATCAGCGCGTGACGCCGGGCACGTTCGTCACCGCGCAACGCTGGCCGCGCGCTTCGACGACGAACGGAAAGATGCGCTCGATCGCGTGCAGGATCGACCCGTCGTAGGGAATCGGCTCGGGCGGGTAGTCGTTCCACTGCAGGCCCAGGTCGAGCATCGGCTGGATCGCATCCACGCGCGCCCAGAACATCGTGCCCACCGGGAACGAGATGTGGTGCGGGAGGTCGCGGATCCCGAGGCGCTCGCCGAAGGCGCGCGCGAGGGTCATGTTCGATCCCCAGCCGACGATGTTGGGATCGTCCGGGAAGACCATGCCGATCGAGGCATCGGCCGCCATGCGGCCGAGGATCGTGTCGGCCATGTGCGCCTTGCCGCCGAGCAGGTTTTCCAGCAGGAACTCGAACCACCGGCGGCCGACTTCCGGATCCCGCAGGTCCGCGGTCTTCTTGGTGTGGACGTGCCCGATGAAGGTGTAATCGCCGAGCTGGGACGCGAACTGCGTCAGCAGCGGTCCGATGTCGCGGCCGCGGTTGCGCACGGCGACGACGTCGACCACAGCGCCGTCGTACGCGGCGAGGAGCTTGCGGGCGCGCGCGACGGCATCCGCGTCGGCGACGCTGACGAACAGGTCGGGCCGCACCGTGTTCGCGGCGAGGCGCTTGAGCACGTCGGGCAACAGGTCGAGGTAATACGCGTGCACGTGCAGGGCCACGCGCGTCGCGTCCGGGACGCGGCCGGGCGCCCGGTCCGGCGCGATCACCTCGCGGCACCACGGACCGTCGGGGCGCCCCGCGCCCAGCCAGTCCGCGAGCGGGTCGGCGAACGGCCCGGCCGTGCCGTGGCGTTCGGCGTAGATGCCCGGATGGAATCCGGGGAACAGCTTGCGACGCCCGACGCCGGTGGCCCACGACCGCACGTATTCGAAGCGGACGATGTCGTCCAGCGGGGCGCCCTTGCGGATCACGCGGCACAGGAAATCCGTCCGCGCCAGCCCCGACGCGACGATGGCCCTGGCGGCTTCGTCCTCGGCCCCGGTCTGGCGGCATGCCTCCAGCGCCATCGCCTCGAGGCGCGCAATGTAGGCCGGCATCGCGAAGCGTTCCGCGACGAAGGCCTGCAGGCGCCTGCCGATGTCGGCGCGCTGCGCCTTCGACGCCGCCAGCGCGGCGACCTTCGCGGCCATGTCGGCCGCGTCGAGGTAGGGGCTCACGCAGCGGTCGGCGAATCCCGCCTCGGCCAGCACGTCGGCGATGCCGGTCGTGCGTTCGAAGCACAGGACGGGCATGGCGTGCGCCATCGCGTCGATCGCGACGTTCGGCAACGGATCGAGGCGGGAGGTGACCAGCAGCATGTCGGCGACCTTGTAGGCCGTCTCGATCCGCGAGGTCTCGCCGATGAAGGCGATCTTTCCGCGCAGGCCGGACCGCTGGATCTGGTCGTCGAGGTAGGCCGAATAGGCCATGTCGGTTTCGGGATCGTAGCCATGGCCGATCCACGCGAAACGGCAGCGTACGGCGCCCTGCGCCTGCAGCACCCATGCGGCGCACTGGACGAACAGGTCGACGCCCTTGCGGTGCTGCACGGAGCCGGCGCCGATGATCAGCACGGTGTCGTCGCGCAGGCCGTCCGGGCGCAGCCGGTTGATCAGGTAGGTGTCCTCGACGGCCTCGGCGGCGGGGTCGGACGGCTCGGTCGTCAGCGTGCAGCGTCCCTGCGGTACGACGGCGAAATCGGCATCGGCGAACTCCGGGTACTCCTCCATCGCGCTGTCGCGCGTGAGCGCCGTCGAGAACACCGTGCGCGTCGCCCACCACACGGCCTCGGGGAAGCCGTTGCGCGGACGCGTGTACGCGGCGAATTCATGGATCAGGCTGAGCGTCGGTATCCCGAGCGTCGCGAGCGTCGGCAGGACGAGGCGCGACTCGATGCTGTTGGCGATCGCGAACTTGAACGGATGGCGCGCATGCAGCGCCTCGATGACGCCGGCCTCGTGGTTCGGGTAGTTGCGGAACAGGTCCGGCTCGACGGCGAGCGTCGCATGCCGCCGGAACGCGTCCATCAGCGAGCCGACTTTCATCGGCAGCAGGACCACGTTGTAGCGTTCGCGCAGCGCGACCACGATGTTGAGGCTCAGCACGGGCGCGCCGGTGCGCGAGGCGTCGTGGGTGACGACGAGCACGGTCTCCTTCGACGGGTCGAAGGCGACCGTGCGGTCGAGCGTCATCGGTGGCGGACGCATCGGCATGCGGCCCTCCGCCCGGCCGTGCTCGACGTAGTGCTGGTAGGGATCGAGGCCGGACGCGCGCACGTCCGGGTACTCCATCAGGTAGTACTGCGCATCGAAGCCGGGCGGCGATTCGGGGATGCGCACCGACCGGGCGATCGCCGCGCGCAGCGAACGTTCGCGCAGCGTGGCCGAGATCGCGCGCAGCGGCCTGGTCACCTTCCACGAGCGCGACGCGACCATGCTGCGGCAGGTGTGTTCGAGCTCGGCGATCGTGCGGCGCAGCACCTCGATCTCGCCGTCCTTGGTGGACACGAGGCGGTCGAAGTCGGCGAGCTTGCGGCCCAGCGCGGCCAGTCGTGCGCGATCGTCCTCGTGCGCCTCGCCGAGTTCGGCGATGCTGGCGTCGCGCTCGGCGATCGCCTGCTCGAGCCCGTGCACTTCAGCGTCGCGCCGTTGCCGATCGGCGTCCATCTCCACGACGCGCGCCTTCAGCAGCTCGACGTGGCCGCGTGCATCCTCCAGCGTGGCGATGCTGCGTTCGGCGTGCGCGTAGCACCACGACAGGTCGGCGATCGCCGGTTCGAACAGGCTGGCGCCCTCGTCGAGTGCGGCGCCCGCGCTGGCGATGCGGGACCAAGACGCTTCCTCACTGGCGCCGGACCACAACGGCCGCAAGGCTTCCAGCGTCGCCGGCAGGTGCGCGCCCCCCGGTGCGTCGCCGGAGGCCGCGTGATGCAGTTCGGGCTGCAGGAAGTCCGCGATGGCGGCGCGCGCGGTTTCCGGCGCGATCGGCCATGCGATGGCCAGGTCCCGCGCGATCCGATCCGCGAGCGCGGGACCGTCGGCCAGCAGTTCGCCGTAGCCGGCCAGTGCGCGCCGGCGGCCGCGGCTCGCGGCTTCGGCGGCGACGACGTGGCGCAGCCACAACAGGTGGCTGGCCGCCGGCGGCGTGGCGTCGCGGCGGAACAGCGATGCCGCGACTTCGGCCGGATCGCGCATCGGCACGATCACGCGCACGTCGGTGCCGAGCGCGTCGAGCACCTCCATCCACAGCGGCGCGAGCAGGCACAGGCGCGGTTCCTTGAGCGCCCACAACGGCATCGACGCGGCTTCATCGCGCACGAACTGCGCGATCCGTTCGCGCGCGGCCGATGCCGCCGCGCTGCCGAGCCAGTCGGTGGGCATCGCGCGCAGGTCGTCCCATTCGCGGCCGAGCCCGTGCAGCAGCGCGTCGTCGATCTCCAGCGCGCGCCGGCTTTCCCAGTGGCCGGTCGGGTTGCTGGGGTTCGCGCCGAGCAGTTCGCCGGGAAGCGCGCAACCGAGCAGGTTGAGCACGCGCGTGAGCGCGGAGGTGCCGCTGCGGTGCATTCCGAGCACCAGGATGCAGCAGGGACGGTCAGCCATGCAGCGCGACCTCCGGCCGGATGCCGAGATCGACGATCCCGGTCGCGAGGCGTTTCGGATCCGGCTGCACGCGGATCATCAGCACGTCCACTTCGCGCGCGACGAAACCCTCGGCCTCGCCGGTCATTCCCACGATCCCGGCGTTGAAGAAATACGTGCCGGGCGCGAGCGTGCAGCGGAAGGCGAACCGCAGGTCGGCGCGCGTCCCGTCGCGCACGATCGCCAGGCCTTCGCCGTAGGGCGCGGTCGCCGCGCCGCCCAGCTCGATGCCCGCGACGGTCCGGATCATCATGCCGAAGCGCACGCCGGCGACGCTCGCGTCGAAGCGCGCGGCGTAGCGGTAGACGTAGTCGCGCCCCGGCGTGAGGACGTTGACGCGGCGGCCGTCGGATGTCTCCACCCAGGGCTGGTCGATGTGCGCGCCCGATCGCGGATAGGTCACGCCCTGGCCGCGCGGCAGGCCTTCGTCGAACCAGTCGTCCGCCCCGGATGGTTCGACGTCCGCCGGTGGCTGAGGCGATGGCATGGCCGTGTCGGCGGTCGCCGGCGTTCCGCCGGGCGGGTTGGCCACGACCCACTGGCGCGCCGCGTCCTCGCTGCCGGCCGGCGCGTACAGCAGCTTCTGGTAGCGCGCCAGAACGTCGCGGGTGGCGCCGATGGCGAGCAGCTCGCCGCGATCGAGCAGGATCGCGCGGTCGCAGATCTCGGCGACGGTGCCCGCCGAGTGCGAGACGAACAGGATGGTGCCGCCGTTCTCGCGGAACGCGCGGATGCGCGCGAAGCACTTGCGCTGGAAGGCCTCGTCGCCGACCGAGAGGGCCTCGTCGACGATCAGGATGTCGGGCGCGACGTGGATCGCGACCGCGAACGCCAGCCGCATGTACATGCCGCTCGAGTAGGTCTTCACGGGCTGGTCGACGAAGCCGCCGATGTCGGCGAAGGCGAGCATCGCGTCCATCCTTTCGTCGATCTCGCGCGCGGAAAGGCCGAGGATGCCGGCGTTGAGCACGCCGTTCTCGCGTCCGGTGAACTCGGGGTTGAAGCCCGCGCCGAGTTCGAGCAGCGCGGCGACGCGGCCGTTCACGCCGACGCTGCCGGTGGTCGGCGCGAGCGTCCCGCAGACGATCTGCAGCAGGGTCGACTTGCCCGCGCCATTGCGGCCGACGATGCCGACCTGTTCGCCGCGGCGGATCTCGCAGGAGATCTCGCGCAGCGCCCAGTATTCGTCGTAATGCCGGCGCGGCTCGCGGCCCAGCGCGCGCGCGAGGCGCGGCGCGACGAACTGCCGCAGCCGGTCGAACGGCCGGTCGTAGACCGGGTAGCACTTGCTGACGCGGTCGATCGCGATGGCCGTTTCCGCCGAGGACTCAAAGGACATCGGCGAAGCCCTTGCGCGTCTTCTGGAACCACCACCATCCCGCCGATGCCAGCACGCCCGCGCCGATCCACAACAGCGCCAGCAGGGTCCAGTCCGGCGCGCGACCCCAGATCAGCACGTCGCGCGACGATTCGACGACCAGGCTCATCGGGTTCGCGAGCACCAGCGCGCGGAAGCGCCCGGGCACGGCCTCGACCGGGAAGAAGATCGCCGAGACGAACAGCAGCACGGTGGTGAGGACCGTCGTCACCTGTCCGATGTCGCGCGCGTACACGCCCAGCGAGGCGAGCATCCAGCTCAGCCCCAGCGTGCCCAGCAACAACGGCGCCAGCACGAGCGGGAACAGCACGACCGTCCACGGCAGGCCATGCAGAACCACGACCGCCACCGCCGCCCAGGCCAGCAACGCGACGAGCGCATGGAACAGCGCGGCCAGCAGCGCGACCACCGGCAGGATCTCCAGCGGGAACACCACGCGCTTGACGTAGTTCGCGTTCGCGAGGATCAGGCCCGGAGCGCGGTTGACCGTTTCGGCGAACAGGTTGAACACCGCCAGGCCCGCGAACAGGACGACCGCGAACCCCGCGCGCCCGCCCTGCAGCACGCCGGGCCAGCGCGTGCCGAACACGACCGAGAACACGAACGTGTACACGCCCAGCATCACCAGCGGCGTGATCAGGGACCAGGCGACGCCGAGGAAGGAACCGCGGTAGCGCCCGAGCACGTCGCGGCGCGCGAGTTGCAGGATCAGCCGCCGCTGCACGAAGAGCGCGCGCAGCATGCCGGCCGGCGAGGCGTCCTGCCGCGCCAGGGTCGGATGCATCGTGCTCGCGCCCTGCATGCGGCGCTCAGTCGTGGCCGGCTTCCAGCGCGGCCGCGAGTTCGGCGCGCAGGTCGGCGACGTCCTCGACGCCGACCGAAAGTCGCACGAGGTTGTCGTGGATGCCTAGCGCGGTGCGGCGTTCGGGCGGGACCGACGCATGGGTCATGATCGCCGGATGGTTGATCAGGCTCTCGACGCCGCCGAGC
>Ga0207691_10005043_pt1 | contig 12741 bp, 9 predicted proteins | sample KBSM13metaG_FD_184327 | JGI IMG/M metagenome (GOLD analysis project Ga0207691, IMG submission 184327) | Miscanthus rhizosphere microbial communities from Kellogg Biological Station, Michigan, USA - KBS M1-3 metaG (SPAdes) (version 2) | ecosystem: Host-associated > Plants > Roots > Rhizosphere >... | reverse complement strand
TAGCGGCCGCGACCTCGTGTCAGTGCTGAGAGTGAAGGCAAAGCCGACCGCTACCGACCTTGCTGAGGCCATGAAGGTTGCGGCCAATGCCAAGGCGCTGATGAGGATCGGAGACAATTACGCGGCGCTCGGTGACTATTCGCAGGCAGTCGCGGCCTACAAGCTCGCCATGGGAAAGCCTGATGGCGATGCCGGGCTCGCCAACCTGCACATCGGCATGGCGCTTGCGCGTTCGGGCGACAAGGCCGGCGCAACTGCCGCCCTGAATTCGGTCACGGGCCCGCACTCCGCGCTTGCCAAATACTGGCTGGTCTACGTCGCGCAGAAAGCCTGAGTTCGATCAAACTGTCGGGGCACGCGGAGGTTGCGCGCGTCTCGTGATTGCCATGTCCCGTTTCGGGATGGTTAAATCGTTTCCTCTTAGCGCATTATAAATGCTCGCATAGAGCGGGTGGAGGGTGCGTTCCGAAGGAAAACGATAGCCAGTGCGCTTTGACGATCGTCTGCTGACTGTCCTCAACCAGCCGGCCGAGGACCGCCACGATGCCGCGATACGCTGGCGTCAGCTGGTCGACCTGGTCGCGCGCGCCGGTGCCAACAGCGCCAGCCCAGTTATCGGCGATGCACTCGCCGCCATCCGCGAAGAAGCGCCCCGTGTCGATGAGCAGGTTCGCGCGGCCACCGCCCGGGCCGTCGCGGCGCTACCGCTGCCACTCGGACTTCTCGAATATTTCGCGTCGGACACGCTTGGCGTCGCTGCACCGGTGCTGGCGGCTGCCACGCTCGACCCGCGCCAGTGGCGCGCGCTTCTCGCCGTCGCCGACGAGGAGACGCAGGCGTTCATCGCGACGCTTCACCCGGATCTGAAGGCGGAAGCACCGGCTGAGGTCGAGGCCATGACCCCCCAATATGCCACCGCTGAGGCAGCGATTGCGGACCACGAGCCGGCTCCAGCCGGGTCTCCCTCGCTGCATGACGTGATCGAGCGCATCGAACGCCGCCGCCGCTTGCGATCCGGGCAGGCCACGGAGTCGAGCGAGAGCACCCGGCCAGAGCCGGGAGCGACGGCGCTGTTTCGCTGGGAATGTGGGCCTGGCGGTGAAATCGCCTGGGTGGACGGCGCGCCGCGCGGCCCGCTGATCGGCCGTTCGATTGCTCGCCAGGAAGAAAATGACGGCAACCGCGTGGACCTGGATGTTGTCCGGGCCTTCGCGGTCCGGGCGCCGTTCCGCGATGCGCTGTTGCGGGTCGGCGGTGCGGGGCCGGTGGCTGGCGAATGGAAGATCAGCGGCGTGCCTGCCTTCGAACCTACCGACGGCCGCTTCGCCGGTTACCGCGGCGTGGCGTTGCGCGATACTCCTCCCGCGCCAGCAACGCCGAAGGGGCCGGACAATGTGCCCGACTTGCTATCGGATCCCGACTCGGTCCGTGAACTCGTCCATGAGATCAAGACGCCGCTCAACGCGATCATGGGTTTCGCCGAGATCATCGAGGGTCAGTATCTCGGCCCCGCGGACCGCGGCTATCGTGAGCGCGCGGCGGAGATTGGACGCCAGGCGCGCCTGCTCCTCACAGCGATCGACGATCTCGATTTCGCGGCGAAAGTCCACGCAACGCAGGGATCAGCGCGGGAACGCGTCGACCTTGCGGTATTGCTTGATCGCGCTTCGGGCGAGCTTCGTGAGATTGGTGCAAGGCTAGGCATCCAGGTGATCATATTGCCGGCGCGCGGCGAGGTACCTGCCGCCGTAGAGCCCGAACTCGCCGATCGGTTGCTGATCCGCTTGTTCGGCGCCTTGGCTCAGCGCACTGAACGGCGAGAGCGACTACAGGTCTCGGTCGAGATTTCGAGCGGCACGGCGAAGCTTTCGATCAGCCGGCCCGATGCGCTGAGAGAGATTACCGATGCTGAGCTGTTAGAGGGCGGCGCGGACCAAGGCATCGAAGGAGGCTTTTCGCTGCGTCTGGCGCGAGGCCTCGCGCGGGTCGCAGGCGGCGACCTCGTCAGCAGCCGCGACGCTTTTTCGCTCGTTTTTCCCAGGGCCTAACCGACGCGCCTTGGCGCGGCACGGTGGTTTGTCTATCTCGCGATGACCGGGGAGGGCCTGTAGCTCAACGGTAGAGCCGGCCGCTCATAACGGCTAGGTTGTAGGTTCGAATCCTGCCGGGCCCACCATCATCACGCGCAGCTAGTCTGGGGATTGGCGAGCGCGACGATCGGCCCTAGGTGCGGGCCGTCGGGGAGTAGCGCAGTCTGGTAGCGCATCTGCTTTGGGAGCAGAGGGTCGCAGGTTCGAATCCTGTCTCCCCGACCATCGCGGCTTGGCAGCCTGGGAGGCTGCCAAGACCGCCGATCCGCTAGTTGCTCGCTACTTCGACTTGTTCTCTGTCGTCGTCGTGGTCGTCGTGGTGTTGGTGTGCTCGTCGTGGCCAACCTTCACGTCGACGTTCGCGTTGCCGATCTTGTTTTCGAGCTTGTCGCCGGTCTTCTGAACGTCGTTGCCAATGTCGGCGGCAATGTTCTGCGCGGTGTTGCCGATGTCCGCGGCCGTGTTCTCGGCCGTGTTCTGGTCATACTGGACGGTGACCGAGTTGCCGTCCTTGGAGACGTTGCAGGCGCCGAGAAGCAGCAGCGGAATGGCGAGTGCGATGCGCATGAGTTCCTCCCTGGTTTTGCAAGGCTCAACGCCGCTTAGGCTGTTTCGCTCCCGATTCGATTCCGCCCGAAAGAACGGCCAGCATTGCCGTCCAGCCAGCGACATTCTGGCGGAGCTGTACCGGGTCGATCTTGTCGAGCGTATCGTCGGGGGTGTGATGCCAATCGAAATAGCGAGTGCCGTCCTGGTTCAGCGAGACCCAGGGTGCGCCGAGCGCGATGGTCGGCTCGACGTCGGTGCCGTCGGCATCGCCCTTGTCGTTCTTCGTAATCCCCAAGGGCGCCAGTGAGGCCGCGAGCTGCGCATAGGAGGCCGGATCGCTGTCCTTCAGCTTCGAGCTGAAACGCCAGATGCGGTCGGCGCCGAAATCGCTTTCGCCGGCGATAGCGTGGGGTTCCTTGCCGTGAGCATCGGCATAGGCCTTGCCGCCAAAGCCGCCGGGTTCCTCCGCGCCGAACCAGACGATCCGGATGGTGCGCAACGGCCTGCCCGCATCCATGATGTGCTTGGCCGCGGCAGTGGTGATGGCCACGCCCGCGCCGTCATCGATCGCACCAGTGGCGAGGTCCCAGCTGTCGAGGTGGCCACCGACGAGGAGGACCGGCGCCTTGGGATCGCGTCCAGGCACTTCCGCAATGACATTGCCGGAATGGCCGCCTTCCGTCCGCTGGCTGACCAGAGTCAGATGCATCGTCACCGGCTGACCGCGCTTCAAGATGCGGATCAGCTGCTCCGAATCAGGGACCGAGAGGGCGCCCGCCGGGATCGGCTTCGCGCCATCGGTGAAATATTGGACGCCGGTGTGCGGATTGCGGTGATGGTCGGTGCCGATCGAGCGGATGACGATCCCGATCGCGCCTTTGAGCGATGCAATCGTCGGGCCCTGCCGGCGAGGGGCCCCGAACTGACCGTAACCCGAGCCGTCCTGGGCGGGCATCATGTGATGATCGATGAAGACAATTTTCCCACGAACATCCGCGTCGGACGCGGCCCTGAGGGCGTCGACGGTTGGGAAATATGCGATCTGTGCGGTGACGCCATCGGGACCGGTCGAGCCGCTGTAGCCGAGCGCGGCGACGGCAAGTCTCTGCGGAAACGGCGCGACAATCTCGGCGCTTTCGGCGCCACGGGTCCACACGGGCATGGTGAAGGGTTCGACGTGGACGTTGGCGAAGCCCATCGCCGTCAGCCGCTTCACCGCCCAGTCACGGGCGCGCGCCTCGGCCTCGGTCGCGGCCAGCCGCTGGCCGACCTCAGTGGTCAGTCCCTCGACCACGTCCCAGGCATAATGATCGTTGGCGAGCGCTTCATCGCGCAACTTTTCGACATGCGGGTCGGGGATGACCGGAGCCGGCATTTTCGCAACGGATTGCTGGGCGACGGCGGGGACAGCGCTGATGAGCAGCGCGGCAAAGAGAGCTCGGTTCATGGTTGGAGGCCTAAGGAGGGAAGGGTGGTAAGTCACCCACGCCAATCGATTAAATTTGACCATTTGCCGATTAGAGGAGCCGCATCTGCTTGCCCTCCGGCGGGCGGAACAGGTCGGTGCGCAAGGGAAATTTGGCCTGCCTCAGGCCGTAGCGTTTGCAAGCGATCTCGAAGCGGGTGCGGAGCAGGTCGGCCCACGGTCCTTGCCCGCGCATACGGCTGAAGAAGTCGGGATCGTTGTCGCGACCGCCGCGAAGCGACCGGATCGTCGACATGACCTTTGCCGCGCGATCGGGAAAATGTTCGTCGAGCCAAGCGCGGAACAGCGGCGCGACTTCGTGCGGCAGGCGTACTGGAAGATAGAAACCGCCCGGAGCGCCGGCGGCGACCGCCGCCTCGACGATATGCTCAAGCTGATGGTCGGTGATTTGCGGGACGACCGGGGCGATGGCGACAAAGCAGGGGACGCCGGCGTCATTGAGCGCCTTGACCGCGGCGAGGCGCTTGCGGGGTTGGGGAGCCCGCGGCTCGAGCGTTCGCGCGATCTTCGGGTCGAGTGAGGTCACCGACAGCGCGACCGACGCAATGCGGAGGTCGGCGGCCTGCTTGAGCAAGTCGAGATCACGAAGGACCCGATCGGACTTGGTCGTGATCGTGAAGGGGTGCCGCGTCTCGACCAGTAATTCGACGACTGACCGAGTGACGCGCCAGCGTTCTTCGATCGGCTGATAGGGATCGGTGTTGGTCCCCATCGCGATCGGACGGCATTCATAGCCCGGCCGCGACAAAGCCGCATGAAGCAGCTGGGCGGCGTCGGGCTTCACGAACAGGCGCGATTCGAAATCAACCCCGGGCGACAGGTCGTGAAAGGCGTGGGTGGGCCGCGCGAAGCAATAAATGCAACCATGCTCGCAGCCGCGATAGGCGTTGATCGAGCGGTCGAAGCCGATGTCGGGCGAGCTGTTGCGCGTGAGAATCGATTTCGGCCGTTCGATCGTGACCGTGGTTCGCCGCGGTGGGACGCCGTCGATCGCCTCGACCTGGTCGAGCCACTCACCCTCGACGACACGCTCCTTAAGGTTGAAGCGGGTGGGCGTGGCGTTGCGCGTCGCCCCGCGTCCAGGTCTCGACTCGACGGGCATGGGACAATCCTACGCGCATAACAGAACATATCAAGAACATCGAGACGTGGGCGGCGTCTGAAGATACGTTCCGAACGGTCAATACGGTCACAGGGTCGACCGCCCCGGCAGTACCGGCGGACCGGCTCCGGGTTCAAAGAACATAGCGTTCCCGAGGACTGCAACGGTCAACCGGGCGATCCGCGGCAATTTCATTTCGCACTGCCTGTTGTTGAGCCCGACCTACAACTCCGGCGCGGCACTTCCGCCTCCGCCTTCCCCACCTTCGCCTGCGAGCGCGGCTAACCGTCAAGGTCAGCATGAAGAGTTCCTCAGGAGAGATCCCGGGGGCTTTTTCATGCGAAATGCCGCCCCGCTCCGTCGGCTGGAGGCACGCGAAAAGATGAATTGTGATTGTTGCGGCGACGAACCGAGCCGCGGACAAGCTTTGTAATGTTTGATTCACCGGGCAGCCAGCTTTCGACCGCCAAGCCCGCGAGTGACAGGGGTTCACCCCAAAAAGGGACTAAATCATGCGAAACATTTTGTTGGCGGCGGTCGGCGCGACCGCTCTGGCCGTGCCTGGAATTGCGGCAGCGGACGGGCCGTACATCGGCATTGAAGGCGGGGTCACACTGCCTCAGAGCACCGATCTCGACGTTATCCTCAACAACACCAGTGTTACCCCGACGACGACTGTCACCTATCCGGACGGCTACCAAGCCAAATACAAGACCGGGTACGATCTTGACCTTATCGCCGGACTCAAGCTCGGCCTGTTTCGCATCGAAGCCGAAGGCGGCTACCAGAAGGCCAACGTGAAGAGTCTTGGCGTCTCCTCGACGCTGCTTGGCGACGTCGGCACAGCTACGGGGACAGCCGTTACAGCCAGCAACTTCGGTGTTGGCAACGACATCAAGGTCAAGAAGCTGATGGCCAACGCCCTCATCGACGGCAATTTCGGAGGTCGGCTCGGCGGTTATATCGGCGGTGGCGCCGGGCGTGCCTGGGCCGATCTGGCTGGCGATTCCGATAGCGCCTGGGCCTATCAGGGAATCGCGGGGCTCCGCTACGCTCTCACGCCCAACCTCGATGCCGGCGTGAAATATGAGTATTTCCGCACCGGAAGGCTCAACTTCAATGACGCCTTCACCATTGGAACCACCAATTATAGCTCGAGCTCGAGCGGCAAGTTTGGATCGAGCAACGTCCTCGCCAGCCTGGCCTACAATTTCGGTGCTGCGGCCAAGGAGGAGGCGCCTCCGCCTCCGCCTCCACCGCCACCGCCGCCACCACCGGCTCCGGCGACGCAGACCTGCCCGGACGGCAGCGTGATCGACGCCACGGCAACTTGCCCGGCGCCTCCTCCTCCGCCTCCGCCGCCGCCCCCTGCCGAGCGCGGCGAACGCGGCTAGCGCTAAGGTCCGTATTAAGAGCCCCCCGGGAGCAGTCTCGGGGGGCCTTTTTCTTTAGTGATTGAGGGCCGTCATGCTGGTCGGAAAGACAGGCCATCGGTGCTCGGCCATCGACCGCAAGGTCGTGCGGTCTTCGTTATTGAGGCCTTGATAGACCCACATGTTCCGAAGCACGGCGGGGACATAATAGCGCGTCTCCCAATAAGGGATGGACTCGATCCACAGCATCGGATCGCCCTTGTCGTTGATCCCCGCCCACCGCGCTACAGGCAGCGGCCCGGCGTTGTAGGAAGCGATCACTCGCGGCAACTGGCCGGCGGTGCCCGACTTGGTGCGATACAATTCGAGGACGCTTTGCCCGAACTCGAGGTTGTAACGCGGATCGGTCAAAATCGCCGTACCAGACGGAAGCCCGCGCAGGCGCGATAGGGCCTCAGCCGTCGCGGGTGTGACCTGCATCAGTCCGATTGCACCCGCCTGGCTCACCGCGGTTCGCCGGAAGGCCGATTCCTGGACGATGTGCCCGTAGGCGAGCGCCGGATCGACACGCCAACCGTTGACCGGCCGCCATGCGGGATTGGGATAACGATCGGCTGCGTCCGATCGGGCACCCCACTGGCCATTGTCGGCAAGCCAAAGCTGCGCGGCCGGCAGGTCGAGCCTCTTGGCGAGCTGGATCAGGGCGTGATGCTCCGACGCCGCGCCGATCTTGGCCTGGTGACGAAGCATTTCCTCGGCGAGAGCGGGCTCGCCGATCTTCGCAAGTTCTATCGCGCGCTGGACGTTGGGCAGCTGGTCGATCGGCGGATCGTTGCCGACAAACGGATCGGCCCCGAGGCGAGTCGTCATTCCGAGCGTCTCGCGCGCGACGAGGCCGTAGAAGCTTTCGCTCGCTTCGGGCGTGGTCGCGGCGGACCTCAGCAGGCGCTCAACCGAGGCCGGCCTTCCTGCGGCCTGCTCGGCGCGGGCCGCCCAATAATATCCGCCGGAGCGAAGTTCGCGCTGAGTCGCTAGTTGGGCGACCTGCTGGAATGCGGTCGAAGCCGCGTTCCAGTCATTGAGACGCCACGAAGCGAGGCCGGAGATCCAGGCCGCCTGGCTCGCCCACTCACCGGTCGCGCCCGCGCGCCAGGTATCGACGACCCGGCGAGCGTCCGTATCTTGGCCAAGCACATAATAAATGAAGGCCGTTCGGGTCGCGGCCTCTGCGCGCGCCTCAACGGAGAGCGACGGTGCGTAGGTAAGCAATTGTGCTTCGGCCCCGGCAGCATCATCAGCCCTTACCAGCGGGTCGAGAAGGCCGCGGAGCTCGTCGGCATAGGCCTCGCCCTGAACCGGCTTTGCCTTGTAGCGATAGGGCGCGGAGCCGATGCTGGTGGTCGGCTTCTCCGCGTAGATGGCGGGCGGGGTCAAAGCGCCGCGACTGACCGCCATGGTGGCCAGCTGATCCGCCTGGGGAAGCTCGGGCGCCTCGGCAATCACCGCTTGAAGCGAGTCGAGATCGACGACGGGTGAGCCCTTGGCGGTGTAAAGCTCGGCCTTAGCGACGGGCGTGAGAATGCCTCGCGGGAGCGCTGCAATGCCCGCCCGGGCCGAAGCCCAATTGCCGGCATCGATCGCGTCGAACACCCCACGCCAGTTGGTCGGAACGGCGATCCCGGGATTCGCTGGCTGGACCGGGGTGATCGGGAGCTGGGTGAAGGTAGCGGTGGACTTGCGCGGAGGCTTCGGAGCCTGTTTGTCGGGCGCAGGTAGTGGCGCCAGCGGGTCCGGGTCGGACTGCGCAGATACAGGCACGGCCATGATCAAGGCGCCAAAAGCGAGCAGTCCGGACTTCAAGCTTCGTCCTCCATCAGCAGCAACAAATCCTTCCATGCCAAGGACTTGTTTGAGGGTTGATTAATCAGGGCGCGAGGATGGAAGGTTGCGACCGTCCTAACGCCTTCAATCTTGTGAACATGGCCGCGGGCTTGAGGCAGCGGCTTGCCGAGCAGGGCTTGGGCTGGCCCGTCACCCAACAGGAGCAGCCGCTTTGGCTTCGCCAACTTGATGTGCTTGCGCGCGATTTCGGCACAGGCCTCTCGGTCAGCGGGCGACATCTTGGTTCCGGGCACGTGGAGGCAGGAAAGGGACGCACTGTAGGCCTCATCGACCGGGATCCTGATTGCGGCGAGCATCCGCTTGGCGAGCTCCCAGGCCTCGCCGCCGATCGGCTGGCCAGCGCTGGCGTCCTCGAAGGTGGGCGCATCGCTCAACAGCATGAGCGCCGCGTCTTCCGGCCCGTGTGGGAGGATACGCCGGGCGGTCGCGGAGGCGAGGGGCAGCTGCATGCTGCTCGACAGCCAATGCTGGAGCTCAGCGAGCGTTTCATGGGCCGGCTCTACAACGTTGGGCGCCGCCGGGGGCTCGGTAGACTTCGGGAGCTTCGGAGCAGGGGGCGCGAGCCAATCACGTGGCTCATCCTGCACCAGCGTGTCGACTCCGGAGTCGAGCCACCAGGCCAATGCGCTGCGCGCCTCGGCAATGCCGATTTGATCCGCTTCCCCGCCCAAATTTCCTCCCTTGGCCATGTCTCGCCCGGCATTGACGGCACGGTCAAGGAATGGGCAGTGGATTTGAGTCGAATTGTGGTCGGAGCGCGACGGGATGAAGAGAAGCGGATGAGCGAACGCGAATCCATGGCCTATGACGTGGTGATCGTCGGTGCTGGCCCGGCCGGCCTGTCGGCGGCCATCCGTTTGAAACAGCTGGCCGCCGAGAAAGGCGGCGAAATCAGCGTCTGCATCCTCGAGAAGGGCAGCGAGGTCGGGGCGCACATCCTGTCCGGCGCCGTGATCGATCCCAAGGCATTGAACGAGCTGATCCCGGACTGGAAGGACAAGGGCGCGCCGTTCAACGTTCCGGTGACCGAGAACCATCACTGGGTGCTGACGAAGAAGGGCAAATTCGGGCTGCCCGAAATGCTGACGCCGCCCTTCATGCGCAATCGCGGGACCTACACGCTCAGCCTCGGCAACTTCTGCCGATGGCTCGCCGGCCAGGCCGAGGAGCTTGGTGTCGAGATCTTCCCCGGGTTTCCGGCTTCCGAGATCCTATTCAACGAGGACGGATCGGTGAAGGGCGTCGCGACGGGCGACATGGGTATCGCCCGCGACGGCTCGCACCGGGCTGACTACCAGCCGGGAATGGAGCTGCACGGCCGCTACACCATCTTCGCGGAAGGAGCGCGGGGACATCTGACCAAGCGGCTAAGCGAGCTGTTCAAGCTGCGGGAAAAGAGCGGGCCGCAGGTATTTGGCCTTGGAATCAAGGAATTGTGGGACATTCCTGCGGAGAAGCATAAGCCCGGACGAGTGATCCACACCCAGGGCTGGCCGCTGAGCGACGCGTGGGGCGGCGGCTTCCTCTACCACCAGGAGAACAACCAGGTCGCGCTCGGCTTCGTCGTCGCGCTCGACTATTCCAACCCCTACCTCTCGCCTTTCGAGGAGATGCAGCGCTGGAAAACCCATCCGGCGATCCGCGCCGAGATCGAAGGCGGGCGCCGCGTGTCTTATGGCGCGCGCGCGATCAACGAGGGCGGATACCAGGCTATCCCGAAGCTGGCCTTCCCCGGCGGAGCGCTGATCGGCTGCTCGGCGGGCTTCGTGAATGTGCCGCGGATCAAGGGTACGCACACTGCGATGAAGTCGGCGATGCTGGCGGCGGAAGCGGCCTTCGAGGCGATCGCGGCCGACCGCAGCAATGACCTGCTCGACGCCTATGAGCCGAGCCTGCGAGCGAGCTGGGTGGCGAAGGAGCTGAAGACGGTGCGCAACGCCCAGCCGGCGGTGGCCCATTGGGGCGGGACGCTGGGCACGCTCTATGCTGGGCTCGACCTATGGTTGAACGCGCTCGGGATCGGCGTTCCATGGACGCTGAAGCACAAGCCCGACAACGAAGGCCTGAAGCGCAAAGAATCGGCAGCTCCGATCGACTATCCGAAGCCCGACGGGGTGTTGACCTTCGACCGGCTCGGATCGGTGTTCATATCCAACACCAATCACGAGGAGGACCAGCCGGTTCACCTGACGCTCAAGGACGCGGACATACCAACGGCGATCAACCTGCCGGTCTATGCGGGGCCGGAGCAACGTTATTGCCCGGCAGGAGTCTATGAATTCGTCGAGAGCGAGAGCGGTGAACCAAGGCTCCAGATCAACGCCCAGAATTGCGTCCACTGCAAGACGTGCGACATCAAGGACCCGACCCAGAACATCAATTGGGTCACTCCAGAAGGCGGCGGAGGACCCAATTACCCGAACATGTAAGTGGCTGGCGGGCGCCGCGGTAGCGGCGCTGGCCCTTGGGAGCTCACCGGCGGCGGCTCGGCTCGCCATCTCGGATGCGGCGCGGACCTATGTCGAGGCGCGGGCGGCGGCGATGACGGGCGACCATGCGCGTGCAGCGCAACTGCTTGCCGCGCTGGCCGGGGCCCAGCCCGAGCAGGCCGACATAGCGCGCAAGGCGCTGAGCGAAGCGATCGGCGCCGGCGACATGGAGCTGGCGCTACGCCTGGCGCGGACGGTCCCGGCGGCCAAGCTCCCGGTTGACTCGCGGCTGCTGCTGGCGACCGAGGAAATCCGGCGGAAACACCCTGAAAGGGCGCTGACCTGGCTGACGCAGACCGGCGACAATGGCGACCTAACCTTCCTGTCGCCGCTGATCAGCGCGTGGACGGCGGCCGACCGCGGCGACGAAGCGGAAGCGCTTGGAGCCTTCAATCAGGTGAGCAACCGAAGCCTCCTCGGGCCGATCGAGGCTGAGCAGCGCGCCTTCATCCTGTTGAAATTCCGCCGCACCGCCGAGGCCGATCCGTTCGCGCGCCAGGCGGTGGGTCGGGCGGGCTCGCGCGAGACGCGCCTGCGCCTGGCCTTCGCCGATGCTTTCCTGGCGGCGGGCGACAAAGCGCGCGCACTGATGATCGTCGAAGGCATGGGCTCCGGCGAAGCCGCAGCCCGGGCGCGCATCAATGCCGGGAAAAACAGCGGGCAGGCCATCGACAGCCTGCCCAAGGCCGTAAGCGAGGTGCTGACTGCCTTTGCCGCCGATCTCGCGAGGGTGCAGCAAGGCTCGCCGCCGATCGGGCTGATCCAGGTCGCGCGCTATGCCAATCCACAGAACAGCAGCGCGACGACCTTGTTGGCGCTGCTGCTGGCCGGACAGGACCGCGAGGACGAGGCGCTCGGCTTGCTTCGCGCAGTTCCCGCCGGCGATGCGATGATGGGCCAGGTCCGCGATGTCCAGGTGCGGATCCTCCGCGAAGAGAAAAAGAACGACGAAGCTTATCGGATTGCCGCGGCGGCGGCCTCAAGCCCGGACGCGGACGTGGGCGACTTTTCGCGCCTCGGCGACGTGCTGCAGTCGATGAAGCACCATAGCCAGGCTGCCGACGCTTATGGGCGTGCGATCGCCTACGCCCAGGCGCAGAAGCTGCAGGGGCAATTGTGGTCGCTGCTGCTCCTGCGGGCGAGTGCGCTCGAAGATGCGGGCCGCTGGCCGGAAGCACGGGCAGCGCTACAGCAAGCGCTGACGATGGCGCCCGACCAACCCTTGCTGCTCAACTTCCTGGGCTACGCAAAGCTCGAACGAGGCGAGGACCTGGACGCGGCCGAAGCGATGATCCGCAAGGCAAGCGACCTGGCTCCTGACGAGGCATCGATCACCGATTCGCTGGGCTGGGCGCAATTCAAGCGCGGCAAGGTCGACGAAGCCATCGCAACGCTGCAGCGGGCGGCAGAGAAGGACCCGGCTCAGGCCGAGATCCAGGAGCATCTTGGCGACGCCCTTTTCCGGTCCGGTCGGCGATATGAGGCGCGCTTCGCCTGGAATGCCTCGCTGGTGACCGCCGAGGATGATGTCGAAACGCGTGTGAAAGCGAAGCTGGCCAGTGGTCTGACGCCAGCAAACGCCGCTCCTTGAGCGCCGCTTTTCGCGAGATTGCGCCGGCCAAGCTCAACCTTGCGCTGCACGTGCGGGGGAAATTGCCCGACGGGCGGCATGCGATCGAGACGGTGTTCGCCTTCTGCATCGACGGCGATCGTCTGACCTTCGAGAGTCTAGGGGAGGAACTACCGGGTA
>Ga0207691_10005041_pt1 | contig 12743 bp, 13 predicted proteins | sample KBSM13metaG_FD_184327 | JGI IMG/M metagenome (GOLD analysis project Ga0207691, IMG submission 184327) | Miscanthus rhizosphere microbial communities from Kellogg Biological Station, Michigan, USA - KBS M1-3 metaG (SPAdes) (version 2) | ecosystem: Host-associated > Plants > Roots > Rhizosphere >... | reverse complement strand
TTTTGGCGCGCCCGGCAGGATTCGAACCCACGACCCCCTGGTTCGTAGCCAGGTACTCTATCCAACTGAGCTACGGGCGCAAGTCGTCGATTATAGCAGGCTTGGCCCCTTCTCCGGTAGCCGCCGCCTTGGAGGGGCGCTCGCCAGCATCCGGCGCGCGCAGGCTGTGCGCCGGCTTGCGCCAAAGTGTGAAGGCCTTCCACGCCCACGAAACGCCGAGCCATCCGCACAGCACGGCGACGGGCCACGCGAGGATGCGGGGGAACCATGCGGCCAGCACCGCGATGCCGATGGTCAGCACCGCGAACGCCGTCAGGAGACCCGCTTCGGCAGACCCAAGCGTGCGCCGATTGGTGAGCGCGGCACCAAGCGCACTGCCGACGCTCACCGCACCTGCCGCCGCACGTCCGGCGCTTCCCGCCACGGCGCGCCGGGCCAAGCCTTCTGCAATCGGGTCCGCCGCCGGCGAGCGCGCCTCGCTGCGCCGCACGCGATTGCTGCGCGTGAGCACAATCTCCGTCGACTGGCCGAGGTCGCGTTCGTACTGCGCCGCCATCGCCGCGGAGAACGCGGCGTCCTCGATGGCCACGTCGAGTTCGTAGTTCGACATCCAGCTCACGAGGTTGAGGTTGGTCGAGCCCACGCGCGACCAGCGGCCGTCCGCAACGGCGGTCTTCGCGTGCAGCATCGTGCCGTTCCACTCGAACACGCGCACGCCCGCTTCCAGGAGCGCGCGATAACCCGCACGCGACAGCGGCGACACCGCCGGCACGTCGCTCGCGCCGGGGACGAGCAAACGAACATCGACGCCGTCGCGCGCCGCTGCGCACAGCGCCTGCGTGTACGCCGACGTGCCCACGAAATACGCATCGGTGAGCCACAGATGTTCCCGGGCTAGCGACGCGACGAGCAGGTCGGTGCGATACGTCGACGCGGAATTCGGCACGCCCGCGATCACGCGGACGCGAATGTCGCTCGCGATGTCGCGCACGGGCGTGTACGACACCGCCAGCGGCTCGCCGCCGCACGCACGCCACACCTGCCCGAAGGCCGCCTCGATATCGGCAACCGATTGCCCGCGCAGCTCGACGCCGGTGTCGCGCCACGGCTGCAGCCGCTTGGCACGGTCGCCTTCCCACAGGCTGCTGACGCACAGGCCGCTGACGTAAGCGATCTCGCCGTCGACGACGATCGACTTGCGGTGGTCGCGCGTGAGCCATGCGAGCGGGCTCTCGAGGCTCGGCGGGTTGAAGCAGCGGATCTCCCCGCCAGCGGCACGGAGCGGTTCCCACGGCTTGCTGAACTTCGTCGACCCCAGCCAGTCGTAGACGACGCGAATGCGCACGCCCGCCCTCGCCCGCTCCGCCAGCGCGTCGATGAACTGACGTCCGACGCCATCGTCGGCGATGATGTAGCTCTCGAACAGGATGTAGTGCCTGGCTGCGGCGATCGACGCGAGCCACGCCGGAAAATTCTCGCGCGCATCGAGCAGGAGCTTGACCGAGTTCTTCTTGGTCAGCGGCGCACCGGCTGCGCGCTCGAAGGCGCGGTCGAAGCGGTCGCTGTCGGACGCTGCATCACCCAAGGGTATGGGCGCGTCACCGGGGAGGTCGAGCGTCGTCACGCGCGGATTATCCTCCTGCGGGCCGTTTTTTCGGAATCGTCACTCGCGCGGCAGGCGGCGGAGTCGGTGGCGGCGGCCGGTACAGCGCATATAGCTGCGTCACGAGCTTCACGTACTCCTGCGTTTCAGGGTACGGCGGAACTTGCCTGTCGTAGCGCTGCACCGTCGCTTCTCCCGCGTTGTACGCAGCGAGCGCGAGGTCGAGGTCGTTCTCGAACAGTCGGAGCAAGTCACGCAGGTAGCGGGTGCCGATGCTGATGTTGGTCGCAGGATCGAAGAGCTTCTGCTCGATCGTGCGCGTCCTGTCCTCGGTCACGCCATATCGCACGGCCGTTTGGGGAATCACCTGCATGAGGCCGAGCGCGCCCTTCGCCGACACGGCCGTGGGCTCGTAGGCAGATTCGGCGGCGACGATGGCCTTGACGAGCGCGCTGTCGACGCCGTTCGCCTTTGCGTAGCGCGCGATCAGCGGGTCGTAACGCTTCGCGTTCGGATGCGTGGTGAGCCGCGCAAGGACCGGCGTCTGCACGAGTTGCGCCACCTCGTCCTCGCGCTCCTTGCGCCGCCTGGCAGCGTCGACTTCGCCGCTCGTCGCCCCTTTGAAGAAGAGCTGGTAGCGATCGTCGAGCTTCTGCGTCGCCACATGCGCGCGTCCTTGCTCGTCGATGTAGCCCCATACGGCGGCACGTGCCGACGACATCGACGCGCACGCCGCCGAGACGAGAAGCAGCGCCGGAATTTTCGGAAGCATCGCGCGTTCGATCCTGCGCGCGATGATAGCAAGCGCGCCGCTGCGGCGGCGCTAACGGCCGGTCAACGTCATGCGCCTCGCCAGACCGACAGCCCCCACGGCGTGATCTTCACGGGCAAGTGATAGTGCTCGCGCGGGTCGATCACCGTGAAGCGCAAGGGCACGATCTCCTGGAACGCCGGCTTGTCGCGCACGAGCCCGACCAGGCGGAAGTAATCGCCGGCGTGCAGCAAAACTTCGTGAACGCCGCCTTGCACGCCCGCACCGGCGTTCATCTCGTGCGAGAACGTGCCATCGTCGCCGATGCAACCCGTTCCCACCACGCGGCGGATGTCGTCGTCGAGCGCATGGACTTCCACGAACATGCCCGAGGCAGGCTTGCCTCGGGCGACGTCGACGACGTGGATCGAGATACCGGGCACGGGCGCGCGCTAGTTGAGCTTGGCGCCGGACGCCTTCACCGCCGGCGCCCATTCCGTCACCTGCTTCTGCACGAACGCAGTGAACTCCTCGGGCGACATCTTCTGGACGGCGATGCCCACGTCCTCGAAGTTCTTGACGAGCTTGGGGTCGTCGAGCGCGGAAATCGTCGCCTTGTGGATGGCGTCGACGACCGGCCTCGGCAAGTTGGCGGGGCCGGAAATGCCGAAGAAGTTGTCGGCGACGAGCTTCGGGTAACCGAGCTCGACGACGTTCGGAACGTCGGGGGCCATGGTCGCGCGCTTGCTGGACGTCACGGCGAGGAGACGAAGCTTGCCGGATTTCTGGAACTGCACGTTCTGCGGCAGCGTGTCGATGGCGAACAGGATCGTGCCTCCGAGAAGGTCGTTGTGCATCGGCGAGCTGCCCTTGTAACCGATGTGATTGAGCTTGATGCCCGCTTCCTTGGCGAAGAGCTCGCCGACGATGTGGCCGATCGACCCGACGCCGCCGCTGCCGTAGGGAATCGGGTCCTTCTGTTGCTTGGCCCACGCGATGAATTCCGGAATCGTCTTGGCAGGCACCGACGGATGCACGACGAACACGTTGGGCACCGAGCCGATGTACGCGATGTGGGTGAAGCTCTTGACGGGATCATAGGGCGGCGGCTCGAGCATGAAAGGCGACAGGCTGATCGGCGCGGTGTTCGACAGCATCAAGGTATAGCCATCGGGCGCGGCACGGGCGACTTCACCCGCACCGATGGTTGCGCCCGCGCCCGGTCTGTTGTCGACCACGAACTGCTGCCCGAGGCGCTCGGCCAACAGCGGCGACACGTGGCGCGCAACCACGTCGCTCGATCCGCCCGGCGGGAACGTCACGACGACCCGCACGGGCTTGGTCGGATACGTCTGTGCGAACGCATTGCACGCCAAGGCCGCGCAAGCGACAGCGATGGCGTTGATGAACGAGCGGCGGGGCAGCTGCACGACGAATCTCCCGAAATTGTTTTGGGGTAAACAGGCACCCCGCATTCGCAACTTCGGTGCCAGGCGAAATCCGGAGCGGAAACCACGGAAATGCCTCGGGCTACGCTACTCCCCGCACGACATTCGTGCAAGGCGCGGCCCGCTTCGGTGCAGCTACGAGGGCTGGGAGAGCAATCGCTCGAGCGAGCGAAGCCGCTCGCCCATCTCGGTGAGCGAACGCGCGGCGTGGTCTGCGATGACCCGCGGGCTTGCGAGCTCCTCCACCATGATCTCGTGCAGCTCGCGCGCGTGTCGAACGACGTCGGCGAGCGGCTCACCGACCTCCCCTGCGTCGAGCATCTCCTGCGCCTCGTGCAGTGCGCCGAGGAGCGCGCTGCTCACGTTGGCGACATAGACCGGATCGTGCGTCATCGGCAACCCCTTCAGCGTGAGGGATGGGCGAAGCGCGCCATTCTAGGCCGGCGCCGCCGAAGGCGACATTGGCGGAAACGACAGGTGGTACGCCCGGGCTGCCGAGTGGAGAGCTTCCGACGGCGAGACGCGGCGGCGGCCGACAGCCCCGATGAGAGGGTCGCGGCTACGCTTTGTGCATGCTGAAGCAATCGACCGAAACAGGGTCGGGTTCACGCGCGACGCGGGCGGCGTCGACAGGTGCGCAACGGTGCAGACGCAAATTCCTGCGCGTGTTTCCCGACGGATTTTCCGACGAGACCTACATCGCGTGGGAACGCGAGTACAAGGTTCTCGCCCATCGTCGTTGGCAAACGTCGCTCGCGCGGCCGCTCTACGAGGCGCTGCTCGAGAAGCGGGAGTGGACGCAGATCGCGCGGGCGGCGGTCGCGATCGAGTCACGCACGAACCTCCTCTTCTCGTTCGAGAAGATGGCGCTGCGCGACGCGGTCGCTGACGTCCAGGGCGCGCGTGCGTTCGCAGAAGGCCTTCATCAGTTCCTGTACGGCAGTGCATCGCTGCCCGAGCGCTTCGATGCGTGGCGCGACACCGTCGCGACGCTGCCGCGGCGGCAGACGCGCGTCCTGACGTGGCCCGTCCTCACCGTGTTTCCGTTCATCGCGGAGCCGCGCACGCACATGTACCTCAAGCCGCTCGTGACCAAGCGCGCTGCCGAGCGCTACGGATTCGAGTTCGAGTACAGCTCGAAGCCGCAATGGTCGACGTACGCGAGCCTGCTCGAGTTCGCGCGAATCGTATCCCGCGACGTGCGCGACCTGCGGCCGCGGGACCAGATCGACATCCAGTCGTTCATCTGGGTGCAGGGATCGGACGAGTACGCCTGACCTGCGCCCGTCACGCGGCGAGCGCGTCGCGCCACGGCTTCCACTTGCCCTGCCGCTGCGCGAGACGGTCCGTGACGATGCGCAGGACGTCCGGATGCCAGACCAGGCCGAGATGGCTGCTTTCGACCTCGATGTTCTCGGCGAGCGGCGACACCCTGCCGATGCACGCCCGCCATGCGACGACGCCGTCGGAGCGGGAGTAGATAGACGTAGTGGGCACCGGCGGCGGCTCCCTGAGCCTCCGCGCGAGCGGCGCGTCGACGGCCGACGCGTTCCCGCTCAAGAGCTCGAACAACCACTGCACGTTGGTGGAGTTCGACAGTTGCGCGAAAGGCGTTCCGAGCGTGATGACCTGCCGCACGCGATGCGGGAGCGCCTTCGCGATCTCGCGCGCGTACAGGCCGCCGAGGCTCCAACCGATCAGCGTCGCTTGCGGATGACTCGGCGCGATCAGCGCATCGATCTCCTGCGCCAGCGCGTCGAGCCATGGTCCAGGATCGCCGGACGGTCCCGTATTGCGTCCGCGTCCCCAGTGATACACGTCGTACCCGAGCCCCTCGCAATGACGTGCCAGCGGCTGCATCAGGTGATGGTCGGCACCAAGCCCCGGAAACAGGACCACGGCGTGACCGTCGCCCCGCGCATTGGCAGCCGTGACGTCCGTGAGCTGCATGCGGGCGAACTCGAGCATCGCGCGCACGGGCTCGAGGGCCAGCATGCCGAGGTGCGGGCTTTGCAGCGAAGCGTTGGAACCCATGGAATCCCTGACACAAGAAGATGGCCGATCATCCTTTTCCGCCGCGCGCGAACCAATCCAGCCGGCGATGAATCTTGCGTAGGACGGCGCCCGGCACGCGGTAACATTTGCACGATGAAGATCGCGACTTACAACATCAACAGCATTCGCAACCGCCTGCCCCGCCTCCTCGAGTGGCTGGACGAAGCGCAACCCGACTGCGTGTGCCTCCAGGAGCTTCGTATCTACGACGAGGAGTTTCCCGCTGCCGAGATCGAAGCGTCCGGCTATGGGGCGATCTGGCGCGGGCAGAAGCCGCGCTACAACGGTGTTGCGATACTCGCGCGCGGCACGCAGCCGGTGGAGACCCGGCGCGATCTGCCCGGCGATCGGGATGACGTGCAGGCCCGCTATCTCGAGGCCGGCATCAACGGCGTGCTCGTCGGATGCCTGTATGCGCCCAACGGCAATCCGCAGCCGGGTCCGAAGTTCGATTACAAGCTCGCCTGGCTCGCGCGCCTTGCCAGGCACGCGAAGTCCCTGCGCGATTCGGGCGTACCCGTCGTGCTTGCCGGCGACTACAACGTGGTGCCGACGCCTGCGGACATCTACGCGACAACTTCGTACGACGACGACGCGCTCGTGCAGCCGCAAAGCCGGGACGCGTTCGGCGTGCTGATCGAACAGGGCTGGACCGACACGTTACGCGCGCTGCATCCGCGCGAGACGATCTACACGTTCTGGGACTACATGCGCAAGCGGTGGGAACGGAACGCGGGCCTGCGCATCGATCATCTCCTCGTCAACGCGGTGTTGCGCAAGCGCGTCGTCGCCGCGGGCGTGGACCGCGAAGTGCGTGGGCGCCCGGGCGCGAGCGACCACGCGCCGGTGTGGATCGAGATCGAGGAGTAGCGGTCACGAATCCGTATTGCAGCGCGCCAGCGCGTCGACGTCGCCCACGGCGACGCACCTGCCCTGCGAAAGCAGCACCACCGCATCGGCGAGTCGCTTGACCTCTTCGGCCGAGTGACTCACGTACACGATCGGGATGTGAAGGTCATCGCGCAGGCGCTCGATGTAATCGAGGATTTCGAGCTTGCGTGCCTGGTCCAGCGACGCGAGCGGCTCGTCCATGAGCAGGATTCGTGGCTGCGCGAGCAACGCGCGGCCGATCGCCACCCGCTGCCTTTCGCCGCCGCTCAACGTGCGTGGTCTGCGGTCGAGCAGCGCCGCGAGGCCGAGCAGTTCGACGACGTGATCCTCGTGGATGACGCGCTGCGACGACGCACGCAGGCGTTGGCCGTAGGTGAGATTCGCCGACACGTCGAGATGCGGGAACAGCAGCGCGTCCTGGAAGACGTAGCCGACGCGTCGATGCTCGGGCCTCACGTCGATGCGCTTCACCGAATCGAACAAGACTTCTCCGTTCACACGGATCGTCCCGCGGTCAGGTCTTTGCACGCCGGCGATGGCATTGACGACGCTGGTCTTTCCGGAGCCCGACGGACCGAACAGGCCCACCACCGGCGCGTCCACGGAAAACTTCACGTCGAGTGCGAAGCGACCGATGCGCTGGGCAATGTCAACGTCGATCATCGCGATGGGCCTGCGAAGCGCGGCGCGTGAGCCACTCGGATCCCGCAAGCGCCGCAACCGATAGGACGACGGCGACAATCGACAAGCGAATCGCCTGCGCGTCGCCGCCGGGCACTTGGGTAAACGTATAGATTGCGAGGGGCAACGTCTGCGTCTCGCCCGGTATGTTCGACACGAACGTGATCGTCGCGCCGAACTCGCCCAGGCCGCGGGCGAACGACAGCAGCGTTCCGGTCACGATGCCCGGCAACGCGAGCGGCAACGTGATCGACGCAAACACCCACAACGACGATCCACCGAGCGTACGCGCGGCGATCTCGTACCGGCGGTCGATGGCCTCGATGGACAAGCGGATGGCGCGCACCATCAACGGAAATCCCATCAGCGCCGAAGCGACGGCGGCACCGGTCCAGCGGAACGCGAAGACGATGCCGCAGCATTCGTCGAGCACGGTGCCGATCGGACCACGCCTGCCAAGCAGTGCGAGCAGGCCGAAGCCGACGACGACGGGCGGCAGCACGAGCGGCAAGTGCACCAGCGCATCGACCAGTGTCTTGCCCGGGAAATCGGCGCGCGCGAGCAACAGCGCAACGAGTATCGCGATCGGCAGGCTCGCCAGGACGCTGACCGACGCGACCCGCAGGCTCAGCGTGAGGATCTGCAGCTCCTCGGGACTCAGGGAAAACATCGCTAGCGACCGAAAGCAAAGCCCGAGCGCTTCCAGACGAGCTGCGCCGACGGGGATTGCAGGTAGTCGAGGAATGCTTCCGCCGCAATTGACTTGCCCCTTGCCACGAGCGCGGCCGGATACACGATCGGCGGGTGACTCGCCGCCGGGAACGAGTCGACGATGCGAACGCCGCGGTCCGCACGCGCGTCCGTTCCATACACGATGCCGAATGGCGCCTCGCCGCGCGACACGAGAAGGAGAGCGGCGCGCACGTTCTCCGCACGCGCGACCTGCTTGTCGACGCGCGTCCACACACCAAGTGATTGGAGCGCCGCCTTGCCGTACTTGCCGGCCGGTACGCTATCCGGATTGGCCATCGCAAGCTTCTCCGTGCCGAGCGCGCCCGCAAGGTCGAAGCCGGGACCGATCCTGAGCGTCGACTTGCTGTCCGCTCGCGCAATGAGCACGAGCGTGTTGCGCAGGAGATCGACGCGCGTGCCGGGCTGCACCAGGCCCTTGGTCTCGATGTAGTCCATCCAGTCGAGGTCGGCGGCAATGAAGACATCGGCGGGCGCACCTGCTTCGATTTGCCTCGCCAGCGCATTGCTCGCGCCGTATGACACGACCACCCTGTGTCCCGTTGCGGATGTGAACGCGACGACCTGCGCGTCGAGCGCATCCTTGAGGCTCGCGGCGCCGAACACGAGGACATTCGCAGCCGACGCAGCGTGGCCAGCCATGGCGAGCAGGCAACCGACGATGAACGTTTTGATGAACACCGTCGTAATATACCGAAAAACATAACGCTGCGTTGCCTCCGCGTTGGAGCGTTCCTCTACAATGAGAAGACATCGCGGGGCGCATTGCCTCGATTGCACGAGGAGCAGTGGCAATGTCCATCGCCGCGGACGTTCGCATGCAGGGATTTCGCCGGCGAAGCGAAGTACCTGCGGTGTTGACCTGGATCGACGACAAAGCCTGCGCATTGGACGCTGAGCGGGTGCGCGTCGAGGACGCATGCGGTCGCGTGCTCGCGTCGGATGTCGTCGCCACGATCGACGTGCCGGGGTTCGATCGATCGGCCATGGACGGCTACGGCGTGCGTGGCGACGACACGTCCGGCGCGAGCGATTACAACCCCATCGCGCTTCCGGTAGAAGGTCAGGTGCTTCCTGCGCAGCCTTTGGAGCGTGCGGTGGCGCCTGGGACCGCCGTCCGCATCATGACGGGTGCTCCCATTCCAGAAGGCGTCGACGCGGTAGTGCCTGCGGAGTTCGCCAACGAATCGGCTGACGGCATCGAGATCACGCGTCCCGTTGCACCCGGCCAGCACGTCGCGCATCGAGGAGAGGACGTCGCCGCCGGGGCCGTCGTGCTGCGCGCGGGCAGGCGCCTGCGGGCACAGGACGTCGCGCTCGTAGCTTCGCTTGGACAGGCGCACGTCGACGCGGTGCGTGGTCCGCGCGTGCGCATCGTTGCCACGGGCAACGAGGTCATCGCGCCCGGCAGGACGAAGGACCTCTATCAGGTCTACGACGCCAATACGTACATGCTGCGAGGGCTTTTGGTACGCGACGGCGGCGTGCTGGAGCGCGCGCTTCTCTTACCCGACGATCCCGCCGCGATACGCGAGGCACTCACCGCCGACGGCGCCGACGTGATCCTCGTCTCCGGCGGTTCGAGCGTGGGCGCCGAAGATCACACGCCGCGGCTGGTCACCGAGTGCGGCGAGCTCGCCATTCACGGCGTTGCCATGCGGCCGTCGAGCCCCGCGGGCGTCGGACGTGTCGGCGCGGCACTCGTATTCCTGCTGCCCGGCAATCCCGTCTCGTGCTTGTGCGCGTACGATTTCTTTGCCGGCCGCGGGATCCGCCGCATGAGCGGGCTGGCGGGCGGCTTTCCGCATCGAACCGTACGCGCGACGGCGGCGCGCAAGATCGTGTCCGCGATCGGGCGGGTCGACTACTGCCGCGTTCGCGTTGCCGACGGGCATGTCGACCCGATCGCGCTGAGTGGCGCCTCCATCCTGTCCTCGACCACGCGCGCCGACGGATTCGTGATCGTTCCCGCCGAGAGCGAAGGTTTCGCACCCGGCAGCGAAATCACCGTGTATCTGTACGACTGATGGCAGCGATGAAGTCCGAAGTCCCGGAGGGCGCCGTCCAGACGCAATTTCTCGACGTCATCTCGCGCGACGAAGCCACCGCTCGTTTCCGCCGGCATCTCAACCTCGCACCCCTTGGCAGCGAAATCGTGGCCATCGAGAGCGCGCTCGGACGCGTGCTCGCGCGGGACATCGTCGCAACCGTGGACGTGCCGAGCTTCGATCGTTCGAACGTCGACGGTTTCGCGATCGTGGCTGCCGATTCGTTCACGGCGATGGAAGAGCTGCCGCGCAGCGTGCAATTGAACGCACAGGTGCTGGCACCCGGCGTGGTTGCCGTCGACACCGTCGTCGCAGGGCGCGCAACGCCCATAGCGACCGGCGGCATGCTTCCGCGAGGCGCGGATGCCGTGCTGATGATCGAATACTCCGAGATCGCCGACGGCAAGCTCGAAATCCGCAGGCCCGTCACTGCGAGCGAAAACGTGAGCTATGCCGGCACCGACATCGCGCGCGGCGAGACCGCGCTGCGCGCGGGCACCGTGGTGACTTCGCGCGAGATCGGCGTGATCGCCGCGATCGGCTTCGCGCACGTCGACGTCTACCGGCGACCTCGCGTCGCGATCTTCTCGACAGGCAACGAGATCGTGGCGCCGGGAGCTCCGGCACGGCCGGGGACGGTATACGACTCCAACGCGGCCGCCATCGCAGCCGCCGTGGCCGAGTTGGGCTGTGAGCCGGTGCAACTCGGCGTCGTGCCGGACGACGACGCGGCGCTGGCCGATGCGCTCGCACGCGGGCTCGAATCGGACGCAGTGATCTTTTCGGGCGGCACGTCCAAGGGCGCGGGCGACATCTCGTATCGCACGGTGAGCCGTCTCGAGAATCCCGGCATCGTCGCGCACGGAGTCGCGCTCAAACCCGGCAAACCGATCTGCCTCGCGGTGACCGACGGCAAGCCGGTCGTCATCCTGCCGGGATTCCCCACGTCGGCGATTTTCACGTTCCACGAGTTCGTCGCACCCGTGTTGCGCGCATATGCGGGACTGCCCGTCGAGCGGCGTCACAGTGTGCAAGCGCGGCTGCCGATGCGAGTGAACTCGGAGCGCGGACGAACCGAATATCTGCTCGTCGGCCTGGTGCAGTCGCCCACCGGCCTTGCGGCCTACCCGATGGGCAAGGGGTCCGGGTCGGTCACGACGTTCAGCAACGCCGACGGCTTCATCACCATCGACCAGCACACGGAAATCCTGGACGCCGACAGCACAGTCGACGTCCAGCTCCTCGGCCGCGACATCGAGCCTGCCGATCTCGTGATCATCGGCAGCCATTGCGTCGGCCTCGACCTGCTCGCCGGAATGCTCGTGCGGGCGGGCGTTCGGGCGAAGTCGCTTTACGTGGGCAGCATGGGCGGCGTCGCGGCCGCACGACGCGGCGAGTGCGACGTCGCCGGCGTTCACTTGCTGGATCCCGCGACGGGCCGCTACAACGTTCACCTCGTTTCGGAAGAACTTACGCTGCTGCCCGGCTACGGGCGCATGCAGGGTTTTGTGTTTCGTTCGGGCGACGCTCGCTTCGAGGATCGGTCCCTCGAGCAGGCCGTGACCGGCGCGCTCGCGGACGCCGAGTGCGTGATGGTGAATCGCAATGCGGGCAGCGGCACGCGCGTGCTGATCGACAAGCTGCTCGGCAACGCGCGGCCGCCCGGCTACGGCGTGCAGACAAGATCGCACAACGCCGTCGCCGCGGCAGTCGCGCAGAGCCGCGCCGACTGGGGGATCGCGATCGATACCGTCGCGCGGCAGTATGGGCTCGGCTTCATCGCGTTGCAGGAAGAACGCTTCGACTTCATCGTGCCGACCGCCCGGCTCGATCGACCGGCGGTGCGGTCATTCCAGGCGCTTCTGGCGGACGATGCGGTGCGCGATCGGCTAAGCGCGGCCGGATTCAACGTCTCACCGATGTCTCAGGGAAAGTCGTGAAGCTTGGGAGCGTGCTGGCGCCAACGGTCACACCATCAACAAACGGCCACGGCGCACCCTCCGCTTCCATCGCTGCTGCGTTGTTGTAGTTCGCCGCCTTGAAGGCATGCGGATCCGCGACCGCGTGGGCATTGTCCGACACTGCTCGCGGATCGGCGCATTGCAGGCCAGCTTTAAACCAGTCGCTGACTCGTGCAGGCGTTCAACCGGCCACCCAGAAGCGCTGGGAACATGCGCTGTTGATTCCGCGCGATATTTTGCCCTCCCCTAGCCCCTGGCGTATTTCGCATCTTGTTCTAGTATTCATCAATAACAGGCGGCTGCGGATTTGTACGACACCTTGCCCGGGAGTCTCCGCTGGCACGCCCCACTGACGAGCTGGCCGGCACCGTCCGACGCCTCAATCAGACGTGGTTGGCTGTACTGTACTGGTGGCGGAACGCCTTAATGGTGGCATCACGCACGGAAGGGAGAGCCACTTGAGCACATCCATTCTGGTCGTCTTCGCACTCTCGATAGGAGTTTGCATCGGGTACATCCTTTGCGCGGTGATGATGGTCGCACGGGATGAGCAGG
>Ga0207691_10005039_pt1 | contig 12744 bp, 10 predicted proteins | sample KBSM13metaG_FD_184327 | JGI IMG/M metagenome (GOLD analysis project Ga0207691, IMG submission 184327) | Miscanthus rhizosphere microbial communities from Kellogg Biological Station, Michigan, USA - KBS M1-3 metaG (SPAdes) (version 2) | ecosystem: Host-associated > Plants > Roots > Rhizosphere >... | reverse complement strand
TCCGGTGAGCAGGGCACCCATGAGGAGCACCGTCTCTGGGGCCGGCGCGGGCGATCCCGGCGGCCGGCACCCGTGGCAGACCATGCCGCCGAGCGGCGCGGAAAAGGCGGTGTGCGGCCCGGACGCACCGCACCGGGCGCAGTCGGTGAAGCTGGGCGCCCAGCCGCCGGTCGCGAGGGCGCGGAGCAGGTAGGAATCCAGGATGAGTTCGGGGGCGTGGTCGCCCCGGCTCAGGGACGCGAGGGCCCCCACCAGCAGGTTGTACTGGGCGGTGCCGGCTTCACCGTCGACGTCGGTGAGCTTCTCCGCCGTCTCGGTCATGGCGGCCGCCACCGTGTACCGGCCATAGTCCGCGGCGATGTTCCCGCCGTAGGCGCCCTTGGCCACGGCCTGCGTGACGACGTCCAGGGTGCGCCCGGAAATCAGCTGGAGATCGGCCACCATGAACGGTTCCAGCCTGGCGCCGAACCGGCTGCTGGTGCGCCGGACCCCCTTGGCCACCGCCCGCACCTGGCCGTGGTGCTTGGTCAGCAGGGTGATGATCCGGTCGGCCTCGCCCAGCTTATGGGTGCGCAGCACGACGGCGTCATCACGGTAGGCACGCGCAGCAAAGGATTGTTGGACCACAGTTAATCTTCGCATTGTCTTTACGGAATCACGGCATGGGCAGCGCCGCCGAGGTAGAACGGTAAAAGACGGAGGTAAAAGACTGAGGCAAAATACTGCGCCGCCGGAGTGTTTCCGGCGGCGCAGTCATGCGTTGGTTTGACACTGCCTGCCCGTCCGCGGAGGGATCAGGCGCGGACGGATCAGGCAGGGACGGATCAGGCAGCGACGGATCAGGCGCGGGCGTCCCGGATGGCGCGGTTCACGGCCGAGATGACGGCCTTGAGGGCTGACGTGCTCGTGTTGGCGTCGATCCCCACGCCCCAGAGCACGCGCTCCCCCACGGCGCACTCGACGTACGCGGCGGCCAGGGCGCTGCCGCCCTCGGAGAGTGCGTGTTCGCTGTAGTCCAGGACCCGGACGTCCACGCCGTCCTCGCGCAGGATGCTCAGCAGGGCCGCGATGGGGCCGTTCCCGGTCCCGGTCCGGCGGACCTGGGTCCCGTCGATCTTCAGGGCGGCGGTCAGGGTCATGTCGCCGTCTTCGTCCGTCTCCGTGCTGATCGAGCCGAGGGCGTAGCGGCCCCACTGCGTGTCGGCAGAGCCCGAGGGCAGGTATTCGTCCTGGAAGACCTGCCACAGCTGGGGTCCGCTGACTTCTCCGCCGACCGTGTCGGTCCGTTTCTGGATGACGCCGGAGAACTCGATCTGGGCGCGGCGCGGCAGGTCCAGGCTGTGCTCGTTCTTGAGCAGGTAGGCGACTCCGCCCTTGCCGGACTGCGAGTTGACCCGGATGACCGCCTCGTAGCTCCGGCCGAGGTCCTTCGGGTCCACCGGCAGGTACGGGACCTGCCAGGTGTAGTCGGCCACGTCCTTGCCCGCCGCGGCAGCGTCCTTTTCGAGGGCCTCCAGGCCCTTCTTGATCGCGTCCTGGTGCGAACCGGAGAACGCCGTGAAGACGAGGTCTCCGCCGTATGGGGACCGCTCGGCCACCGGCAGCTGGTTGCAGTACTCCACCGTGCGGCGGATTTCGTCGATATCGGAGAAGTCGATCATCGGGTCGATGCCCTGGACGAACATGTTCAGGCCCAGGGTCACCAGGTCCACGTTGCCGGTCCGCTCGCCGTTGCCGAAGAGGCAGCCCTCGATCCGGTCTGCCCCGGCCAGGTAGCCCAGCTCGGCGGCGGCGACGCCGGTGCCGCGGTCGTTGTGCGGGTGCAGGGACAGGATGATGCCTTCGCGCGGGTGCAGGTTCCGGCTCATCCACTCGATGGAGTCGGCGTAGACATTGGGGGTGGCCATTTCCACCGTGGCGGGCAGGTTGATGATGACCTGACGGTCAGCCGAGGCCTCGAAGACGTCGGCGATCGCGTTGCAGACCCGGATGGCGTACTCCAGCTCGGTGCCGGTGAAGGACTCGGGCGAGTATTCGTAGGTGATGTGCGTATCGGCGAGGGTTTCCTCGTACTTCTTGCACAGCCGCGCACCCTGCAGGGCGATGTCGAGGATGCCGTCCTCGTCCTGGTTGAAGACCACGCGGCGCTGCAGGACGGACGTGGAGTTGTAGAGGTGGACGATGGCCTGCTTCGCGCCGATCAGGGACTCGTAGGTCCGCTCGATCAGGTGTTCGCGGGCCTGGGTCAGCACCTGGATCGTGACGTCGTCCGGGATGTGGTTGCCCTCGATCAGCTGCCGGACGAAGTCGAAGTCCGTCTGCGATGCCGAGGGGAACCCGACCTCGATCTCCTTGTAGCCCATCCGGACCAGCAGGTCGAACATCTTCAGCTTGCGGGCCGGGCTCATGGGATCGATGAGGGCCTGGTTGCCGTCGCGCAGGTCCACGGCGCACCAGCGCGGGGCCTTGGTGATGACTTTGTCCGGCCAGGTGCGGTCCGGCAGTTCAACGGTGATCTGGTCCTGGAACGGGATGTAGCGGTGGACCGGCATTCCTGAGGGCTTCTGTGCGTTTCGCATTACAATCGGGGCCTTTTCTGTGATTCTTGGTGAAAGGGTGGCCGGGCAACACAAACTCCGCAGCGAGGGTGGGCCTTGCGCTAGATCGCGTCTGAGGCCTCGCCGCGGCAGCTAAGGAGGAGCAGTTCTGCGCGCACCTTTTCACAGTAACACGGGTGCGTAAGATGAAGGAGCCAGACCACCGTAACGTCCACCATGCAGACCGTGCGCCGGCAAACGCTCCGGGCCGGACTGCCTCTCAAAGGAGCATCCGTGCCACTTTCGGGGATCGATCTGTCCACCATCGACGCCAGCGTCCGCCCGCAGGATGACCTGTACCAGCATGTGAATGGCGGCTGGCTCAACACCACGGTCATCCCGGACGACCGGCCGCTGGAGGGCACCTTCACCGCCCTGCGCGACGCGTCGGAGCTCGCGGTGAAGGAGATCATCGGGCAGGCCGCCGCACGCGGTGCGGAGGCTACCGGCATCGAGCGCAAGATCGGGGACCTGTACAACAGCTTCATGGACGAAGCGGCGGTCGAGGCCAAGGGCCTGGACCCGCTCCGGGCGCGGCTGGCGCAGGTGTTCGCGACGACGTCGGTGCCCGAACTCGTGGCGCTGGCCGGACGGCTGTTCCGCGCCGATGTGTCCGGGCTCTTCTATATCTACCCCGCGCCGGATGCCGGAAACCCGGACCGGGTCCTGCTCTACACCGGCCAGGGCGGCCTGGGCCTGCCCGATGAATCCTATTACCGGGAAGCGAAGTTCGCCCCGATGGTCCAGGCCTACCGTGCACACGTGGGGGCCATGCTGGGCCTCGCGGAGGTTGCCGACCCTGAGGGGGCGGCCGGACGCGTGGTGGCGCTGGAAACTGCGCTGGCTTCGCACCACTGGGACAACGTGACATTGCGGAATCCGCAAAAGACGTACAACCTGAAGTCCGCCGCGGAAGCGGCCGAGCTGTTCCCCCTGCTGGCGGACTGGTTCGACGCGGCCGGCATCGAGCCGGAGAAGCGTGCCGAGCTGGTGGTGAGCACCCCCGACTTCTTCTCCGGCGCGGCCTCGCTGCTGGATTCCGAACCGTTGGCGGCCTGGCAGGAATGGCTCGCCATGCGCGTGGTCAGCGCGGCCGCCCCGTACCTGTCTTCCGAGTTCGTGGACGCGAACTTCGCGTTCTATGGCACCACCCTGAGCGGTACGCCGCGGATCAAGGACCGTTGGAAGCGCGGCGTCGCGGTGGTCGAGGCGGCCCTCGGTGAGGCGGTCGGGCAGATCTACGTGGCCGAACATTTCCCGGAGGGGCACAAGGCGCGCATGCAGACCCTCGTGGCCAACCTGATCGAGGCGTACCGCGAGTCCATCACCGGGCTGACCTGGATGGGCGAGGCAACCAAGCTCGAGGCCCTGAAGAAACTGGACTCCTTCCGCGCCAAGATCGGCTTCCCGGATAAGTGGATCGACTACTCCGCCGTGGAGATCGACCCCGCCGATCTGCTGGGGAACGTGGAGCGCGCGCACAGCGCCGACGTCGACCGCCACCTTGACGAGGTCGGCAAGCCCGTGGACCGCGAGAAGTGGCTGATGACGCCCCAGACGGTCAACGCCTACTACCATCCGCTCCTGAACGAGATCGTGTTCCCTGCGGCCATGCTGCAGCCCCCGTTCTTCACTGCCGACGCCGATGACGCCGTGAACTACGGCGGCATCGGTGCCGTGATCGGCCATGAAATCGGCCACGGCTTCGATGACCAGGGCTCGCAGTACGACGGCAGCGGCCTGCTTCGCAACTGGTGGACGGAGGATGACCGCACCGCGTTCGAGGCTCTGGCCGCCCGGCTCGTGGCGCAGTTCGATGCCCTCTCCCCCACGGCAGCCCCCGGCCACACGGTCAACGGCAAGCTGACCCTTGGCGAGAACATCGGCGACCTGGGCGGGCTCACCATCGGCTACAAGGCCTACCTGATCAGCCTCGACGGGCAGGAACCGCCGGTGCTCGATGGCCTGACCGGGGTGCAGCGCTTCTTCGCGTCCTGGGCCGCGGGGTGGCGGCAGGTCATCCGGACCGAAGAGGCCATCCGCCGGCTGGCGACGGATCCGCACTCCCCGAACGAGTTCCGCACGAACGCCATCGCCAAGAACCTCGACGCCTTCCACGCAGCATTCGGCGTCACGGACCAGGACGGCATGTGGATGGCACCGCAGGAGCGCGTCAGCATCTGGTGACCCGGGGGCCCGGTCACTGGCGCCGACCCAGCCGGGAGGGCTGTGCGTACACGCTTGCGTGAATACATCGACAGCTGTACTTTCGACTTTGTGGAGACTCTTACGCATGCCCCGGTGCTGGCACGGTTCGGTTATGCCGTGTCAGACCCGACACGGGCAGAAATCCTGCTTGCCCTCACGGCTGCGCCGTCCTATCCCTCTGAGCTGGCGGATTCCCTCGGGGTATCCCGGCAGAGCATGTCGAACCACCTGACATGCCTGCGGGGATGCGGGCTGGTCGTTGCCGTGCCGGAGGGGCGAAGGACCCGCTATGACCTCGCCGATCAGCGCCTCGGCCATGCCCTCAAGGATCTTCTGGGCGTCGTGCTGGCGGTGGACCCGGCCTGCTGCGCACCCGACGGGAGGTGCACGCTGTGATGACTTCCGTCCTTATGTCGCCGAGCCCGGGCCGCCGCGCCGTCCTCAGCCGCCGGATCCGCTTGTTCGCGGCGGCCACCATCAGCTATAACCTCATCGAGGCCGTTGTGGCTTTGTGGGCCGGGGGTGCGGCCGACTCGTCGGCGCTCCTCGGCTTTGGCCTGGATTCCATCATTGAGGTCGCGTCGGCGCTGGCGCTGTCGTGGCAGTTTTCCAGCAAGGACCCTGAGCGGCGTGAACACGTCACCTTGCGGACTATCGCCGTCTCCTTCTTCGCGCTGGCAGCCTTTGTCGCCGCCGAGGCGGTCAGGTCACTTCTCGGCGCCGGCGAGGCACAGCACTCGACCCCGGGCATCGTGATTGCCGCACTGAGTTTGGTGATCATGCCGGTCCTTTCCTGGCTCCAGCGCCGGGCCGGCCGGGAGCTCGGATCACGCACGGCGGTCGCTGACTCCAAACAGACCCTGCTCTGCACGTATCTGTCGGCAGTCCTGCTCGCGGGTTTAGTGCTGAACAGCACCCTTGGCTGGTGGTGGGCCGATGCCGGCGCGGCGCTGGTCATCGCCGCGATCGCCCTCCGGGAGGGCATCAACGCCTGGCGCGGCGACATCTGCTGCACGGTCCCCCACACGGCGGCAGACACCCTTCCGACGGCCACGGAGCCGGCCTGCTGTGACGGATGCGGTGCCGATTCAACACCTCCAAAGGGGCTCTTCCTACCTGAGGTGAGGGTGGGACAGTCCGCCCCCGATGGGCAGCATGAGTAGTCGGTAGTGCTTCCGGTTACGTAAGCCCGGCGTCAGCAGCACTCATCCGGCACAGGGTTCAAGGAGTTCATCGGCGCTGCCGGCCGATTGATTTCTTACTAGAGCGACAGCGCACGACACGCTAATGTGGGTGCACCCCAACGCAGAGGAGAGCCCCGTGGGCAAGGTGGTCATGTACGGCTCGGTGTCGGTGGACGGCTTCGTGGCGGACGAGAATGACCAGCCCGGACCGCTGTTCGACTGGTTGTCCAACGGTGACGTCCCCTTGGACGAGAGCGGCGAGGTGAAGGTGTCGCAGACCTCCTATGACTACACCCGGCCGTACTGGGACCAGATCGGGGCGACACTCGTCGGCCGCCATGTCTTCGACCTGACGGACGGCTGGGACGGGAAGCCTCCGAGCGGGATCGACCACGTGGTCGTCGTGACGCACCGGCCGCAGCCCGAGGGCTGGGACCCCGAGGCGCCGTTTCACTTCGTCGACGGTGTCGAGGCAGCCATGGCCAAGGCGCAGGAGCTTGCGGGTGACCGCATCGTCGAGGTCGCCGCTGGTGACGTCGGTGGCCAGATGCTTGCCGCGGGCCTGGTCGACGAGGTGCGCATGGACGTCATACCTGTCGTGTTCGGGTCCGGCAAGCGCTACTTCGGGTCGGTCCACGCCCAGCACCTGTTGGAGGATCCTGACGTGGTGATTCAGGGCAACCGCGTGCTTCACCTGCGCTATCGGGTGCGCCGTTGAGGTCGACACCGTGTTCCACGACCCCGCAGGACGTGGGACACCGTGTTCCACGACCCCGCAGGACGTGGAAGAGCCTCGAAAGGCCGCCGTCCAGCACCATGACAAAAAGAAAGGCCCCCGTTCAGGAAAATCTGAACGGGGGCCTTCCTGGTTGCCGGGTCAGCGGGTGATCAGTGCCGGGTTGGCCTGCTGGCAAACGGTGTCGCCGGCTGTCTGGTTGACGATGTCCTTGGGCAGCTGCGGGGCAGCGGCGGCGGCGGTCGGCGTCCCGTTGGCGAAGTCACTGCCCAGGTAGACCTGGACTCCGGCGACTCCGGCGGCCGGGAGCACCCGGTCCGGCGCCACACCGAGCAGGGCTGCGACGTCCCCGGCCACGTCAGCGTAGTCCGCACCGTAGTAGACCGCCGTCGCGGCGACAGGCGGAGCAGTCAACTGGCCCACCTGGGTGAAACCGGCGCCCTTGATGGCCTGCATGATCTCCTGGGTCCGGGCCGGAACACCCGAGCCGTTGGCCACGGTCACGGGCTGCTGCGTCTTGTCATAGGCCGGGGTGGTGGGGCTGGGCGTCGGCGTGGCGCTGGCACTCGGGGAAGCGCTCGGCTTCGCGGTCGGATCCGTCAGGTCCACGTCGTTGCGCATGGCGGCGAACAGCTGGGACGCCGCGGGCTCGGCCAGCTGCAGCCGGTTGATGTCCGTTTCGGCCGGGACTGTCGGCGTGGCCACGAAGGCTACCTTGCCGACGTCGATGTTCTTGAGCCGGTTGCCCACCGTCAGCAGCGTCGGCACAGAGGCCAGGCCGTCGTCGATGGTCAGGTTCTTGGTGATCGCATCCGCGATGCCGAGCATCCGGGCCGGGTTGGTGAGGGTGCCGTCGTCCTTGATTTTCCGGGTCAGCGCGGACAGGAAGCCCTGCTGGGCCTTGATCCGGCCGAGGTCGCCGCCGTCGCCGAAGGCGTGCCGGGTGCGCACGAACGACAAGGCCTGTTCGCCCTGGACGGTGGAGGTGCCCTTGGGCAGGCGCAGCTTCGAGTCGGGGTCATACACGGCGTCGCTGACACACACTGACACGCCGCCCACGGCGTTGGAGAGTTCCTTGACGGCGTTGAAGTCGGCCATCATGAAGTGGTCGATCTCCAGGCCAGTGAGCTTGTTGACGGTGTCCACGGCGCAGCCGATGCCGGCCTCGGACATCGCCGAGTTGATCATGACGCCGGTCTGGGCCGGGTACTCTTTGTTGGTTTTCGGATCCTTGCACTTGGGGATGTCGACCAGCAGGTCGCGGGGGAAGCTGACGACGTTGACCCGCTTGTTGTCCGCGGAGATGTCCATCAGCATCATCACATCCGAGTGCCCATAGCCGGTCGCGTCATCGCTGGTGCCGTACTGCGAGTTCTTCCCGTCACGCGTGTCCGAGCCGAGGATCAGGATCTGCATCCGGTCCGTCGAATCGTTCACTGCACCCTCGGTCTTGATGCTGCCGGCGCTGAGTGGGGCCTTGGTGAGGTTGCCCTGGAGCCGGATGGTCCAGTAGGCGCCAAAGGCGATCACGCCGACCAAGAGCACGGCCACCACGCCCGTGAAGACTTTCAGCCAGGTGGGGGTCCGGCGGGCGGAGCCGAGGTGGCGGGCCGGACCAACGGCGGGATCGGCCGTGTGCCGGGCAGCGGCTGTTGACCGGGCCGGCGGGGCGGATCCGTCGGCACGGTTGTCACGGGGTCGAACCACTTGTTGAGCCTTCCTAAACGAACGGGGAGTCAGCCCATTTTAGAGTCCGAATCTGAGAAAACGCCGATGGCCCTCTCTTGGGAGCGGCGGGAAGGGCCAACGGCCAAAATAGCGGCCTAAGAACAGCGCGTCTCAGAAGCCCAGTTTGACGAGCTGCTTCGGGTCGCGCTGCCAGTCTTTGGCGACCTTGACGTGCAGGTCAAGGTAGATCCGGGCACCGAGAAGCGCCTCGATCGCCTTGCGCGCGTTGGTGCCGACCTCGCGGAGCCGGGCACCGCCCTTGCCGATGATGATGGCCTTCTGGGAGGGCCGCTCGACGTACAGGTTGACGCGGACGTCCAGGAACGGGCGGTCCTCGGGCCGGCCTTCCCGCGGCACGATTTCATCGACGACGACGGCCAGGGAGTGCGGCAATTCGTCGCGGACGCCTTCGAGGGCTGCTTCCCGGATGAGTTCGGCGATCATCACCGCTTCCGGTTCGTCCGTCAGGTGACCGTCCGGGTACAGCGGCGGCGACGCCGGCATGTGACCGATCAGGACGTCGGCAAGGGTGTCGACCTGGAAGCCGTCCGTGGCGGAGACCGGGACGATGTCCTTCCAGCCGTCCTCGCCGAGGACCTCGCGGCCCAGGGCCGCGACGGCGAGCAGCTGCTCGGTGAGGGCCTGGCGGTCGACGGTGTCGGCCTTGGTCACGATCGCGATGATGGGCTTGTTGGGGATGGCGGCGAGCTGGGCGGCAATGAACTTGTCCCCCGGGCCGATTTTCTCGTTGGCCGGCAGGCAGAAGCCGATCGCGTCGACCTCGGCGAGGGTGTCGGCGACCAGTTCGTTCAGCCTCTTCCCCAGCAGCGTGCGCGGGCGGTGCAGGCCCGGGGTGTCAACGAGGATCAACTGGGCATCGTCCCGGTGCACGATGCCACGGATTGTGTGGCGCGTGGTCTGGGGCTTGGCCGAGGTGATCGCGACTTTTTGGCCGACCAGGGCGTTGGTGAGGGTGGACTTGCCCGCATTGGGCCGTCCGACCAGCACCGAGAAACCGGCGCGGTAGCCGCCGTAGGCTGCGTCGCCGTCGGACTTATTCTGCTTGCTCACGTGAGACTCCCTGTTGGATTGGTGCGGCCTCGTCGAGAAGGTCTTCAAGGTCAGTTTGTTCTTTTGCTACGGCGGCCGCAATGATGTGGCTGACGCGGTTCCGCCGGCCCTCCAGCCTGTCGGCGCGGAGGGACAGTCCGTGGACCTGGACGGTGCTGCCGACAATCGGCACCCGCCCGAGGGCCTTGGCGAGCAGGCCGCCCACGGTGTCTACTTCGTCGTCGTCGAGCTCGAGGTCGAAGAGTTCGCCGAGGTCATCGATGCTCATGCGGGCGCTGACCCGGTAGCTTCCGTCCCCCAGGGCCACAGCCTCGGCGCTTTCGGTGTCGTATTCGTCCACGATTTCGCCGACGATCTCCTCGATGAGGTCCTCCAGCGTGACCAGCCCCGCCGTTCCGCCGTATTCGTCGATGACGATCGCAACGTGCGTGGATTCCTTCTGGAGTTCGCGGAGCAGGTCGCTGACGAGCTTCGAGTCCGGCACGTAGCGGACCTCGCGGGCCACCTCGTCCACGACCGGGGGTTCCTCGTCCGGGCCGAGGTTGTGGAGCGAGGCGGCAACGTCCTTCAGGTACACAATGCCCAGGATCTGGTCCGTGTTTTCGCCGATGACCGGGATCCGCGAGTACCCGGAGCGCAGGAACAGCGACATCGCCCGGTGCAGGCTGGATCCGGAGTCGATCGTGAGGATGTCGGTCCTGGGCACCATGACGGAGCGGACCAGGGTGTCCCCGAAGTCGAAGACCGACTGGATCAGCTCGGCCTCGTTGTCCTCGATCACGTCGGACTCGGTGGCCCGGTCCACGAGTTCGCGGAATTCTTCCTCGCTGAAGAACGCCTCGCTGTCGGCCGGCGCGCCGGGAGCTACGACGCTGCCGAGCCGCACCAGCCAGCCCGGAATCGGGCCGAGCACGGCGTACAGGGACCGGACCAGCGGGGCGCTGAACCGGACCAGGGCGGCGGAGTGGACCCGGCCGAGCTGCCGCGGGGACACCCCCACGATCACGAAGCCGACCAGCGCCATGATGCCGGTGGCCGCCAGCCCGGCCAGCCAGACGTTGTCCAGCATGCTGTAAAGGAGCACGGTCACGGCGACGGCGGCGGCCATCTCGAACCAGACCCGCCAGAACCGCAGGGCGCGCATGTGCCCCACGGGCTGGGCCAGGATGCGTTTGAGCGAGGTGCCCCTGCTGTTCAGGACCGCCTGCTCGGCGTCGTGCCGGGGCAGGAAGTTGAACGCGGACTCGGCAGCGGTCAGCACTGCGGCAAAGCTAAGGAACACCAGCGCCATGCCGGCGAGGATCAGTGGGGTCACTGAACCGTCTCGGACGGGGCCGCTTTGCCGGTGAAGGCGGTCAGGAGTTCGCGCTGCAGCCCGAACATCTCTTCCTTCTCTTCCGGCTCGGCGTGGTCATAGCCCAGCAGGTGCAGGATGCCGTGCGTGGTCAGCAGCAGCATCTCGTCCTGGGTGGAGTGGCCGGCGTTGCGGGCCTGGACCTCGGCCACCTGGGGGCAGATGGCGATGTCGCCGAGCATGCCCTGCGGCGTCGGCTTGTCCGGCGTGCCCGGGGTCAGCTCGTCCATGGGGACGGAGAGGACGTCGGTGGAGCCTGGCTCGTCCATCAGTTCGAGGTGCAGCTTTTCCATGGCCGGTTCGTCCACGAGCAGGATGGACAGCTCGGCCTGCGGGTGGATGTAAAGGCTTTCGAAGATGAAACGCGACAGCGCCACGAGCCCGGCCTCGTCGACGACGACGCCGGATTCGTTGTTGACCTCAATGCTCATGCGTGTTCTCCCCGCGTTTCCCGGGCAACGGAGTGCTTGACCCGGTTCCTTTGGACTTCGTCCCAGATGCTGTAGGCGTTGACGATATCCCCCACCAGTCGGTGCCGGACGACGTCCGAGGCGTCCAGGATCGAGAAGTTGACGTCCTCGATCCCCTGCAGGATCTCCTCGACAATCCTGAGCCCGGAGCGGGTGCCGAAGGGCAGGTCCACCTGGGTGATGTCGCCGGTGACCACCATCTTGGAGCCGAAGCCCAGACGGGTCAGGAACATCTTCATCTGTTCCGGCGTGGTGTTCTGCGCCTCGTCGAGGATGATGAAGGCATCGTTAAGCGTGCGGCCTCGCATGTAGGCCAGCGGGGCGACTTCGATGGTGCCGGCGGCCATGAGGCGGGGAATGGATTCGGGGTCCATCATGTCGTGCAGGGCGTCATACAGGGGCCGCAGATAGGGGTCGATCTTGTCGCTCAGGGTGCCCGGCAGGAAGCCGAGCCGCTCCCCCGCCTCGACGGCAGGACGGGTCAGGATGATGCGGCTGACTTCTTTTTGCTGCAGGGCCTGGACGGCCTTGGCCATTGCCAGGTAGGTCTTGCCGGTACCGGCCGGACCGATCCCGAAGATCACGGTGTTGGCGTCGATCGCGTCCACATAGTTCTTCTGGTTCAGCGTCTTGGGCCGGATGGTCTTCCCGCGGGTGGAGAGGATGTTGGTGGTCAGCACTTCCACGGGGTTCTGCAGCGACTGGCTGCGCAGCAAGGAGACGAGCTGCTGCAGCACGGCCGGGGTGATGACGGTGCCTCGGGCCACCAGCCCGCGCACCTCGTTGAGCAGGCGCATGATGCGCGGCACGTCGGCGGCAGGACCGCTGATCGCGAGCTCGTTCCCCCGGACATGGAAATCGACGGCGGGGAACTGGTTTTCGATAAACCTTAGGGCTTCGTCATGGCTGCCCAGCGACTGGACCATCTGCTCTGAGTCGTCGAACAAGACCACCTCCGTCCGCAGCCCTGGTAGGGAGTGGGGAAATTCCCCTGCGGTGCGTTCTCGGGCGCTGAACCGGGCCTTGCCGTTCGCTGCTTCAGTCATGGTGTTGGCCCGCGGGCCTCTGGTCCCCTCCAGTATGAATATGGTCTGTCGCCGTGATCCGTACCGACGGCGGTTCGCACCGCCCGCGGCCAGGGTCTACGGGTGCTTCCATCTTACGCCAGCGCGGCGCGGCCGACGCCGGAGGGGATCCGGCGCCGGCCGTTACGGGTAGGCGTTTCCGAAGACGACCCACCCCTCCAGCCAGTGGGCGCCTGTTGCCGGGCACGGCTGTTCCGCGTTGCCGGGTTCCGGCTCCCGCTCCGGCTCCCGCTCCGGCTCCCGCTCCGGCTTCGGTTCCCGGTCCGGTTTCGCCACGGTCAGGCCGCGCTCTCCAGCGCGCCGGCGCGGGA
>Ga0207691_10005038_pt1 | contig 12747 bp, 9 predicted proteins | sample KBSM13metaG_FD_184327 | JGI IMG/M metagenome (GOLD analysis project Ga0207691, IMG submission 184327) | Miscanthus rhizosphere microbial communities from Kellogg Biological Station, Michigan, USA - KBS M1-3 metaG (SPAdes) (version 2) | ecosystem: Host-associated > Plants > Roots > Rhizosphere >... | reverse complement strand
GGTGATGCTGCCCGAGGGCGTCAAGATGGTGATGCCGGGCGACAACGTGACGGTGGAGGTCGAGCTGATCACGACCGTCGCCCTCGAAGAGCAAATGCGCTTCGCCATTCGCGAGGGCGGCAAGACCGTCGGCGCCGGCGTCGTCACCAAGATTATCGAGTGATTGAATGGAGGCGGCTGTGACCAAACGCTCTGCCAAGGAGCAGCATCATGGCCGCCGCATTCCCGTCGCCCTCTGCTGTTCCGTGTGTTCGACCCGGAATTACAAGACGACCAAGGCCCCGCGCCCCGACAGCGAGGCGCTAACTCTGAAAAAGTTCTGCAATATCTGTAACTTACATACGGTACACATAGAAGGTAAGTAAGCTTTCGGGCGGTTTACCCGAAGGGGACGCGACAACAGCGCCCAATCTTAGGGGTGTAGCTCAGTTGGTAGAGCAGTGGATTCCAAATCCACCGGTCGGGAGTTCGAGTCTCTCCGCCCCTGCCCGATCGGACTCTGAAGAGGTTTCACATGGCAATCGTGGACGAAAAAGACCAGAAAGAACGCACGGACGAAGAATCCGTGGACGCTCTCGTTCTGTCCGCGGGTCCCTCCCATCTGGAGGTGCCGGGTGAAGTTGCGCTCGGCGCAGCCGGCGGTGACCAAGACGACCACGGAACGGCCGCCACGCTCGGCGCGACCAAGTACGTTCACGCGGCATTCCTTGCCGTCGGAGTTCTAGCCGCCTTCCTGGGAAGCAAGATCCTCGGCGGAGCGTGGATGCATTTGGCCGAGTGGCCGGCAGCGATCCGTGCCGTACCGCAGTTGATTGCCTTCACGGAGGAGCAGCGGGACACCTACTGTATGGTGGGTGGGGCCGTGATCGGCGCCGTAGGCGTGCTACAGGCCTATCGCAAAGACGGCGTTCGGACCTGGGCCGATGAAGTGGCTACCGAGCTTGCGAAGGTGAGCTGGCCGAATCGCGAAGCCGTATTCAACGGCACGCTGGTGGTGATCGTCGCGAGCGCGATTGCCGCGGTCTACGTAGCGGTTCTCGATCGTTTTTGGAGTTTTCTCACGACGTGGGTGTACGGCGCATGACTACCGAACAAGAAGCTCCGGTGATTGACACCTCCATGCCCCCGGCCTCGGCTGGCAAGAAGTGGTACGTCGTGACCACCTACTCGGGTTACGAGAACAAGGTCAAAACCGCCCTGCAAGAGCGCATCCGCCAACACCGGATGGAAGACAAGTTCGGCGAGATCATGATCCCCGCCGAGACCGTCACGGACTCCGGCAAAGACGGCAAGCAGCGGCTCAAGACCAAGACCAGCTTCCCCGGCTACGTGTTCGTCGAGATGGAGATGAGTGAAACCATCTGGCATCTCGTCAAAGACACGCCCAAGGTCACCGGTTTCATCGGTAACCAGCGGCCGCAAGAAGTGAAGCCGCCGCACATCGAGGATCTGCGCAAAGGCATCGTCGAGGGCGCGGTCAAACCGAAGCCCCGTCATCAGTTTCAAGAGGGCGACGAAGTTCGAGTCGTCGTCGGAGCGTTCGCCAACTTTTCCGGGACCGTGCAAGAGGTCAAGCCGGACAAGCAGAAGCTCAAAGTCATGGTTAGCATTTTCGGCCGACCAACTCCGGTCGAGCTCGATTTCTCACATGTGGAGAAACGCTGATACCTCCCCAGCTGGGTAGGTTGAATGCCTTTCGCAAGGACACACCGTCATGAGTGCCAAGAAAAAAGTCACAGGTTACATCAAGCTCCAGCTGCCGGCCGGCAAAGCCAATCCTTCGCCGCCAGTTGGTCCCGCGCTCGGTCAGCACGGCGTCAACATCATGGCGTTCTGCAAGGACTTCAACGCCCGCAGCGCCCCGCTCGGCGACACCATCATCCCGGTGGTGATCACGGTGTACGCGGACCGCTCGTACTCCTTCATCATGAAGAGCCCGCCCGCGAGCGTGCTCATCAAGAAGGCCCTCGGCCTGCCCTCGGGCAAGAAGCCGGGCTCCGGTTCCAAGGAACCGAACAAGATCAAGATCGGCACGATCACGAACGAGCAGCTTCGCGGGATCGCCAAAGAGAAGCTGAACGACATGAACACCACCAACCTCGATGCCGCCACGCGCAGCATTGCAGGTACGGCCAAGAGCCTGGGCATCGACGTCGTCGCTTGATAGCGCGCGGATTCACGGGTTCTCTCCCAACAGATACTGGACAGCGGCTTTTTTCGCGCAGCACTTGCCCGCGAAGCTGACTGATCCCAGGAGTCGAAAGACGCAAAATAATGCCAAAAACAGCAAAAAATCGAGCTGCGGCGCTAGCCAAAGCCGACCTCACCAAGCGCTACACCGTCGATGAGGCGGTCTCGCTGGTGAAATCGGTGGCCTACGCCAAGTTCGACGAGAGTGTGGATGTCGCGGTGCGCTTGGGTGTGAACCCGAAGCACGCCGATCAAATGGTGCGCGGCGCAATCGTGCTGCCCAACGGAACCGGTAAGACCGTGCGCGTGCTCGTGTTCGCGCGCGGTGAAAAAGAGAAGGAAGCCCTGGCAGCGGGCGCGGACTTCGCCGGCGGCGATGACCTCGTGGCCAAGGTGCAAGAGGGCTTCTTGGACTTCGACCGCGTAATCGCGACGCCCGACCTGATGGGCGCCGTGGGTAAGCTCGGTCGTGTGCTCGGTCCGCGTGGTCTGATGCCGAACCCCAAGGTCGGTACGGTCACGTTCGACGTCACCAACGCCGTGAAAGAAGCCAAGGCCGGTAAGGTCGAGTATCGCGTCGATAAAGCAGGCGTCGTGCACTGCCGCATCGGCCGAAAGTCCTTCGACTCGGGCAAGCTCAGCGAGAACGCCATGGCGCTCATCGGCGAGCTGCTCGCGAAGAAGCCGTCGACCGCCAAGGGCATCTACCTGCGCAGCATCACGCTCTCGACGACCATGGGGCTCGGTTTCCGAATCGACACCAGCAGCGTCGTCGCCAAGTCGGAGGATGAATCCTGATGGAACGCGCACAAAAGGCGGAAGCCATCGAGACGCTCAAGGCCCAGTTCAGCAAGATGAGCTCGGCCGTGTTCCTCGACTTCACCGGCATGACGGTGGGTGAGGTGAGCAAGCTTCGCGACGTGTTCCGCGCCAAGGGCGTGGAGTACAAGGTCGTGAAGAACAAGCTGGTGCAAAAAGCACTGGCTGATCACAGCTGGGCGCCGGGCCTCGACACCGCTCTCCGCGGCATGACGGGCGTGGCTTGGAGCTTCGAAGAGCCGAGCGCGGCAGCGCGCGCGGTCAAGGAGTTCCAGAAGGAAAACGAGAAGCTCAAGATCAAAGCGGGTCTTCTCGAAGGTCAAGTGCTCGGGCCGAAAGCGGTCGCCGATCAATTGGCCACTCTGCCCAACAAGGACGAAGCGCGCGCCATGCTGCTCGCGACGTTCAACGCGCCGGCTCAAACGCTGGTTCGTTTGCTCAACGTACCCGCGACGCAGATGGCTGCTGTCCTCGCCGCCAAGGCGAAACAGGCTGGCGGCTGATCCTCACCTCGTCCCTCGATTCGAAACCAAGTTTACAAAGTTTATTTGCCAAAGCCCGTAGGTGCCCCCGCGTGTTTGGCGTTATTTCGGGCTAGCCCGATGGAGTTGAAAAATGGCTGACATTACTACCGAACAAGTTGTCGATTACCTCTCGAACCTCCCCGTCATTCAAATCGCCGAGCTCGTCAAGACGCTCGAGGCGAAGTGGGGCGTGAGCGCTGCTCCCGTCGCGATCGCCGGTGGTGGTGGTGGTGCGGCTCCGGCTGCCGCCGTCGAAGAGAAGACCGAGTTCAACGTCATCCTCGCGGATGCCGGTGCGAACAAGATCAACGTCATCAAGGCTGTCCGTGAGATCACGGCCCTCGGCTTGAAGGAAGCCAAGGACCTGGTCGAAGGCGCCCCGAAGGCGATCAAAGAAGGCGTCGGCAAGGACGAGGCCGAGGACATCAAGAAGAAGCTCGAAGCCGCCGGCGCAAAGGTGGAGGTCAAGTAACCTCCGTTGTCGCAGCCAGCAAATTCAACTTCTGTGCTCGGGTCGCTTCGCAGCGGCCCGGGCGCTTCTTCGCGTTATTGCAGCGAGCGTGATCGGTTAGACGCCTCGCGGAACGGCACTGGTTTGTGCTGTATCCGCGTTGGTGTGTTTTGGAGGTACTGAAGCATGGCGTCAAAAGTCCAGTCGAACTTTCGACATCGGATGAACCTTGGCCGTGTGGAGTCGATTGTCGAGATCCCGAATCTCATCGACATCCAGAAGTCGAGCTACGACAAATTCTTGCAGTCTGACACTTCGCCGCGTGAGCGGAAGGAGATCGGGCTCGAAGAAGTATTCCGAAGCGTTTTCCCGATCAAGGATTTCGACGGCACGAGCGAGCTCGTGTACGTGTCGTACAACCTCGAGAAGCCGAAATACGACGTCGATGAGTGCCGCCAGCGCGGCATGACGTTCGCGGCCCCGATCAAGGTCACGACCCAATTGATGGTTTACGACACCCGTGAGGGTGGCGAGCGCATCGTGCGCGACATCAAGGAGCAGGAGGTCTACTTCGGCGAAATTCCGCTGATGACCGACACCGGCACCTTCATCATCAACGGTACCGAGCGCGTCGTCGTTTCGCAGCTCCACCGTAGCCCGGGCGTGTTCTTCGACCACGACAAGGGCAAGACGCACTCGAGCGGCAAGCTGCTCTACAGCGCTCGCGTCATCCCGTACTCCGGCTCGTGGCTCGACTTCGAGTTCGACCACAAAGACATCATGTACGTGCGCATCGACCGTCGCCGGAAGATGCACGCCACCGTGCTGCTTCGCGCGCTCGGTTACAGCACGCAAGAGCTGCTCAATTACTTCTACTCGACCGAGACCGTGTACCTGGAAAAGGGCGGCAAGATCTCGAAGAGCATCGAGTTCGACCTGCTCCCTGGTCAGCGCGCCACGCGTGACATCAAGGTCGGCAGCGAAGTCGTCGTCAAGAAGAACACCAAGTTCACGCGCGTCGCGATCAAGAAGCTCAAGGAAGCCGAGCTCGATCGTCTGCCGTCCGAGACCGCCGATCTGATCGGCAAGGTCAGCGCAGAAGACGTCGTCGACAAGGAAACCGGCGAAATCTTGCTCGAGTGCAACGAGGAGGTGACCGAAATCACCCTCGATCGCTTGCGCCAAGCGGACGTCGGCGAGTTCAAGGTGCTGTTCATCGACGGTCTGAACGTCGGCCCGTACCTGCGCGACACCCTGATCGCCGACAAGGTGAAGACCACCGAAGACGCGATCATGGAGATCTACCGGCGCCTGCGTCCGGGTGATCCACCCACGCTCGAGACGGCCAAGCAGCTGTTCCACAACCTGTTCTTCAACATGGAGCGCTACGACCTGTCGACGGTCGGCCGCCTCAAGCTGAACTACAAGTTCTACCGGGACATGCCCGAGGAACAGAAGCCGAGCCTGGAGCAGACCGTGCTCTCGCCCGGTGACATCCTCGAAACCGTTCGCCATCTGATCGAGCTCAAGAACGGGCGCGGTTCGGTCGACGACATCGACCATCTCGGTAACCGCCGCGTGCGCGCGGTCGGCGAGCTCATGGAAAACCAGTACCGCATTGGTCTGGTTCGCATGGCCCGCGCGATCAAAGAGCGCATGAGCGTGTCGCAAGAAATCGACACGCTGATGCCGCACGATTTGATCAACGCCAAGCCCGTGGGCGCGGTGGTCAAAGAGTACTTCGGCAGCTCGCAGCTGTCGCAGTTCATGGATCAGACCAACCCGCTCAGCGAAGTGACGCACAAGCGTCGCCTCTCTGCGCTAGGCCCAGGTGGTTTGACCCGTGAGCGCGCCGGCTTCGAGGTGCGCGACGTGCACGCCACGCACTACGGCCGTATCTGCCCGATCGAGACGCCTGAAGGTCCGAACATCGGTTTGATCGCCTCGCTCTCCTGCTTCGCTCGCGTGAACGAGTACGGCTTCGTCGAGACCCCTTACCGCGCCGTGGGCGGCGGTCAGGTCTCTTCGGACGTGCAGTGGTTCAGCGCGCTCGAGGAAGAAGGCAAGTACATCGCTCAGGCCAGCGCCGACTTGGACGACAAGAAGAAGTTCGTCGACAATTTGGTCAGCGCGCGTCTGAACGGCGACTTCCGGATGGCGGTCCCCGATCAGATCCAGCTGATGGACGTCGCCCCGAATCAGATGGTGAGCGTTGCCGCGGCGCTCGTGCCCTTCTTGGAGCACGACGACGCGAACCGCGCACTCATGGGCGCCAACATGCAGCGCCAGGCCGTGCCGCTCGTGCGCACGGAAGCTCCGCTCGTCGGCACCTCGATGGAAGGTCGCGTTGCGATCGACTCCGGCGTGTGTGTCATCGCGCGGCGTGAAGGCGTGGTCGAAGGCGTCGACGCCGAGCGTATCGTCATCCGTGCAACGGCTGGCGAAGACGACCAGGTGCCGGACATCTATCACCTGACCAAGTACCAGCGCTCCAACCAGAGCACTTGCTACAACCAGAAGCCGATCGTTCGGCCTGGTGAGCACGTGAAGAAGGGCGACGTGCTGGCCGACGGTCCCGCGACCGACATGGGTGAGCTCGCGCTCGGCCAAAACGTGGTCGTCGCGTTCATGCCCTGGCAGGGCTACAACTTCGAAGACTCGATTCTGGTCAGCGAACGCATCGCCAAGGAAGACATCTACACCTCGGTTCACATCGAGGAGTTCGAATGTGTCGCCCGCGATACCAAGCTCGGCAAGGAAGAGATCACGAAGGACATCCCGAACGTCGGCGAAGAGGCCCTGAAGGACCTCGACGACGCGGGCGTGGTGCGCATCGGCGCCGAGGTGAAGCCCGGCGACATCTTGGTCGGCAAGATTACTCCGAAGGGTGAGAGCCAGCTCTCTCCGGAAGAAAAGCTCCTGCGCGCAATCTTCGGCGAAAAGGCCGGGGACGTGCGGGACAGCTCGCTGAAGGTCCCGCCAGGCGTGACCGGCATCGTGATCAACGCTCGGATTTTCTCGCGCAAAGGCACGGAAAAGGACGAGCGCGCCAAGGCCATCGAAGATCAGGAGCGCGCCAAGCTCGAGCGTTCACGCGACGAGGAAATCAAGATCCTCCGCGATTCGTTCTTCCGCAAGATCAAGCGCGTGCTCGGTGGCAAGACCACCGCGGGCAAGCTGGTCGACGACAAGGGCAAGGTGCTCTTGAACAAGGGCGTCGTGCTCGACGACGCACAGCTGGAAGAAGTGCCGCGCAAGCATTGGGGTGAAATCCCGATCGAGAACGGCACCGAAGAGGTCAACACGCTCCTCAGCGACTTGGAGAAGCTGCTCAAGGAGCGCGAAGAGCACTTCCACGAGAAGATCGACCGCCTGAGCCGTGGTGATGAGCTGCCCCCGGGCGTCATCAAGATGGTGAAGGTGTACATCGCCATCAAGAGGAAGCTGCAAGTCGGCGACAAGATGGCCGGTCGTCACGGCAACAAGGGTGTGGTCAGCCGCATTCTGCCGGAAGAGGACATGCCGTATCTCGAAGACGGCACTCCGGTCGACATCGTGCTGAACCCGCTGGGCGTGCCGAGCCGCATGAACGTCGGGCAGATCCTGGAGACGCACCTCGGTTGGGGTGCCCGTGAGCTCGGCCGTCAGGTCGAGAGCATGCTCGAGGAGAAGTACAGCGCGGAGAAGTTCCGCAATCGCTTCATCGACGTCTACGACCACGACAAGCCGTTCGTGAAACTGCTCAAGAGCATGAACGACGAGGAAGTGTTCTCCCTCGCCCGCAAGCTCAAGAAAGGTCTCTTCTTCGGCTCCCCCGTGTTCGACGGCGCCGCGGAGAGCGACATCAAGAAGATGCTCGTGCGAGCAGGTCGCGCGACCTCTGGCCAGTCGATCTTGTTCGACGGTCGTACCGGCGAGGTCTTCGATCAGGATGTGACCGTGGGCGTGATGTACATGCTCAAGCTCCACCACTTGGTCGACGACAAGATCCACGCTCGGTCGATCGGCCCCTACTCCCTCGTTACCCAGCAACCGCTCGGCGGCAAAGCGCAGTTCGGCGGTCAGCGCTTGGGTGAAATGGAAGTTTGGGCGATGGAAGCCTACGGCGCTGCCTACGCGCTGCAGGAGTTCCTGACCGTGAAGAGCGACGACGTCCAAGGCCGCACGCGCATGTACGAATCCATCGTCAAGGGTGAGTACGCGCTCGAGGCCGGGTTGCCGGAGAGCTTCAACGTCTTGATCAAAGAGCTGCAGTCGCTCTGCCTCAACGTCGAGCTGATCGAAGCCGCGGCGAAAGACTCGGCTACGGCAGCGGAGGACTGAGTCGGTCGCGTTGGGAGGCTCCTAACGGAGCTTCCCGACGCCCCTCGATTCGTCCCGCTTTTCCCTAAGTTTTCTCGATTTTTTCTCTCGTAATCCAACGAGGAGCCCTCTGATGCGTGACATTTTCTCTTTTTTCGAGAAGCCGAAAGATCCGCTGTCTTTCTCGGCCATGCGCATTTCGCTCGCCAGCCCGGAGAAGATCCGGGAGTGGTCCCACGGTGAAGTAAAGAAGCCGGAGACCATCAATTACCGCACGTTCAAGCCGGAACGTGACGGTCTGTTTTGCGCCAAGATCTTTGGCCCGGTGAAGGACTACGAGTGCATCTGCGGCAAGTACAAGCGCATGAAGCACCGCGGCATCGTGTGCGAGAAGTGCGGCGTCGAGGTGATTCAGTCCAAGGTGCGTCGTGAGCGCCTGGGCCACATCAACTTGGCCACGCCCGTCGCGCACATCTGGTTCTTGAAGAGCCTGCCCTCGCGCATCGGCAACATCCTCGACATCACGCTCAAGGACCTGGAGAAGGTTCTGTACTGCGAGGCGTACATCGTCATCGACCCGCGCGAGACGCCCCTCGAGCGCGGTGAGCTGCTCACGGAAGACCGCTACGCGCAGCTGCTCGAAGAGTACGGCGACGAGCGCTTCGAAGCCGGTATGGGCGGCGAGGCCGTGATCGAGATGCTCAAGCGCGTGGACGTCCACTCGCTGGCCGAGCAGCTCCGCTCGGACATGCGCACCTCGACCTCGGAAGCCAAGCGTAAGAAGTACGCCAAGCGCCTCAAGGTCGTGGAAGCGTTCCGCGGCTCCGGAAATCGCCCGGAGTGGATGATGCTGTCGGTGATCCCGGTTTTGCCGCCGGATCTGCGCCCGCTCGTGCCGCTCGACGGCGGTCGCTTCGCGACCTCCGATTTGAACGATCTGTACCGCCGCGTGATCAACAGGAACAACCGCCTCAAGCGCTTGCTCGAGCTGAACGCGCCGGAAATCATCATCCGCAACGAGCGGCGTATGCTGCAAGAAGCGGTCGACGCCCTGTTCGACAACGGCCGTCGCGGTAAGACCATCACCGGTCCCAACAAGCGCCCGCTGAAGAGCTTGAGCGACATGCTCAAGGGCAAGCAAGGCCGTTTCCGCCAGAACTTGCTCGGAAAGCGCGTCGATTACTCGGGTCGTTCCGTGATCGTCGTCGGCCCGACCTTGAAGCTGCACCAGTGCGGTCTTCCGAAGAAGATGGCGCTCGAGCTGTTCAAGCCGTTCATCTACAACAAGCTGGAAGAGCGCGGCTACGTCAACACCATCAAATCTGCGAAGAAGATGGTGGAAAAGGAGCGTCCCGAGGTTTGGGACATCTTGGACGAGGTCATCAGTGAGCACCCCGTGCTGCTGAACCGCGCCCCGACGTTGCATCGCCTCGGCATCCAGGCATTCGAGCCGGTGCTGATCGAAGGCAAGGCAATCCAGCTGCATCCGCTGGTGTGCGCGGCGTTCAACGCCGACTTCGACGGCGATCAGATGGCCGTGCACGTGCCGCTCTCGATCGAAGCGCAGATGGAAGCGCGCGTGCTCATGATGAGCACGAACAACATTCTGTCTCCTGCGAGCGGGCGCCCGATCATCAACCCGACGCAGGACATCGTGCTCGGCCTGTACTACGCGACGCGCATGCGTCGCTTCGTGGCGGGCAGCCATCGCGAAGGCACGCTGACCTACGACGAGAAGTCGAACCAGCTCGTCGGTCACCTGCGCGGCGTGTACGCCTCGCCGGAAGAAGTACGCATGGCGTACGACAACGGCGTGCTCGACCTGCACGCGTCGATCAAGGTGCGCATCACCGACATCGACGACGACGGCAACCACGACACCAAGCTGGTACAAACCACGGTTGGCCGCGTGCTGGTCGGTGAAGTCCTGCCGCAGGGCTTGCCGTTCGAGTACGCGAACAAGGTGATGAACAAGAAGGCCCTCAGCGGCTTGATTGACATCTGCTACCGCAAGCACAGGAACAAGGAGACGGTGCTCCTGGCGGATCGCCTGCGTACGCTCGGCTTCGGCTTCGCGACCGGCGGCGGTATCTCGGTGTGCATGGATGACATGGTCATCCCGGCCAAGAAGAAGGATCTCGTCGATGCCGCGCAAGCGGAGCTCGAGAAGGTCGTCGATCAGTACCAAGAAGGTCTGATCACGGACGGCGAGCGCTACAACAAGATCATCGACATCTGGGCCGGCGTCGCCGACCGCGTTGCCGAAGAGATGATGGCGGGCATCGGCAAGGAAGTGAACGTCGATCCCGAGACGCAAGAGACGGTCGAGGACTCGAGCTTCAACCCGATCTACATCATGGCTGACTCCGGTGCTCGTGGTTCCCCACAGCAGATGCGTCAGCTGGCTGCCATGCGCGGTCTGATGGCCAAGCCCTCCGGCGAGATCATCGAGACCCCCATCACGGCGAACTTCCGTGAAGGTCTGACCGTGCTGCAGTACTTCGTCTCGACGCACGGCGCTCGTAAGGGTCTCGCCGATACCGCGCTCAAGACGGCCAACTCCGGCTACCTCACGCGCCGTCTCGTCGACGTCGCGCAAGATGCCGTGGTGGCCGAGTTCGATTGCGGCACCCTCGACGGCATCCGCGTCACCAAGCTGGAAGAAGCCGGCGAAGTCATTCAGCCGCTCGGCGACCGCATCCTGGGTCGCGTGGTGCTGGAAGACGTGGTCGACCCCCTCACGGGCGAGATCATCGTCGAAGGCAACACCGAGCTCGACGAGGCGCGTGTCGATCAAATCGAGAACGCGGGCATCGAAGAGGTCGTCATCCGCTCGGTGCTCACCTGCCAGACGCGCCGCGGCGTGTGCTCGCTGTGCTACGGGCGCGACTTGGCCCGCGGCTACCGCGTCAACATCGGCGAGGCGGTCGGTATCATCGCGGCTCAGTCGATCGGCGAGCCGGGCACGCAGCTCACGATGCGTACCTTCCACATCGGTGGTGCGGCAGCGCGCGGCAAGATCGAGCAAAGCTCGCTCGAGACGCGCACTGAAGGCACCGTGCACCTCAAGAATGCACAGCTGACCAAGAGGAACGACGGCAGCGTCGTGGTCATGAATCGCCACGGCGAGCTCGTGGTCATGGACGACACCGGTCGCGAGCGCGAGCACCACCGCCTGCTGTACGGCGCGGTGCTCAAGACGACCGACGGTGGCCGTGTCGACGCAGGTCAAATCGTGGCCGAATGGGATCCATTCGCGTCTCCGATTCTGACCGAGGTCGGCGGTGTGGTGCAGTTCGGCGATCTCGTCGAAGGCGTCACCGTGATCGAGAAGGTCGACGAAGTGACCGGTCTTTCCCGTAAGATCGTGGTCGAGTCGCGCGCCGCGGATCTCCGCCCGCGCATCGCGATCATCGACGCCGAGACGGGCGAGCCGGTGAAGCTCCCGAACACCGATCTCGACGCTCGCTACCTACTCCCCGTGGGCGCGAACATCGTGTGCGGCGAAGGCGAACGCATCACCCCCGGTGAAGCCATCGCCAAGATCCCGCGCGACACCACGAAGGTGCAGGACATCACCGGTGGTTTGCCCCGCGTCGCCGAGCTGTTCGAAGCCCGTAAGCCCAAAGATCACGCCATCATCAGCGAGATCGACGGCATCGTTTCGTTCGGCAAGGACACCAAGGGCAAGCGCAAGGTCGTCATCACCCCGTTCGGCATCGACGGTGGCCTGCTCCCGGATCAAGGACGCGAGTACCTGATCCCCAAGGGCAAGCACATCCAGGTGCAACCGGGCGATCACGTCCGCGCCGGCGACCCGCTGCAGGACGGTCCCGCGAACCCCCACGACATCTTGCGCGTGAAGGGCGAGAAGGAACTGGCCGCTTGGCTCGTGAACGAAATCCAGCAGGTTTACCGCCTGCAGGGCGTCGGTATCAACGACAAGCACATCGAAGCCATCGTGCGCCAAATGCTCCGCCGCGTTCGTATCAAGGAGGTCGGTGACACCAACTTCCTGGTCGACGAGCAGGTCGAGAAGTACGTGTTCGAACGCGACAACGCGCGCGTGATGGAACGCGGTGGTCAGCCCGCCGTCGCGGAGCCCATGCTCCTCGGCATCACCAAGGCGTCGCTGTCTACTGAGTCCTTCATCTCGGCCTCGTCCTTCCAAGAGACCACCAAGGTGCTCACCGAAGCCGCCATCTGCGGCAAGACCGACGATCTCCGCGGCATCAAGGAGAACGTCATCATGGGCCGGCTCATCCCGGCTGGTACCGGTCTGCCGGCGTACAAGCGCTTGCAGGTCGTGCTGGACGAGAAGTCGCCCACGTACGCGCCTCCGACGTTCGTGCGCGTCACTCCGGCTGAGCTCGTCGCTGTCGGCGACGAGTGAGCTGAATAGAGCACTCCACCTGGTGGAGTGAGACGAAGAGCGGCTGCTCGAGGTGACTCGGGTGGCCG
>Ga0207691_10005035_pt1 | contig 12749 bp, 25 predicted proteins | sample KBSM13metaG_FD_184327 | JGI IMG/M metagenome (GOLD analysis project Ga0207691, IMG submission 184327) | Miscanthus rhizosphere microbial communities from Kellogg Biological Station, Michigan, USA - KBS M1-3 metaG (SPAdes) (version 2) | ecosystem: Host-associated > Plants > Roots > Rhizosphere >... | reverse complement strand
GCGATGCGCACGCCGCCGACCGTGACGCTGCCGCCGAAGCGGGCCAGCATCGAATCGGCGGGATTGCCGCCATTCGCCTTGAGCTTGGCGGCGAAGAACGGCGGCATCTCGCTGCCTGTCACGATCTTCGACTTCTTGGCCACCGCGATGTTCGCGGCGTTGGAGTTCGGCATCGCCGACACCGACATGTCGGGCTCGGCGCAGGTGCCCGAGTTCGGCGCCTTGTTGTGGGCGTTTCCGGCGTGGTCGCCGTGCATGTGGCTGACCAGGATGATGTCGATCTTGCCCAGCCGCGGATCGCTCGCTCCGGCGACGGTTCGGCCCGGGTCGTAGAGGACGCGCGTGCCGTTCGGGTCCTCGAAGACGAGGGCGCGATCCTGCGGGCAGAACTCGCCGTCGATGCCGCCGAGCGGCGTCACCTTGACCGTCTGGGCCAGGGCGGGGATGGCGAATGCGGCGCCGAAGAAGGCCAGGGCGGCGATCCGGATCGAACGGTTCATGAAGTGTTCCTCGTCATGCGGGCGGAAAGGGCGGCCAAGGTACCACCGCCGTCCGATCGGCCACAAGAGTGAAGACGCCGGCATCGCGCCGGGGACGTCACGCTACGCCGCGCAGGGCGGCGGCGAGCAGCGCGGTCGCGACGCCGCCTGCGAGCCAGGTGCCGATGCGGGTTAGCAGCGCGATGTCCACGCCCGCCGCGCCCGCCGTCTCGCGTCGCTGGAAGCCGAGCACGAAGGCATGCGCGGGCAACGCGACGAGCACGATCGTGGCGAGCACCAGCCACAGCGTGGACGACGCCTCGGGTCCCGTGACGAGCGGCCAGATCATCGGCCAGGTCAGGCCGGAAAAGATCCCGGCGAGCGCCGCGGTGACGGGTGTCGGAGTGACGTTCATGGCCGCTCCGGCTCAGATGCCGTCGTGCGTTGCGACCCATGCGACAGCGACCGCGAGCAACAGGCACAGGGGCGAATAGACCCAGGTGTCCAGACGCGCGAAGCGGCTGCCGCGCACCCGTTTGAAGAAGCCGACGTACTTGAACTCGCCGATCGCGCGTGCGAGCAGCCCGAGCGCAAGCGCCAGCGACAGCCACGACAAGAGGCGCGGCGACGCGCCCACCTCCACGAGGCGCCCGGTCGCCGCCACCAGTGCGGCGAACAGGAGCAGCACGACGCCGACTGCCATCGTCGCGCCGGTCGAAGGCACGAACAGGGGCTGGCCTTCGACGCTCGGCACGGCGCCTCCGCCCGGCGAGGGCCGGATCGCCATGCGGAAGTGCCAGAGCCCGAGTGCGACGAACACCAGGCTGACGCACCACGCGACGGGGTCGGTCATGGAAACCTGGCGGAAGTCTTGGGGCGGAGGAGAAGGATCGGCATCGACGGCTCGACCCAGTCGGCGAACTCGCAGGCCTTCATCGCGCGAAGCGCCGACTGCGGATGCCCCGAGTTGCTATTCATCGAGCAATCCCGCCTTGAAGAAGCTCCAGGCGGTGCCGTCGTGCAGATAGAAGTGCCCGTTGACGCAGCCTTCCTTGCCCGGGAAGTAGTCTCGATACCCACGGGGGATCAGGCGGGCGAGCGCGTCGTCGTCGAGTTCCTCGAACTGCTCGGGCGTGATCGCTTTGCCGGCCCGGTGGCGTCGCGGTTCCATGGTGCCGGCGGAACTCAGCCGCCCTCCGACGATTCTCGCAACTGGATCAGCAAGGCCTCGCAATTGTCTTGCAGCGTGGGCAAGGGCGCGTTGGTCCACTGCTGGGCGATGTTGACGGCGACCGCCTGCACGTCGGGCTCGAAGGGAGCCTTGGTTCTCTCCGCATCAGCGCGCAGGAACGCTTCTCCCGAGGCCACGTGCTCCTTGTTTCTGCCCAGCCAAGCGCGGAACGCGGGCTCGAACCGGCCCGAGTAGCCCGAGATGCGCGCCGAGCACGCGGCGGCCTTGCGCGGCATGACGCGCGAATCGAGAAAGAGCAGCGCGTCCTGCTCCGGAGAGGCGTGCGCCGGTTCCGGCAGCGCGACCGCCACCGAAAGAGCCAATGCCAAGGCGAGTGAGTTTCTGTTCACGGGCGGAAGATGTCCTGTGGGAGCGAGGATCGATGAAACGGGTTGGCGGTCACCTCGACCTGCCGTCGAAGTGAGTGACGGGGATGGCGGAGAGGTCGATGCCTTCCAGGCAGCGAATATTGATCGCCGCCATGTCGTTTCCTTTGGGATCCTTTCCCTCGGCGTAAGGATGGATGCCGCAGGTCGGGCAGAAGCGATGCTTCAGAAGATGCTTGTTGAACATGTAGACGCGTGAATTCTCCTCCGGCGTGGAGAGCGTCAGCGAATTCCTGGCGACGAACCACAGGAGCGAGCCCTTTCGCTCGCACATGGAGCAGTTGCACGCCATGCCGTTCTCGATCTCGCCCTCGACCTCGAAGGCGACGGTGCCGCAGTGGCAGCTTCCTTGGTATTTCACTCGGGTGCTCCTCGTCCGTGATCGATCCAAGACTCTAGAATTTGACCGATGCCCGCGCGACCGCACGCGACGGCGCGGGTCACCGCTGCAGGAGGTTCGATGCTGATACTCGCGCTGATCTCGGCAGTCGTGCTCCTCGTCTGGATGGGATTCTTCATGATGGGCTCGTTGCCGCTGCTCATCCTGAAGCACGATACTCCGGTCGACTCCCATTTCATCCGCGGCCTGTTCAACCTCTACTACGTGGCGATCATGGCGACCGGAATCGTCGGCGCGGCAAGCGCCGCCATCGCCGGGCGAGCCGCCGCCGCCCTGGGGCTGGGCTTCGTCGCGGCGATCGGCTTCGCGGGCCGGCATTGGTTCGTCGCACGCATGGACCTGGTGCGGCGCACGATGACCGCTGGCGATTCGTTGGCGATCCGCAGGTTCAGGCGGCTCCACATCGCCGGAATGCTGCTCAACGTGCTGTTGCTGGCCGTCTTCTGCGTCGGCCTGACGCGCGTCTCTCTCTAGGCCGGTCGCTCGCCATGACGGCGGCGGATCGAGGGCACCCGGCGGCACTCTTCCTCTACCGCCCGGCCGCTGAACTGCCGGAGGCCGCTGGTTTGGGGATGCACTCGAAGACGAGTTCCACGCGCGCGAAGTTGTCCTGGATGTAAGGCGGCCTTGCCGCGGTCTCGACCAGGCCGTGCATGGCTCTGCCCTTGCCCTGGCAGTAGGCGCGGGCTTTGTCTTCTGCGCCGGATCTCGCGGACTGCAGCGACACCATGCCCGTTCTGCCCTGCTCGAACACGCGATAGGACTCCTCGCCCGGCGTGGGTCGGTCCAGGGTAAGGGTGTCGCCGCCGTAGGCGCTGCCCTCGAAATGAGACTTGCTCGTGGCGGCGGGCTGGACGGCCAGCGTGCCGACGCAACTCTCGAGCAGGGCCACGGTCATGACCCCTGCCGCGACCAGCAACGTCCGGTGGAGCGAGGTCTCAGGTTTCACGTCGGATGCTCCAGGCCAGGGCGGCAAGCGCCTCCACGTCGAAAGGTATTCCATGGCGCTGCAGGCTACTGCGGGTCGCGGCCATAGCGGATCGATTGCACCACCCCGGCGCGGAATCGAACCGTGGCGGTGAGTTGACCGGGACCTCGCTCATACAGCCACTCTTCGATCTGTTGGCACGGCACATAGGCGCTCGCGAACGGGTCCGGCACCGGTTGCAGCGTTTGCGAGTAGTACACGGGCGAGCAGTAGTTGTCCTTCAGGAGCGGCTGACCGCACTTGTAGAGGACGGAGATCTTGGAATCGCCCTCCGAGGCGCTGTAGCCGTTGCAGCGCAGCGACTCGGCGCTCGCGGGCGGCGCATGAAAAGTGCTGAAGGCGACCAGGCAAGCAGCAACGATGGCTTTCATGTCGACTCCTTCGCAACGAACGGAAGGGCCCTCACGGCGAAGCGGTCGGGTCGCCCAGCGACGCGTTGAGCGAAACCGCTGCCCTCACCAGGCCGGTAACCGTCGATCGTTCCAACGCCGTGCCTTGCACGAGTTCGAGGGTTGCCATTTCGAACTTTCCACCTGGCTTCAGCCGCGGCTCGATGTCGAGCAGGCGCTGGCCCCGCCAGAACCCGAACAGCACACGATTGTCCTCCGCGCGAATGAGAAGGACGGGGCCGTCGGAGAAGTAGACCAGGTGGCCCCACTTGACGGCTTCGTGCAAAGGGGCGGCTTCGAGGACCGCGACGCGGAGAGCCTCGGCATAGGCCTTCCGCCAGCCCTTCAGGGACGCGATATAGGCGTCGGGGTTCGCTGCTGCGATCGATGCCTTCATTCCAGTCCTACGGTCGGCGGCTGTCGGACTTGAAGGAATGGGCTTGGCGGACCAGGCTCAGCACGGTGGCCCTCCGCGCCAGTGGCAGCCTGGCGCGGACGCCAAGGACCTTGCTTCCCCAATGCAACGGCTCCAGGAACTCGGGATCGACCGCGAGCGCGAGCTCGCGCTGCTCGGCCGGCAGGAATATGTGCAGCAGTTCGCCGCCAGGCGGAATGGTGACGAAGATCCTGCCGCGCACTCGAAACGAGCCGTAGTCGTGATGCGGCTCCTCGGTGGTGTGTGGAAGCGCCAAAGCCACCTTGCGGACATCATCGAGCTTCACTGCCACGGCACGCTCCTGCGGTTTCCTGTCGAGATCCTAGCCTTCACCGCGCCGCGGTCCTTGCCGTGCTGTTGCCTCGAGCAGCTTGGCGGCGAGTCGCGCGAGGGGGAGCGGCAGTCGGTCCTGGTCGAGTGCTTCGACGAGATGCTGCGCAGAGCGGATCTTTCGTGTCGCTCTTGTCCCGAGGAATCGGCGCAGCTGATGATGCACCGGCGCACGACGGTGATGAGGCATGGCTTGGAATCGCCGGAACGAGTCGAGTTCGGCCTGGGCCTCGAGCACGCGCTCGACGCCCTCGGATCCCAGCGCCCGGATCAGCTCGTCTTCGAGATCGGCGACGCAGGCGAAGAAGCCCAAGGATTCGAGCGACTCGTGGGCGGCGACCGGGATGGCCGAGTTCGCGAGGGCGCGACGGACATGCCGCTCGTCGGCGACGTCGTACATGCCGCAGAAGTCTGCGCCTGGATGCGCACGCACGAAGTCCGCAAGCGCCCGTGAGAAGTTCGTGACGCCGCCGGCCGAACAGACCCGACAGCGATGCAGGTCCAGATCGAGACCGATGCGATCGGCAAGCGCGCGAACCGCGGCAGCATCGCTGTCGCCTTCCACCAGCACGAAGGTCCGGATTGCCGCCGCACCTGCGGTACGCGCACCGGTGTCCGACGTCTTCGTCATGAGGTCCGCGGCTCGGCGCTGGATGTCACGGCCGCAGTTCCCGCCACACCATCGCCGCCAGGCCCGCGGCCGCCACCAGGGCGACTCCGCTGGCCCAGAGCGGAATCGTCACGCCATCGATCGTGATCGTCCAGCCCAGCACGAGCCTCAGCAGCTGCAGCAACGAAACCAGAAAGAGGACGAATACGGCGACGACGGTGAAAGGCTTGTTCATTTCCGCTCCTTCGCGGCGCGCTACTCGTCGATGAACTTCCACGTGTTCGCTCCGTCGAACCGGCGGACTCGCACGGATGCAATGAGCTCCGGATCGAAGTTCCCGAGGTTCACCCCGTGCCTCATGCCGGGCGTTGGCTGCAACGGCTCCCAATGCGTGACGCACCCGCAGGTTCTGCAGTGAATGCTGCGAAGCGTCTTGTCTCCCCAGACGTACGCTGACGTGGCCTCCGGATGGCCTTCGATCTTGACCGTGCCGAACTCGAAGTAGACCCAAGGTCCGCCGATGCGACGGCACCGCGAGCAGTTGCACGCGGTGGCGAGTTCGGGCGTGGACGGCAAGGTGATTCGTACTGCGCCGCAGTGGCATGAGCCTTCGTGCATCGGATGTCCTCATTCGACAACGAGCTTGTCGCCGTGCATGGTCCTGTCTCCGCGAAAGGACAGGGCCTACCTCGACGAAGCTCTACTTGGCAACCGCTGTGACCACCACCGACTCGGCAGACCGGGTTGCCTCTCCGTGAAACACTGCCTCGATATTGTTGCCGTCGGGGTCCAGCGCGAAGGCCGCGTAGTACCCGGGGTGATAAGACCGTTCACCGGGCGAACCGTTGTCGCGGCCGCCCGCAGCGAGAGCTGCCCGATGAAAGGCCGAGACGGTGGCGCGGTCGGGTGCCTGGAAAGCAAGATGAACGCGCGACACCGGTCCGTCCGCCTTGTCCACGAACAACTCGTCGATGTGGAAGTAGCCGCTGCCCTCGACCAGGCTGTTCGATCGCCCGAGCGATGAGATGACCGCGAGGTAGAAACGCTTGCTGGCCTCCAGATTGGCGACGCGCAGATGAACGTGATCGATGAGTCGGCCGAGGTGGAATTCCATGGTGTTCGCCTAGGGTTCGACGGTCCTCTTGATGGACGGGTCAGGCGTCGGGTTGGTGGCAAACCACTTCGATGTTGTGCCCGTCCGGCCCGATGACGAAAGCAGCATAGTAATTCGCGTGGTAATGCGGGCGCAGCCCCGGCGCCCCATTGTCCTTGCCGCCTGCCTCCAGCGCCGCGCGATGGAACGCTTCGACCTGCCGGCGAGTCTCGGCCACGAACGCCAAGTGAAGATGCGCCGGCTTCTCGTCGGTTTGGTAGAGGCACAAGGAAGCCTTGCCCTTGGGGGAGAGCTCGACACCGTACGGCGGCGGCCCCTCAGAGACGACAGCGACCCCGAGCGGTTCGAGGGCCCTGAGGAAGAATGCCTTGCTCGCCGGATAGTCGCTGACGCCGAATTTCACATGGTCGAACACGAGTTCTCCTGACGTGCGAGTCGCCGGCACTCACAACTTGCAGTGTGCCGCCTTCATGTAAGGCTCGGCCGCACACGCGACCAGGCCGTCGATGATTCTCAGGCGCACGGAACCCGGAGCGAGTGCCGCGTAGGCGGCGCGAGCCGCCTGCAGTGCCTCCGTGTCCCGCCGGAGGAACGCGACAGTTGCCCTGACGTAGGCGGCCCACTCCGCCGGGGCCTCGGCATCGAGCGCCTGCTCGAGCGGCGCGATCGCTTCCTGTTCCCGCCCCGCCATGGCGAGGGCCTGGCCAACGTGAAAGGAGATTTCTCTTCTTTGAGCCGGTGCCAGGCGGTCATGATTTGCGGTCGAGTACCGAGCCAGCAGCGAGACGGCGGAGTCGGTGCACCCGGCAGCGGCAAGGGCGCGCCAGCCGAAAGGACCGCCGCGACTGTCGAACGCCGCGTAGGGCAGGGCCTGCTGGGCAGCTTCCTCCGCTGAAGGAATCGCGCAGGTGGCGGCTGCGGCCACGAGGACGGCAACGAGGACGCTCATGAACCGGTGAGGGAGCCAACGCTCGATGGAGCGTCAGGCCTCGCGCGCCGACTCCGGACGCCTGGGCTTGTCATGAAAGACTTCAAACACGGAGGGTTCCCCGAAATCCTCTGGCAGCGTAGTACGACTGTGCGCCGTTGTGATACACGAATACTCTGCCGTAGCGACGATCACAAAAGAGTGCCCCACCCAGCTTCCTCAGCTCCAGCGGCGTATCGATCCAGCTGGAGGTCTTCGTGTCGAATTCGCCCAGTTGCTGCAGCGCTCGGTATTGCTCCTCGGTCAGCAGCTGCACACCCATGGCGGCCGCCATGTCGACCGCGCTGTTCTCCGGCTTGTTCTCCTTCCGAGACGCAAGCGCTTCGCCGTCGTAGCAGAAACTCCTGCGGCCCGCGGGGCTCTCTGGAGAGCAATCGCAGAAGATGTACGCGCCCGATTCGCGGTCGTGCCCAATGACATCCGGCTCACCGCCCGTGAATTCCATTTCCCGGAGCGATCGCAGCGCCGCGGGGCTGCGGTCGAGTCTGGTCTGGATGTCCGGCCATGCCATGTCTCGGTGACGGTGCATGTTCTTCTGGAAGCGCGCCTGCAGCGTGCCCAGCAGCTCTTGCTGTTCCTGTTTCTTCATGCGGCTCAAAGGATGTGTTCGCGCTGGTTGCGGATGAGTCGTTTCGGTTGCCAGTTCCTTCTGGACGGGTCAGGCGCCATCGTTTCGGTGCGACTCGCGGCGGCATTCACCTCAAGACTGCGGGTCGAACTGGAACACGCGCAGCTCCTGGTCGCAGCGGCACGCCTTGGCGATGCGTGCGGCCCAGGCGACGGCTTCCTCGCGCGAGGGAAGCTCGAGCACGGTGAACCCGCCGTCGAGCGGGGGCGCCCAGGGATATCCACCCTCGGCGACCGCGCCGTCCGCCGAGACAAGCGAGGGCGGAACGTCTTCGTCGATGCCGCCGCCGAAGACGTAGACGCCGGCGGCCTTTGCCGCGTCGATCACCGCGTGCGCGTCCTGTCCCACCGTTCCCCACTCGGCAGGGGGGACCACCATTGCCGCGCTGGGGAACGAGATCAGGTATTTGGCCATGGTGCTTTCATCTCAAAAGGCGGGGGCGGAGGCCGGGCGGAAGGTTCCGCGGCGCCACGTCGCTCGATGGAAGCTCGGTCTCGCGGACCAAGTCCCGAGTGAACAGACGATTCTCGAAGCGCTCGTTCTCGAACTCATGGTCGGTTGAGCCCCGCTCTTCGTATCCTTGGCTGGCATAGAAGGCCAGGGCGCGAGCATTGCCAACCCAGGCAGTGAGCCAAAGTGTAGATGCGCCAGCAGCACACGCCAGCGCTTCGACGTGGCGCAGCAGTAGCGAGCCAACGCCCTGGCGGATGAACGGCGACTGCACGTAGAGGCGGCTCAGTTCGGCTGCAGGACCCTTGGCGACGAGAGGGTGGGTCGCGCCCAGGGTGACGCTGGCGAACGCAACGAGGAAACCGCTGCGCTCGGCGAGCAATGTCCGGACCGGGAGCGCCGCGAGCTGCTCGAGGAACGCTGCGACCGAGAGTTCTTTCTGCGCTTCACGGGCGATCGCCTCCCGGATTCCGTCCTTCGCGTAGGTGTCGAGGAACACCTGCGTGGCCAGCGCGTGGAGGCAAAGTGCATCTGCCTCGCTGGCCGCGCGAACAATGATGTCGCTGCTCACCGGACCTCACGTTCGAGGCGAGCCGCGGTGGTAGGCGAGCGCGGCTTGCCGGAGGACGTTCGCTCGATGGAGGGGCTAGGCGTCATTCGTTCGCTTGAGTGCCTCTGCCCAAGCCTTCGTGTCCTTGCAGGCGTCCATAGCCCACCTACAAGCTTCTCGGTGATCGTGGCGGCCACTTTCTTGTGCGCTAGATAGAGTTCAACCCGCGGGATCTCTGTTCTCGCGGCGCCCGAGTTCGGCAGCATAGCGAGCGAGCGAAGCGTTGTACCTCGGCAGATGTGTCGACAGTGCCGACAGCGCGTGGCCCAGGGCCTCTCGGTCGCGCCCGAGATCACTGAGCGCGAGCGCCCGAAAAGCGCTGACTGCACTGCTTAGCGTGTCGTCCCCCTGGAGCGACTCGGCTTCCAGGAGCGACAGCGCTTCCTCCGCTTGGCCGAGGCTGCGGAGCGAGCTGGCCAATTGGATCACTGCTCGCCGCCGGCGAATGCCCTCGAGCCCCTTGGCCAGCGCGTCGCGGTACAAGGGAACGGCGACATCGGACTGGCCGGTGGAGTCCTGCGCGCAAGCCAGCTCAAAGAGCCCCACGGCCTCGCCGTGGGGCAGCTCGGACACGAGTTCCCGAATGGACTCGCGAAAGCGCGCCGGCTCGAGGTCGGGAAGTGATGCCCACACGGCAGCAAGGCGCGCTTCCCAGGACTCGGCCGAGCTACTCATGGAGCGTTCCTGGCACACCGAGCGGATGCTGGACATTCTGGGCGATGCGCCACAGCACTCCCGACGGATCCCAAAGCGCGAAGTCGCGCATGCGCCAGGGCTGCTGCGCTATTTCTGACACCTTCACGCCATACCGTTGCGCAAGCCCGGCGCTTGCGACTCTCGCGTGCCAAGCATCCACGTCTGCTACGAGGAGATGAAGCATGAGGTTCTCCGCCAGCTCCTTGTTGTAGAAGTCCTGGAGCAGGAAGCTTGCTTCGTCGTGCAGAAAGTAGGCGATCCCTCCGCCTTCAGACCTCTCGGTAAAGCCGAGCTCGCCGTAGAAGTGCCGGGACAACGCGAAGTCGCGCGCGGGGACGAAGGGCTTCAACTCGATCACCCGCAAAGACAAGGCGCTGCTCCTGATGCATGACGTTCGACACGAGCGGCGGGCCAAGGGCGAAGCCGCCTTGGGGACGTCCGCTCGACGGAGAGGTTGGCTCTCGGCACGCGCGGCCTAGCCAAGGACCGAAGGATTCGAGCGCCACAAGGACAGGGTAAGCGCAGAGGCGAAGCCTACCCATGCGAGATATGGCACCAGCAACAGTGCGGCGAGCCGGTGGATCGGCCAGAACGCAGAGATGGTTGCCGCGATGAGCAGCCACAGCACGACGATCTCGCCCATGGAGAGCGCCCCATGATGCAGCCCGAAGAACAGCCAGGTCCACAGTGCATTGGCGACCAGTTGAATGACGAAGAGCCACAGCGCGACGGGGGCTCCTCTGATGCCGCGCTCGCGCCACACCAGCCACGCGGCCACCGCCATGAAGAGGTAGAGCACCGACCACACGGGGCCGAAAAGCCACGCGGGCGGAGCCCAACTCGGCTGGGAAAGCTGGCCGTAGAAGGCGGTGGCTCGTGCGGACGCAATGGCTCCGACGCCGCCAGCGGCAAAGGTAGCGACGAGCCAGCCTACGAGCCCGACGACTTGCGTCTTGAGTGATTGGCCTGTCATCGGCGCTCGTTCCGAGGTCTAACGTTCGACATGAGCGGCAGGCCGGACGCAAGCGCAGCTTGCTGAAGGCGCCTGCTCGAACGACCGGTTAAGCGTCATTGCGCAATCCGGTGACTTGACGCATGAGATGCACGACTGGCGATGACGTCATACGCCTGCAGCTCCGAGTCGACCGCGCCGCTGGCGAGCTCCTCGACCAGCGGTTCGTGCAGAACAGGTGCAACTTCATGGCGCCAGACGTTCGACATAAGCGGCGGGCCAAAGGGCGAAGCAGGGCCTTGGAAATCCGCTCGATGGAGGGGTTAGGCGCCTCGCTTCGATGCCGCCACATACAAGCCCAAGCCGACGAGCGTGAGCCCGGACACCCGGTTGAGCAGCCTCGCTCGCCGTCGTCCTGATGCCTCGGACCCAAGCAGCCGCGCCGCGCCGAGAACGGCCGCGACATCGACCAGCGTGTTGAGCACGACGCAGACAGTGCCCATGACGACAAGCTGGACGACGACGGAAGGACCGCCGAGCAGGAACTGCGGCAGAAATGCGAGAAAGAACAGTGCGGTTTTGACGTTGAGGGCCTCGACCAGGATGCCCTCCAGCAAAGCCGTGCGCGCGCCCGTTGACTCGGTTTGAACTGGTGCGGAGGCTGCGTCGGAAAGGAGCAAGCGGATGCCGAGGTAGACAAGGTAGGCCGCACCGATGTACTTGACGAGCGAGAAGGCTACGGCTGACTGTGCCAGTAGCACCGACAGGCCCATCGCGGCGGCGCCTACGTGGAGCATGCCACCCAAGCCCGTGCCAACACAGGAGGCCAAGCCCTCTGCTCTACCGCCTGCCGCGGTACGGGCAACGACATAGGCGATGCCGGGGCCAGGAGTGATGGCGAGAACGAGCGCGGCGAAGAAGAAGGCTAGAGATGGAAGCATGGATCTTAGGTCACCTCGGATGCTGGTTGCGAAGGCCTAGCGCTCCGTCGAGGAGGCAGAAGGAGGTGCCCTGCGCGCACCTCGAATGACACGTACCCAGAACCAGAGCTCGAAGGCCGCGCCGACTACAAATAAGACCATACCGCCCGATCGCATCCCGACGGAGTAGAGCGCGAGAGCCGCCAGCAGCAATGCGGTCGTGACAAGGTGGTACTTCATCAAGGTTCTTGACGAGACGTTCGGCCGTGTCCCGCCAGAGTCAGCATGCCACAGGGACGGCCGACCAACTTGCAGCTCGCGTTTATTGAAACCTGCCGCCGTGATGCTGCCTACCGTTCGTTCGACATGAGCGGCGGCCGCAGGGAGGCGCAGCCTGCGGGAGGACGTCTGCTCGATGGAGGGTCAGGCCTCTGGCGCACCCGGTGCTCCTTTGAGACGTGCGATGAGGCCGTGGATGTCGCCCAAGACCCAGAGATCTCTGACCAACTCTCCGTCGAACGTGAAGATCGGCGCGCCGTACCACCAGACGTGCCGACCGGTCGGATTGATGTCAAAAAGCTTGCCTCTGTGATAGCCATGAAATCGAAGCTTTCCGAAGACCTGGTTCCCCTCTTCCCCGAGGGCAAGGATGTCCGACGTGTAGCGATCGAGCGCACCGGTGACGAACTTCACATACCCGATGAACTGCTCGTGGCCGACCAGCTGGGGACCCAGAGACCCGCGGAACGTGAAGTCGGGATGGAAGATCTGCGGCACCAATGCGACGTTGGCTTGGTCCCACACCTCCTCGTAGAAGACTCGTACGGCCTCCTTCTGGCGAGACCAGTCGACCTTAGCGAGATCCAATGGCGACTCGTGCATTTGTGGATGACGAGTTAGGCGACACCCGTACCGGCCTGTGCATACACGTTGGCGTTGTGCAGTTCCATGAAGCTGCCGGGGGCCGACAACGGAGCAAAGCCGGCCTTGGCATACAGGCCATGAGCGTCGCGCGTGGCGAGCATGAACCTGCGAAGGCCTTGGAGCTCAGGGTGCCGCTGTACCGCCTCGACCAATTGCTTCGCGAGACCTTGCCCCCGGTGAGGCCGGAGGACGTAGACGTCGGCCAGGTATGCGAAGGT